>OBLO01000625.1_pt1 | contig 34442 bp, 44 predicted proteins | sample 1519401 | NCBI WGS metagenome assembly OBLO01 (sample SAMEA2602897, study PRJEB22501) | metagenome | reverse complement strand
ATAGTTCCTTCTATTGTTGTAGGAACATGCATAAACTTATTACCTTGCAAAATGAAAAACAGGCAAAAAGCAACATAGGCAAAATAGAGCACAAGTGTGATTTTTATAGCACTTTTGAGCTTCATAATAAAGTCGTAAATAGAAAAGTGCCATTCTTCACTTTCACCGTTACATATATAACCGTTTCTATCAACCCATTGGTAAGATTTAATTACTGGTTTGCGTTCCTTTTCTTCTTTTTCCCATCTAGTCCAGGTATCTTTAAAGCTCATTAAGTATCACCTTCATCCTCTGCATATACCTTATGTTTTTGGGATTTCAAGTACGCTGCTATGACTTCCTGGATAAATTCCTTTCCGTCATCATCTAACTTCTCAATGAGATTAATTATAGAAAGCATCGTAAAACCATGACTGACGTATGTTTCTACTTTCGCTTCATCAATATTCCCAGACAGCAGCCAGTTCATATCACAGCCTAATTTGGCTATAGATAACAAAATTTCTGAGCTGGGACGTAATTTTCCCTGCTCAACATTACTGTAATAGCTTTGTGCTTTACCAATTTTGGCAGCAAATTTTGCTTGGTTAAGTCCGAGTGAGTTGCGATAAATTTTCAGACGTTTACAAACAGATAACCAATCTGTATTCATTTCATTAGTTAGTTTATTTTGTTCTTGTACCATAATAATTAATCCAATCTTATACTCAATTTCTGATATCATTTTATCACAAATTGCTATATTAGACAATGAAAAAGTACGTTTTAAACGTAAATACATATAAAAAATCTAAATTAAAGGAGTGCTGAAATTGACGTTTAAAAGACTTATTATCGCAGAAAAATCAGATATGGGACGTGCCATTGCCGATTTCCTTTGGCCCCAAAAAGATTATAACGACAACAAAACCTATGTAGAAAAAGACGGTATCGCCATATCATGGGCTGCAGGACATCTATATTATCTTGCACAGCCGGCAGACTATGGTTATCCGACCTGGAATTATTATCCGGTATATCCAGTTGATTGGGAGATAAATCCGTATGCTAATAAATCAGTACAGCTCTCTGTGTTAAAGGATTTGCTATCCCGCGCTAACGAGGTTGTACATGCAGGCGATCCAGATAGAGAAGGACAATGCATTGTAGATGAAATTTTAGATAAATGCTGCTATAAAGGCCCTGTAAAACGTATCCTGCCCAACGCTAAAGATAACTCATCGTTAAAACGAGCTTTTGATGCAATGGATGATAACGCCAATCATAAAAATATGTATATCGCGGCGCAAGCACGCCAGCGAGCTGATTGGCTTGTCGGTATGAATTTATCCCGATGCTATCAGGAGCAGGCAAAAAAATATGGATTAGATGAGCGTTGGCGTGTAGGACGTGTAAAAATGCCCACCCTGGCTCTTGTCGTACAACGTGAACGTGATTTACAGAGCTTTTCTAAGCATTATTTTTATGAGCTGCAAACAACCTTCCAAAAGGAGAATGTGCCCATTAGAGCAAAGCTAGTCCCATCAGATAAATTAAATCTAGATGAAAAAGGACGGGTATTGGAAAAAACTGTGCTGCAGGCCATTGCGACAAAGGTAAAAATGTCAGATGGCATTGTAAAGAGCTATAAACGTTCTACTGGTGCTGAATATCCTCCGCTACCTTATTCTATGGATAAGCTGCAGGTAGAAGCAAATAAAAAATACCATTTATCCCCTAAAAAGGTATTAGATATTGTTGAATCGCTTTATCTTGCGAAATTGGTATCGTATCCACGATCTGACTGCAACTATATTCCTAAAGCACAACTAGAGGATTCTCCCAAAATTATAGAAGCTATAAAAAAATATGGCTTAAATGTAGCTGATAAAGCGGATTTGAGCATTATTGGTAAAGCATGGAATGACAGCAAAATTACTGCCCACCATGCAATTATTCCGACCGGTGTCCTGCCAGCTAACCTTGATAGTGATCAGGATAAAGTGTATAAGCTAATCGGACAAAGATATATTATGCAATTTCTGCATCCATGTAAATTTGAAACGGCTGAATACACAATAATAGCAGCTGATGAAACATTCCGTGGCAGCTGTAAGCATATCCTTGATTACGGCTATAAAGGCGTAGGCCTTGGAGAAAGCAACACAGAAGATGATAACTTGACTGATGTACTGCCAAACTTAGCGGAAGGAGAGAATTTAGGTCTCCCGGCTGATTGTCGAATAGATGCTAAAGAAACCAAACCGCCAAAACGCTTTACTGCCGGCACTCTAATTAGTGCAATGACAGATATATGGCGTTATATGTCCAGTGATAATCCTAATAGAGATAAATTGAAAGAAATTAAAGGTCTTGGTACACCAGCCACCAGGGATGGCATTATTGAAGATTTACTAGCTACAACCATAAAGGGTAAACCGGTACGACCGATGTTAAAAGAAATCAAAAATGAGCTTATTCCTACAGCTTTTGGTTTTTACGTCGTCGATAATATAGGAAAAAATCTTACTGTACCAGATGCTACTGCGCTTATGGAATATAAATTGGCGGAAGTTGAAGCAGGAAAATATGATATAGCATCTTTTCTGGAAGAGATAAAATGCATGGTAAATGAAAATATTGATTATGCAGAACATCATCAGTTCCCTCCTGATCCGGAAGGTAAACCGCCAGTTGAATGTCCGCATTGTCATAATGGTAATCTTATAAAATGTTACAGCAAAGCAACAAAGGCAGAATTCTTTCTTTGCAATAACAAAGAATGTAAAAACCCCTATAATAACAAACCATATTATTATAATGTTGGAGATGACGGAGAGCCTATAATTGGATATTGTCCGGTATGCAAAAATGTTATGGATAGAGCCAAAGGACCATATGGTTTTTTCTGGAAGTGTCCTCATTGCAATAAAAATTATCGTGATAAGAATGGTATGCCAGACTTTTCCCAGAAGCCTAACAATACTTTTATCAAAAAGCCATTTCATAAATCGTAAACGAGGTGATGATTAAATGGATGAACCAAACAAGTCCACAGATCCTATTGCAGCAGCTTGTGATAATGAAGTAAATAATATTTTGAAAGAAGATGATGAGGCTGCTAACGAAGAAAAAACTGATACAGCTTCTGATAATACTGATGTAGAAAAGGACGCTTCTTCTAATTTTGATGAATGTGATTCTAATAACCAAAATGATGACTTTGAAGAAGTTAATCTGAATGATATAGAGGAATTGGCAGAAGCAATTAACGGTATACATGATAAGGTGACTGTTATAGAAAACGACCAAACTATTTTTATCAGAAATACACAACAACGGTTAGAAGAGATTGATAATAATATAAAATCACTCATGGTCTCCTTACAAGAAATAGCTGAACAACCACAACAACTCAATGAGTTATCTCAATCCTTGTTGAAAACCAGCAGCAATATCAATACCAGCGTTACCAATCTGCAGACTGCTTTTAATGGTATCAATGAAAGTACCGCTCAATGTATAAGAGAGTTGCAAACGGCCGCCAATGAAATCCCCAAAAAATTGTTAGAAGATTGCTGTCAGCAGAATAAAACTGCCTTGGAAACAGCTGTATCTAATTTTAATGCTATGAATAGCGCTGCTCAAAAATGGATTAAAAAATTAGGTAACAATGCTGATTTAGCAACGCAGATTGTAATTACATCAGGTGTAATTACACCACTATTGCTATTTCTTGCTATAATGTATATGATTTTAAAATAAAGTTATTGTGTTTATGATGCCTTGACAGTGCTGAATTAATATGAATTTGATATATTTATATTGAATTTTGATAAGAAATATATTATAATTAATTTGTACATAGCGTACATCTCCTAAATGTACGCATTCTCCTTATGTACTACCTTTTGTTTTTATATTTTTCTCCCAACTCAGCCTGGACTTGTTCCAGGCCTCTTTTTTTATAAAACTGGTGATAAAATGGAAGAGAAGTTTTTACCACAAGACATTGCTGCAGAGCAGGCAGTGCTTGCTGCAATTCTTTTAGATAGGGATAGTATAAAAAAGATATTGGATGTATTAGATGCTGACGACTTTAGTCGAGAAGCCCATAAAGTAATATACAAAGCAATGATGAGCTTATTTTTTCATGATGAGCCAATAGATTATATAACATTAACTAATTATCTGCGCAGCAGAAATGAATTGGCTTCAGTCGGTGGATTAGCTTATGTTATGGGATTAAATGCAATATCTGCAGCAAATATAACTTATCATGCAGCTATAGTTAAGGATAAATCGGTTCTTCGTTCTATGATTAGAGCTGGGATGATTATTCAAGAACTCGGTTATAGTGCAAGTGATGTAAATAAAGCTGTAGATGAGGCGCAACATCTTGTGATGCAGCTTTCTAATTTTCATCATAAAGAGACTTTACAGACTGATTCGCTAAGCGAACTGCTTAAATATTGTCTTAATCGCGTAATTTCAAGTAACTATAAAGGTATATATACAGGCTTTAAGTGTCTGGATAATATGACTAATGGATTGCATCCTAGAACGTTAACGATTATATATGGTGTCTCAGGATGTGGAAAAACAGCATTGGTGCTTCAAATCATGGCTAATATGATGAAGAACAATAAAGTCATATATATTACTGATAGCGGTCTTGATGAGATAGCTTTAAGAATGATATGTGTGCTTGCTGAAGTATCATGTTGGAAATTTAAAACCAATCAGATGAGTGATGATGATTGGGAAAAAATACAGCAAGCTATTATTTCCAACGAGACTGATAGGGTAGGTATATATAGTTTTGATGCTTCTTTGATTGAATTGATAAGCCGGATAAGAGAAATATATAGAGAAAAGAAAATGGATGTACTTATTTTAGATTTGCAGTGTATCAGGCAAACTGATGAGGAGTTGTTAAAAAAAGTAAAGTCATTGGCAGATGAATTGGGAATAGTGATTATCGTTAATATGAAAAAAATACCGGAACAAATGCAAGTGGATGATTTACGCTTACTATTAAAAAAAGATAATAATAGTGACTATAAGTTGTCTATTGAAAAGCATATTGGTGGACCTGTAGGTAGTATAGATATGTCTTTTGACAGTACAGTGCTTACTTTTAAAGAAATGTAGAACTGCAGCAGTTATGCTGGATTAACCTTATTGTACTTAAAGATAAGTTATGATAGAATAGCTGTTAAGGTAGATTAGGTTATTATACAAAACGTAAGCAGGTGAGATTATGGATGCTAATTTAATGATAAATATTGTTGCTGGCCTAGCAGTTTTAGATGTTACAGCTTGCTTAGGATATAACTTATATATGCTCAAAAAGTATTCTGATGGTCCGTGTGGAAAATATGCGATTGATTTTCTGCCTTGTAGTATGCTACTGAAAATAGCTGTTATCTTATTGCTTTTAATGATTTGTTATGGGAAATATGTCTATGATCATGATTTCTTATTGCCGTTAATCCTGCTCATTGCCGGATTACTATCTATTGCTGATATGATTGCCAGTAGAGTAGAGTTTTTGGTTGACGCATATAAGTAGTCGCATTTTGAAAAAAGAAGGCTCAGAGACAATCCTAGGAGACGTTCTGAGCCTTCTTTTTTGTTGGACATATAAAATTGCCTGTGCCTGTTTTATTGTGCCGTAGGCATTGTTTTGATTTGCTTTTATAAAGAAGAGAAAGCCGTTCTGAAGAACGGCTTTCTTTAAAGTATTTTTAAAAACCTATTTCAATGCAACGCTTTAAGGATATACCCATGCTACATGAACCAAAGATTTCAATATCGTCATAGTCTTCACCGACACGAATAATGCGATAATAATTTTGTGGTTCTTCTTCATCAAGTTTATCGAAGAAAGCATCGATGAATCCAACGTAAGGATATTCATGTACATACCATTTTTGGTTAGTCCATTTAATAGCTACCCACTTTTTGCAAGGAGACTCATCCACATAAGCAGACTGCATTAAAGTTTTCACATTGTCTTTCAGCTTATTATCATTAATAGCGTCTATTGATTTCAACAGTTCCGTATAACGCGCCTTACGCATTACAACGGCTATATCACTATAATATCCCATAATAAATCCTTTCTTATCATCGTTAAAATTGTTTTTCTGCTATGAAGCTATAGATGTTGAGTTTTTTATGTTTAAACATTAGTTTTTCCTGTTTTTTTAAGCAATTCATTTACACTAACGCCTAAGTTAATGGCAGCTTCATATGCTGTAATATTTTCGGAAATATACATTTTTTGCCCATTACAATACCTGGTTCTGGAAAAACATCCATTATTGTACGTAATTTCTATTTGATTGCAATGGTCTAAACTTTTGAAAAATCTCTTTGAATTAATCAATCGTACCACTCCTTAAATATTCTAGATGAACTAGTATACCACCTCCCTGCGACAATTTTTATTTGCTTTTCGCACATATTCAGGAATTGCGATTAGCCTAAAGGCAAGGCTGCGTAGCACCTGCTTGCAGGTCTGCCTTGCCAGCAGGCGTATGAGCAATTACAATATGTGCGAGAAAAGCAAGAAAAAGATGATTTTTGGCGTTGCCTGTTTTATTTTGCCGTAGGCACTGTTTTAATTCGTCGATTTCTGTTATATCTTCATATAAGTCTATATATTTCATATAATCCATATTGGGTTATACAAACACATAAAAACATAAAAAGAGTTGGCACAAAAATGCCAACTCTACTAGTTAATCTTCATAATGACCTTTACATGAATAGATGTAAAGATTGTCATTAGTGTCAATATCATATACAAGTCTATTTGTTTGGTCTATACGTCTACTATAACCAGGTCTATATTTTAATGGTTCTGGTTTACCAATACCCTCTAAAGCTCCGTTTCTCTCTATATCCTTGATTAGAGCATTGATGCGTTTGAGAGTTTTTTTATCCTGCTGTTGCCAGTACAAATATTCATCCCACGAGATATTAGTCCATACCTTATTCATCTTCTGTATCCTCTATTAAATCATGTACTTGCCCGAAGCCTTTTTTTATTTGCTCCATGCTTCTATCAAGCTTAGCAAGGTATTCAGCATTTCGGATACTTTTCATAAGCTGATTGTAGTTATCAAGGCTCATAATAACGATGTTTTTTTCGTTTTTACGAGTAATAATAACAGTTTGATTATTATCACTTGCTTCATCACAATAATCTTTTAATTTATTTCTGAGTGTAGAATAATTAACAGCTAACATAATTATCGAACCTCCTTTATCCTTGTACAATATATTGTACAACATATTGTACAAGGATGCAAGATGAAATCAGTAAATTTACTTTCTAATTATCATATGACGCAAAATATTTTCGTCAATTTTCATAACACGGTCGAGTTCTTTTACAGCTTTAGCAATAGCATTGAATGTCATGAGAACGTAAATGCCTTCATTTAAGTCCTGAATTTCATAGGCAAGACGTCTTTTGCCCCAACGGTCGGTTCGTTCAACTACACCTTTGTTATCAGTAAGCAGTTTTTCATATTTTTCGATGACCGTATCAATGGTTTCGTCTTCAAAAGGTTTGGTGATAAACATAATCTCATAGGCATTGAGAGTAGGCTTAATCAGAACATCGTGATTTCTTTCCATAATAAATTTCCTCCTGTATGAGCAGTATTTGTATTCGCCCTACTCGGCGAGAATTTTTATTTGCTTTTCGCACATATTAAGGAATTGCGAATAGCCGGAGGGCAAGGCTGTGTAGCACCTGCTTGCAGGTTTGCCTTGCCAGCAGGCGTATGAGCAATTACAATATGTGCGGGAAAAGCAAGAAAAATAATATTATTGGCTGTGCCTGTTTTATTGTGCCGTAGGCACTGTTTTAATTTATCTGCTATAGTCATAAAATAGGTTATATAGATTTATGCGAATAGAAAAAGGATAGCCAGGGTATCCATGGCCATCCTTCATAAGTTTATTTTCTTGTGTAGGAACGTTTTGTTTGACCTTGAGAATGCTGATTCTTATAACTGGTGTCTTGCTGGTTGTCAGTTCTTGCTGATTTAGGCAAGCGACCATTCTTGTAACATTCAGCCTGCAAGCCGATTTCGTGCCGTTCAATGCCATTTTTGTCTACATAAGTATTGGGAGTGCAGATACCTTTAATGGTGTATTCGCGACCTTTGACAGCTTCATTGCCAAAATTTTCAGCAGCGGCACCAAACATGATTACTTTCCAAAAAATAGTAGTCTTTTCGCCTTTAGCAAAGCCGTTGTCTGCAATGCTGAAATTTGCAAAGACAGCACCATTATCTGTGTAATGAATTTCTGGTTCACGTACAAGGTTCCCGACGATAGTAATAGTATTCATAATAAGTTTCCTCCTGTATGAGCAGTATTTGTATTCGCCCTACTCGGCGAGAATTTTTATTTGCTTTTCGCACATATTAAGGAATTGCGAATAGCCGGAGGGCAAGGCTGTGTAGCACCTGCTTGCAGGTTTGCCTTGCCAGCAGGCGTATGAGCAATTACAATATGTGCAGGAAAAGCAAGAAAAATAATATTATTGGCGTTGCCTGTTTTATTGTGCCGTAGGCACTGTTTTAATACTCCAATGGTCAATTTAAACTTATATGTTCATATAAAATATATAAATCCATATGTCTTATATAAAGCAATGGAAAATATAGAAGAAGAGCTGACATTTTAGCCAACTCTTCTTTTTACTTTATTTTCTTATCATATGCTTAATAATTTGTTCCATGAACTCATCAGCAGTCGCAAAGATTTTATTAATATTATTATTGATGAAATTCGTAATTCTATTAATATCCTCATCCTCCAATCCTACTGTATCAATTTCTCCGTCATCATTGATAAAGTTTTTCATTACTAAAACATTACCACACAACGGCTGACCATATTCTTGGTAACCGAAAAGGTAGCTGGCAATAGGATTCAGAATAGGTCTGCCGTTAAGCAGAAATTCATCGTCGAATACAAGGCAGTAATCATCTAAGCCTAATTCTTCGTAGATGTCCTTAATATCAATGAAGCCGCAAAGTTCTCCTATACCTTTTTTCATTCTTTGATACTTATATTCAGCAGGTGGCAGTTCTACTTTTATAACAATACTGCTTGGTTCAATTTTTAATGCTACAAGTTTTTCTGTTGATTCAACCATTTGAAATTCCTCCTTAAATTTCAATACCTCTTTCTTTAGCTACAGCTTCAATGACTTCCAATGCTTCGTCTAAGCATTTTTTGTGCCAACTGTCCGTGGAAGAGTTATAGATTTTTATAAACTGATTGGCTTTTTCAATTAGTTGTTGGTTAGGCAAGCTTCTAGCTTCTTCAATAGTCATTTCATAAGTTTTTCCACAAAAGCAAAATCTGTATGCCAAGTTTTAACATCAGACTTCGTGTAAATGTCATAAATATCATGACTGAAATACATGCCGTAGCCTTTTTCTTTTGCTTCTTGTCTTGTCATCAGCAGACCGGTAAAAGTTCCTCTAGGTGTAGTGATTGTTATTCTCATTCTGCTCTTCACATCTCCCCATTATTTCTTTTTATCTTCTTTCATGAAATCATCATAAGTACCTGCATAGAAGAAACGCTTTTTCGGCTTTCTTTTGTGTGGTTTTGCTTTCAGATAATCATATATCTGCGTTAATGCAATGCAGACAATGAGAAAGAGAACAATAAAACCAATGGTCTTAGCTATTATCAAGTTTTCGTACATCATGCGGTTGATTTCAATTTCGCTCATATTCATACCTCCCTGCGACAATTTTTATTTGCTTTTCGCACATATTAAGTGATTGCGATTAGCCTAAAGGCAAGGCTGCGTAGCACCTGCTTGCAGGTCTGCCTTGCCTGCAGGCGTATGAGCAATTACAATATGTGCGAGAAAAGCAAGAAAAATAATATTATTGGCTGTGCCTGTTTTATTGTGCCGTAGGCATTGTTTTAATTCATCTTATACAGTCATATAGAATATATAAGTTTATATATTCTATATGACTGTATAAGAGCATAAAGAAAAGCCAAGCTGATGCCTGGCTTTCTTTTATGCTGTTGTCGCTAATTTGCTTTCTCCAACTTTTTCATCCATGTCTATATCTTCTGTAGCTATGGAAAGCCGAGCCTTTAAAGCAAACTCTTTTACGATTAGGTTATATTCTGCATTGGTCTTGACCTGCCTGTTATTAAACAGCTTAGCCTGTACTATTGACTGATTTTTTATTTCAAGTAAAACTTTAGCTTTACCATTATCATCAGTTATAAGGACAAGTTGTAAATTGTCATTGATGCGGTTCTTATAACTGGCAGCACAGTTTTTTAGGTCAATGCCAGCTTTTAGAATTTGGCTATATTGTGTCAGTACCTTGCAGGTACTGTTACGCAACTGCATATCCAACCTGTTTATGATATGAGCTGGGATGTGATAGTTTATCTCATTCGATTTTTGCTTGGATACTAATATGCTAAGATAATCATGTAATTCTTTGAAGTGTGGCTTGTCTGATTCAAATTTAGCAAGATGTTTTTTAGTGAGCATATTAAACAGATTGATCGTATCCTGCAAAGTACGCAAATTACTGTGCAAAACATCGCTACAATGTTTTTGTGGGTAGTATTTAGCGAGATATTTATAGTAACTGCATATTGTAGTGATGCTGTTGTGATTTTTTGAAAAATATGGAACTAAGGTAGAAGCTAAAACTTCATTGTTCAGACTAAGTGCATTTTGCAGAGGATAAACGCTTGAATAGTTTAAGTTTTTCCTTACAAGGCGGTTATTAGGTAAAGAAAATGTTTCAAGGAAAGCATCAAGATAGGTTTCTCCTTTTTGAATCAGTAAAGAAAGATTGCGTTCCTGTTCTGTTAGGTCTGGTAAATCTAATTTTTTGATAGCAATGCTAAGATTGTAACTATCTAATTTGTAAAAATCACTCGTTTCACTTTCGTCCCAAAATCTTACTTTTCTTGCTATATATAGCAGGTTGCGTTCTGTCATTTTAGACTTTGGGGCATAAAAGAACATTTTACGCTTGCTGTAACCTTGTTCCTGCATTTTCTCTGTAAGATAATTACGCAGATAGGTCATAAGCTCTGACATTCTTTTACCTTTTTTATCAACAATGGAGTAGGGAATAAAATTTAGGACAGTTTGTAATGGGTTAAGCAAATCAGAGTAGAATCCTATTTCTCTAATTTCTTTGGTATCATTTATGCATTTCTCCCATACAACTCTTTTCTCTGTATAATGGAAATCAAATTGTTCTATGACCTTAATGTTTTCATCAAAGTCAGAATAAACCTTTTCACCTAAAATAACAGCTTCATAGGAGAATCTTAGGCGTATGTAGTTTTTAAATTCGATTAGACTTGCCTTTATATATAATGGCATAGGTGAAGAACTATCTTCGGTTATTAATACATTATTGATTTGATGTTCCCGTCCGCAGACTGGGCAGGTGACAGATTTATTATACAGAAGGTTGTCTATAGCTCCTGGAATAACCATAAGTGTATCGCAGGCTCTGCAATAACAATTTGTGATACTTCTGCTATGCCATTTGCGGTTTTGCTTATTATGTGTATCTGCATGAGCAAGATATAATGTAGGTGTATAAGGTGCAATGTTATGCTTAACAACATTACCCCAATAAGCACGGACAACAAATATGCCTTTGCTGAAAAGGTTAAGTTCCATTAGTTTCTTCATTGGTTATCATCTCCCTGTAATGCATCAAATAAACCCACTTCTTCATTTTCAGCATTTTGCTTAGGTTGTTGAGTAATAGTGGCAAGAGTTTTGCTTCTTATAGCCTGTACTTTTGCTCGTTGTTCTTTTTCAGCTTTAGCTTTTTCGTCTTTAATTATGGCTTGTTCATGCTTTGTAAATAAAAGATTGGCAATGTCCAAGCTTCTGCGTTGTGTATCAATAAAAGCTTTTAATACTATAGTCCTTTCGGCAGGCTGATTGTTTTTCATCGCCTGTTCACGGTCATACTTGATAAGAAATTCTAAGCAATCCAATGCTTTGGCTTGAAATGACAGAAATTGCTTTATTTCATTTACATTCATTATATACACCCCCGTGCGATATTTGTTTTGCTTTACGCACATATAAAAAAAGCCTAGTCCAGGCTTATGCAAGGACGTAGCCGCTTGCGGTGCGGAGCATCCTTAGCATAAGCTGCAGACTAGGCTTAAAATATGTGCGCGTAAAGCATCAAATTGAATATTGATTTTCTCTGTTTGTATTTTGTTTTATTGTACCGAAGGTACTGTTTTTGTTATATTATATTAGCTTGGACAATTCACCATTACACTAATTTACAATATTTCTTCGCGTGCTATAATTTCGTAGCCGTGTGATTGAGTATAGTATTCCAGGTGCTGAGCAATGAAGGAGTTTTGACCGACCACTGGTAAATCAAAGCAGTCAATGGGCGGTAATTCGGTAAAATCATCTTCCAAATCAATATAGATGCAGAGGTAAGTGTTATAACCGACATTTATATACATTTCGTAAAATATATCTTCTGGTCCGCCATTTTTAATTGTGGAATAAGTCCAACCATAGGAGCGTATCGTATCTACTATCATATCATAGCGATCATAAAAATAGCGCTGCTGGATTTTCTTATCCTCTAATTCTTTTACGAATACTTTTACCTTTTGTCGTATTTGCCTAAGAATGCTTGGTGTTAAAATCTTCATTTTTATCGACTCCTTTTATAATTATTGTGTGACGGATTTTATTTGCATCTAGTTAGCGGCTTCAAATGGTTGCTTCAAAATGTATACTTTATGGGAGAGTGAAAAAACCTTGCAAAAAGCGTACTAAAATGTTACCATTTCAATAATGGGACATCCCAAAATAGAAGATGACATTTTGAAGCAAAAGGATGTGAGACAATGGCAAATATCGGGTATATAAGAGTAAGTACGAAGGAGCAAAATACCGGAAGACAGTTTCAGTGCTTTACTGATAATGGAATTAAGATGGACAAAATTTTTGAGGAACATGTAAGTGGAAAAAATACAGACCGTCTGCAGCTGCAGAAGATGTTGGAGTACGTCAGAGAGGGGGATACGCTTTATATAGAAAGCATAAGCCGTTTGGCAAGAAGTTCTGTAGATTTCTTCAACATTGTGCAGATGCTGGACGATAAAGGAGTAGCTATCTGCTCTTTAAAGGAAAGCTTCGACAGTACTACACCGCAAGGTAAATTTACTCTGTCTATTTTTGCTGCGCTCGCAGAATTAGAACGAGAAACAATTCGTGAGCGCCAACGCGAAGGCATTGACCTATGTATTAAGCAGGGTAGAGCATATGGCAGACCTAAAAAACAGTTTAGTAAAACATTTGCTGTCAATTATAAGGTGTGGAGGGCTGGAAAAATTAAAGCTGTCGATTTTATGAAAATAGAAAATTTAAAGAGCAGTACATTTTATAGAATGGTTCGGGAATTCGAAAATAAGATAGACAATGATTAAGATGATGGCACATATCCTCATCCATTTTATAATCTTGAATTTTGGGTACATGCTACTAATATTTAAATAAAAGGCTGTCGTATATACTGTTTTAAAGTCTATATGATAGCCTTTTATTTTTGCTTAATTAATGGTTACATTAATAATCCTGCTTGCTTTAAAATTCTCCGCTCTGTAGTAAGAGGAATTGTATTGCCAAGCCGATGAGATGGTATGGTTATTTTTCCTTTTCTGACTGGATGGCGGTATTGGGCGTGGCTGCCCTTTTGAGCCATCTTTTGCCAACCGGCTTTCTTGAGCAGGTAGATTAATTCTCTTACGCTGATAAGCTGCATGGTTAATCTCCTTTCTTATAGCGCTCATTAGCTTCTGTGACAGCACGAATAAGATATTCAGCCAGGCTGATACCTTCGTTCAGTGCATTGATTTTAGCCTGCTTATGCACTTCTGGTGGGAATGGCACATTATACATCTTTACAGCTTTTTTATCTGCAGCATGATGAACCTTTTTAGATGGCTTATCAGGTGGTTTTTCACCGTTAAGAAATTTTTCCATGACATCTGCAGATGGGATTTGAGGATTTTGTGGTATTTTCATAGATAGTCGCCTCGCTTGTTATTTAAGAATTTCCAGGATTTCGTTGACCAAAGCTTCAAGCTCGGCAGCAGCTTTTTCTGTATGGCGTTTTACTTCAGCATATTCAATAACATTCATGCCATTGAGCAGTGATTCTTTATAGGCTACACGATTAAGAATTTTAGTTTCCATGACTTTGACCTGATATTTTTTGCAGGCCTCATCAATAGCTTCTTTGATGCCTTTAGCCATATTCTGCTTAGGATCATACTCATTTAAGAGCAGGTAGGTGTTATCAATCGTGAAATAGCTACGCCATTCCTCCAGGGTATTGAGAACATCATCTGTTACCCAGTAGTCGAGACCGCTGGCCTTAAGAGGGATGAGCAGCATACCGAAAGCTGCGCAGGCTACAGTTGCTCTGGTGAGCTCGTTATCACCGGCACCTGCATCAACAACTATGAAGTCGAAGTTGGAATAGTTCTGGATGTCTTTGTACAGAGATTTTGCTTTCATGGTAACAGCACTGATAGGGGATAATTCTGCATTGCCATTGCGGATTTCGACTACTTTCAAAGAAGAGTTTTGCTTTTCGTCCATATCGATAAGCAGAACTTTGTTTCCAAGCATAGCCAATCTTGTGGCAACATTGACAGAGATAGTGGTTTTTCCTGTACCACCTTTGGAGTTTACAACACTAATTACTTTCATGATTTGCCTCCTTTAATTTCTGATTTAATATAATAAGAGTAAACACTCTTGTTACCGGAGTCCCAGGTATCATATATAATATGATCTTTTATGGTTACCAGATGATGAGCAACACGACAGATTATGATAGCTGCATCTTCATTTGTCATATCCCTTACCGTTGGTCGTTTTTCGCCTTTAACTACTTTAACAGTATGGCGTTCAAAACCATGCTCTTTTAAAAAGTGCTCATAAACAAGCTGACTGTTGGGCATATCGCTTAGAATCCAGCCTGTTTCCAATAACTCTTTATAAACTTCTTTCCACGTTTTTCCTACGGCAATAGTTAAAGCCCTGATAACGCAATCATCTGTCTTACGGCCGGAAGGATGTGGATTGTAGTATTGAAATGAGTTGTTTTTAATGCTCATAACCTTGTTCCTTAACATTCTATTGAATTATAGAAAGCAATGACTTTACTGGAAGTCATAAGCCATTTGTCATTAATGTATCGCTTTTTTATATAAAGACCTTTACTGTTGCTGGCACGGGAAAGAGCCACATATAACTGTCCTTCGCAAAAGCAATAAGGATTAAGGTTGACCTTGCTGAAGGTCTGTCCCTGGCTTTTGTGCACAGTTATAGCGTAGGCAAGCTTCAGCGGTATCTGTGTATAGCTGCCAATAACATTCTTTATAAGCTTTCCGTTATTTACGTCATATTCTACGATTTCCCATGTATAAGGCTGCACTATAATCTTGATGCCGTCATCAATTTGTACGACTACTCCTTCATCCACAAAATCAGTGACATAGCCCATGGAACCGTTTTTATAATAACCTTCTGGATTGTTTACTAAGGTCATTACCCTGGCACCGACTTTGAGGCAAATCTCATCATCTGCAGCTTTATCGTTTGCAGATACTTTGCCTATAACATCTGCTGTGAAATAATGCTCTTCAGTATCAAGTTTGTCCATACTATTATGGTTGAATTCAGCAGCCTCTCTATTAGTGCTGCAGATATAAATAGCATCATTTAATGGGTTGGCAGTACATAGTTTACATAAACCAGCTAGAGCTGCAGTGTTTCCGCGTCTGATATGGTTCAGGCTTTCTATGAATTGAGGCTCGTTCTGTCGTACAACATGTGTTAAAACGATATTCTGAAAATGCATATCAGACCATTCAGATGCTTCAAAAGCAAAACCTTCATGAATGTCTTGCTGCCAAAGTTTTTGCAGAACATTGCGCTGGTAGTCTGTTAATACGGGCGGCAACTGAAAGAAGTCGCCTACTACGATAAGCTGCTTTGCTTTTTTGATTATTTGGCAGGCTTTGTTAATGGCTCTGATGATATAGCTGAATACGTCAAAACGTACCATAGAAATCTCATCAATAATGATAATATCAGCCTTTTTTACAGCTTCAGTTATTTTAGAGATTCGTGTCATAGGACCGATAGGATCTAAAGGTACTTTAAAAGCACGATGGATAGTGCTGCCATTGATATTAAGAGCAGCTATACCTGTCGGGGCTGTGACCATGATATTCTTTCCGCGGCTTTGGCAGAATCCTATAAAAGTTTTTATCAAAAAGCTTTTCCCTGTACCGGCATTGCCGGTAAGAAAGACATTTTTGCCACTTGCCATTACTTCGAAAGCCTTTGTTTGTTCTTCATTTAATGTAGGCATATTATTTCTCCGATTTGAATTCATTGGCAAAAATACTGATGTCAGCAGTTTCTTCATCAGTGATATCAATGCTGCCATAAGGTGTACAAGCATTGTCTGCTCCATATTTATTCCAGACTTTTACTTCTGCTTCTTTTTTGTTGCAAGCCTGGATGATACAGATTTTACTTTCCAACAAGTGACCTGTACGCCAATGGTGATAGTTGATTTGAATGAGAAATCTTCTCATGATAGTGACCTTCTTTCTGCGTATATAGCGAGTATTTTTTTGTTGCTTTTCGCACGTAATAGGAAATTGCGAGTAGTCAACCGACAAGGCTGCGCAGCACCTGCTTGCAGGTTGCCTTGTTGGTTGGCGTATGAGCAATTACAATACGTGGACGAAAAGCAACGATAAAACAGATTGTTTTGTGCCGTAGGCACTGTTTTAAGCTACAGTTTGTAAAAATATAAATCTATATGTCTTGTATGTTCGTTTGAAATATATAGGATTATAGATTTCATATATTCATATGTAACCTATAGGTTTATATGACCTATATATTTATATGAAACATATAAGACTATACGTTATATAGGTTGGTATAGAACGTATAAGCTTATATAAACAGTGTAGAAATATGGTTACATATAACTCATATAAACATATAAATCCATATATGTTATATATAGACTTATATGTTTATATAAAGCGTTGCGAAAGGCAACGCTTTATATAAAAAAGGGGAGGAAACATAGCTTATCTGCTCATTTGATTAGAATTAATTGGTGGAGTGATAGCGTTCAAAATCAATTTTTTCTTTGGCTTATTACTGGCGTTTACGGATTTTGCAGACATTGCTTTGATAAGACCAGGAAGGGCTTTGGAAAAATTGTCGGATTGGGTTATAGCCAATAATGTATCTGCGCTTTGTCCCAAAAATTCATTTAAACCTTGGGGAGAGTTAAGTTCAGCGCGTGCTCTGCTGATAGCTTCAGGCAGCTTATCTAAAGCAGTTGCACAATTAGGAACAGCACCTTTAGGCATATTCTCAATACATTCCTGCAGACGGCTCAATCCTTCGTGCATCTTAAAATACTGACCTGACAAATGTTTGTGGGATATAAGTCCGCCTTCACGGTCACCTAAATCATATCTGTCTTCACCATTGTTGCCTACAAAAAGAAGAGTGTTGTTCTCATCACGTGCCATGATAAACAGTTTGGTTTTATAGTAACGGCCATAAGCAGGATTTTCGCGTTTGCTACGGATTTTTTCGTCAAGCTGCTGAAGCAGTTTATCAGCTTCATGGAGCGTCATAATCGAGCCGGAAGCAAGTTTGGGATGGCTGCATTCAGACCATTTGATGTAAACCATAGGCTCATCTTTGCTGACAGCATTGAATTTATCTGCAGATACTTTATCTCCGTCGATATCAAGAATGACAGCATCTTTTTCAGAAGATGCTTCTGCTTGCTTGACCTTAAGAAATTCTCGTTCCCGTTCGTAGAGGTATTCACATATAGCGTCAGCATCTTTGGCAGCACGGAAGATTTCAGCAGGATCTTTTTTCAATGCTTTTATCCAGCTGCCGACATAGGCTGCATGTTGCTCATTGGCTGCGGCGTTTGCTATACCTAGCTCGGCACACAACATATAGCTGGCAATTTCTGCACGGAGTTCTTCTTTTGCATAATCTTCATTGCCGAAGGTATTCTTGATATCACGGTTCAGTCTGCTTTCATGGCCTGTAGAATGTCCAAGCTCATGTAGTGCGGTACTGTAATAGGCTTCATTGTCTGCAAAGCTGCCTTTAGGTGTTAAATGGATTTCATCCAGCATAGGACTATAGAAATTTCTGTCCGCCTGGTCATGATATATAGGTACGCCGACAGCGTTTATAATATTTTCTGCCCGCTCTACAGCAGTCCACTTTTGTTCTGGCAGTTTAAGTTCCTGTTCTGGCAAGCCGTCACATTGAGCAGCGTTGAAAACAATGCTGCGGAAAGGAACTGGATGGTCAAGCTCTTTTTCAACTTCATTGCCATCTTCGTCTTTTTCTTTCTTGGTAAACTTCCAATAGGTGACAAGAGTTCCTTTTTCGCCTTTGCGGACCTTACCGCCCAGTTCCTGTATCTGTTTGAAGGTCATCCAGCGGTTATCATTATATTTTTTTTCAAGACTGATATACATCAGCCGCAGTGCATTCATACCGTGATAACGTCTCTTGGAGGAACCGTTATGGGGAATCATAGACATAGTTGCAGTCCAGGGTTTTTGCCAAGGGGCAGTACCTTTCTCAAGCATATCAATGATTTCCTGAGCAACTTGTTTATGGTAATCAGCCTGTTTTTCAAGGTTACTCTTCTTCGTGGTCGCCATCAACGGATGCCTCCTTTGCTTCTTCTTCGTTTAAAGCATCTTCCTCAAATGCTGCATGTTCATAAATCCATGCTTCTCGTTCTGCTTTACTTATACTCATGATGTGTCTGTCTCCTTTTCCTTGAAGTGAAAACATAAATAGTTATCTTTTTACTTCCCGTACTCTTGTAAGTTCAGCTTCGTTGCTTTGCTCTGCAGTGCTGCTGATATTCACCAGATGTGACTTTCTCCGAGCTTTTACTGCTGCAGTCTGAATAGGTGGTGGAGTAGGGATATTGTTGGCTTTAGCAAATTCTTCGCTGGTTGACTGGATGCTACTGCCATATTCGTTCTGCTTTTCTGAAGGCATATTACGCACATAACGCACAACAGTATCAGCAATAGCAGCTTCCTGGCTGTTCAGCTTACGGTGGTAGTCTTTACGTGGTTCTCTTTCCTGTGAAGCAGCAACCTGTTCATGTACTTTGGTTTCCTGCTGATCAGGTGTCTGCTTTATTGTTTCGGTTTCTTGTTTGTCTTCGCTGACAGGTTTAGAAGATGCAGCAGGCTCTTGTGCTGCAGGTTTAACCGGTACTACATTTTTAATCTCATCAGTTATAGTAAAATGTTCTGAATCAGTCAGTTCAGACATCATATAAGACATGGTCATAAAGCTGTACTTGACTTTGACGCGATTTATATCATTTTCGTCTTTATAAATATCCGTAACAACACCTTTACCTGTAAAGTTGCTGTAAATGACCTGCCCAAGCTTTATTTTTACCGTGTTGTCTGCTGACTTGGTAGCAGGAGCCTTTGCTTTTTTAGCTTGTTTTTTTATGATTTTCTCTTTTAAAGCTGCTTTAGCTTTTTTCTGTGCTTCATAGTAAACTTCGGCTTTAGCGACAGCTTCTTTGCCAAAGTACCATTTGCTGTGAGCTGCCTTTAATTGAGCAAGACTGTACAGACCGCTTCCCGTACCAGGACCGCCTTCACCGAAGATTATAAAGAGCTTTGCTTTACCGTTCTCAGAGATATATTCCCCGGTTATACCTTTACCATAGTCCGGATGATATACAATACAGGTGCGAGTTATAGTTCCATGATCTTCCGGCTTTGCAGGTTTTGCCGTAGTATTTATCTTTTCTTTTGGCTTTGAGGCATTAGATTCTTTGACTTCTTTGCTTTCTGTTTCTGTAGCAGTATTGGATATTTCTTTGTCTTTGGAGGCAGAAGAATTAGTTGCCTCTCTTTCCTGGTGTTCCTTGATAGCTGCTTTCTGGTTCTTTTTCTTTTTCCAATAGCTGAATTTATAACGTAATGTCCGCTGTTCTTCCTTAGTGAACTGTACAATGTTGTCATTGACGTAATTCAAAATAGCATAGGAGTCACTGTAGGTGTAGTTAAGCATATTGGGGTTGCGGTTGATTTCATCTGCCCAGCGTGTCAGGTACTCGCTGTGGGCTTTCTTGTGTGAATCGCTTATTTTAAGACCGTACCTTGTGCGGAAACGGTAGGTTGCCATTTCCACGACAAGCTCCTCAACTGCATAATTTGTTTGACCACAGCGCTTCTTCAGGTCAAGGAAGAAGGGATTTTTACCGGCACGGCTGTCAATCAGGGTGCTATGGGCAATGCAATGATAAAGCTCTGCAAGAAATTCATCTTTATTCTTCCAGTTAGCTTCCGGAACCATATGGATAGTATCAGTATCTTTGACATAGAAGTTGTTTTCTGTCTGGTCGAAAACAATCTTTGCCTTGCAGTTTTCTAATAAACGTTTTCTTGTTTCGTTTTTTTCCATCCAGTTATAGGGCATTTCCGGCTCTTCACCAAGTCCTGAAATGGCAGAACCGTTGTAAAGGCGCTCTATTTTAATCTGCGGGCGGCTTAATTTGACCATCTCTTCTATGGGATGACCGTTTTTGTCATAGACAGGATTGCCATTATCATCAGTTTTCTTGACGGAAACCTCATTGGCCCATACTTCAAGCTCTACACCTTCGTCCTGCTTGTACAGGTGTGCTCCTTTGAGTGCCAGGATTCCACCCCAGCGACAATCTGTATAGCCATGCTCGCGGGCTGCGTATATCATAGGTATAGTGTTGTGCTGATAGTAGTAGCCGGTTTTTATGCTGACCATGCGTTTAAATGCAATACCTTCGTTGTCCCAAAAGAAAGGTGTGCCAGCTTCAAAATCAATTATCGCCAAATCGGCTGTATGCCTGCGGATTCGGGCACTTTTCTCTGAATCTTCGGGTGAGATATCATAGTTTTCACGATTAAACATAACGCGCCTCCGTAAACGTCAGTTTTTTTATTTAATGTCTTTGACATCAATGCAGATTGCCTGGTTTTCTTTGTCATATAAATTAAGGTTTAAGATTTTATTATCTTTATAAGCTATAAGACTACCATCACGGTTAATGACAATTTTGTCAGTGTTGATAATCTCCTGGCCATCGACTGTTAAAATAATATCCATACGTCCTTATACCTCCTGGTAGTGATTTGTCTCTCACAGCGTCAGAAATAGGGTTATTTTCAATTTTTCAGTTCTGCCCTAGTACGAATACGCAAACAGCATATAAAATCGTTCTAGGGCAAAATCTGTGCGTCTGAGAGGGTTTTTGATTATCCTTGCTGTGCATTATTATCTTGCAACTGTGCAATAATGTCTGTAAGAGCATTATTGGCATCGAATGCCTTATAACGTTTCTCGCAGGTACAAAAATCCACATGCCCATTAGGATAAGCATCTGAGGGAGGGTAGTTTATGACACCGCTGCCGCGACAGGTAGGACAATCTATCTGGAACTTAGGCTTGAATTTAAGCCACTCTTGTTGACTGAGAAAATTAGCAGGCATTTTGATATATCGCATATCAACGTCGCCTTTATGCATTGCATCAGCATAATTCTTGGCAGCGGCAATCAGATCGCTGATAGCAACGCCTTGGCTGACAAGGTCGCAAAATGCCTTATAAACAACATCACGCTTAGCCTGACAACGAGGATAGCACTGCATAAAAGCATCAAATCCCTGAGCAACAGGTAAACCAAAATTATCTACAGGTTTGCTTACGTTTATATTTACTTTAGTACTACTGGATGGTTCTATCTCTATCTCTTTCTCTATCTCTGTGTTACATTTTTGTACAATGTAACGTTTTGTTACATTGTCACGCTCAGCCGTTACATTGTCACGTTGCTCCGTTACAATGTAACCCCCATTCGTTACATTGTTATCAGGTGTTACATTGTAACCATTTTGTAACACCGACTTATCCACCGTTACATTGTTACATTCATGTAACGGTGATGTAACGGTGGATAAGTGATTTGTTGATTCAGCAGCTTGATTTAAAAGTAAACGTTTTTGTCGTTCCCTATAATTTCTTACTCTATTTGCCGATTCTGATTCGGAACCTATATTTCCGATAGCATCAAGTAAGTAGTAATTATCTCCATCGATAGTAAGAACATTATATTTTAATAAAAGTTTTAATAAAAAATTTACTGTTTCTGCATCACTATCAAGAATAATAGCTAATTCTTCTGGGAAAGTATCTTCTGTATACTCAAAATGCAAACATCCTTCCGTTTTTACAGAATGAGAAAGCATATTGATGTATAAAACAATGTAAGTATCTCCACCAGGAATTCTTTTTAATCGTTTCAGTACAGGAGATTCAAAGAAATCAGATTTCATCTTAAACCAATAATATTTCTTAATTTTTTTAGGCATATTTTGTTACCTCAAAACGGTAGTTCCTCATCAAAGGGAACGGCAGCTCCGAATGCTTCCATAACTCTATCATCTTGCGAAGCTGTAGATGCAGAAGCATTCGTATTTGTATCAGTATTGCTGATTTTCTTTTCAATAAAGTTAAAATTGCTAACAATAACTTCAGTAGCATAACGTTTCGAGCCATCTTTAGCATCATAGCTGCGTATCTGCAGACGGCCTTCAATTAAAATACGCTGTCCCTTAGCAAAGCTATTACCACAAACCTCAGCCTGTTTGCCCCAGATAACAATAGGGATAAAATATGCTGGCCGTCCTGATTTACAAAGGGCCGGTCAACAGCAATAGTTCCTTGGCAAACAACTTTGCCGGTAGAGGTATATCTCACCTCTGGATCACGAGTGAAGCGGCCGAGTAAGATAATTTTATTCATGATTTAATTCACGTTCCTTTCGTTTTAACATGTATTCAGCTATCAGCTTTCTGATACCGTTTTTAGGATCTTCCTTATGTGCTTTTATTAAATTGTCTTGTCCAATTTCGTAGTAGATTGGCAGCAGTATTCCTGCTATAACTTTACTGTAGTGGGTCAGGCCTGGAGAAAATGGTTCGTCAACATGAGTAACAGTTTCTTCACGGCTGATTATATGCCAGTCTTTGCGGTCTACTATGATTTTGGCGCTTATTTTGTCGTAGGATTTTGCAAGCATAAATTATCACATCCGTACATTAAGAGTTGTTTGTAGACTTGAAAGTTTAAAAATATTAAACTTTTTGGGTAAAAAAATAAGCAGGAATTTCTTTGAATGAGATCTTTAAAATTTTTGCTGATTCAAGGATTTCAGCTTGTGTCCATTGAGAACTGTTATTTAACCTTGTGCTCAATGTAGAAGGATTCATGTTTATCTTTATAGCGAATCCTTTTTGGTTTCCACATTTTTCAACGATTCTACCTTTTAGTTTTGAATAGTCAAATTGAACCATGGTATTCCTCCTGAGTTTAATGTTTCTAAACTTAGTATATCTCTTTTTCTGTTACCAGTCAAGAGAAAATTTAGTATTACTAAACTCAATGCTGATATTACTGCTTTTCTATTGTCAATACGCAAATTTGCATTTATAATAACAAGAGAAGTAGGCATAAAATTTTGCCGTAAAAACATGTTATATGAGGTGTGACAATGATAGAAAAATTTTCTATTCGATTAAAGCGTATGCTTGATATTAGAAATATGAAAGCAGTAGATTTAGCTGAGAAGACTGGTATAGGTAAATCTTCTATAAGTTTCTATCTTAATGATAAATGCCTACCGAAGCAGCAACGATTATTTCAAATTTCCAAGGCTTTAAATTGTAATCCAGCATTTCTTATGGGAATTGCTGATGAACCAAATGTGGAAAATAAAAAAACAGATAATCTATCGAAGACTATAAATAGAGATATTGTTTTAAATATCTCTACTGATGAAGCAGAATTATTAACTAAATATCGACAGCTAGATATTGATGAACGAGAAGAAGTAAAAGCTATTATTGAGATGAAAGTAGCTAAGGCGAATAAAAAATTAGCTGAAAAAGAAGGACTAGCTTAAAGATAATTAAATTTGAAAGGTGATTATGATGAATGAAAAAGATATTGATTCTGTTACGGTATTAGATAATATAACTCCTATAATAGAAGGTGGCAACGAAACTATTACTGTATCAGGCAAAGTATTCGATTTTAAGGTATCTGATGATAATAGCTATGCTACTTTTAGATTAAATTATGACAAAGATTTTGCAGTTAATATTTATATTGATTCTTATAACTGGAAGAAGCTGCTGAATGTCGGAGTTAAATTAAAGGAAAAAGATTATGTGAAGGTTTCTGGATATCCTGATTTATGGAAACAGAAAGATAAAAACAATAAATTTATCTTGCAAATAAAGGCCAGAACAATTTACCATAACGAAGAAAAAACAAATTATTACTGTCCTCCTAACAATAAACCTAAAGCATTACCAGAAAATCCTAAAATTACATTAATATCTAATGTTAGTGGTGCCGGTGCTCAAGATTTTTTGCGTATACTTAGTCGCAATAAAAATATTGATATCACAAAAGTTAATGTCCCCATGGAAGGTGATAAGGCTTTAGAAGAAATTCCTGCAGTAATAAAAGCAGCTAATGATAGTAATCACGCAAATTTTATTTGCATAGTCCGTGGTGGCGGTGATCCGATTGGTGTAAGATACATTTTTGATAATGAAAAAATATGTCCAGCTATTACGAATTCCAAAAAACCTGTTCTGATTGGCGTAGGACACACCAAAGACTTTTCTAATGCTGATAGAGCATACGACGCTCCATTTAATAAGAATGGAGCACATAATTATTTTATAACTCCAACAGACTTGGCCAATTATATTAATAAGCATTATTATAAAAGCATAAAACAACCTGCATCTGCTTCTACAGATACAACTATAGCAAGTACAAGCTATAATAAGTACCTTGTTGTTGTTATAGTAATACTATTGCTCTATATTTTCTTTGTGAAATAAAAAAGAGCTGCATAAAACAGCTAATAATAAAATTTGACAATCCAGAATGCTCGTGGTAAGATAAGGATAACCAAAGTAGACCATGTGAGGCATTGGCTTCACACAAAAGAAAACCCCCGAGTGCCAGCTCGGGGGTTTTTAATTTAGGCTGACTGTGTACTAAAAATGCCTATCCAGCCATTTGCAAATGTAGTAACCAGCTACAGATGCTGCGACAGACACCCAAAAAGTAGACCATGTTTCTAGCATCAGCTACACCTCCTTCCTGCTGGAAAGAGTCACAGCGTTTTTATTATAACAAAATAACATTATAAATGCAAAATTGACAATTCAAAATTCTCGTGGTACTATAAAAGTAGCCAAAAGGATAATGTAGCGTGAGCATAACCACACGCAAAAGAAAACCCCCAGAGTGCCAGCTCTGGGGGTTTTCAATTTAGGCTAGCTGCTCGTGGTAATTAGACATTGACATCAGCGCCCCACTGTAGTACAATATATTACAAGGAAAGGAGCTGATATTATGACATTTTCTATTAGGTTGACACCGGAAGAAAGAACTCTTGCTGAGAGCTATGCAAAATTACATGCTGTTTCTTTGGGAGATGCATTTAAACGAGCACTTTTTGAACGCATTGAAGATGAATACGATATTGCTGTTGCTGATGAAGCGTATAACGAATATATTAATAGCGGTAAAAAAAGCAAACCAATCTCTGCTCTTTGGAAAGAGCTTGACTTATGAGTTACAGTATTGAAACAACCGCTAGGTTTAACAAAGAGTTCAAGAAGTTAGATAAATATACACAACGCATGATAAAAGGCTGGATTGAAAAGAATTTAGTTGGAGAAGAAAATCCACGTCGTCATGGAAAAGGTTTAACTGCTAATAGAAGCGGGCAATGGCGCTATAGAATTGGTGATTATCGTCTTCTTTGTCACATAGATGATGGTAAATTAATTATATTAGCATTGTCAGTTGGACACAGAAGAGAAATATACGAATTTTGACAATCCAGAACGCTCGTGGTAAGATATTTTTGACAAAAGAAAGAGCTGTGGAACATACTTCCCACGCAAAAAAAGAAAACCCCGAGCTGGCACTCGGGGTTTTTCAAGTTTCAGGTGCACAAAATAAATTAATAAATGAGAGGTGAGAGGCATGAGAGCTGTATTATATGCACGCTATTCATCAGATAATCAGCGCTATGAATCCATATCCGGACAATTTCATTGCAGCGAAGAATACTGTAAGCGCAAGGGTTATAACATCGTGCATTACTATTACGATGAAGCAAAGAGCGGCACGACTATAGCAGGTCGTGAGCAATTCAATCAGATGATTGCTGATGCAGCACGTGATATATTTGATGTCATAGTATTTTACCAGATTGACCGCACAGCACGTAATGAAATGGACTATTATGCAAGCGTAAATAAGCTTCTGGCTTTAGGTATACGCTACGAATACAGCGCAGAGGGTATAGATGTATCAACTCCGAACGGAAAGCTTACAGAGGGCGTTAAAGTGGCTGTAGCAGCGTTCTTTTCTAGAGATCTGTCTATAAAGATTAAGCGCGGCAAAAAAGAGAATACACTGCAGAAGAAGCATAATGGTGGCATAGCTCCTCTTGGTTATGATATTGCTGCTGATGGTACTTATATAATTAATGATTATGAGGCTGTTGCAGTCAAAAAAATCTTTGCTATGAAATTAGACGGACAGGGATATGGCAAGATAGTTGATTGGCTCAAGGCTAATGGTTATAAAACTAAACGTGGTGGATACTATAGCAAAGGTAGCATACATGATATACTTTGCAACCGCAAGTATATTGGTGTGTTAGAAATGGGAAAAACATCTAAACATAATAGCAAAGAGAAGGTTGATGACTATATGGAAATCAAGGATGCTATACCGAAAATTATAGATACGAAAGATTTTGCAGCTGTACAAGATATTCTTGCGGCACGTCGTAATGGTAAAGCTAATGCCAAAGAGGTTTATGCTCTTAGTGGGCGTATTTTCTGCCAGTGTGGTGCTGCTATGACGGGGCATAGAATTGGTGCTAAAGGTAATAAGTACAGCTATTACGTATGTGGCACACAACGTTATAAACATGGCGATTGTGATATACCGATGATTCGCAAGGATAAGATAGAATTTATTACATATCTTACGATTGTTGACTATATCAAAGTAAATAAAAAATCTATCATTGCAGAATTCATGTGCCAAGCTGAAAGCAATGAAGATAAAGTGCGTGAAAATGAACTGCGCAAGAGAATTAATGCACAAAAAAACAAGGCGAAGAAGCTTCTTGCCTTGTTTGATGGTTCGGATGATTTAATTTTAGATGCCTATAAGGATGCTAAGAGAACCTTAGATATGATGGAAGCAGAATTAGCGTCTATGGTTCAGCGTGATACTAATAATATCAATCCAGAAGTACTGGAAGTATTCATAGATTCTATGTTGATGGAAGCAGGCTATTCTGATGCCTTCTTAAAGGATTTCTTTACGTCTTTAAACGTCAAGGTCACAGTAAATAAAATAAACGCTGAAATTCAGTTGAATCTCAGCGTTTTCCCATTCGTGGTAGCGCTAAAGGGAATCGAACCCTTGATTTCGCCTTGAGAGGGCGACGTCTTAGCCGCTTGACCATAGCGCCATTTGGCTCCGGGACTAGGACTCGAACCCAGACCGAATGATCCAGAGTCACTTGTGCTACCATTACACCATCCCGGAGTAGCAGTTCTTTTTGAGCACGCTCATCAGAACAATAATAATTATAGCAGATAGATAGCAGTTGGTCAAGTACTTTTTTGAAAAAAAGTAGAAATTTTTTCCAGAAAGTTTAGGAGGACCGGCAACGTTTATTTGAATTATAGATTGACGCATATGCTTTAGCATGATAAAATCAAGATAATACAATGATTATATAACAGTGAATAAATATTCGTGACAGGGAGTGATAGCATGAAGCTTTTACATTTGTCGGATTTGCATTTAGGAAAAAAACTCAACGAATTTTCTCTTTATGAGGACCAAAAATATATTTTACAACAGATTGTACAGATAATTTGTGCTGAGCAGCCTGATTGTGTACTACTTGCCGGAGATATTTATGATAAACCGGTGCCGCCGTCAGAAGCTGTCGTTTTGTTTGATGATTTTCTCAATCAGCTGGCGGAGCTTAAGGTGCCTGTGTGCATTATCAGCGGCAACCATGATTCGGCAGAGCGCTTGGCGTTCGGCGCGCAGCTGATGAGCAGCAGCGGCGTTTACTTTGCAGGCAGCTATAACGGAAAGCCACAGCAGCTTGTGCTGGAGGATGAATTCGGCAAGGTGAATATTTTCCTGCTGCCTTTTTTGAAGCCTGCTGTTGTGAAGCATTGGGCACCGGAGGAGGCTGCTGCGGAGATTACCGGCTATCATGATGCGGTGAAATATGCTGTGTCGCAGCTGCCGCTTGTGCAGTCCGAGCGCAATGTGCTTGTTGCGCATCAGTTTGTTACCGGCGCTGTTACCGCAGGCAGTGAGGCTGTTAATGTGGGCGGATTGGATAATATCGGTGCGGAGGTTTTTGCTGCTTTTGATTATGTGGCCTTGGGACACATCCATAATCCGCAGAATGTCGGCGGTAATGAGCGCATCCGTTATTGCGGTACACCGCTGAAATATTCCTTTAGCGAATGGCAGCAGCAAAAATCCGTGACGCTGGTGGAGCTTGCCGAAAAAGGCAATATGAAGGTTACGCAGCTGCCACTGACGCCGTTGCGTGAGGTGCGCTATTTAAAGGATACCTTTGAGAATTTAATGGCAAGACCGAATTATGCCATGTTTCCGATGGATGAAAATGGCTGTCTGCAGGATTTTTATTATCTGACGCTTACTGATGAAAACGATATCCCGAATGCTATGCAGCGCCTGCAGTCGGTGTATAAGAATTTGCTGCAGCTTGATTACGACAATAAGCGCACGCAGGCGAATGCCGAGCTGGAGCTTACGGAAAATCCGGTAGAGAAAACACCGTTGGAGCTTATTGATGATTTTTATCGCCTGCAGAATAATCAGGAGCTGAGCGAGAACCAGAAGCAGTATCTGACGAATTTGCTGTCGGAAATGGGAGGTGACATATTATGAGACCGCTGAAGCTGGTTATGAGTGCGTTTGGTCCGTATGCAGGCCAAACCGTTATAGATTTTTCCAAGCTCGGAGAGCAGGGGCTGTATCTGATTACCGGCGATACAGGTGCCGGCAAAACCGTAATTTTCGATGCTGTTTCCTATGCCCTGTACGGACAGACGAGCGGCGGTGTGCGTGATGCCAACATGCTGCGCAGCCAATATGCGGACGCGGATACGCCGACGTTTGTGGAGCTGGAGTTTTCCTTCCGCGGCAAGTGTTACAGGGTAAAACGCAACCCGGAGTACCGCCGTCCGGCGAAGCGTGGCGGCGGTATGACGAAGGAAAAGGCCGGCGCCGAGCTGTACTATCCCGATGGCCGCGTGCCGGTAACGAGAATGTCTGATGTAGACAAGAGCATTGTGGAGCTGTTGGGGCTTAATCACAAGCAGTTTACGCAGATAACGATGATTGCTCAGGGGCAGTTCCGAAAATTTTTGGATACAAATACGGATGAGCGCAGTAAAATCTTCCGTGATTTATTTCATACATATTTCTTCCAACAGCTGCAGGATAAGCTGAAGCAGGATGCTGTGGCCAAGCGTAACGAATTTGCCGAGCAGCAGCGCCGAAGCGAGCAGGCGCTGAACGGCATCAGCTGCGTTTATCCCGTATATACGGAGCAGCTGCAGAGCTTTGCTTTGCGTCACTATGAAGGCTGTGTTGAAGAAGTACTGGCCTTGGTTGATACGATTATTGCTCTGGACGAAAAGGAACAGCAGCAGGTGGCGGCAGCGGCGGCTATTGTGACGAAAAATCTGACTGCGCTGCAGGACAGCCTGAGCGCTATTGATAAAAAGCAGCAGCTTGAAAAATATATGCAGACGACAGAAGTGAGAATAGCAGGCATGCAAAAGCAACTGGAGCAGGAAGCAGCTGCTGCTGTACAAAGGCAGGAGTCTCTGCAAAAGCTTGACGCAGAGGTCAGCGAAGCGCAAAAGGGCGAGGTGGAGCTGGCACAGATGCAAACAGAAAGGCAGCAGCTGTCTGCACGCCAAAGAGAGCTGCGGCAATTACAGGAAATGCAGCAGCGTTACCAAAGTCAGGAGGTTTCGCTGCTACAGAAGCGACTGGAGTATAAGCAAGCCTGCGATAATTTCAATCATCTTAATGAGCTGAGCGACGCTTGCTTTGACAGATTTTTGGGCGCGCAGGCGGGACTTTTGGCACACGATAAGCTGAAACCCGGCAAGCCATGCCCGGTTTGCGGTTCCTGCGAGCATCCGCAGCCTGTGCAGCTGGCGCAGGACGCACCTACCGAAAATGATGTTGAGCAGGCGCGCGCTAAAGCTGAGGCTGCTCAGAAGATAAGGGATGGTCTTATAGGTGAAGGCAAGGCTTTAAAGGAACATCTGGAGCTGGACAAAACCTTGCTGCTAGGCAAGGGCGTAGAGCTGCTTGGCTGTGATGATTTGAAGCTGATTGCCGAAAGAGCGCAGGCAGAGCTGAAGGACGTTAATAATAAGATTACGTCCCTGCGTCTGAAGATGGGCTTCTTGCAGGAAAAGGTGGAGCAATACCGTAAGCTGGCGAAAACTTTGGAGCAGCAGAAGGCTGCCGACAAGCAGGCGGAGGCTGCGGCGCAGAGCATAAGGCAGCAGCTGGCAGGTGCCGAAGGACAGCTGCAGGAGCTGAAAAAGCAGCTTGCCGAGCAGAATGAGCTGCTGACGGATGTGGATGAACAGAAGCTGCAGCAGGAGCATGAAAAGCTGCTGTCGCAGCAGCGTGAGCTGGAGTTGCAGGATAAGCGATTGTATGCCGCCATCAAAAACAATCAGCGTATTAAGCAGGAGGTCAGCGGCTACGAAGCGCGCAGGGCAGCCTGCGAAGCGGAGTACAGCTTGATCAACAGCCTTTCTGCAACGCTGAACGGAACCTTGACCGGCAAAAAACGCGTTAATCTGGAAACCTATGTACAGATGCACTACTTCGATAAAATTCTGCAGCGCGCCAATGTAAGGCTGCTGCACATGAGCCGCGGCCAGTACGAGCTGTGCCGTGACAAAATGCAGGATGCGGACAGCAAGACGGGCAACAGCAAAACAGGCCTCGATTTGGAGGTTAAGGATTATTACAGCGGTAATCTGCGCAGCGTCAAAACCTTAAGCGGCGGCGAATCCTTCATGGCATCGCTGGCGTTGGCGCTGGGGTTGGCGGATGAGGTGCAGTCTAGTGCCGGTGGCATTCAGCTGGATACGATGTTTGTCGACGAAGGCTTTGGTTCGTTGGATGACAGCAGTCTGCAGCAGGCTATTGCTACACTTCAGGGACTCAGTGAAGGCCATCGCCTTGTAGGTATAATTTCGCATGTACATGATTTGCAGGAAATAATCGACAAAAAAATTCTCGTCAGGAAAAAACGCGGCCAACAGGGGACAGGCAGCGAAGTCGCACTGGTGGTAGATTAAGGTAAAAATATCACTGCGGAAGCAGAAAATTACTTTACCATAGATTGTCAGTGTGATAAAATAATCTTTATACTTAAAAGGCAAATTGATTGCTGACATGTTCGTAGCAGCAGTTAAAAAACAAAATGTATGGAGGGCTTGACGATGAAATTATTGGAAGAAAAAATTGTTAATGACGGTGTTATCAAAAGCGGTAATGTCCTGAAGGTTGACAGCTTTTTAAATCATCAGATTGATGTGCCGTTTGTTGCGGAGCTTGGTAAAGAATTAAAGCGCTTGTTTGCAGACAGGAATATTACTAAAATCCTGACTATTGAAGCCTCCGGTATCGGTATTGCCTGCGTTGCGGCAATGTATTTCGGCGTTCCGGTAGTGTTTGCCAAGAAATCCAGCGGCAGCAATATGGATAAGGATGTTTACTTCACTCAAATTTATTCCTATACCCATAGCAAAACAAACGACGTTGTTGTTTCCAAAAGATTCCTGTCCAAAACAGATCATGTGCTGATTATTGATGACTTCCTGGCTAACGGTTGTGCACTGGAAGGACTTATCGATATTGTACGTCAGTCCGGTGCTACTGTTGAGGGTGTTGGCGTTGCTGTAGAAAAAGGCTTCCAGGGCGGCGGCGACAAGCTGCGCAAAGCCGGCTACAACCTGCATTCCTTAGCTATTATTGATAAGATGGATGCAAAAACCAACACAGTAGTGTTCAGACATGAGGAAGCGTAATGAGCGAAAAACAATATGCGGTTGCACCTTGATGATGTTCGGTTCTATCGTAGTCAGCGGCGTGCAGATGATTGCCAACTGCGGCTACAATTCCCGTAATGTAACGATTGCTTCTCTGGCACTCAGCATCGGCATCGGCTTTACTCAGACACCGGCAATTTTTAAGATTTTCCCGGATCTGATTAAGAATGTTTTTGCAGAAAACTGTGTAGCCGTAGTTTTTATCGTGGCTATGGTGTTAAATATCATTCTGCCTAAAGAGGAAGAAGAATAACGATACGTGTTTGAAAATAAAGAGGGGTTACAAATGAAGATTATTGATGCCCATATGCATTATTACAATGTTGATGGTTTTGTTCAGGTTGCAGCCAATGCAGGCTATGAAAATACAGCAGCCTGCTGGCAAAAGATATGCGAAGAAAACAATATCGTTTTTTCCGTAGCTATGGGCAACACTAATTATACGTCTTCGAAATACGGTGGTGTTACACCGCGTATGATTGACCTTGCAGCGCCTTTTGACGATGAGCATTACAATCAGCCGCAGAACATGGGTTACTGCATGGGTGTAAACAGCGAGGCTATAACCGAAGCAAATGCGGAAAAAACAGCGCAGGAATTTGAACGCTTCATTAAGGACCCGCATTGTCTGGGCATTAAGCTCTATCCCGGTTATAATGCTGTCTATGTCAACGATAAAAGGCATTGGCCACTGTTTGAACTGGCGCGTGCCTATAATGTGCCTGTTGCAATTCACACAGGCGATACTGCCTGGCCCAGCGGTTTATTGAAATATTCGCATCCGCTGACTGTTGATGAAGCAGCAGTGGCGTTTCCTGATGTTACCTTTGTCATAGCGCACTGTGGTTGCCCATGGTTCGCCGATGCGGCAGAGGTGGCCTGCAAGAACGCCAACGTATGTATTGACCTTTCAGGTTTGGTGGAGGGCAATCCTAAACCGCTGATGATGCTGGAAAGACAGCGTGGATTTTTGCGTCAGCTGCATACCTGGCTGAATTATCTTGGCAATTATGAAAAAATCATGTATGGCAGTGACTGGCCGCTTGTAAATATTCCCCTGTATATCTGGATGATCAGCCATGTTGTTCCCGAATGCTATCACGAGGATGTATTTTATAACAATGCAGTAAGGATTTACAGTAAAATCGGCAAGCTGCTGGAAAAGTGCGGAGGTTGAGATGGGACAGCCTGATATCAAAGAAATAGAGGCAGGGCTTAAGGATTGGGACTTTGTGCGCAATCTGCCTGCTGCTATAGGTGATTATACCCTTGTGCCGGGCTCCGGCATCGACGGACAGATTTTGAATATTGCAGCCTATGTGCACGAAGCATCGCACTGCCGTCTTGATTTGACTTATACAAAAGAAACCTTTGACTATGTACCGGTAAAAACCGTTGGCTTGCACACGTTCCGTGATGTACGTTTCTTTTGCCGTGACCGCGAGCACTTTGCCGACATGATGCGCAAGAGTTTGCCGGATATTCTGGCCAGCATGGACAAGAAAACTGTACATAAGCTGCCGTATGAAGCAAAAGCGCTGCATTTTGAGCAGTGGGACTACTGGCGCTCGCTGCCTGCTCAGGTAGGCGATTATGAGTTGTATATTACGCCCGATAATCCCTTGCCTTATATCAATGGTTCCTTTATCTTTTTGGATTATACTGATTTTAAGCATGGCAATCAGATATACTTTTCCTATAATATTTTCCGTGATGAGCTGTTTGCGGAAATGCGCAAGAATCATCTGCCCTTGACCACAGACGCTTTTGACGTGCTGGGCAACGTGCCGGCGGAGGATAAGCTGCAGGCTTTGCAGGTGCATATAGAAGAAAAACTGATGGCCGCATTGGAAGATTTAAAAAAAGTATAAAAAGATGTTGACAAAATAGGCTCAAGCCTGTATAATATAATTCGTAGTTGATTGGCCCGGTGGTTCAGTTGGTTAGAATGCCGCCCTGTCACGGCGGAGGTCGTGGGTTCGAGTCCCATCCGGGTCGCCAAT
>OBLO01000581.1_pt1 | contig 35805 bp, 20 predicted proteins | sample 1519401 | NCBI WGS metagenome assembly OBLO01 (sample SAMEA2602897, study PRJEB22501) | metagenome | reverse complement strand
TCGTCCATAAATCCTTCATCAGACACACTAATCTGAAATCCCTGCAAAGAATCCGGTGTTTCTCCGGTGAGTTCTTCATTTTGCGAGCAAGACGCAACTATGGCTGCGCCAGCCAGAAAAAGCATTGATATATAATTATATATTTTCATAAATCTCATGTTTATATTTTTAGCATTTTTATCTATATTAGATTGGTAAACAGATCACTTCACAACAGGCTGTGGAGTTACGGTTTCTTCTGTAATATTCCAACTAGGATTAGTTATCTCTGTTCCAGTTTCAGCTATACTCGGGTCGGATGTTATAGGATCGTGGTTTTCATCCTCCCATCCTATTATTTGCGTTTGTTCTGTAATTGTCAACACATAATTATTGTCCTCGTATTTATTTGTCTTGATGATGTAATTATAAGAAAATCCTGATTTCAATTCTGTCAAGTTAGCAAACTCGGCTTCATAAAGATAACCGTTCATTCTAGCTTGGATAGTTACTTTGCCTTGCACCTTCTGTGGCAGTAAAATAGCTTGTACTGTATAATTATCCTGCTCTCCTATTTTATCCCAATAAATATCATCTTTATCCGTAACAGGGTCTTCACTGACTGTTGTCTCCCCTGTTTTAGGATTAAATGTACCATTATTCTTAAGCCCAATAAGATAACAAGTTATATCTGCCAAGTCCACACCTTCGCCAGCTTGAAACTCCAATCTAATACGACTCATCACATGATTGAATGCTAATGTCACGTTCGGGGTTTGTGATGTAGCCTTCCCTTTGGCAAAAAGAAAATCTATCTTCGCACGTTCTTCTGCTGTAGCTTGATTTTCACTAGCTGTAGTCACTTCCAATACAGGTTGTTCTTCACCTGATGTACCAGAAAATGGAGCGTATGCCACTACATCATACTCTCCGGAACCTAATACCCAAATTTCTTCTGCATTTCCTCCTTTTGCTGCAAAAAGACCATTGCCCTTGTATTTGTAATGAATATTCACTTGTTCCGTACCACAAGTGATTCCTACCGAGTCTTCTGCCTCCCAGTTTGTTTCCGTAGCTCTTGTAACAAGATTGCTAGCCTCATGATTGTTTATTACTGCACTAAAAGAAACTTTCGCTCCCGTATCACCGGTAAACTGAATATCAGTTTCTTTAATATCGTTGCTACATCCTGCTAAAAGTAGTAAGGCAACAGCAGTTGTGACATAGTTTTTTTTCATACCATGTTTTTTAAAGTTAAACAAATATATTTTCATTAATAAATTCTCCATAAGTTAGAAGGAATAGCCTTGGAATTCATCTTTTCCGACAGCTCTAAATAAGAGGTAGCGTTTTCCATAGTTTTTCATACTTTAATTATTAAGTTAAACAAAAGTTAGATTCTCTTTTTTTAAAGAAGCTCTTCACACTCTGCCTGTGAAAAAGTGTTGCAAACATAACGACTAAATCAAAATATAGCAATGCAGAATCGTACAAATGCATGGAAAATACCGTCTTTTGCACGATATTCCATGCTGTGGGCTCGTTTTTCAATTAGAGACCAATAGCTATGAACCTTTTTGTTTCTATTTTATTGTATGGAAAATAGTAATTTATAAACCTAAAAATGATATGGCGAATTTTTCAATTGTAGTTGTTCCAACTAAAAAATTATCAAATGGCAGACATCGAATAAGGATAGCCGTAGCACATCATTCTCAAACCAGATATATATCTACCCAATTTACTTTGGATTCTGCCAGTCAACTAAAAAATGGTCGAGTAGTAAGGCATGAGAATGCAGCGAATATGAATGCTTGTCTTCGGAAACTAATCAATGAGTATGAAGAAATTATTACATCGATCAGCTATTTACCAGCAATTTCATGTACCGAGCTTATACGTATAATTACTTATGAACAAAAGAAAAAAGGTATAACCTTTCAAGCTGTTGCAAAAGAATACATGAATTTCATGAAAGGAGAAGAGCGGGAGAAATCTTATAAACTTTATAAGATAGCTTCCGAAAGATTAGTCAAATATATGAAAGGGGATTTTCCTTTAATTCAATTGACACCTATACATATCCAAGAATTTGCCAAAGTTCTTCACGAGGAGAATCTGGCAGATACAACTATCAGAATATATCTGACTTTGATAAAGGTGATATTAAATTATGCCGGTAAGATGAATTATGTATCTTACTCCATTCATCCTTTTGTCCTCTTTAAGATGCCGGCAAGTAATGTGCGGGAACTTGATTTGTCAATAGATGAACTGAAGAGAATACGTGATGTCCGGCTTTTAAAGCCTTCTTTATCCATGGTGAGAGATATTTTTATGCTTACCTATTATTTAGGCGGTATCAACCTGAGAGATTTATTAGTATATGATTTTAAAAATAAGAACGATATGCGTTATGTGCGTCACAAAACACGTAATAGCAAGAAGGGAGAAAATGAAATTGTATTTACTTTGCAGCCTGAAGCAAAAGTGCTCATAGATAAATATATGTCGAGAAATGGGCATTTGCAGTTTGGTAAATATTCATCTTATAAACAAATATATAGTTTAGTCTTCCGACATATAAATAAGGTAACAGAACTTTCGGGGGTAAAGAAAAAGGTTACTTACTATTCCGCCCGAAAGACATTTGCACAACACGGATATGATTTAGGCATTCAAATTGAAAAAATAGAATACTGTATCGGACACAGTATGAAAAATAACCGTCCTATCTTTAATTATATTAAGATTATGCAAGAACATGCCGATAAGGTGTTCCGTGCCGTACTTGACCAATTGCTATAGTATAGATAGTTTTTCACTGCTATTTTTAGTTCCTTCTTTTGCTAATCGATTTCATTCCGATCGCTATCCTTTTTTCGTTCCACTATAGTTATCCGCAAAGTACACTATAGTTACCCTTGCGGATAACTATAGTCAAACGCAAAGATAACTATAGTGGAACGAAGAAAGATTCGCATACCGGATAACTCATAATAGGTAAAAAAGATATTAATGGTACTAATTGTTCAAATCTTATCCTCAATTGATTGCTAGCTGTATGTAGTCGTTTGATGCGCAGGTAGTTATGTTTAAAAAGAGAATCTAACTTTTGTTTAACTCTATAATAAATACGCTATGTAAATATATTAATATCATACAATATATTATACTACTAAACCTCTATAAAGTACTACGTTACAGGAATATCCATATAAAAAGAAACAAAGAGTCTTCATTAGAGGATAAAAAGATAAATCAACAATAAAGGATCTATAAACCAATATTTATAACTTAATAATTAAAGTATGAAAAGCAACCAAAAAGGTAATCACCTGTATGCCTATAAGGATACTATCCGACGGCTATTTCTTCTCACTTTGTTCTCCTTTTTAATAGTAGAATCTTATGCCCAGAATAAGACAATTTCGGGCACAGTTACAGATTTTACCGGAGAACCGGTTATTGGTGCCAGTGTGTTGGTTAATGGTACTACTAATGGTACAATTACTGATTTAAATGGCAAGTTTTCTCTTTCCAATGTGCCAATAAAAGGTACAATCACTATCACTTATATAGGATATAAAAAACAAGAAGTATCCGTAGCAGGAAATACCAACTTTAAAATTACTCTTCAAGAAGATACCGAGACCTTAGACGAAGTAGTAGTTGTAGGCTATGGAGTACAGAAAAAAAGTGACGTAACCGGTGCTATGGCTCGCGTAGGTGAAAAAGAACTGAAAGCAATGCCTGTAAGAAATGCGCTAGAAGGGATGCAAGGTAAAACAGCCGGTGTAGATATTACATCCAGTCAGCGTCCCGGAGAAGTGGGCAACATTAATATCCGTGGACAACGCTCTATTAATGCGGAACAGGGTCCACTGTATGTGGTAGACGGTATGGTAATTCAAAATGGAGGCATTGAAAATATCAATCCTTCCGACATTGAAGCTATTGACATTTTAAAAGATGCTTCAGCCACAGCTATTTATGGCTCACGTGGTGCCAACGGTGTGATTCTTGTAACTACCAAAAAAGGAAAAGAAGGTAAAGTGACCCTAAACTATTCCGGTACTGTCACTTTTGAAACGCTACACGATGTTACAGAAATGATGTCTGCCGCCGAATGGTTGGATTATGCCCGCTTAGCCAAATACAATGCAGGTTCTTATGCTTCTGCCACTCCAACTTATGAAGCCGATAAAGCTGCATTTGGTAGCGTAACTGCTTCATGGAAAAACATCGAAAAAGCATGGGTAAATGGAGTCTACGATCCATCTTTAGTAGGATCATATGACTGGGCTTCGCACGGTAAACAGACGGGGATCACTCACGAACATACCTTAAGTGCATCCGGAGGGTCTGACAAATTCCAAGGCTATGCCTCATTCGGTTATTTGGATCAGAAAGGTACACAACCAGGGCAAGCATATGAACGTTATACGTTAAAAACCTCATTTGATGTGACTCCTGTCAATTGGTTCAAAATGGGATCTTCAATTAATGCATCTTATTCCACTCAAGACTATGGATATAGTTTCTCCAAGTCTGTAACCGGTTCGGGTGATTTCTATAGCGCATTAAGAAGTATGATTCCGTGGACAGTACCTTATGACGAAAACGGTGAATATGTCCGTTATCCGAGTGGGGATGTAAATATCATCAACCCTATTCGTGAATTAGACTACAACACCAACCAACGCCGCACTTTCCGTGCTTCTGCCAGTTTGTATTCGCAAATTGATTTCGGTAAAATCTGGAAACCACTGGAAGGCTTATCTTATCGTCTTCAGTTTGGTCCTGAATTCCAATTCTACACTTTAGGAGTCGCTAATGCAGCAGATGGTATTAATGGAGATGGTAACAATGGCGCACAATACAAGAACGAACAAAAACGTGCATGGACATTGGATAACCTGATCTATTATAACAAAGCCCTGGGTCAACATAATTTAGGCATGACATTGATGCAATCCGCTTCTGCCTACCATTACGAGATGGGAGATATGAGAGCTACTAATGTAGCCTCATCAGATGAGCTCTGGTATAATATAGGATCTGCCGGTACACTAAACTCTTTTGGCACAGGTCTGACCGAGACTCAAATGGCATCTTATATGATTCGTCTAAACTATGGTTATAAAGATAAGTACTTATTGACAGCATCTATGCGTTGGGACGGCGCCTCTCAATTAGCCGAAGGGCACAAATGGGCAAGTTTCCCTTCTGCTGCTATCGCATGGAGAATGGATCAGGAAGATTTCCTGAAAGACATCAGTTGGCTGAATCAGTTGAAACTTCGTATAGGTATGGGTGTTACAGGTAATGCGGCAATCAAAGCATATGCAACTAAAGGCGCTATCACAGGCTTATACTATAACTGGGGACAGAATGAGTCATCCTTGGGCTATGTACCTTCAGATCCTTCACAGAAGGAACCCGCCAAAATGGCTAATCCAACTCTAGGCTGGGAAAGAACTACACAATACAATGTCGGTGTTGACTATGGTTTCTTTAATAACCGACTTACTGGTAGTATCGATGCATACAAAACGAAAACTGATGATTTGTTACTAGAAATGTCAATTCCTTCACTAACGGGTTATGTTTCTACTTATGCCAATGTAGGTAAAACATCCGGATATGGTATTGACCTACAAGTAAATGCAATACCTATACAAACAAAAGATTTTTCGTGGAGCACTACTTTAACATGGTCAATGGATAGAAACAGAATCGACGAATTGTCTAATGGTAGAACAGAAGATGTGAACAATAAATGGTTTGTCGGTGAGGAAATCGGTGTTTATTACGACTGGGTATATGATGGCATCTGGAAAACAGAAGAAGCCGAAGAAGCTGCCAAATACGGACGTAAACCGGGACAAATCAAAGTGAAAGATTTAAATAATGATGATACAATAGATGCCAATGACGATAAAAAAATTGTAGGTCACACACGTCCACGCTGGACAGGTGGATGGAGTAACACTTTCAGCTATAAGAATTTTGAGCTATCCTTCTTTATTTTATCACGTTGGGGATTTACTGTTCCACAGGGAGCTGTTACTCTTGACGGTCGCTATATGCAGCGTAAAATAGACTATTGGGTAGCCGGTACAAATGAGAATGCAAAATACTATTCACCCGGTTCCAACGGTGAAGGAGCCGATGCCTTTAACAGCGCAATGAACTATCAGGATGGCTCATACATCAAAGTTCGTAATATCTCATTGGGTTATAACTTTACCCCACAACAATTAAAGAACTTGGGTATCAATAATTTGAAGCTATATGTTCAAGCCATGAACCCATTCAATATCTATAAAGCATGTGACTTTTTGGATACAGACTTGGTAAATTATGACAATAATACCAAAACATTTGGTTCACCTACCACTTTGAAGAGTTTTGTAATAGGTGTCAACATCGGATTCTAATAAACAAATTAAAGTAAAGACATTATGAAATTAAATAGAATATTATTTGCTGCTTTAATAGCCAGCATAACAGGAAGCTCGATCACTTCGTGCAGTGAATCTTTCCTTGATGAGAATTTAACAACTCAATATAGTACCGACCGCTTTAAGACACAAGAAGGTCTTGATGAATTAGTGACTGGAGCCTATCAGAAACTGAAATTCAAATTCAACTATATATGGGGGATTCAGTGCTACAACATGGGAGTAGATGAATTTACTGATGCTAATAATGTTATTCCAGCATGGAATCACTATAGTCAAGATTTAAATTCATCTGAAAATGCCGCTAACCAACCTATCTGGGACAATTACTACGGACTGGTTGAACCCGCAAACATATTGATCCAAAACATACCTCAATATTATAACCAAAGTTCACCTACATACAACACACGCTTGGGAGAAGCACACTTTCTAAGAGCCTATGCTTATTTCGAATTAGTGAAGCAATTTGGTGGTGTGCCGTTGAAATTAGTTCCGTCTACAAGCGCGGAAACATATTTTACACGGAATTCTGCTGAAGAAATATACACACAGGTTATATCTGATTTTGGAGAAGCCTACAGACTACTTCCGGATAAAGGTGAATCAATCGGACGAATTAACAAATATGCTGCTGCCCATTTCCTTGCAAAAGCACATTTATTCCGTGCCTCCGAATTGTACAGCGATTGGAATAGTAATTATATAGCATCCGACCTCGATGCTGTTATTCAATATGGTTCGGAAGTTGTAGACGCACATCCGTTGTGTAATGATTATGTAGAACTTTGGGACTATGAACAGCCGAACGGAGCCAATGAAAAAGTAAGTGAAGTGATTCTAGCAGCTCAATTCTCTAATGATGAATCAACATGGGGACGTTATGGAAACCAGATGCATCTTTATTATCCGGCCGTATACCAAGGTAATGATATAGGTGGATGTAAACGTGACATCTCCGGAGGACGTGAATTCTCATACGTAAGTGCTACAGAGTATACCATGCAGGTATTTGACCGTGTCAATGACTCTCGTTTCTGGAAATCATTCATCACCTGTTATGGAGCCAACGAAACCAAAAGTGCTCCCACCTGGACAGCAGAAGATATGCCATACGCTCCGGCAGGTGTAAAAGAAGGTGACAAACGTTTCAGTGGAGGTGAACTCGGTATGAAATACATCGTGAATGACCCGGGAGACAATCGCTATGAGAAATATCCCAACGCTCCGGCATATACTGTTTTGAAAGATGGAAAAATGTGTAACACGTATACATATGTACGCTATTTCAAAGGACAGGAACACAGCTGGAATATAAATGAGAAAACAGGTAATTATTACGATATCATACCTCACAAGCGTTCAGTAGCTTTATCTAAATTCCGTGATGGTTATCGTGTTTCCATCGCATCTCAATTCGGTACTCGCGATGCTATCATCGCCCGTTCGGCAGATGATGTACTAATGGTTGCCGAAGCATATATTCGTAAAGGTGAAGCCAATTATGACAAAGCTGTCGAATGGATGAACAAACTACGTGAACGTGCCGGTTATAAAACTGGTGAAGACCGTAGTAAGAACGTAGATGGTGGACAAGCTTATAAGAATAATCCTTATTGTTCCGGGAAAGGAGGCGGTCACTCCTCCGAAGGTGCTATTTACTGGGAAGAAAACACCTATTATGAGTCAAACAATATCGAACAGGAGACTACTGCTTCTACCAAAACTACGATGAAATTAAATAGTGTGGCAGACGTTTATAACTCTACAGTCGACACTCCTATCTACAACGAACTGGGATGTACATCCAATGCTGACAAAATGATGTGCTTCCTATTAAATGAACGTACCCGTGAGCTTTGTGGCGAATTGCAACGCTGGGAAGATCTGGCACGTACCAAGACGTTAGACGCCCGCTGGCATAAATTCAACGACGGTGCCAGCAGAGGTCTTGGCGAATTCAAATCGGAGAAACATTACTATCGTCCGATCCCCCAAGCCTTCTTGGACGGTATCACCAATTCAAATGGTTCTGCACTAAGCAATGAAGAAAAGAAAGCAATGCAGAATCCGGGATATTAAGATAAACAACTAAACTTATTGCCACTTGGCACTCTTTGAAATAGTATTCCTAATCAAAGAGTAGCAAGTGGCAATATTATTTCTTATATTTCCGTTGTTTTTCACTTCGTCTTCCTCATAAACATCTTAATCTGTTCACTAATCTGCTCCATCCCCTTTATCGAAGGATGACCGCTCTTTTTGTCAATATCATGCAGTTCAATACAATCAATGTTATAGTGATTGCAGATAGCTCTGACTGATTCATTAAACTCTTCCTTTAAACCAGAGTTCAGCAGAAAGTAGATTTCAACATTAGGATAACGATCAATCATGTGGTCAAGCAGATATGCCATAGCCGGACGGAATGTATATAAATCTTCCTTGGTCCACCCTTCATACTTGTAATCCCCAAGCGGTGAGCCGGCCCAACAATCATTCGTTGCACCGAAAATAAAGATGATATCCGGACATCCCAGCTTATCCATACGGGTAATAAAAGAACGATCCGAATAATCAGCCTGATTATAACCGGTATTACAAATCGTTGCACCGGAAAAGGAGTTGTTGACACAAAGGCGGCAGTTATTCTCTTTGATGAATTTATGCCACCAGGTCTGCTTTACGGAAGTTACATCCGTTTGCTGTCGCGGAGAAACATAATACCAAATGCTATTGGTATCGGGTTGCAGGTATCCTTCAAATGTTGAATACGAATCGCCTAAAATAGATATAGATTTCAGGCTTTGAGCAAAGCTGATACTGCTATATAGAGTGATTAGCAGTAATAAATAAAAGGATTTCTTCATCTTAGCATAAAGTTTTCAATTTTGCTGCTAAGATACTACATTATACTAAAATTATAGCATGAAATTTTCTACTACTTTCAGGAAAGGGTCATTTCCCTTTCCTATCATAAGTCACATTCTTTTCCACTACATTCTCTACATTATTCACTTTCTTCACGAACTCCTTTACCTCTCCTACTTTTACATCCCTAATCATTACATTCTTAGCCGGAAGTTTGGAGTTACCTTTCAGTTCGTAAATAGCATCTGCCGATTCACAAGTCACCTTATCCATATAAATACCATCAATACGAGTAATTCGTTCTTCATAAGTAGGTACCAGATCTTTCCATTGGTATAACACTTCGGTATCTATTTCGAGTACACGTTGAGCCGTTCCTGCCTTTACATTCTTCATATAAACATTCTCTATAAATCCACCTCTGCGATGATTGGTTTTCACAAAGAAAAGGCGCATCACAGAATTCGGAGCAGTACAGTCATGCATATAAATATTCCGTATTCCTCCCGATATTTCGCTTCCGATACCAAGTAAAGTATGTCCTTTTAGAATCTGACAATTACGGATAACGATGTTTTCACAAGGAGTATTCAACCGCCAAGCATCCTGATTACGTCCGGCTTTAATCACTACTGCATCATCCCCCTGATCGAAAGAGCAATCTTCCACTAAAAAGTTACGGCTCATTTCAAAATCAATACCGTCATTATTATGTCCGTGTGCTTTTACATCGAGATTACGCACTAATCCCCCGTCACACATATAGAGGTGAATGGTCCAAAACGGACTTTCACGAATCTTAAACCCATCCAATAAAACATTCTTGCAACGATTGAAATGAATCAAATGCGGACGAAGATGGTTCTCCCCTATTGCCATCTGACGTTCGATCACAGGGATATTAGTCGAAGCTTTTGTATACAACTCCTTCAATGCTTCCAAATGAGACTGAGGACGTTTGAACCATACTTTCCAGGTATCCATCTTCGGCTGAAGAGTCCCTTTACCTGTAATCGCCACGTTCTCACATTCAAAAGCATAGAGTAATGGCGAATAATTATAACATTCCAAGCCTTCCCATGAAGTCATCACTGCCGGAAGATAATCAGAAGGATTATCCGTAAAATACAAAACCGCATTCTCCTCCAAATAAAGATTCACATTACTTTTAAAATGAATGGGGCCGGTCAGCCATGTACCTGCCGGAACAACAACACGTCCGCCACCGGATTGGTTACACGCTTCAATAGCACTAGTAATTGCTTTTGTATTATCTACTCTTCCTCCATTGACGGCACCGAAGTCTGTAATTATAAAGTCCTTATCAGGATAGATAAACACTTTAATAGGTTGCATCGGAAAAGGAGCGGTTACTTTAAGCACTTCATAGTTGCCATTTTTCGAAGTAAAAGAAGCGGCCAACAAATAAAAACAAGTACAAGTTATTAAACTTAGAAAATATCTTTTAATCATATCATTACTCTATTATCCAACATACCAAGATAAAACATTCTTAGTTATTTCACACTCTGAAAATCGGGAATTCGTTTCACATTAGCGCCTTTCATTACTCCCTTCTTTATTGCTTCATTTGTGGCTGTAATTTCTTGTTTTACTTTCTTATAATAATCTTTTGTTAGCCCATTGGCTATGGCATCTGACTCTGTTGCCGCCCAGAAATATTGATAATCTGTCAATATCAGATCCGGTGCCACTTTTGCGAAAAAAACAGAATCTCCTTCAAATTTTTCACGCAAATCTCCTAAATAAATAGTATCCGCCGGATTTATTTTCTTATCATTTTGAGATTTATTACTCGAATTACCAACACAAGAAGCAATTAATATTCCTCCAATCAAAAAACAATAGTTCAACAGTCTCATAATAAATAATTTAATTGTAACATAATTCTTTTCAACACTTATTTCACTGAAAACACCAATACACCCGCTGTAGGAATCTCTGTAGTCCCGATCAATGCTTTGGCTCCCTTCGATAAGTTGAAGGTATAAGGCTGATCTGAATAGTTTAATACAATTCCCAACCCATTCCGGTATTCCATTGTCACGCCATAAGGCAAATCCATTACCGGGATATTCAGCTGTACATATAGCTTTTTCAATATATCTTTTTCCAATGCTCCATTGTGGCTGTCCACTCCTACATAGGTAATCGTACCTTTCCCCAGTTTGCGGAAAGTCACAGCCGGACTTCCTTCATAGAATTCGTTCTTATAAGTAGCCCATATTTGAGCATCTGCCGGAGGATTCAGAATCTCTCCCCATGTATTCCAGGCATACTCTTTTCCGTTCATAACAACAGTACCGGGATCTTCGGGAAGAAGCAAATCATAAAAGTTCATTTCATTTCCGGTCAGCGGAGTAATCATAGAGCCAAAAGGAGCCTCCGGAAGACGGCCATAACGATCCTTCTGTGCCGTACGACAAGTAAGAATAAGGTTTCCGCCATTCTTCACATAAGAAATCCATTTGTCCACCAGTTCTTTATCAGCTAATTGATAAGCTGGCGCAATGACGACCGGATAATCGGACAAGTTCTTGGCTTCTGATATAAAATCGACAGGTGCTCCGAATGATTTTAAGGTACGGTAATACTTTTCAATATGTGCAAAAGTATCCCATGTCCGGTTCTGTTTCTGTCGCTCAATGCTCCAGGAGTTTTCATGATTGAAAAGAATAGCTGTACGACGGGCAAGGTAATCGGCAGGTTTGGTTTCACGGGAAGAGCTATGTTTACGAAGTTCACGAATCTCCTTTATAAATGTCTCATATTCTCTTCCGCCGGGAGTAACAGTCACTCCGTCTGTGCCGACAATTCCGTAATGATATTGTTCCGTGCCGTAAAGAGGTTGGCGATAACGATAGGTGCAGATAAAATCACTTCCACCGGCAAACACACTCCACATCCACAGACGAACTGCGCCCGGAAGAGGTTGGGGATTGATACTGCCCCAGTTCACCTGTCCCGGCTGTAATTCCATCACACCATAAGTTCCCTGTATCGGACGGAAAAAGTCATTTGCCCAAGCTATCCGCAACGGATTACCTACCCGGTAGCCTCGACGACCAATCCCCTCATTATCACCATATACCATATAACGGGTATAACTTTGAAAATCAAGCGAGGGGCTACCACCAATGTGACCTTCATCATAATTCGGTATATAATTCGTAGTCACCCATTGGTTCTTTGCATATTTCTTTATCAACAGACATTGTTCGTTCAGGAAATCATTGGTTTGTGATGCAGCAAAACGGCGGTAATCCAAAATTTGATGATGATTCATAAACATCTGTACGCGCTTGGGAAGCGTTATTTCATCAAAAGACGAATAAACCTCACTCCAGAAAGCAGTGCCCCATGCATTATTTAAAAGTTGAATGTCATTATTGTATTTGGCACGGAGAAAATCACGGAAAGCAAGCTCCGCTTTCAGATTATAATCAAACTGTACAGCAGGTTCGTTGTCGAGTTGCCATCCGATAATACGGGAGTCATTGCCATAATGTTGCGCCAGTTTTTCAATCATCTTGTATGATAATTCCCTGTAAAGAGGCGAAGCAAATGAAGCATGCTGGCGAGCACCGTGGTCAAGTATCGTTCCATCCTCATTCTTCAATAGAATTTCGGGGTATTTCCGGCTCATCCATACAGGAGGAGTGGCAGTAGAAGTACACATGATAACTTTCAAATCATACTTGGCTGCCAAAGCTACAGCCCTGTCCAGCCATGCAAAATCATAGCGTCCCTCTTCCGGTTCCAGTTGCGCCCAGGCAAACTCGGCAAAATGGGTAAATTCAAATCCCAATTCATGCATTTTCTTGAAGTCACGTTCCCACTGGCTCTCATCCCAGTGTTCGGGATAATAATAGACACCCGTCAAAGTCAGGTCTTTATCATCAAACCAGGGAGAAGTTTCAATTACAGTCTTTTGAGCTTGCTTCTGTTGAGTTCCGGTTGCCAGTCTCTCTGCTGCCTGTATTCCGGTAGAAACGGTTAATAGACCGGCACAGAAAGTAGCCAGAATTTTACTTTTTACCATATACTTCATAAATTCGATTGATTATTAGCGTTATAAAACGTTATTCATATATTTTCCATTCCCACAAACCGGCATCTCCCCTACGAATATGAAGACGGAGATAACGTGTCTCTCCTATCTCCTTAGCAATATGTGGAGAGCATACTTGTACTTTCCCTTGTTCGGCACACATCTGCCAATGTTTTCCGTCGATAGACTTCTCCAGTCGCCAGGTATGTCCTTCAGTGGGACGGGTAAAATAGAGCTGGCACTCCCCGACCTTACGGATTTCCTTTAAATCGACTGTAATAAACGGACTGCTATCCGTATCAGCCGCCATCCAACGGGTTCCATTCGATTCGTCAGCTACATGGGTAGCCTGATAAGTATGCGTGCGGGTATAGCTCTTCACCGAACCTTTTTCCGGCAACGGTTGATTGGGTTGCGTTTCGATATTGACCACGGAAGTACGGGGAGATTTCTCACTGGAAGCATAAAAATGCGACTGTAATGCCAGATTCGGCCGGGTCTCTTGGGAAGCAGCCAGATAACCTACACCACGCATATCGGGGATTAATGTCTTTATCGTTCCATCGTCATTAAATTCCATCCGGTTAGCATACACTTGACGGGTAGTTCCGCCATCTCCGTATTCCAGATAGAGAAAAATATATTCATCCGTTCCCTCGTCATAAAACACGTTGCCATGTCCCGGTCCCCACACTTGATTTTCAGGAGAAGAGAATAAAAAAATGTCGTTCCCCTCCGGCTTTACAAAACCCGTCAAAGGAGACTCGCGACTCATCATATAAGCATTGACATAATTCTGATGACCACTCAACGTATAAATATAGTAATAGATACCTTTACGCTTAAACATCACCGGACCTTCGGAATATCCCTGGCGGGCTGTTGCCAGAGTTACCGGCTCACCATCCAGATGAAGCCTGTCCGCAGAAAGCCGTCCCGCATTCCGGCGACGCCAGAAGATATATCCTGAACCATCGTCATTAATAAAAGGTTCTCCGTCAATATCATCAACGACAGCCGGGCTATCTGTTCCTTCTTCTCCGGGAGGCAAAAGCCCCTGTCCCGCAGTAAAATGGAAAGGACCATCCGGGCGATCAGCTACAAGTACATAAGTTCCCATCTTGTCATCCGGTTTCACAAACGTAACGTATAAATAAAACTTGCCGTCCTGCTCAATCACTTTTCCAGGCGCCCAATACCGGAAATAGCCCTTTTTCTTTTCACCTTTATCATTCGTGTAGTCATATCCTTTCGACCAGTCGAATCCACTGATATGGGAACCTTCGAAACTCCAGTTCACAAAATCTTTCGATTTCCATACGACAGGAGTTCCGGCACGTCCAAGTCCGTAATCCAGATCGGTAGTGCCATAAAGATAATAGATATCACCAAATTTGGAGACAGACGGATCCGCCAGATTATCGGGAATAAGCGGATTATAGTTCCGGTCGGCAATCAGTGACTCCACAATGGAGGCATCCACCGCAAACGCCGTTCCATGACGAATCCCCCTCGGAAAAAAGACCTGATCGGACACATCTTCCCATGTTTCACCATAGTCCAAAGAACGAACAGCTCCATAACGATGGTCACGGTATTTATCAAAATAGACATAAAGCGTATCACCTACAAAAAGAGGAGCCGGACCTTCCGCCCAATATTTTCCTGTAATAGGTGCCGATACTTTGGTCGGGAATCCTTTTTCTATCTTCTTTGTACGCGTCACACGCAAATTCTTTTCCGGCGGATTGGAATTTTCATTCTTGACTACCATTATCAAGTCTTCCCGCTTCGGGTCTTTCACAATAGCGGCATCAATCACACTGAAATCTGGATTGAAGAACATCTTCGTCTTTGAGAAAGTACGAAAATCCTTCGTCGTTACATAATAAATACGATGATTCAGTCCCTTCTCACTTTCACTGGTAGCCACTTCTTTGTGACGGCCGGGAATCGTAGTTGCCCAAAAGATATAATAAGTTTGTGAAGGTTCATCATAAAACAGTTCGGGAGCCCAACAGTTATGTGCATCCGGCTCGTGCATCATCACAGGGATTGCTTGTTGCTCACCCCAATGAACCAAATCGCGTGAAGAGGCATATCCGATAATCCGGTCCGTCCAACTGGAAGTCCAGACCATGTGAAAAGTTCCGTCCGGCGACTGGCAAATGCTGGGGTCACGCATTAATTTATCTTTACCAACCGCAGGGGTAAGATAAGAACGTCCGCCATGTAAAGGCAGCCAGTTCAATCCATCATAACTATATGCTAAATGCAGTCCGTCTTTACTGTCATTGATAAAATAAGAAAAGAGGTAAGCTGTCTCACCGGCAAAGACTGTCATCACCGACCAAAGACTTAGAGCTATCCAGATTACTACTTTTTTCATGGTTCCTTATTAAGATTAAAAAGTTTACCTTGCAAAGATAAGGCATCTCCGCCCCTCCTCAAAGATAAAGAGCATGGACAATATTTCAAATCCATGTAGTTTTGTACACGAACGCTTTTAGATGTCCATTTTGATACAATATTCTATGTATCTGTACATCTTTCTATTTACTAAACCCTTAAAAAGCTCTACTTTAGCGGCAGATTTTAAAAAGAATGAAAAACATATCAACTCTATATATCATGAAACGACTTTTAGTAAGTATTGCTATCGTATTTATCTCCATACTGACCGTAGCGGGACAAAATCACTCTTTCAGTTTATCCGGCAAATGGAATTTCCAGATAGACCGGGAAGATACCGGCGTCAAGGAACAATGGTTCAAAAAATCCCTCGACGATTCTATCAACCTACCCGGCTCCATGCCCGAAAAATTGAAAGGAGATGAAGTGACCGTCCGTACCCAATGGACCGGAAGCCTCTACGACAGTTCTTACTACTTCAACCCATATATGGAAAAATACAAGATAGAGGGACAAGTAAAGCTACCCTTCTTTCTGACTCCCGACAAACATTATGTAGGTGTGGCCTGGTATCAAAAGAAAGTGACAATCCCGGCTGACTGGAAAGGAGAAAGAATCACTCTTTTTCTGGAACGTCCGCACATCGAAACTACTGTATGGGTAAATCAGCAGGAGCTTGGTATGCAAAACAGTCTTTGTGTTCCCCATGTCTATGACCTGACTGCTGCAACCACCCCCGGAACAACGTACCTGATTACCATCCGTATCGATAATAGAATCAAAGAAATCAACGTAGGTCCAGATTCTCACAGCATCACCGACCAGACACAAGGTAACTGGAACGGTATCGTCGGACGAATCGAATTACAAGCTACTCCTAAAGTCCATTTAGAAGACATTCAGGTATATCCCGATTTGAGCAATCAGAAAGCACTGGTTCGCATGAATATACGGTCTGCTTCTTCCACCAAGGGAGAGATCACCCTTTCCGCTGCGAGCTTTAACACGGACATTCAGCACAAAGTGGCTCCCGTACATCAAAGTTTCAACATCCGTCCGGGAGATAATCCGGTGGAAATGGAACTTCCGATGGGAAAAGAGTTTCTGACGTGGGATGAATTCAGTCCGGCACTTTATAAACTGACGGCAAAATTGACCAACGGCAAGCAAACTGACACACAACAAGTACAGTTCGGTATGCGTGATTTCAAGATAGAAGGGAAATGGTTCTATGTAAATGGTCGCAAAACGATGCTTCGCGGTACGGTGGAAAACTGTGACTTCCCATTGACAGGCTATGCGCCGATGGATGTAGCTTCCTGGGAACGGGTGTTCCGCATTTGTCGTAACTATGGCCTGAATCACATGCGCTTCCACTCTTTCTGTCCGCCGGAAGCAGCTTTCATCGCTGCCGATCTGGTCGGTTTCTATCTGCAACCGGAAGGACCGAGCTGGCCGAACCACGGTCCGAGACTGGGTAACGGACAACCGATTGACAAATACCTGATGGACGAAACCATTGCACTGACCAAGGAATATGGGAATTACGCTTCTTACTGCATGCTGGCTTGCGGCAATGAACCTTCCGGTCGTTGGGTGGCATGGGTCAGCAAGTTCGTGGATTATTGGAAAGCAACCGATCCGCGTCGTGTATACACAGGAGCCTCCGTTGGAAACAGCTGGCAATGGCAACCTCACAATGAGTATCATGTGAAAGCCGGCGCACGCGGACTTAGTTGGGCAGGTGCGCAACCGGAAAGTGAATCGGATTATCGTGCAAGAATCGACACGGTGAAACAACCGTATGTATCACACGAAACAGGTCAATGGTGCGTATTCCCGAATTTCAATGAGATCCGTAAATATACCGGAGTCAACAAAGCGAAGAACTTTGAAATCTTCCGGGATATTCTGAACGATAACCACATGGGAAGCCAGAGTCACGACTTTATGATGGCTTCGGGCAAACTTCAGGCAATCTGCTACAAACACGAAATTGAAAAGACCTTGCGTACTCCGGACTATGCGGGATTCCAGTTGCTGGCTCTCAATGATTATTCCTGCCAGGGAACTGCATTAGTCGGTGTACTGGACGTGTTCTTTGAAGAAAAAGGATATATCAACGCAGAACAGTTCAGACGCTTTTGCAGTCCGACCGTACTTTTGGCACGTATTCCTAAATTTGTATATGCCAACAATGAAACATTCCATGCCGACATTGAAGTATCTCATTTCGGAGCTGCTCCCTTAGAAAGTGCAAAAACAGTATATACCATTAAGGATAAATTCGGAAAAGTATATGCTCATGGAACTGTCGGCACCCATCACATTCCCATCGGAAATCTTTATTCTCTGGGTAGTGTAGATATGACTCTGGAAGGAATCGATACACCGCAGAAACTAAATCTGGAAGTACGTATCGAAGGCTGTGATGCCGTAAACGACTGGGATTTCTGGGTATATCCGGCACAAGTGGAACTGGTACAAGGAACAGTATATACCACCGACACCTTGGACGCCAAGGCATTGGCTGTGTTACAAGACGGAGGAAATGTGCTGATTACGGCTGCCGGAAAGATACAATACGGCAAAGAAGTCAAACAATACTTTACCCCCGTATTCTGGAATACTTCCTGGTTCAAGATGCGTCCGCCGCACACAACCGGTATTTTCCTGAATGAATATCACCCTCTTTTCCGCGAATTCCCTACTGAGTATCATAGCAACCTGCAATGGTGGGAACTGCTGAACAAAGCGCAGGTGATGCAATTCACCGACTTCCCGGCAACATTCCAACCAACGGTTCAAAGTATTGATACCTGGTTTATCAGCCGGAAAATCGGCATGTTGTTCGAAGCAAAGGTATTGAACGGTAAATTGATGATGACCAGTATGGACATTACTTCCCAACCGGAAAAACGAATCGTTGCCCGCCAGATGCACAAAGCAATCCTGAATTATATGAATTCGGATGCTTTCCGTCCGGCAGACAAGATAGCTCCGGAGCTGATACAAGCATTATTCACCAAAGTGGCGGGAGATGTGAAATCTTATACCAAAGATTCTCCTGACGAGCTCAAACCGAAAATTAACTAAATGGGAATTATCAGGCACGAATTACACGGATTACGCTGTTGCTTTATAAAAGCGTAATTCTAAAACCGTGAAATCCGTGTAATCCGTGCCTAAATTCCATAAACAATATACATTAAATATCATTTTACATGAAAACTACGATCATAGGCTTGCTACTCTTAGCTACGGCAAGTGTCAATGCACAGGAGAAAGCCCAAACATACCAGTTGGCAGATGCTCCCCGCTACAGTGAGGAGACGGGATATGGATATGATCTCGTCGCTACTCCCGAAAAAGGCAGCAAGGCACCCTTCTTCTTTTCTGTCCGCGTGCCGGACGGTAACTATCAAGTAACCGTTCGCCTGGGAAGCAAGAAACAGGCAGGGGTGACAACAGTAAGAGGCGAATCACGCCGACTGTTCATTGATAACCTCGCTACTAAAAAGGGACAATTCGTAGATGAAACATTTATCATCAACAAACGCAACCCCCGCATTTCCGAAAAAGAATCCGTACGTATCAAACCCCGCGAAAAAGCCAAACTGAACTGGGACGATAAACTGACGCTGGAATTTAACGGCGATGCACCCGTATGCCAGAGTATCAGCATCAAGCCTGCCGATCCGTCGGTGATTACCGTTTTTCTATGTGGTAACAGTACCGTAGTCGACCAGGACAACGAGCCATGGGCAAGCTGGGGACAAATGATACCTCATTTTTTCGGTACGGACGTTTGTATCGCCAATTATGCGGAATCGGGCGAATCAGCCAATACGTTTATTGCCGCAGGACGTTTGAAAAAAGCATTGAGCCAGATAAAGAAAGGAGATTATCTTTTCATGGAATTCGGGCATAACGACCAAAAGCAAAAAGGGCCGGGCAAAGGAGCTTATTACTCTTTTATGACCAGCCTGAAAACATTTATTGATGAAGCCCGTGCACGGGGAGCATACCCCGTATTGGTCACTCCCACCCAACGCCGGAGTTTCGACGCAACCGGACATATCCGTGACACACACGAAGATTATCCGGAAGCCATGCGCTGGCTGGCAGCTAAAGAAAATGTTCCGTTGATCGACCTCAACGAAATGACCCGTACGCTTTATGAAGCTTTGGGAACAGAAACGTCGAAACGTGCTTTCGTACACTATCCGGCAGGCACTTATCCGGGACAGACCAAAGCTTTTGAGGATAACACCCACTTCAATCCATACGGAGCCTATCAAATAGCCCAATGTGTGATTGAAGGAATGAAGAAAGCCGTACCGGAACTGGCTAAACACCTGAAAATAGACCCGTCCTATAATCCGGCACAGCCGGACGATGTAAATGGTTTCCACTGGAACGAATCACCATTCACGGAAATTGAAAAACCGGACGGAAATTAAGAGATAAGTAGTAGGTATTAAGTATTAAGAATCAGGCATTAGATAAATATGAAAACCAAAAGCATCTTTCCCCTGTTCCTATTGGCAGGCACACTTTTGACAGCAGCTTGCGCCACCCCAACGGCTAAACAGGCAGGAAACAACAGCTTCGAATGGGGGCAAGTACCGCAACAACCGGATTTGTCATGGGCCGATAGTGTAGGCAGCCGGCAAATGCCCGGAAACCATGTAATTTTATCCGCTAATTCTTTTGGCGCAGTAGCAGACAGCACGGTGCTTAGCACGGAAGCTATCCAGAAAGCAATTGACAGTTGTGCCGTCATCGGTGGAGGAACGGTAGTTCTCCAGCCGGGATATTATCAGACTGGCGCACTGTTCATAAAAAGCGGTGTCAACCTGCAACTGGACAAAGGGGTGACTTTACTGGCCAGCCCATCCATTCATCATTATCCCGAATTCCGTTCGCGGATTGCAGGAATCGAGATGACATGGCCCGCGGCAGTTATCAACATTGTCAATGAAAAGAACGCTTCCGTCAGCGGAGAAGGAACGCTGGACTGCCGGGGAAAAGTATTTTGGGATAAATATTGGGAAATGCGGAAAGAATACGAAGCAAAAGGATTGCGCTGGATTGTGGATTACGACTGCAAACGGGTACGGGGCATCCTCATAGAACGTAGCTCGGACATTACATTGAAAGGATTTACCCTGATGCGTACCGGTTTTTGGGGATGTCAGATTCTTTACTCCGATTATTGCACGATAGACGGATTGACAATCAACAACAATATAGGTGGACACGGTCCGAGCACGGACGGTATCGACATTGATTCTTCCTGCAATATCTTGGTCGAAAACTGCGATGTAGACTGTAACGATGATAATATCTGTATCAAATCGGGACGGGATGCAGACGGACTGCGGGTGAACCTTCCTACGGAAAATGTGGTCATACGCAATTGCATCGCCCGCAAAGGTGCCGGACTTATCACCTGCGGAAGCGAAACTTCCGGTAGCATACGGAATGTATTGGGATATAATCTGGAAGCAATCGGCACCTCCGCCGTACTGCGGTTGAAAAGTGCCATGAACCGCGGAGGGACAATCGAAAACATTTATATGACCGAAGTAAAAGCGGAAAACGTCCGTCACGTGCTGGCGGCAGACTTGAACTGGAACCCCAGTTACAGTTACAGCACTTTACCCAAAGAGTATGAAGGGAAAGAAATCCCGGAACACTGGAGAATCATGCTGACTCCGGTAACGCCTCCCGAAAAAGGTTATCCGCGTTTCCGCAATGTCTACGTATCAAAGGTAAAAGCGGAAAATGTGGACGAATTTATCTCCGCTTCGGGATGGAATGACTCGTTACGTCTGGAAAATTTCTATCTTTATGCCATCGAAGCGCAGACCGACAAACCGGGCAAAATCTGCTATACGAAGAATTTCAACTTGTCTGAAATTACATTAAAGACAGAAGAAAAGAATGTCATTGAACTAAAAGAGAATGAACAAAGTAATATCAACTTCAACTATGTTAAGACATCTCCTAACCATCGTACTGCTGGGAATCTTGCTCATTGATGCGCAAGCACAAGCACTGACGCCACCTGCCGGCACTTTCCGGTTGGGTATATCAAAAGGAAATGAAAGCCACTGGCTAAAACCTAAAGAAAAGATACAGGGAGTGTCCTTCCAATGGAAAGCACTGCCCGATAGTCGTGGATTTATCCTGAAAGTAGAAGTCGCCTCTGCTCCGGAAGCCGATGCCCTATTTTGGAGTTTCGGCGATTGCCAACCGGATTCGGACATCAATGTATTCAGCGTGGAGGGACAAGCCTTCACTTGCTACTACGGAGAAAGTATGCAATTACGGACGCTGCAGGCTGTCACTCCTACCGATGATATTCGCTTGAGTGACGGACATAAGGATGCAACTCCCCTGATGCTTTATGAATCAGGCAAACGAACCGACCGCCCTGTACTGGCCGGACGTTGCAGTCTCTCCCCGGCTTCTTCCCGAAACGAAGGAAGCAAGCCTTCTCGGCTTTACTTCTGTTTCTACGAACAGAATGAAAAAGCGGATTACAACTACTATATGTTACCGGATATTTTTGCCAAAATCGACAAAAAATGAAAAGGATCTATTTATTATTCAGTCTGTTAATAGGTTGCATCTATCTACATGCAGCCATTTATAATGTAATGGACTTCGGAGCCAAAGCGGATGGGAAAACGATTGATTCGCCTGCCATCAATCGTGCAATTGAAGCGGCCGCACAGGCCGGAGGAGGCACAGTATATCTACCTGCGGGAGAATATGCGTGTTATTCCATCCGGTTAAAAAGTAACATTCATATCTATCTGGAACAGGGCACCCGTATCATTGCCGCCTTTCCCGGAAAAGAGGAAGGATATGATACCGCCGAACCGAATGAACATAATAAGTATCAGGATTTCGGTCACAGCCATTGGAAAAACTCTTTAATTTGGGGAATCGGACTGGAGAATATTACGATCAGTGGTCCCGGCTTAATCTACGGCAAAGGCTTGACCCGTGAAGAGAGCCGCCTACCGGGGGTAGGCAATAAGGCTATCAGCCTGAAAGATTGCAGAAATGTGACCCTGAAAGATTTATCCATGCTGCATTGCGGGCATTTCGCCCTGTTGGCTACCGGAGTGGATCATCTGACGATTATGAATCTGAAAGTAGACACCAACCGGGATGGCTTTGATATTGATTGCTGCCGGAACGTACGTATCAGCCAATGCACGGTGAACTCCCCCTGGGATGATGCCATTGTATTGAAAGCCTCTTATGGATTAGGACGCTTCCAAGATACGGAAAATGTGACGATCAGTGATTGTTATGTCAGCGGCTTTGACAAAGGCAGTGTAATGGACGGCACTTGGCAGTTGGACGAACCGCAGGCTCCCGATCATGGTTTCCGTACGGGACGCATCAAACTCGGCACAGAAAGTAGTGGAGGTTTCCGCAATATTGCGATTACGAACTGTATCTTTGAACATTGCCGTGGATTGGCATTGGAAACGGTAGACGGAGGACATCTGGAAGATATTGTAATCAGTAATATTACAATGAGAAATATAGTCAACGCACCTATTTTCCTCCGGTTGGGCGCACGTATGCGCAGTCCTGAAGGCACTCCTGTGGGCACCATGAAACGTATTCTTATCAGCGATATCAATGTATGGAATGCCGACAGCCGGTATGCTTCTATCATCAACGGAGTGCCGGGTGCATGTATTGAGGACGTAACTTTTCGGAATATTCACCTCTATTATAAAGGAGGATATAGCGAAGAGGATGGCAAACGTATTCCGCCCGAACAGGAGAAAGTATACCCCGAACCCTGGATGTTCGGCACTATTCCCGCCAAAGGGTTTTATATCCGCCACGCACGGAACATTACCTTCGACGGCATCCGCTTCCACTTTGAACAGCCGGACGGACGACCGCTTTTTGTAACTGATGACGCAGAAAATATAGAATACTATAACACACCGAAAGAATGATGAATAAAAGAGAATTGATAGTTCTTTGCCTGCTCGCCGCAGGTGGAGTAATGCAAGCACAACAATGGCCGGACACTCCGGTGGAAGCACGTCCCGGCGCCAGATGGTGGTGGCTGGGAAGTGCCGTAGACGAAAAGAATCTGACGTATAATCTGGAAGAATACGCACGTACCGGAATGGGAGCAGTAGAAATTACTCCTATCTATGGGGTGCAAGGCAATGACGCGAATGAAATTCAGTTCCTTTCTCCCCGCTGGATGGAAATGCTTAAGCATACACAAGCGGAAGGAAAACGTACGGGTATTGAGATTGATATGAATACCGGAACCGGATGGCCTTTTGGCGGACCTGAAGTTAGTATAGAAGATGCGGCTACCAAGGCTATCTTCCAGACATACGAAATAGAGGGCGGCAAAGAGATTGAACAGGATATTAATGTGACCGATCCCAAGCAACAACCATTTTCTGTACTAAGCCGGGTGATGGCATATGATGAGAAAGGCAAATGTATCAACCTGACTGCTCACGTCAAAAAAGACAAACTGCAATGGAAAGCGCCTGCCGGCAAATGGAAAGTGATCGCTCTTTACATCGGAAAAACAAGGCAGAAAGTGAAACGGGCAGCTCCGGGAGGAGAAGGCTATGTGATGAATCATCTCTCAAAAAAGGCAGTAAAAAATTATCTTTCCCGCTTTGACCGTGCTTTCAAAAGTAGCAAGACAAGTTATCCACATACTTTCTTCAACGATTCATACGAAGTTTATCAAGCTGACTGGACGGATGATTTCCTGGAACAGTTTGCTCGTAGACGGGGGTATAAACTGGAAGAACATTTCCCCGAATTCCTGGATAAAAACCGTCCGGAAGTTAGCAGACGTATCGTGTCGGATTACCGGGAAACCATTTCCGACCTCTTATTGGAGAACTTCAGTCATCAATGGACAGACTGGGCACACAAAAACGGTAGTATCACCCGTAATCAGGCACATGGTTCGCCCGGTAATCTGATTGATATCTATGCTTCCGTGGATATTCCGGAATGTGAAGGTTTCGGACTGTCGCAGTTCCACATCGAAGGATTGCGTCAGGACTCATTGACCAAAAAGAATGATTCGGACCTGTCTATGCTGAAATATGCCTCCTCGGCAGCTCATATTGCAGGAAAAACGTATACTTCTTCCGAGACATTTACATGGCTGACGGAGCATTTCCGTACTTCCCTGTCGCAATGTAAACCGGATATGGATTTGATGTTTGTTTCCGGAGTCAATCACATGTTTTTCCACGGCACTCCGTATTCTCCGAAAGAAGCCGAATGGCCCGGATGGTTGTTCTACGCTTCTATCAATATGAGTCCGACAAACAGTATTTGGCGTGATGCTCCTTCGTTCTTTAACTATATCACCCGTTGCCAGAGCTTTCTGCAAATGGGACGGCCGGATAATGATTTCCTGATTTATCTTCCGGTATATGATATGTGGAATGAGCAACCGGGACGATTGTTATTATTCACGATACACCACATGGATAAACTGGCTCCTAAGTTTATCGACGCTATCCATCGCATCAACAACAGCGGGTATGACGGGGATTATATTTCCGATAACTTTATTCGCAGTACACGTTTCAAAGACGGACAGTTGGTTACTTCAGGCGGAACGGGCTACAAAGCATTGGTAGTGCCTGCTGCACACCTAATGCCGAGTGATGTATTGGCACATCTTTATGAACTTGCCAAACAGGGAGCTACTATCGTATTCCTCGAAAATTATCCGACAGATGTACCGGGATACGGTCAGTTGGAACAAAAACGCCAAAGTTACCAGCGTACGCTCCGGCAACTTCCGGCTGTTTCTTTCTCGGAAACAACCGTTACTCCAATCGGAAAGGGGAAGATTATCACAGGAACGGATTATGCACGCACATTGGCCAGCTGCAATATTTCTCCCGAAGAAATGAAAACCAAATTCGGACTACAAGCGATCCGAAGAGTGAATGATACGGGACACCACTATTTCATCTCTTCCTTGCAAAATAAAGGAGTGGACGGTTGGATCACATTGGGAACGAATGCAGCCGCAGCCGCTCTCTTCAATCCCATGACCGGAGAATGTGGTGAAGCTAAGGTAAGACAGGCAAACGGAAAAACACAAGTCTATCTGCAATTAAAATCCGGTGAATCGTTCATTCTGCAAACATATCAACAACCTTTGCAGGCATCCAAACCGTGGAAGTATGTCAAAGAGCAACCTTTCAGTCTTCGTCTGGATCATGGTTGGAAGTTACACTTCGCCGAAAGCAAACCGGAAATTCAAGGAACATTTGATATAGATCGCCCCTGTTCATGGACCCATATCGATCATCCGGCAGCCCAAACGAACATGGGAACCGGTGTTTATTCCTTAGACATCGAATTGCCGACTTTGCAGGCCGACGACTGGATTCTTGATTTGGGAGATGTACGCGAAAGTGCCCGTGTCCGCATCAACGGACAGGAAGCGGGATGCGCATGGGCAGTGCCTTATCAACTAAAGGTGGGCCAGTTCTTAAAACCCGGAAAAAACCACATCGAGATAGAAGTCACGAATCTCCCTGCGAATCGAATTGCAGAATTAGACAGGCAGGGAGTGCAGTGGCGCAAATTCAAAGAAATCAATATTGTTGATTTGAACTATCGTCCGGCCAATTATGGACATTGGAGTCCATTACCCTCCGGCTTGAATAGTGAGGTACGGCTGATTCCGGTAAATGTGATGCCATAGTTGAGGCATTGTCATATCATCATACTGCAACAAACTAGTTTTTCAATCTTGTACTTAAGACTTTTCAGTGCAAAGATTAGTAGTTTTTTATGCAGTCGGTAAGTCGTCCCGTTACAATGGGACAATAGGCACATTGCAAAGTGACCAATATCACCTTATAAGATGATATTGGTCACTTTGTAATATGATTACCTGTCTTTGGGAAGATGAGAAGCACTAAAGATACAAAATTTAATAGTAAAAAGCAAGAGTGAGACAGGAAATATAGCTTCATCCCCTGAATGGATTGATTTTATTTCCGAACCGGGGAATGGACTTAAAAGACTATTTTAAATCCATTACAGCCTGCTCCAACTGTTTCAATGCTTTTTCCAGCGTAACACGCGGACAAGCAACGTTCAACCGCATAAATCCCTCGCCTTCCTTACCGAATGTTGTTCCATCATTCAGCGCCAGATGAGCATCTTCTACAAAAAGACGGTTCAGTTCTTCCTGATTGAGTCCCAATGCGCGGCAATCCAGAAAGATCAAGTAAGAGGCTTGCGGACGGATCATCTTGATAGCAGGAATATGTTCTTTCAAATACGTTTCAGTGAAATCCACATTTCCTTTAATATATGCTACCACTTGGTCCAGCCATTCTGTACCATGACTGTAAGCAGCTGCTACACTTAAATAAGCAAAGAGATGTCCTTCGCTAAACTCGCTTGCTTCCATATATGTCTGGAAACGGTGACGAAGTTCGTCGTTCTCAATAATTGCATAAGAACTAGCCAATCCCGGCATGTTGAATGCCTTGCTGGGAGACATAAAGACAAGAGAGTTCATCCGTGCCTTCTCTGAAATCAAAGCAAAGGTAGGATGTTTGTATGGAGGTAGGGTTAAGTCAGCATGAATCTCGTCAGAGATAACCAATGTGCCGCTTTCATAGCAGATGTCGGCTATTTGAGACAGTTCCTCTTTGGTCCATACACGTCCACCCGGGTTATGGGGGTTGCTTAGAATAAGCAATTTGCATCCTTGAATATCTTGACGGAAGCGGTTGAAATCAATATAATATTGTTCATCTTTCAGGACTAACGGGCTGAATACCACTTCACGTTCATTCTTTTGAGTGACTAAAAAGAAAGGATGATAAACAGGGGGCATTACCATTATCTTATCTCCTTTTTGCGTAAAGCAGTGGATCACAAAAGCCAAGCCGCGAACAATACCGGGAGTGAAAGTCAACATCTCTTCACGGATTGCCCAACCATGGCGCTCCTTCACCCAGTTAATAATAGACTCCGACCATTCTTTGCAAGCAAATGTATATCCGAGTACTTCATGCTCCAGGCGTTTTTTCAAAGCCTCTATGACAAAAGGAGCTGTGCGGAAATCCATATCAGCTACCCACATTGGAATCAGGTCATTGCGTCCCCAACGATTCTCTACTGCATCCCATTTTACGGAATCTGTACCATGACGGTTTATTATTTCATCAAAATTATAGTTCATACTGCATAATATTGTTAGGTTATGTGTATAATAAACAGTTAGCAAAGATAGTTGTTTTCGTGGTATTACCGAAAGGCAGCCTCTAATTTTGTATGCTCTATCAAAACATAGAGGGCCGGAGCAATACAGCATCCGACCCTCATATTCATACCCTGAAAAAAAACTAAGAACCTATTTGTCTTTATTATTCATTCCAACGATGCACTATAAATCCACGCTTACCATCTTCTGTTTTTAAAGAGATGAAATAGATATGCGGATGGCTCGTCGGACCTGTACCGATACGTTTTTCCAAAATAAACTCGGTCAGTTTAACGGCAGAGGCTGCTTTGTCTGTATACGAAGTCTTAGTGTCATTGATAGTCGTTTCAAACTTCGGATTACGGTTGGCAGCATTCACACAATTTAAATTGTTTGCCCAACCACCGTTAAAGTAGACATAATATGTATCTTTCACTTCACCGTTTTGTTGATACCAGTACATATCTTTTGGCGTTGCATAAGATCCGGTACTGGAAACTCCGGCCGTGTTAATATCGGCACGATAACCATCCCAATAAATACGTGGCGTCGAGTCGTCAAGATTGAGCGGTACCCATAAATCTATGGAACGGCTTTCCTTTTCCTGGTCGGTCACAGTAATAGTTGTACCACCGTCACCTACCACAGTAACAGTTACTGTAGTGCCGGAGATTGCCACAGTAGCTACCCCTTCATTCAGAGATTTAACGGTATAACCGCCATTACCGGAAGTAATATTGAAAGAAATCTGTTGAGGCGTACCCTCGTACACATATTCTCCCTCAAGAGTCCCCTCTTTATCAAACAGAACAGGACGAATCGGATTCGTCACCCGCACTTTAAGAGTAGCTGACTTGTTTCGGGAATCTGTCACAGTAATCGTTGCCTGATCGACATTCGCTTTACCGCCAAGTACCAGTTTATATCCTCCTGTTACATCGGGGTCTTCCACAATTTCAGCGCTGATGGCTTCTGGAGCAGAATTGGTTACTGCATAACCGCCATTACCGGTCAGGATTTTCATTTCACGAAGAATAACGCCGTCATTATCCAGACGCAATACTTCCACTCCCTCCGGGAGCGATTCGAGTGTCAGTTCTTGAAGTTTACGTACTTCAACCGTCATGAGAGCACGATTGTAGCTATCATCCGAAAGGCGAACGATGGTGCTACCTATGTCACCGCCTGTCAACAGTATTTCGTTGCCGACCACCTCGGCAGTCACCACATCCTCATTATCACTCTCTACACAATAATTCACACCGTCCAAACCAATACCGATATGCAGGACTTCTCCCTCAACGAGCACCGGATTGTGCGTAGTAAGCGGAACATTGACATAAGGGTAATACACATCTTTGTCATTTTCACATCCCGTCATCAAGCAGAGAAGAGCTAGAAAAGGGATAAAGGATAAATATTTTATTTGTTTCATTGATTCAAGATTTTTAAAGCCCGATTAAATCTCCCCAAGGGAATATCCGGACAAACTGTTAGTTTTATCAAGTTCTGCAATATCCCGTCTTATTAAAACAGAAAGAAGCATAATTGCCATCCCATTAATAATTAGGATTCTGATACATTCCGTCTTTATTCGTCGAGATCTGTATCTCACTCAACGGAATGGGGAACAAATAATTCTTATCACTGTCGAAGCTGGTTTTCGTCGTACTAAAACCATTACGGTTTTCCAGGAAATGCTCAAACATACCGGTACGTGCCAGGTCATACCAACGCCAGCGTTCGAAGCAAAGTTCACGGGCGCGCTCTAACAAAACATCTTCGAGTGTATACGTATCGTAATTCCCAAATCCGGGGGTATCGTCTTCAGTGACAGCAACTCCCTGATTTAATCCGCGGGCACGTTGCACGATGCGATTCATTGCTTCCACACCCTCATCGGATGGTGAACCGTTGTTCAACATCAAATCGGCTTCGGCGTACATCAGCAGTACATCGGCAAAACGCAGTACGAGGATATTGTTCGGACAGTTAGAGTACACAAAGTTGGTATGTTCATCTTTCCAGGTAGCTCCCCAACGATATTTGGTGACACCACTGTTCGTTACAGACTTCGCATTGTCTCCGGGTTGCGGTTTACCGCTTAGCTCCGTCATGGGTTTCTGTGCTATCGGGCTATTATTGGTCTTATCAAAGTCAATCACATAATCGGCCAGATTCCACTCCCGACGCTTGTCGTAACCATTGGCATCATAATGTTCCCAGATTGAGGAACTTTTTTAAAGTTTGCTTTGCCGGAAAATGGCATTTGTACGCCAGCCGCCGTAAAGTTTCTGTCCGTCGGTATTGATTGCACGGGCACCATATTCTTTCGGCCATTGTGAGCCATAAGGATTCTGTGCGCTGAACTGTATTTCCCAAATCGTCTCTTTATTGATGTTCTTATTTTCAATTTTAAAAACATCTCCGTAGACCGATTCCAGATCACGTCCGCTATTGGTGATTACATCTTGCAGCAGTGCCAATGCATCACCGTAAAGTTTTTCATCCGTTTGTTCTATCTGCTCGTAACCGGCTACACGATCAGCGGCACGTGCCGAAGCCATCGTAATATATACTTTTGCCAGCAATGTTTTGGCAGCCCAGTAATTCGCCCAACCGCCATCTATTTCTTTAGGCAGAACATCTTCGCCCAAACAGAACAATAAATCATCTTCAATGAGTTGATAAACTTCCGCTACCGGTGTACGTCCCATGTCGTAAGTCAGCTCCGTCACATGATCGGTCATCAGAGGCATGGCTCCGAAAGTCTGCACCAGGTTGAAATATCCCCATGCACGTAAAAAGCGTACATTAGCCACATAGCGGTTAATTAGTTTAGCGTCTCCTTCGATTCCCTGTGCTTTGTAGATAACAGTGTTGCAGGCGGTAATCAACCGGTAGTAGCGAAACCAGAATTGCTTGATACAGCCATCGGTAGGCGTATATGTGTAGCGGTCGATAAAACCACGCAGGTTCGTTTCATTGGGATACATACACTCGTCCGTACCCACCATACCGACAAATAACGGGGTATTGGTGCCGACGTTATACATATAGCGCAACGTAGAAAACGCACCGACTGCTCCTACTTTCAGAGATTCGACAGTCTTATAGAAAGTTCCTTCATCGAATTCAGACTCCGGCTTCTCTTCCAAGAAATTGGTACAAGACGAAACAGAAGTTCCGAGTAGGAACGTAGTAGCCAATAATAGTATGATATATTTTTTCATGGAATTCAATATTCAGGGTGTTAAACAAATCAGAAAATAAAATTGAAACCGACAGAATAAGAACGATTGCGCGGATAAGCACTGTAGTCGAGACTCGGCATCAAGTCGCCTGTCTGTCCCTGACGAGTGTTTACTTCCGGGTCAAATCCCGTATATTTGGTAAATACGCAAAGGTTCTTGACCGAAGCAAACAGTTTGATGTTCTGCATACCGACTTTCTTGGCTACTTTCTTTCCAAGTGCATAGGCCAGCGTGATGTCTCCAATACGGAGGAACGAACCGTCTTCAAGCATCTTGGACGTACAGTAGTTGAGTGCCACCCCACCCGGCATACGATATTTGGCTTCGTTGTTACCAGCAAAGAATACGTTACCATCTGCATCATAAAGTGTCGGCGACCAAGACTTGGTATTCATTTCAGCAATCTGATTATGACCGTCACGTCCACTTGTCAATGAATGGAGGTTGGCGTTGAAAACAGTTGCTCCGTAACTGAACTGCATAGCTACGCTCAATGACAGGTTCTTATAAGAAACTGTGTTCGTTAAACCGCCTGTGAAATCCGGTTCGCCACTTCCCAGTAATACGAGGTCGGCAGAAGTGATTTTTCCGTCACCGTTCTGGTCGCGGAAGCGATAATCTCCCGGACGTATGCTGGCAATCTTCTGACCGAGCACTTCGGTAAGCCCTTGCTCGTTGATTTCGTGCTGTGAAGCATACACACCGTCAATCTTATAGCCATACCATTGTCCGAGGCTCTTGTTCTTGCGGATCATGACAAAGTTTCCTGAACCGGGAATAACCCCCGGGTCGAATCCCATTTCATCACCAGGGCCGATATCAAGCACTTTCGAACGGTTAAAGCCGATGTTAGCATTCAAGGTCCAGTTCCATTTCTTAGTCAGAATAGGGGTAGCATCCAAGGTAATCTCAATACCCTGATTGCGGACTGCTCCGATATTGGCCCATCCCTTTTCATATCCTGTAGCCAATGCTGCATTCTTTTCAATCAGCAGGTCGGTGGTCTTTTTGCGATAAACATCCACCGTCATTGCCAGGCGGTTTTTAAAGAAAGACATATCTAGTCCAAGATTGACCATATCCGTTGTTTCCCAACGTAATGACGGGTTTGCCGGCCTGTCAATGCTGGCACCGTAAGAAAGATCGGAACCGTACATCGGATAGAATGAAGAAGCGATTGTTGAAAGGCTCCGATAAGAAGGAATGGCTGTGTTACCACTGCGACCATAACCGAAACGCAACTTAAGGTTATAGAAGACTCCCAAGTCTTTCACAAACGACTCTTCGTTAATACGCCATGCCAGACCAACTGACGGGAATCCCGCCCATTTATTACCGGCACCGAAACGTGAAGAACCGTCGGCACGATAGCTGGCTGTCAGCAGATAACGTTCCTTATAATTGTATTCGGCACGTGCCAAGAACGATACCATATTCCACTCAACGATTGAAGAAGTAGGGATCTGTGGAGTAACACCCATTCCCAGTCCATTTACCCCCAGGTTGAGTGAAGGGAAATTCTGTGTTTCAGTGCGCACCGTATTATTGTTGTAGGTTTCAAGCGTGCTACCAGCCAATACTTTAAGGCGATGTCCACCTTTCCACGAATTGGTATAAGTCAGGAATGCTTCTCCGGAGAGTTTTTTAATTCCGGCATTAGTGACAATAGCACGTCCGTTTGCTTTAAATCCCTGTTCGGTGTTGGCGGGATAAAATACATCTGTTTTCTGGTGATTGTCTTCATACGTACCTGCTATATTCAGAGAAAGCTCGGTTAGTATCTTCCATTCCAGTTGCATACGTGCTGTCAGATTGTCTTTATAACGATTGTTGGTTATATCGCGCACTTGTATATATGGGTTAGAAACAACCTGCCCCTCTTCACTGCCTGTACCTTCAGTAATACCGGATGAGGTAGCAGAATTCAAAGGCGACTGGCGTAACAATTTCACCATCAAACCATCGGAACTGCCGGTTGCTAAACCGGAATTTTTAGTTCTTGAGCCTGATATATTGGCAGTCATAGTCACATTAGTACTCAATTTCTGAACAAGGTTAATTCTTCCTGTGAAACGTTCGAAACCGGAGTTTACCACTACCCCTTCCTGATTAAGATAACCACCGGATACCGAATAACGCGTGTTCTTATTACCACCCGAAACGTTGATACGATATTCCTGATACAAGGCATCGCGGAACATCAGGTCCTGCCATTGAGTATTCGTACTACCCGGAGCACCAAACGACTCCCAGTCTGCATAAGTTGAACTTTCGGGAAGTACCCAATAGTTACCGTCACCGTTCGGATTGTCACGATAGACAATACCATCGCTCATGGTCGACGGATCAGTTCCGTAGGGGTAGTATTTCCATCCGGTTTTATAACGCATCAACGCATATTCCGAAGAATTAAGCATATCAAATTGGCGTACTGCCTGCTGCATACCTAAATTAGCATACAGCTCCACCCGTGTTTTTCCATCATTGGTTCCCTGGCGTGTGGTAATCATGATGACACCGTTTGCACCACGCGAACCATAGATAGCGGTTGAGGAAGCATCTTTTAGAATTTCAATGGATGCCACATCGCCCGGATTCAGAGAAGAAGCATCTTCGCAAATCACACCGTCGATAACAAAAATCGGGGCACTTGAAGCATTAACGGACGATGCACCACGAATACGGATGGTGTAATCGGAACCGGGAGCACCGTCATTCTGCACAATCTGCATACCGGCTGCCTTACCTCTCATGGCATCTTCGAGTGACGTAATGGCACGTTCGCTCAATGCATCCTTACTAATAGATGATATGGAACCTGTCAAGTCCGAGCGACGCATAGAACCGTAACCGATGGCTACCACTTCTACGTCTCCCAAACCAATCACGTCCTCTTCCATAATAATATTGATCTGTGTACTATTGCCTACGCGATGATCGACAGTTTTCATACTAATCATCGAGAAAACAAGCACCGACTGTTTCGACGGTACATTTATAGAGTATGCTCCGTCAATATTGGTAATCGTGCCGCGCGTTGTTCCCTGCACAACGACCGAGACTCCCGACAGTGGGTCTCCCTCCAGATCTGTTACTTTACCGGTAACAGTCAGAGTCGTTTTTTGTCCCATAACATCTATTGCCAGAACAGATGCCAGGAGCATAATCATACATAATGAATAGAATTGTTTCATTGGGTATTAATTTTTTAGGTTACTAAAAGAATACTGTTTTTTTCTCAAATATATGGGTGAAATGATTAGAACTAGGGTTAATCCGTGGATTAACACCCTCAAAAAAGCATTAACCGCTATGTTAAAAGAGGGATTAACCTCTATTGCCTTTCACATTCTTCCTGATAAGTTCGAGGAACTGTTCCGTATTCACCAATACTACATTTTCGTTTAATAAGTTTTTAAATGCAAGCATATCTTCCACCGTGTAACTGGACGGAGCATTGACGTGTACCACGATTGCCGAATAGGCATCTATACTGTTAATGTCACGCGGAGCCGAGTTCAAAGCCGCAGCGATGGTTTCGGGAGTATGAGGTTCCGTAAACTTATCATCATTCTTCATGAAATAGCGGAACGAAACGACCGGTGCATCTCCTGCAAAGAAATAAGCGCCCTGCCATTTGGCATATCCCAGATAGTTCATATACAAGAATCCTTTCATATCGGGCAAGTTGCCGGTGTGCCGCTTCATAAATGTTTCATACGAACCGGCAGACGAACCGGTGAATAGTTCCGCATCGTCCATCAGTACCATATACTGCATTCCGCAATCTTTCAACATTCCATTCGTCATACGGAAATAGTCGGCTACAAACTCATGATGAGACGGGAATGTATAACCCGCACCGGACAATGCTCCGACATAACAATTGGTTGCCGGCAGATTTTTCTGATACCAGTTGTGCACCGGAACCATATTGGTGCGCAGAGTCGGGGGATACATCCAGGTAAGCGGAATCTCATGTGCACGCGGATGCGAGATATAGGTATTCCGGGAAAACAAATCGAGCATATAGGACGTATTGTCTCCGTCACTGAATACGATTGTGGCATAATGCACGCCCGTTCGTGCCGGGACTTCCACAGGCGAAGCCGGTCGGTCATACGGTTTCAACTGTTTGGATGACAGGATGGAAAGGCTCATGGTGTTGATACCCGGCACGGTATATACTCCATTATGTTCGCATCCGAACCGCACATCCATGCGTTCAAGATTATAGGGTACTCCCCAACCATAATGAGGCGAATTGGGTTTCAACATATAATAAAGCTTTTGCAACACAGTACCGTCACTTTTGGCATTGCTACACCAGGGATATCGGTTCGCTATGGCAAAATCGACCATTGTCCACGGGAAAGAAGCATTGTTCACAATCGCATTCAAGTTGAATTGTGAAGAATGTTGTTTTATATAGTCGGCTAGCCAAGCCTCATCCTTATCCCTCACGTCGGC
>OBLO01000575.1_pt1 | contig 36002 bp, 23 predicted proteins | sample 1519401 | NCBI WGS metagenome assembly OBLO01 (sample SAMEA2602897, study PRJEB22501) | metagenome | reverse complement strand
AAACGAAGCAGCAAAAGAATAAGCTGATTTGGCACCCCTGCAGCCGCGCAGGGGTGCTTTTGCATGTGCACACAATTTTCACATCCTGGCAAAAAAACGACGCACAATTTTCACAAATAGGCAGTATACTTCTGGATAGTTCAGGGGTACGCCTGCCCTGCGGCGGGCGGCCCCCCAGAAAAGGGGAGTGCATCCATTGATCGAAGTCAAGCATTTGACCAAGCGTTACGGAAAACACACCGCGGTCGATGATATCAGCTTCACTGTGCAGGACGGCTGTATTTACGGCCTGCTGGGGCCCAACGGCGCCGGCAAATCTACCACAATGAACATGATCACCGGGTATCTTGCGCCCACGGGCGGCACGGTTGCCATTGACGGCCATGATGTTCAGGAAGAGCCCAAGGAGGCCAAAGCCTGCATCGGCTACCTGCCGGAAATTCCGCCGCTGTATACCGATATGACCGTGCAGGAATACCTGCTGTTTGTCAGCGAGCTGAAAGGCAAAAAGAAAAAAGCGGACCGCGTGCAGGATGTAGCGCAGGCCGTGCAGCGCGCTGGGCTGCAGGAGATGGAAAAGCGGCTGATCCGCAACCTTTCCAAAGGCTACCGCCAGCGCGTTGGCATTGCCGCTGCGCTGCTGGGCAGCCCCAAGGTGATCATTCTGGACGAACCCACCGTTGGCCTGGACCCCGCCCAGATGATCGAGATCCGCAACCTCATCCATGACCTGGGAGAGACCCACACCGTCATCCTTTCCAGCCATATCCTGAGCGAAGTGCAGACGATCTGTGACCGCGTGCTGATTATTGCGCACGGTAAAGTGGCCGCCCAGGGCACGCCGGAAGAACTGGCCGCCCAGCTGGCTGCCCGCGGCATGATTGCCGCCACGGCACTTGGCACCAAAGAACAGATTCTGGCCGCTGCCGCCAAGGTGGAGGGCCTGACCGACCTGCGCGTGACCGCAGAAAAGGGCGATGAAGTCAGCTTTACCGCCACCAGCACCGCCGGTGCAGACCTGCGCGCGGCCCTGTCCAAGGCTCTGGCCGAAGCTGGCTGCCCGGTTGTGTCCCTGACAAGCGATACGATGAGTTTGGAGGATATCTTCCTACAGATCACCGAGACTGCACCGGAGGAAGCCCAGCCGGAAGAAACCGAAGAACCGGCTCCGAAAGCGGCTGCCGCACAGCCGGAACAGTCTGCTGAGCCTGCCGAACCGCAGGCCCCGGCGGATGATACTCCGGAACAACCGGAAGCCGAAAACGACCAAAAGGAGGAAGAGTGAGCCATGTTTGCCATTTTTAAGCGGGAACTGCGCAGCTATTTCACCAGCCTGGTCGGCTATGTTGTCATTGGTGTTATGCTGGCGTTTATCGGGTTATATTACTCCGCCAACTGCCTGGTGTATGGCACGTCGGATTTTTCAACCGTTTTGTATTCTACCACGCTGGTCATGCTGTTTTTGCTGCCGGCGCTGACCATGCGCAGCTTTGCGGATGAACGCCGCAATAAAACCGACCAGCTGCTGCTCACCAGCCCGGTGGGTATCCCTTCTATCGTGATGGGTAAGTACTTTGCCCAGCTGGCGGTGTTTGCCGTGCCCATGGCGGCAGCGGCCATCATGCCGCTGGTGCTCACGGCCTTTGGCACCATCTCCCTTACCAGCGCTTACGCCACCTGGCTGGCGTACTTTTTAATGGGCGCTGCCTGCATTGCCATCGGCACCTTTGTCTCCGCCCTGACGGAAAACCAGATCATTGCGTACCTGGCTACTTTTGGTGCGCTGCTGATCTGCTACCTGATGAACGGCATCAAGAGCCTGTTCACCAGCGGCAACACGCTGGCATTCATCGTGTTCTGCGTGGTGCTGGCGGTTGTGGCTCTGCTGGTCGGTCTGGCCTGCAAAAATGTCACGGTGGGCAGCGCGGTGTTCTGCGGCGGTGCCGTGGTGCTGGTGCTGCTGTTTAAGCTGCGCCCGGCCTGGCTGCTGACCGGCTTTAACAGCGTGCTTGGCGCGCTGGCACTGTTCCAGCCGTTTACGGATTTTGTGGGCGGCATGTTCAGCGTGACTGGCATTGTGTATTATCTATCGGTGGCGGGACTGTTCCTCTTCCTGACGGGTCAGGCACTGGAACGCCGCCGCTGGAATTAAAGAGGGGGGTCCGACGATGAACTTTAAGAAAAAGAACGCGGCCAATGCCCCTGCCCCTAACCAGGCACAGCAGGCAGCGCGCCGCCGCAGCCTGCGCAGCGGTGCTTACGCCAGCGTGCTGGCCGTTGTGGTGCTGGTGCTGGTAATTCTGCTCAACCTTGTGGTGGGCGCGGTGCCCACCAAGTTTACCCAGTTTGATATTTCCACCGGCAAAATGTTCACCCTGAGCGATACCACCAAAACCATGCTGCAGGAACTGAACACCGATGTGACCGCCTATTACCTGGCGGAAACCGGCAACGAGGATTCCAACATTACGCGAATTCTGGACCGCTATGCGGGCGAAAGCAGCCATTTTACCTGGCAGCAGCGCGACCCCGCGCTGTACCCCACCTTTGCACAGCAGTATGACGCGCAGAACGCAAGCTCCTCCAGCGTGATCCTTGTATGCGGGGATAACCACACCGTGGTGGACTACAATGATATGTATACGGCGGATTATTCCAGCTATTATACCACCGGCAGTTACACAATGAGCTTTTCCGCTGAGAACGCGCTGTCCTCCGGCATTGCCAAGGTCACGCGGGAGAGCAGCTATGTGCTGTACCAGCTGACCGGCCACGGCGAAGCCAGCCTGGAAAGCGATTTTACCGAAACGCTGGATAATTCCGGCGTTACCGTGCAGGACCTGAACCTGCTGACCACCGATACAGTGCCCGAAGATGCCGCAGCCCTGCTGATCAACGACCCGCAGGCGGACCTTTCCACCCTGGATGCCGCTGCCATCAAGACCTATCTGGAAAACGGCGGCCACCTGTTTGTGACCACCGATCTGACGGTGAGTACCCCCAACCTGGATGCCCTGCTGGCAGAGTACGGCATGACCCGCCAGGAAGGCCTTGTGATTGAAAATGACAGCAGCTATTACCTTTACGGCACTGCACAGACGTGCCTTTTGCCGAACTTGAGTTCTAACGAGATCACCGCGGGCGTGACCGACGGCATGCATGTCTTTACCCCCGTGGCACAGGGCATTGTGAAGGGCGACAGCACCGATGACCTGACCCTGACCACCCTGCTGAGCACCAGCAGCACGGCTTATGCGATGCAGGATTACGCCGAGGCTACCACCGCCGAGCAGGGGGCAAATGATCCCAACGGCCCCTTTAACATTGCCGTTGCCGCCAGCAACAGCACCACTGGTGCAAAGGTAGTGTGGGTGAACTGCGCTAATCTACTGAACAGCAAGGGGATAGAGTATGTCGCTAGGGAATATGCCTCGTTGTTGATTGGTGGCAACGCACAGCTACTAACAAGTACCATGAACTGGATGATCGGCGAAGAAAACGGTGTGGTGATTGACAGCAAGAGTATGAGCGCCGAAACCTTGACGGTACCTGCCAAGGCCACCATGCTGCTTGGCCTGCTGTTTACCATCGTGGTGCCGCTGGCCTTTATCGTGGCCGGTATTGCCATCACTTTGGTGCGCCGCCGCCGTTGATATTTCCAGTGCTGCAGAAACCTTAGGAGATAACAGCCAATGAACACAAAGAAAATGTTGCCCCTTTTTGTGCTGGTTCCCGTGGTGGTTGTGCTGGGCGTTGCCCTTGGCGTGCTGAACCATGCAGACACCGAGGAAGAGGATACCAGCATTGCACTGTGCAGCCTGGATGCTGACAGTGTGATCGCGATTGCCTACAAAGACGCCAGCGATGGCGCAACGTTGGAATCCGCCCTGACCAAAACGGATGATACCTGGACACTGGATTCTGACCCCGCGCTGCCCCTTGACCAGAGTAAGGCCCAAGGCGTTGCCGACAGCATGACCGCGCTGACCGCGCTGCGCGAACTGAGCGATGACGCCGACGTTGCCAGCATGGGCTTTGATGCCCCGACTTATGAGCTGAGCCTGAAAACGGCAGATACCGAATGGACGCTGACCGTTGGCAGCAAGAACTCCATCACAAACAACTGGTATGCCCGCCTGAGCGCAGATGGCCCGGTGTATACGCTGGACAGTTCGGCCCTGAGCGGCATCTGCAAAACCGCAAAGCAGCTGTATGCCGCCCAGAGCATTACGGACATAGATGTGGACGATGTGACCAAGATGGTGGTGCAGACCGCCAACGGCGGAACCCTGAGCTTTGCCCAGAATGACAGCACCTGGACGCTGACGGATGATGCGGAGTATAACCTGAATCAGGATATCGTCAAAAAGATGGCGAGCACCATCTGCGATCTGAAAACCAAGTGGAGTGTGACCGAACCGCAGGCCGATGCCGTGTATGGTCTGGATACCCCCAATGCCATCGTTACCCTGATCGCATCGGACGGCACCAGCATCCAGTGCAGCTTTGGCGGCAACGACGCCGAGGACGATACCCTGTGCTACCTGCGCAGCTCCGGCGCAGCAGGCGTTGTGTATGAAGTGAGCACTGACGCCTTGAACGCCTTTGCCTATGACAAGGCAGCGCTGGAAGCCGAGGAGGAAGCCACCCCCGAAACCGCCGATGTTGCCGCCGAAGACCCGGTTGGCAATGACAATACCGCTGATGATGAATAATCGGTCCGGCAGCAAAGCCTGAACCAATGCAAAGCCCCCGGCACGGTGCCAAACCACTGTGCCGAGGGCTTTTTGCAGAGTAATGCGGGATTTTACCACTTGATTCCTGTAAATTCCGTTCCATTCTGCCGCGAAGCATGGTATAATCAAAATACAATAAAACGCGCCGCAAGGCCAGCATATGCAGCAGGGCGCGTTGTGCGGGGAAAATGGCATTTCCCTATAGTGACCGCAGGGGCGCACATTGTGCGCCCGCCAACTTAAGGCAAAGATATTTCCCTGTGAAAATATGGATAGGAAAAATGCCTTTTATGTAACAATTTGGATGACTTCTTCGTTTATCTTATTAGAGGATACACCCTAGGGCAATACCGCATAATTCTAAGTGCCGCAGCTGCCGGAGCGGTGCTTAAGCCGCAAGGCGGGAATTGTGCGGTGTTGCCTTAGACAAACAGCAGGGGGCGGTAAGCATGAAAAAAAGATTCGCGGCATTTGTGTCAACCGTTTTGGCGGCAGTCTTGTGCGCCTGTTCTGCTGCCCCAAAAGATGTACTCCCCAATAAGGCGGCCCAGCCGACCGAAGCACCAACACAGCAAGCCCAAACCACGCAGGCAGCACCCACGGAACAGCCCACCCCGGAGCCGGACCTCGTGCAGCAGCTGCTGGAGGAGATGACGCTGGAACAAAAGGTGGGGCAGCTCTTTCTTGTTCGACCCGATTCCCTGGACTTGAGCCAAACGCAGGACCAGATCAACGATGCCAAGGCGGACGGCGTGACCGAACTGACGGATGCCATGCGCCAGACTTTGGCGGAGTACCCGGTGGGCGGCGTGGTGATCTTTGGCAAAAATCTGGAAAGCCCGCAGCAGATCACCCAATTCCTGGACGATTTGCAGCAGGCGAGCGATACGCCGCTCTTTACTGCCATTGATGAGGAGGGCGGCCTGGTGGCGCGCCTTGCCAACAATGCCGCGTTTGACCTGCCCCAATACGAAAGCGCTGCGGCGGTGGGAACATCCGGTAATCCGGAAGATGCCCGTGCCATGGGCCGCACCATTGGCGGCTACTTAAAAGAATACGGCTTTAACCTGGATTTTGCCCCTGTGGCCGATGTGAACACCAACCCCGATAACCCGGTCATCGGTACCCGCGCGTTCAGCAGTGAACCGCAGACCGCCGCCGACCTTGTGGGCGGGGCGTGCGCCGGGTTTGCCGATGCGGGCATTGCCTGTACCCTCAAGCATTTCCCAGGCCATGGCGATACCAGCGAGGATACCCACGTTGGCACCGTAACGCTGAACAAAACGCTGGATGACCTGCGCAGCTGTGAGCTGGTGCCCTTTGCCCAAAATGTGAACAATGCTCCGCTGATTATGGCGGCCCACATTACCGTGCCGCAGGTAACAGAGGACGATACCCCGGCCTCCCTTTCCAGCGTCATGCTGATGGATCTTTTGCGCGGGGAGTTGGGCTATCAGGGCTTGATCGTGACGGATTCGCTGGCGATGCAGGCCATCACCGATGTGTATACCCCCGGTCAGGCGGCGGTCAAGGCGCTGCAGGCCGGTGCAGACCTGCTGCTGATGCCCAACGGCCTTGCCGATGCCTATACCGCCGTGCTGGAAGCTGTGCAGGATGGTACCATCCCCCAGCAGAGACTGGACGAAAGCGTGCAGCGCATTTTGCAGTGCAAATACCAATACGGCATCCTGACGCAGTAACGCGATGCCGTTTATAAGGAGAATGAAAATGCCCAAGTATACAGTAGACGGTTCGTTTTTTGTGCAGCAGCTTTCCGGCATCCAGCGCTATGCGCGGGAAATACTCGCTGCTATGGACCCCATGCTGGAACCCGGCGAGCTGGAAGTGGCGGTTCCGCCGGATTGTATCGTTCCCGAATACCGCAATATCAAGGTGGTCACCCTGCCGCAGTCCAGCGGCATTTTGGGTTGGCAGCGGGTGTATGGCCGATATCTGGCACAAAGCGGGCGCTGCTGGCTGGGCATGTGCAACGTTATTCCCATGTTCCACCGTGGGAACGAGGGCATTGCCGTGGTGCATGATGTGTGCTATAAAGCACGCCCGGATTTTTATACCGACCTGCGCGGCCGCACCAGCGCTGTCTGGCACTGCATGCAGTATGCGGCCATTGCCAAAAAGGCCAGAAAAATCGTGACGGTCTCGGAATTTTCCAAAAGCGAGATCGTGAAATATTACCATGTGAACCCCGAAAAGATCACCGTGGTGTATAACGCCTGGCAGCATATGCAGCGCGTGCGCCCTGACCCCATGCTGTTTGGTGAGTACAGCAAGTGGCCGCAGCTGAAAAAGGGCGAGTATTATTTCTCAATGTCCAATCTACTTAAAAATAAGAACTTTCCCTGGGTGCTGCGCGCTGCGCAGAGCAAACCCCAGGTTATGTTTGCAATTGCGGGCGGCGGCAGCCTTGCCAAAGAGGCCGCTGCCCTGGGGTTGGACCACCTGAACAACGTGATGTACCTTGGCTATGTGACGGACGGCGAAGCCAAAAGCCTGATGGAAAACTGCAAGGCGTTTTTGTTCCCCACGCTGTATGAGGGGTTCGGCATCCCCCCGCTGGAAGCCATTGCCTGCGGTGCTCCACGCGTGATGGTGAGCAATACCCCCTGCATGCGGGAAATTTACGGCTCCCACGCTGATTACATTGACCTTTCCACCAACCACGGCAGTGTGGACCATGTAACCCCCGGCCGGGATGCCGCCGCCGTACTGCAAAAATACTCGTGGGAAGGCAGCGCCCGCCGCATGCTGGAGGTGCTGCGCGAGCCATGACCGTAACGATACCGGGTGATTTCGATCTGCAAAAAATAGCCGCCAGCGGCCAGGCGTTCCGCATTGCGCAAACGCCGCAGGGCTGGCGGTTTTTGGCCGGGGATAAGCTTTTGTACCTGCAGCCCGGCAGCGGTGATACGTATACAGCCAGCTGTACCCCGGAAGAATGGCAGGGCTTCTGGCACCGCTATTTTGATTTGAACCGCAATTATGCGGCCATCCGCGCCGCGGTGCCCAAACAGGATGCCTACCTTTGCGCAGCGGCTCAGGCCGGGGCGGGCATCCGCATTCTGCGCCAGGACGCCTGGGAGATGCTGGTTACCTTTATCATCAGCCAGCGCAAAAATATCCCGGCCATTCAGGCTTGCGTGGAAACGCTGTGTACCCGGTACGGTGCGCCGCTGCTGCAGCCGGGCGGGAATGTGCTGTATGCGTTCCCAACGGCGCAGGCGCTCGCTGCGGCAGGGGAGCAGGCATTGCGGGACTGCGCGCTGGGATACCGCGCCCCGTACGTTCTGGCTGCCGCCCAGGCAGTTGCAGCGGGAACGCTGGACCTTGCCGCGCTGGAAACCCTGCCCGATGCCCGGCTGCTGGAAGCTCTGATGCAGCAGCACGGCGTGGGCATCAAGGTGGCCAACTGCGTAGCCCTGTTTGCCTATGGCCGCATGGAGTGTGCCCCCGTGGATGTGTGGATCCAGCGTGTGATCGACCAGCATTACGCCGGGCAGAACCCCTTCCCGGCTTATGGCAATGCCGGAATTTTGCAGCAGTGGATGTTCTATTTCGCCCGTTCCGAAAAGGAACGGGTGAAATAGAAAGAATAATGAAAAAAAGAATAAAGAATAATGCAGGTGGACCGCAGTGCTGCGCACGGCTCAGAAATATTAGTGCTCTATATTTGACAGAACTCTAATATTTTTGAGCGTTGTGCCAGCAACGCGGTCCACCTGCATTTTTAATTATTCTTTATTACTTATTCATTTGGCAAATATTCATTTGCCAACCGCCCTGTCCATTCTCCGGTATTGCAGCGCTTCCATCAGCTCTGCGGCGCCGATCTGTTCCACGCCGTTCATGTCGGCAATGGTGCGGGCAACGCGCAGGATGCGGTCATAGGCGCGGGCGCTGTAGCCCATGCGTTCAAACGCACCGCGCAGCAGCTTTTCGGCGGCGGGGGCAAGCGGGCAGTAGCGGCGCAGCATGCCGCTGGGCAGCTGGGCGTTGCAGGTAAAGCCAAGGCCTTGGTAGCGCTGGGTCTGCATGGCGCGTACCGCGGCCACCCGCGCACGGATATTGGTGCTCGGCTCGCCGCCGGTTTTTGCGGCAAGGGCGTCGTACTCCACGGGGCGGGCCTCCACATGCAGGTCAATGCGGTCCAGCAGCGGACCGGAAATCCGCTGCCGGTAGCGCTCAATCGCACTGGGCGTGCAGCTGCATTCCCGCACGCCGGAGCCATAATACCCGCACTTGCAGGGGTTCATGGCGGCAACCAGCATAAAACGGCAGGGGTAGGTGGCGGTGCCGTGTACCCGGCTCACGGAGATGCACCCGTCCTCGATTGGCTGGCGCAGCACCTCCAGCGCTTCGCGGCTGAACTCCGGCAGCTCGTCCAAAAACAGTACGCCGTTGTGGGCCAGGCTGACCTCGCCGGGGCGGGGCACTGTGCCGCCGCCCGCAATGGCTGCGGCGCTGACACTGTGGTGGGGGCTTCGGAACGGTCGCTGCTGCAATAATCCGGTCCCGGCCTGCACCAGCCCGGCAACGGAATAAATCGCGGTGGTTTCCAGCGCTTCCTCATAACTGAGCGGCGGCAGGATGCCCGGCAGGCGCTTGGCCAGCATGCTTTTGCCGGTGCCCGGCGGGCCCACCATCAACAGGTTGTGCCCACCCGCAGCGGCAACTTCCAGCGCGCGGCGGGCCTCCGCCTGGCCGCGCACATCCGCAAAATCGGGGCCAAGCCACTGCCCGGCGGCATCGTATCCTGTGCGGCTGGCGGGGCTGAGCTTTGCCTGCCCCGCCAGGTGGCGGATCACATCCGCAGCGCTGCGGGCGGGGTAAACTGTCAGCTGCTCGGCCACGGCGGCTTCGGCGGCGTTTTCGGCAGGAACAAACAGCTCGGTCACGCCCGCCTTTTGGGCGGCAAGGGCCATGGGCAGGGCACCGGCAATGGGGCGCAGTGTGCCATCCAGCCCAAGCTCACCCAAAAATGCCTGGTGCGGCTCTGGCTGTGGGATGTACTGCTGCGCCGCCAAAATGCCGATGAACACCGGCAGGTCATACAAACTGCCGGTCTTGCGCACATCGGCGGGGGCCAGGTTGACGGTAACATGGCTGGCGGGCCAGGGGCAGTTCAGGTTTTTGATGGCGCTGCGCACCCGCTCACTGCTTTCCTTCACGGCGGAATCCGGCAGGCCCACCATGGCAAATTTGGGCAGACCGCCGCTGATGTGGGTTTCCACGGTAACGGGGTAGCCATCCAGCCCCGTTACCCCCAGGCTGACAACGTGTGCATACATGGCGCAGCCAACTCCTTTTTTTTCAACAAATTGCGTACTTTGATTATTTTCAGTATATCCTGTTCCGCCCGCGGCGGCAAGTATATTTTTTGTGCCCAAAATCTGCCTTGACGCTGTAGGGTAAAAAACAGGCAAAGCCCCGGCAAAAAGCCGGAATTCCAGCTTTTTTTGATTGACAACGCAAACTAAAATTGATATATTTAATTTGAACAAGTAAATTTACCCAAAACTTTTACAGGGTAAGAAAGTGATGGTGTCCAAAATGTATAAAGAAATGTACAGCCGTTGGCTTGCTGCCAACCTGGATGACCCCGACCTGAAGCCGGAGCTGGAATCGATTCAGAACGATGACGCTGCCATTCAGGATCGTTTTGCCGTTGCCCTTAAGTTCGGCACTGCCGGCCTGCGCGGTGTGATCGGCGCCGGTACCAACCGCATGAACGTGTATGTTGTGCGCCAGGCTACCCAGGGCCTTGCCAACTGGGTCAAGACCCAGGGCGGCACCCAGACCGTTGCTATCAGCTATGACAGCCGCATCAAGAGCGATGTGTTTGCCAAGGCTGCTGCCGAAGTTCTGGCCGCCAACGACGTAAAGGTGCGCATTTACAGCGCCCTGATGCCGGTTCCCGCACTGAGCTTTGCTACCCGGTATTATAACTGCAACGCCGGCATCATGGTAACGGCATCCCACAACCCGGCCAAGTACAACGGCTATAAGGCCTACGGCCCCGATGGCTGCCAGATGACCGATGAGGCCGCTGACATCGTGTACGCCGAAATCCAGAAGACCGACATCCTGACTGGCGCCAAAACCATGCCGTTTGCCGAGGGGCTGGAAAAGGGCATCATCGAATACGTTGGCGATGACTGCATCAACGCCCTGTACGAAGCAATCGAAGCCCGCTCCATCCGTCCCGGTATCTGCAAGACCGCCGGCCTGAAGCTGGTTTACAGCCCGCTGAACGGCTCCGGCCTGGTTCCGGTCACCCATGTTCTGCATGACATCGGCATTACCGATATCACCGTTGTGCCGGAACAGGAAAAGCCGGACGGCAATTTTCCCACCTGCCCGTACCCCAACCCCGAAATTTTCGAGGCTCTGCGCCTTGGCCTGGAACTGGCCGAAAAGTCTGGTGCAGACCTGATGCTGGCCACTGACCCCGATGCTGACCGCGTTGGCATTGCCGTTAAGTGCAAGGATGGCAGCTATGAGCTGCTTTCCGGCAACGAAGTCGGCGTTCTGCTGCTGGATTACATCTGCGCGGGTCGCATTGAGCAGGGGACTATGCCCAAAGACCCCGTCATGTGCAAGTCCATCGTGTCCACCCCGCTGGCGGACAAGGTGGCCGAGCATTACGGTGTTGAGTGCCGCAATGTGCTGACCGGCTTTAAGTGGATCGGCGATCAGATCGCCAAGCTGGAAGCTGCTGGTCAGGTTGACCGCTTCATTTTTGGCTTTGAGGAAAGCTATGGCTACCTGGCTGGTCCTTACGTCCGCGATAAGGATGCCATCATCGGCTCTATGCTGATTTGCGAAATGGCTGCTTATTACCGCGCAAAGGGCAGTTCCATCAAGGAAGAGCTGGAACGCATTTACGCCGAGTATGGCCGCTACCTGAACAAGGTTGACAGCTTTGAGTTCCCGGGCCTGTCCGGCATGGACAAGATGGTGGGCATTATGTCCGGCCTGCGCGAGAACCCGCCCAAGGACTTTGGCGGTGACGCCGTTGTAAAGGTTGTGGACTATAAAAAGCCTGAAGAGACCGGTCTGCCCGCCGCCAACGTGCTGATCTACACCCTGGCATCCGGCTGCACCGTTGTGGTGCGTCCCTCCGGCACCGAGCCGAAGATCAAGACCTACTTTACCACCAAGGGCAAAGACCTGGCCGAAGCCGAAGCCAAGAAAGAAAAACTGGCCGCTGCCGTTAAGCCGCTGCTGGCATAATGTGATTCCATAGGTTTGGCGCTTTTGGGCCGCCTGCAGTAATACGCAGACGGCCTTTTTTTGTATGCAGCCCCCTAGCCGCCGCAGTGAGGAAATAACGCGCATTTTCAGGCTCCGCTTGGGGAATCACCCCTCCGTCACCTTCGGCGACAGCTCCCCTCGAAGGGGAGCCAAAGGCTTTGCGGAAAATTGTTGCGGCATCTGCTACAAGGCCCCGGAACGGTCAAGACCGTTCCCTACAGAGCATTTTATTGTGTGCGGCCAACCCACAAACACTCAGTAGGGCGGGGGTACCCGACTCCGCCGGAAACTTACCGGAGCAGATACAAAAAACGTGTGATGTACTTTGCCCCACAGTAGGAGACGGCGTCCTCGACGTCCCGGATGGGCATATAAATGATTGCACTTTTGCTGGCATTTGCCGCCGCAAAAGATTGCCCGCACTACTTGACAAAGCACAAAAACTCTGGTAAAATACTCTAGCAATCGTTCAGAGGGCTGCTCCACACGCACAGGATGGCGTCTGCTGGTAGCCGAAATTCGAAGATTGTGATGAGCACATATATCAAGTATGGCTCCCTTTAGTCATGATCGAGAAAGAGGTGAAATGAAAATGAAGCAGGGTATTCATCCCAACTATGTGGATTGCACCATTACCTGCGCATGCAGCAACGTGATCCATACCCGCGATACCAAGCCGGAGATCCGCGTTGAAGTTTGCAGCAAGTGCCATCCCTTCTACACCGGCAAGCAGAAGCTGGTTGACACCGGCGGACGTGTTGAGCGCTTTAAGCGCCGCTACGCCAACAAGGCTGGCAAGTAATTGCATTAAGGTTTTGTATACCGCAGATGGCAACATCTGCGGTATTTTTTTCAAATACATCATCTTGCATCTCAAAGGAGAACCCCTATGCCGGACTATCAAACGATCCGCGGTATTTCCACCTTTGAATATGAAGAAAAGCGCTCCCGCTTTATTGCTTCCGCTGCGTTTGCCGATACCGAGGAAGTTGCCCTTGCCCACCTGAACCGCATCAAAGCGGCCAACCGCACCGCGCGGCATAATGTGTATGCCTATGTTCTGCGCGAGGGCGGCCGCACCCGCTACAGTGATGACGGCGAACCCGCCAAAACCGCCGGTACCCCCGTGCTGGAAGCCATCGGCCATGCAGGGCTTTCGGATGTGATCGTGGTGGTTACGCGGTACTTTGGCGGAGTTCTGCTGGGTACCGGCGGGCTGGTGCGGGCCTACACCGCGGCAGCATCCGGAGCCTTGCAGCAGGCGGAGATTGTCAGCATGCGGCTGGTGACGGATTGCGCCGTGACCGTGCCATACCCCAAGTTTGAACAGGCCCAGCGGATGATCGCAGCCGCCGGGGCCAAACTGCAGGAACCGGAGTATGCCGACGCTGTGACCCTGCGCTGGCGCATGCCTGCCGGAACCGAAGAAGCCCTGTGCCATGACCTGAGCGAGCTGACCCGCGGCAGTGCCGAAGTGACGATCAGTAAACCACTTTACGCAGCTTTTTGATGCTGCGCAGTCATTTCTGGCAAGAAAGCAGAATTTCCCATGAAATTTTTACATTTCATACAAGTGTTTGGCGGCTTTTTATCGTATTTATAATATAGAGAGCCATTTTTGGGTATGATATGCCCAACGGGGAACCGGATAGGGGAAAGGAGGCTGCGCCGTGACTGTGCGGGAAGAGACCCAGACAATTGAACGCCTGACCTTAAGCCCCTATGCCGCTTTAAGTGAGCAGAGCTTTGGCCGCCGCACCCCGGAACCGGAAGATGACCTGCGGACCTGCTACCAGCGTGACAGGGACAGAATTTTGCACTGTAAAAGTTTCCGGCGGTTGAAGCAGAAAACACAGGTGTTTCTTTCGCCGGAGGGCGACCACTACCGCACCCGGCTGACCCACACGCTGGAAGTCAGCCAGATTGCCCGAACCATTGCCCGCGCCCTGCGGCTGAATGAGGACCTGACCGAAGCCATTGCCCTGGGGCATGATCTTGGCCACACCCCATACGGCCACGCGGGGGAGCGCGCACTGAACCGGCTGTGCCCCGGCGGGGTTACCCACTACCGCCAAAGCCTGCGGGTGGTGGACTACCTGGGAAAGGACGGCAAGGGCCTGAACCTTTGCTGGGAGGTGCGCAACGGGATTATTACCCACACCAAAGGCGCCTGGGCCCGCACGATGGAAGGCTGTACCGTGCGCTATGCGGACCACATTGCCTTTTTGAACCATGATATTGAGGATGCCGTGGCTGCCGGTGTGCTGAACCCCACCGCCCTGCCGCGGGATGCCGTGCAGGTGCTGGGAGATACCAAATCCCGGCGCATCACCACAATGATCACCGACCTTGTGGCAAACAGCGCAAACTGCAAAAATGGGAAAATGCAGTTTTCCCCCGAAGTGGAGGAGGCATACGGTGTGCTGAAAGACTTTATGTACAGCACGGTGTATGTGGACAAGGATGCTAAGCGCGAAGAGAAAAAAGTGGACAAGATGATCGAAGCGCTGTATGAGCGCCTTTGCGCGGACCCCACGCTGATGCCTAATTTTTATATGCAGGTGGCATATCACCAGGGAATGGACCGTGCCGTGGCGGATTATATTTCCGGCATGAGCGATGAATTTGCTACCCGCCTGTTTGAGGAGCTGTTTGTGCCGCAAAAGTGGCAGGTGCTATAAAATTGGCAGTATGTTAGAGCACTGCCGCCCGCCCCGAAGGGGCGCACATTGTGCGCCCGCTAACCTATAAATTATTACGATATATACGCGAAAGGAGGCCCGGAGCCCCATTGATCCCACAGGAATACATACAGGAAGTGGTTGCACGCAATGATATTACCGAAGTAATCGGCCAATATGTGCAGCTGCGTCATCGCGGGCGGACCTATACCGGGCTGTGCCCTTTCCATAACGAGAAAACCCCTTCGTTTACCGTCTACCCGGATACCCAAAGTTTTTACTGCTTTGGCTGCGGTGCGGCGGGGGATGTGATTAACTTTGTGCGCAAAATTTCCAACCTGGGCTATGTGGAAGCTGTTAAACAGCTGGCGGGCCGCGCCGGGATGCCCATGCCGGAGGAGGACGACCAGGAAAGCCGTTCCCGCTCCCGCCTGTTGGAGATCAACCGCAACGCCGCGCGCTATTTTTATGACCAGCTCAACGCCCCAACGCCGGAAGCCGCCATGGCCCGCCGCTACTGGCGCGAAAAACGCGGCCTTTCGGATGCGGCCATCCGTCGGTTTGGCCTGGGCTATGCACCGGAAGATTTTGTCGGCCTTCTGCACTACCTGCGCCACCGCGGCTTTACCGAGCCGGAACTGGAATCCTCCGGCCTTGTCAAGCGTAGCGCCAAGGGCAATCTGTATGATATCTTCCGCCACCGCGTGATGGTGCCCATCATTGATGTGCGGGGCAATATCATTGCGTTCGGCGGGCGCGTGATGGATGATTCCAAGCCGAAATACATCAACTCGCCCGAAACGATGGTCTACCACAAATCCCGCACGCTGTTTGCGCTGAATGTGGCAAAAAAATCAACGTCCAAGCGGTATATCCTCTGCGAAGGGTATATGGACGTCATCTCGATGCACGAAGCCGGGTTTGATACCGCTGTCTGTGCCTGCGGCACGGCTTTGACGCCGGAGCAGGTCAAGCTGCTGACGGAATACGCCGACGAAGTAGTGCTGAGCTATGACTCGGACGAAGCAGGCCAGAAGGCAACGGAGCGCAGTTTGGCGCTGTTTTCCGGTACCAATTTGCAGGTGCGGGTGCTGAACATCCCCGGTGCCAAGGACCCGGATGAATTTATCCGCACCTATGGCCGCGACCGGTTTGAAGCCGTGCTGGAAGGCACCGCAACCCCGCTGGAGTTCAAGCTGGCTAAGGCAGTGAAAAAATATGACCTGCGCAAAGATGCCCAGCGCCTGCAATATGTGGATGAAGCCATCGGCATTCTGGCAGGCAGCGCGGTCAGCCCCACGGCGCGGGATGTGTATGCCGGGCGCATTGCGGAGCAGACCGGCATTGATAAAAAGGCGGTGTTGGTCCAGCTGGAAAGCGCCGTGCGCGGGGCCGGGCGCAGGGCGCGCCGCAAAGAGCAGAACGAACTTTCCCGCCAGGGGATTGCGGCGGATATCCGCGTGCCCTATGACCGCGGGGGCGAAGCTGCCCTGGGGGCCGCAAGCGCCGCCCGCCAGCTTGTGGCGGCTATGCTGCAGGATGCCGGCGCCATCCCCTACATCCGGGAGCGGCTGAACCTTGGCATGGTGGTACTGCCGGAAATGCAGCAGGCAATCAAGGCGATTTACGACTGCGCCGCCCGCGGCCAGCCCGCCAACGCCACGACCCTTTCCCCCTTGTTGGAGGAAAAAGCCTACAGCCAGGTGATGCTGGCCCAGGCCCAAAACGCCGATACCCGCCTGACCCGCCGGGATATTGATATGCTGCTGGATCGTTTGCAGACCGCAAACCCCGAAAGCGCCCAGGTGGCAGGCACCACAGACGATGAATTCCGGCAGAAATTTGCCGCCCTTGCCCGCAAAAAAGTGGGCGAACGCCCGCCGGAAGAATAATTTCCACCCGGCCAAAACCATGTTGTTTTATCCCGTTCCAGTAAGATGGGCAGAATAAAAACCAAAGGAGAAACTACTTATGGCAGAAAAGAAAGATTCGATTCGCAACCTGATTGAACAGGGCTGCCGTGCAGGCAAATTGACCAGCACCGAAATCAGTGACGCTATGGAAGAAAGCAGCCGTGTTATTGACGCGGAGCAGATGGAAAAGCTGTATGAAGAGCTGGAAAGCAACGGCATTGAAGTGGTGGATGATGACGCCACTGATATGTCCGCTGTGGCCGATATGGGCGAGGAGGGGATGGATGACTTTGAGGATACCGTTACCTCGGACGGCATTACCATCGATGACCCCGTTAAGGTTTACCTGAAAGAGATCGGCCGCGTGCCCCTGCTGACCCCCGATGAGGAAGTGCAGCTGGCCCTGGATATCCAGAAAGGCGGCAAGGACGGCGAACGCGCCAAGCAGCGCCTGAGCGAAGCCAACCTGCGTCTGGTAGTTTCCATTGCAAAGCGCTATGTGGGCCGCGGCATGCAGTTCCTGGACCTGATCCAGGAAGGTAACCTGGGTCTGATCAAAGCGGTTGAAAAGTTTGACCATACCAAGGGCTTCAAGTTCTCCACCTATGCAACGTGGTGGATCCGCCAGGCCATCACCCGCGCCATTGCGGATCAGGCCCGCACCATCCGTATCCCTGTGCATATGGTGGAAACCATCAACAAGGTCAAAAAGGTTTCCAGCCAACTGCTGCACGAAAACGGCCATGAGCCCAGCGCCGAAGAAATTGCCGAGCGCCTGGATATGCCGGTGGACAAAGTGCGCGAGATTATGCGCGTGGCACAGGAACCCGTCAGCCTCGAAACCCCCATCGGTGAGGAGGAAGATAGCCACTTGGGCGACTTTATCCCCGATGAGGAAGCCCCCGTTCCCGCCGAAGCCGCCAGCCAGACCCTGTTGAAAGAGCAGCTGGCCGATGTGCTGAAAACCCTGACCCCGCGTGAAGAAAAGGTCCTGCGCCTGCGCTTTGGCCTGGAAGATGGCCGCCCCCGCACGCTGGAAGAGGTGGGCAAGGAGTTCAACGTTACCCGTGAACGTATCCGCCAGATCGAAGCAAAAGCCCTGCGCAAGCTGCGCCACCCCAGCCGCAGCAAAAAGCTGCGCGACTTCCTGGATTGATGCCGTGATTCTAGAAATAGCAAATTAAAATCATCTGCACCCGTACTGCTGTTTGCCCGGCGGTGCGGGTGTATTTTTGTGTGCAGCAGGCATAAATGACAAAGCCACAGCATACGATTACCCTGATGATATAGGGGAGGGGATAACGATGTGTGGAATTGCCGGACAGATCAGCGCGGACCCAAATAAGATTGCAGCCAACTACCCAGCTTACTGCCGAATGCAGAAAAGCCTTGCACGCCGCGGGCCGGACCAGCGGGGAATGTACCTGCACGGCCATGCGGCGCTGATCCATGCGCGGCTGGCTGTGGTGGATCTGGAAAACGGCTGCCAGCCCATGGTGCTGGATCAGGGCGGGGAGAAATACATTCTGGTGTACAACGGCGAGCTGTACAACACGCCGGAGCTGCACGCCCAGCTTGCGGCTCTGGGCCATCGCTTTGTAAGCCATTCCGATACTGAGGTTTTGTTACATGCTTTTGCCCAGTGGGGGCCGGACTGTCTGGAAAAGCTGAACGGTATTTTTGCATTTGCTGTGTGGCAGCAGCGGGCGCAAAAGCTCTTTCTGGCGCGGGACCGCATCGGGGTCAAGCCGCTGTTCTATGCCCTGCGCGGGGACAGCCTGATCTTTGCTTCCGAGCTGAAAACGCTGCTCTGCCACCCGGAGATCCCGCCGCAGGTGGATGCCCATGGGCTGGCCGATGTGCTGCTGCTCGGCCCCGGCCGCACGCCGGGGTGCGGGGTGTTCCGCAATGTGCAGGAATTGAAGCCCGGCTGCTGCGCAGAATACACTGTGCCACAGGTTGGTGCGCCGCGCCTCACCGTGCGCCGCTACTGGCAGCTGACCGACCACGAACACCCCGATGATTTTACCCACACCGCAGCCAAAGTGCGGGACCTGGTGATGGATGCCGTCACGCGGCAGCTGGTATCGGATGTGCCGGTGGCAACCTTCCTTTCCGGCGGGCTGGATTCCAGCCTGATTTCGGCAATCGCGGATTCCCACTTTACGGCGCGGGGCAAAACGCTGCAGACTTTCTCGGTCGGTTATCAGGATAACAAAAAGTACTTCCACGCCACCCATTTCCAGCCCGGCCCGGATGCGCCGTATATCCGCACCATGAACCAGTTCTTGAACGCGCAGCATACCTGGGTAACGCTGGACAGCGAAGCACTGGCCGCCGCCCTGCTGGAAGCGGTGGACGCCCGCGACCTGCCCGGTATGGCGGATGTGGACTCCTCGCTGCTGCTGTTCTGCCGTGAGATCCGTAAAACAGCCACCGTGGCACTTTCCGGCGAGTGCGCGGACGAGATATTTGGCGGTTACCCCTGGTACAGGGATAAGACCGTGCGGGAGCGGTATGGCTTTCCTTGGGCGCAGAGCACGGCATACAGGGTCAGCTTTTTTAAGCCGGAGGTGTTCGGCGGCATTGACCCGGCGGCGTATATTGATGAAGGCTACCGCGCCACGCTGGAGCAAACTTCCATCCGCCCCGGTCTGGATCCCCTGGAACAACGGATGCGCCAGATGTTTGCCCTGAACTTTAACTGGTTTATGCAGACCCTTTTGGACCGCAAGGACCGAATGAGTATGTACAGCGGGCTGGAAGTGCGCGTGCCGTTCTGCGATTACCGCATTGCGGAATACCTGTACAGCGTGCCGTGGGAATATAAGGATTACGAGGGCCACGAAAAAGGCCTGCTGCGCCAGGCGATGCAGGGCGTGCTGCCCACGGAAGTGTTGTGGCGAAAAAAGAGCCCCTACCCTAAAACATGGAACCCGGCGTATTTGAACGCTGTCAGCGCCATGCTGCGCAGTGCGATGCAGGACCCGGATGCCCCGCTGCTGCGTATTGCCAAGAGGGCAGCGCTGGAACAGCTGTTGACCGCTGCCGAGACTGCGACCCCCTGGTATGGCCAGCTGATGACCACCCCGCAGACCATTGCCTGGTTTGTGCAGCTGAATTACTGGCTGCAAAAATACCGGGTGGAGCTGGTGTAAATACCCGTGTGGCGGGCCCGGCATCAAACGCATAGCACCAAAAACAGACGAGTGCCCACCCTGCACGCGGATAACGGCGGGAAGGGCACTTTTTGTTTGCAAAGCGTAAAAACCGGGAAAATGCAGAAAAAACGCAGGCTGCAACCCATACAAAAAACACACAAGGTAATTGGGCATTGTGCCAATTAGCGGCATTTCAAGGATTTGTCAAGTGGCAGAAGAAATGCAAAAATAGCACTTTGCCAAAAGAAATGTGACACGCATCCGGGCGTTCAATTGCCTGATAAAAAAACACGCAAAATGCCAAAAGAGCCCTTGACAATCAGCTTTTTGGCTGGTATACTGGCATAGTATCACAAAATGGAATAGAGCGCCCTAAAGGAATTTTGATTTTTCCACGTTTTTTCAAACTTTGTTAAAAACGACGAATGTTCCAAGAAAATCATTGCTTCGGCGGAGCGCTTTTGCCAAAAACAAATCTGAACGGAATAGGAGTGGTCGCATTTTATGGTAAAGGTCAAGCCCGTACAAAACGGTCGAACCTCCAGAATGAGCTTTTCCCGCATCAACGAAGTGATTGGCATGCCCAACCTCATCGAGATCCAGAAAAACTCTTATAACTGGTTCCTGGACGAGGGCCTGCGCGAAGTGTTCCACGACATTGACGCGATCGAGGATTACACCGGGAATCTCTCGCTGGAATTTGTCGATTACCGTCTGGACAAGCACCCCAAATATACCATTAAAGAATGTAAAGAGCGAGATCGGAAGAGCGTCGTGTAGGGAAAGAGTGTAGATCTCGGTGGTCGCCGTATCATTAAAAAAAAACAGGAAATTTTCATGGGCGATTTCCCGCTCATGACGGATTCCGGCACTTTCATCTCCAACGGTGCAGAACGTGTTATCGTCAGCCAGCTGGTTCGTTCGCCCGGCGTGTTCTATGCTTCCAGCAAAGACCGTACCGGCAAGGACCTTTTCACCGCAACCATGAACCCCAACCGCGGCGCATGGCTGGAATACGAAACTGATTCTTCCGATGTATATTATGTGCGCATTGATAAAAACCGCAAGCTGCCGGTTACTACCTTCCTGCGCGCACTGGGTCTTGGCACCGATGAGCAGATCCGCCAGTACTTCGGCGATTCTGAACCCAAAATCAACGCCACCCTGGAAAAGGATATCACCCATTCCACAGAGGAAGCCCTGCTGGAGTGCTACCGCAAGCTGCGCCCCGGCGAGCCGCCGACGGTGGAAAGCTCCCGCAGCCACATCAACCTGCTGTTCTTTGATCCGCGCCGTTACGACCTGGCTCGTTTTGGCCGCTTCAAGATGAACAACAAGCTGTGCCTGTTCCGCCGTATTGCGGGCTATAAGACTGCCGAGGACATCATTGCCCCGCTGACCGGCGAACTGCTGGCCGCCAAGGGCGAGCGCATCAGCCACGAAAAGGCTGTTGAAATTGATAACGCCGGTGTTTCCCGCGTTACTGTTATCGTGGAGCGCAAGGGCCAGGATCCGGTCAATGTGATCGTGTTCTCCAACGGCTGTGTCGATGCCCAGAGTTTCTTCAGCTTTGACGTGAAGGAATGCGGCATCAACGAGCGCGCTTCCTTCGCCGAAATCCGTAAGATTCTGGATGCTACCTCCGATCCGGAAGAGCAGAAAGAACTGCTGACCAAGAATCATGATAAGCTCATCAGCCGCACCGTTACCGTTGACGATATCTTTGCTTCCGTCAACTACCTGCTGGGCCTTGACCATGGCATCGGCGTGACCGATGAAATCGACCACTTGGGCAACCGCCGCGTGCGCAGCGTTGGCGAATTGCTGCAGAACCAGTTCCGCATCGGCTTTGCCCGTATGGAGCGCGTTGTGCGCGAGCGCATGACCCTGCAGAACCAGGAATCCGGCGAGATCACCCCGCAGAGCCTGGTCAACATCCGCCCGGTCGTGGCTGCCATCCGTGAGTTCATCGGTTCCAGCCCACTGTCTCAGTTCATGGACCAGAACAACCCGCTGTCTGAGCTGACCCATAAGCGCCGTCTGTCCGCTTTGGGCCCCGGCGGTCTGTCCCGTGACCGCGCAGGCTTCGAAGTCCGCGACGTTCATTATACCCACTATGGCCGTCTGTGCCCGATTGAGACGCCCGAAGGTTCCAACATCGGTCTGATCTCCTATCTGGCATCTTTCGCCAAGATCAACAAGTACGGCTTCATTGAGGCACCTTACCGCCGCGTGGATAAAGAAACCGGCGTTGTTACCGATGAAGTTGTTTATATGCCCGCCGACGTTGAAGATGAATACATCGTGGCACAGGCCAACGAACCGCTGGACGAGAACAACCGCTTTGTCCGTTCCCGCGTTTCCGGCCGTCATCGCAACGACATTCAGGAATTTGCCCGTGAACAGGTCGATTTCATGGATGTTTCTCCGCGAATGATGGTTTCTGTGGCTACCGCCTGCATTCCCTTCCTGGAAAACGATGACTGTAACCGTGCTCTGATGGGCTCCAACATGCAGCGTCAGGCTGTGCCTCTGATGGTTACCCAGCGCTCTCTGGTTGCTACCGGCATGGAATACAAGGCTGCTACCGACTCCGGTGTCTGCGTGCTGGCTGCCCATGACGGCACCGTTGAAAGCGTTGACGCAGATAAGGTCGTTGTCCGTCTGGAAGATGGCTCCGCCGATACCTATGAACTGATTAAGTTTATGCGCTCCAACCAGGGAACCTGCGTCAACCAGCGCCCCGCCGTCTATGTGGGCGATGTTGTCAAGAAGGGCGACGTTCTGGCTGACGGCCCCGCCACCAAGGACGGCGAGATCTCTCTGGGCAAGAACGCTCTGATCGGCTTCATGACCTGGGAAGGCTACAACTATGAGGACGCTGTTCTGCTGAACGAAAAGCTGGTCCGCGAGGATATCTACACCTCTATCCACATTGAGGAGTACGAGAGCGAAGCCCGCGATACCAAGCTGGGACCTGAAGAGGTGACCCGTGATATCCCCAACGTCGGCGATGATTCCCTGAAGGATCTGGACGACCGCGGCATTATCCGCATCGGCGCCGAAGTCAAGACCGGCGATATTCTGGTTGGTAAGGTTACCCCGAAGGGTGAAACCGAACTGACCGCCGAAGAGCGCCTGCTGCGCGCCATCTTTGGCGAAAAGGCACGGGAAGTACGTGATACCTCCCTGCGCGTACCCCACGGTGCTTACGGCATTGTTGTGGATGTTAAGGTCTTTACCCCCGAAAACTCTGACGAGCTGCAGCCCGGCGTGCGCACCTGCGTGCGCGTCTATATCGCCCAGAAGCGTAAGATCAGCGTTGGCGATAAGATGGCAGGCCGTCACGGCAACAAGGGCGTTGTTTCCCGCATTCTGCCGCAGGAGGACATGCCGTTCCTGCCTGACGGTACCCCGCTGGATATCGTGCTGAACCCCCTGGGCGTTCCTTCCCGTATGAACATCGGTCAGGTGCTGGAAGTCAACCTTGGCTATGTTGCCAAGGCCCTTGGCTGGCATGTGCAGACCCCCGTGTTCGATGGCGCGCACGAATCCGATATCCGTGACTGCCTGGCCGAAGCCCGCGATAAGTGGCATGGCGACCATGCACCGGAATATCCCACCAAGCTGCCCCGCCTGATGGGCGATAAGGGCCACATCATCGATTTCAGCAAGATCGACCTGACCGATGATGGCAAGACCACCGTTTACGATGGCCGTACCGGCGAAAAGTTCCCCTCCAAGGTTACTGTCGGTTATATGTACTACCTCAAGCTGCATCACCTGGTTGATGATAAGATCCATGCCCGTTCCACCGGCCCGTACTCTCTGGTTACCCAGCAGCCTTTGGGCGGCAAGGCCCAGTTCGGCGGCCAGCGTTTCGGCGAAATGGAAGTTTGGGCTCTGGAAGCTTATGGCGCGGCTTACACCCTGCAGGAGATCCTGACTGTCAAGTCTGACGACGTTGTGGGCCGTGTCAAGACCTACGAAGCAATCGTCAAGGGCGAAGATGTGCCGAATCCGGGCATCCCCGAAAGCTTCCGCGTTATGCTGAAAGAACTGCAGAGCCTTGGCCTGGATATTGTTGTTCAGGATAAGGAAGGCAACGCTGTTGATATGCGTCAGGAATATGACGATGACGATGCCAACTTTGACAACAGCGATATCGGTGATAATGTTCTGCTGGAAAGCGAGCTGCAGGATGATTACAGTGTCAAGGATGCCGATGAAGGCTTTGACGACGACCTGGGCGATGAGGAGCCGGATGAAGCTTCTCTGGCACAGATCGAAGCCGACAATGGCGACGACCTGTTCGACGGTGAATGATCGGAATGCTGTTTACGTCACGATTAAATGAGAGGGTTCGCTGAATGGAAAATAAAGAGTTCGATTCTATCAAGATCGGCCTTGCTTCTCCCGACCAGATCCGTGCCTGGAGCTATGGCGAGGTCAAGAAACCTGAAACCATCAACTACCGCACCCTGAAGCCGGAGCGCGACGGCCTGTTCTGCGAGCGCATTTTTGGACCTACCAAGGACTGGGAATGCCACTGCGGCAAGTATAAGCGCATCCGCTATAAGGGCAAGATCTGCGATAAGTGCGGTGTCGAAGTTACCCGCGCTAAGGTCCGCCGCGAGCGCATGGGCCACATTGAGCTGGCTGCACCCGTTTCGCACATCTGGTATTTCAAGGGCATTCCCAGCCGCATTGGCCTGATGCTGGACATCGGCCCCCGCCAGCTGGACAAGGTGCTCTACTTTGCAAACTATATCGTTACCGATCCCGGCTTTACTCCGCTGGAGAAAAAGCAGCTCCTGACCGAACGCGAGTACAAGGAGATGCGGGAAAAGTACGAGGATACCTTTGAAGCCGGCATGGGCGCCGAAGCCGTCCAGAAGCTGCTGGCTGAGATCGACCTGGAAGCTCTGTCCGCAGAGCTGCATGAGGAACTGGAAAAGGCTACCGGCCAGAAGCGCGTCCGCCTGTTGAAACGCCTGGAGTGCGTTGATGCATTCCGCCTGTCCGGCCAGCGCCCGGAGTGGATGATCCTGAACGTTGTTCCGGTCATTCCGCCGGATATCCGCCCCATGGTCCAGCTGGATGGCGGCCGCTTTGCGACTTCCGACCTGAACGATCTGTACCGTCGCGTGATCAACCGCAACAACCGTCTGAAGCGCCTGCTGGAGCTGGGCGCTCCCGACATCATCGTGCGCAACGAAAAGCGCATGCTGCAGGAAGCAGTTGACGCCCTGATCGATAACGGCCGCCGCGGCCGCCCGGTCACTGGCCCCAACAACCGCGCCCTCAAGAGCCTTTCCGATATGCTGAAGGGCAAGCAGGGCCGCTTCCGCCAGAACCTGCTGGGCAAACGTGTTGACTACTCTGGCCGTTCCGTTATCGTTGTCGGCCCTGAGCTGAAGATGTACCAGTGCGGTCTGCCCAAAGAGATGGCTCTGGAGCTGTTCAAGCCCTTCGTTATGAAGGATCTGGTCCAGAAGGGCATTGCCTCCAATATCAAGGCTGCCCGCAAAAAGGTCGAGCGTGCTTCCACCGAGGTGTGGGACTCTCTCGAAACCGTCATCAAGGGCCATCCCGTTCTGCTGAACCGTGCACCTACCCTGCACCGCCTGGGCATTCAGGCATTTGAGCCCGTTCTGGTCGAAGGCCACGCCATCAAGCTGCACCCGCTGGTCTGCACCCCCTTCAACGCTGACTTCGACGGCGACCAGATGGCTGTCCATCTGCCGCTGTCCACCGAAGCACAGCGCGAAGCCAAGATGCTGATGCTGGCTTCCGGCAACCTGCTGAAGCCGTCTGACGGCGAACCCGTCACCGTGCCCACGCAGGATATGATCCTGGGCTCTTACTACCTGACCATGGTCAACCCCGAAGACCCCGGCCACGACAAGGTGTTCCGCGATGAGGACGAAGCCCTGATGGCTTACGCCGAGCATATCGTCACCCTGCAGGCTCCCGTTAAGGTGCGCCGCACCATGGACTTTGGCAACGGCCCCGAAACCGCCCTTGTCACCACCACTGTCGGCAAGATCATCTTCAACACCCCCATCCCGCAGGATCTGGGCTATGTGGATCGCACCGACCCCGAACATAAGTTCGATTACGAAGTCGATTTCCAGGTCACCAAGAAGAAGCTGCCCGACATCATCAGCCGCTGCCTGACAAAGCATGGCACCAAGCGCTGCGCTATCATGCTGGACCACATCAAGGCACAGGGCTATAAGTATTCCACCCTTTCCGCCATCACCGTTGCCGTGCCTGACGCTATCATCCCCGAAGAGAAGCCGGCGATCCTGGCTGCGGCTGACAAGAAGGTTGAAAAGGTCATGAAGAACTTCAACCGTGGTCTTATCTCTGATGAAGAGCGCTATAAGAACACCGTTGAGATCTGGCAGGCAGCTACCGAGGAAGTTTCCAACGCTCTGTCTACCAACCTGAAGACCCACCACCAGCGCAACCCCATCTATATGATGTCCGACTCTGGTGCTCGTGGTTCTATGGACCAGATCAAGCAGCTGGCCGGCATGCGCGGCCTGCTGGCTAACACCGCAGGTAAAACCCTGGAAATGCCTATCCGTGCAAACTACCGCGAAGGCCTGAACATCTTGGAGTACTTCATCTCTTCTCGAGGCGCTCGTAAAGGTTTGACCGATACCGCACTGCGTACCGCTGACTCTGGCTACCTGACCCGCCGTCTGGTTGACGTTTCTCAGGAAGTCATCATCCGCGAGGAAGACTGCCACGCTACCGAGGGTATCCTCGTCAGCGAGATCAGCGAAGGCAACGCTACCATCGAAAGCTTCTCCGAGCGTCTGATTGGCCGTTATGCTCTGCATGACGTGATGGATCCCAAGACCGGCGAACTCATTGTGTCCAAGGACAAGATGATGGATATGTTCGACGCTGAAAAGATCAAAGCTGCCGGTATTACCGAGCTGGAGATCCGCAGCGTGATGACCTGCCGTGCTCACGTTGGCGTCTGTGCCCGCTGCTACGGCTCCAACATGTCCAACGGCCAGTGCGTTAAGGTCGGTGAATCCGTCGGTATCATTGCGGCACAGTCCATCGGCGAACCCGGTACTCAGCTGACCATGCGTACCTTCCATACTGGCGGTATCGCATCTGCTGAAGATATTACTCAGGGTCTTCCGCGTGTTGAAGAACTGTTCGAGAGCCGCCGCCCGAAGGCAATGGCTATCATGTCCGAGATCGCCGGTACCGTCCATATTGACGATACCAAGAAGAGCCGCCACGTTGAAGTGACCGGTGTTGACGATAACGGCGCACCGGTTACCAAGAGCTACCTGATCCCGTTCGGCCACCGCCTGAAGGTGATGGAGGGCGATGTGCTCGTCAAGGGCGCACTGTTGACCGAAGGCCATGCTTATCCGCAGGATATCCTGGCTGTCAAGGGCCGCATTGCTACCCAGAACTACCTGATCAGCGAAGTCCAGAAGGTTTACCGTCTGCAGGGCGTTGAAATCAACGATAAGCATATCGAAGTTATCGTCCGCCAGATGATGCGTAAGGTTCGCATTGACGATGCAGGTTCCAGCGAGTTCATCATGGGCAGCGTTGTCAACCGCCGCGATGTGATGATCGAGAACGAGAAGATTCAGAAACGCATTGATGCAGGCGAAACCGACCTGAAGCTGGTCCAGGCCAGTCAGATCCTGCTTGGTATCACCAAGTCCAGCCTGGCAACCGACAGCTTCCTGTCCGCTGCATCCTTCCAGGAAACCACCCGCGTTCTGACCGAAGCCGCCATCAAGGGCAAGGTTGACCCGCTGGCCGGTCTGAAGGAGAACGTCATCATCGGTAAGCTGATCCCCGCCGGAACCGGTTTGCCGGAGGTTGAAGAAGAGCTGGCTCGCGCCGAGGAAATCCGCGATGCCGAAGGCAGCGCTTACGACCACGCTGAAAAGTAAGACTTTTCATATCTGATAAGCTTAGCCTGACAATAAAACATAACATCCCCCACAGCATTCTCCGCACGGGCAACTGCGAACGGAAAGGGTACTGTGGGGGATTTTTTATGCTGCTTTGCGGGGAATGAAACTGCTTATTGCGGAAAAGTGGCAGAAAAGTGATACAAAGTTGCTTGAAAATAGTAGTACAGCTGTGCTATGCTGGCCCCAAAGAAAGGGGGATAGCACCATGTCATTGGGAGAGAAAATTGCATCCGCCCGGAAAGAAAAAGGCATGACCCAGGAAATGCTGGCAGAGCAGCTGGGGGTAACACGGCAGGCTGTGGCAAGGTGGGAAACAGGGAAAGCTCTGCCCGGCACAGCTAACCTGTTTATGCTGCGGCAGCTGCTGGGAATTCCGTTGGAAGCAGCGGATATGGAAGCGACTGATTTAGAAGGGACAACGGGAACGGAAAAATCGGGAACATTAGCAAACACAGAAAAAGCAGAAAGCCTGACAGCAAAGCAGAAGTGGATGTTGCTTGCGGCAGCGGCAATTCTGCTGTGGTTTGCTCTGCAATTTGTTGGGCTTGGCGCGGCAGTGGGGCTTCTGCTGCTCTTGCTGATTCTAATTATTGTGCTCCTTTTGATAGCAACAGGGAAAAGCGGTATTGTGGCGGCTGCAAAATCAACAGGCAAAAGAATGTTGTATCTGATAGCGGCAATGCTGCTGGCACTCGTTCTATGGAGCGTTGCTTTTGTGGCATCAGCAAACTACCAAAGCAAGGCCATCTGGAGTATGCCGCAGGAGGAATGGCAGAGCTACCCCGAGGTTGCCGCATGGATGCAGCACTGCGAAACAATGGGAAATGGTGTTTATATGCAGCGGGTGGACCTGCCTTCCGACCAGGGGAATACAACCGCATATCTTGTCTGCCGCAATGGCGTGACCAATGAACAGGCGGGAAAAATCACCCCCAATCCATTGCGGCTGCGCTTTTGGGTTACTTATCAGGCAGGGGAAAGCGACCCCATGATGCTGGATGTGCTGACGTTTCAGGGAAATAAAGACTATCAGGTGTTTTTCAGAATCGGGAAAGACCAGTCGGATTGTATCTTTACGACAAATGAAAGTGAAGCGTTGGCAGGAGAAGTAAGAAGCCTGCTGGAAAGCCGGGCAAATGACAAATAAAGAAAGTTAGAGAAATGAGCCTGTGCAGGAACCGTGCATAAACACTGTTTCTGCGCAGGCTTTTTGTTAAATAAAAACGGATTTGTTTTTTCTAACATTTGGTGTATAATACTTTTATACTGGGTTTGTCTGTGCAGGATGAATGGTGCCTGCATGGAGGGCAGGGAAGAACGCTTCCCTGACTGGCTCAGAAAGACACCATATAGAAAAGGAGAATCCGCCATGTCGGAAGCATTGAAAGAACGCAAAGAGATGGACCCGCAGTACCAGTGGGACCTGACCAAAATGTACGCCAGCGATGCGGAATGGGAAAAGGCTTTTGCCGCCATTGACCCCAAAATTGAAGCTTTGGCTGCCTGGGAGGGCAAGCTGAACAACGCTGCCAGCATTCGTGAATTTTATGATGCAGAAATCGGCGTGTTCCGTGAACTGGAAAACCTGGCTGTCTACACCAGCCTGCGTCTGAGCGAGGATACCCGTGCTGATGACGCCCAGAGCATGGATGCCCGCGCTACCGCCAAATATGTAAAGGCTGTCGGTACCATCGCCTATGCTCAGCCGGAAATCCTGGCACTGCCGCAGGAAACCCTGGATGCCATCATGGCTGACGAGCAGGTTGCCCCCTATCGTTTTGCTCTGGAAGACCTGCTGCGTGCAAAGCCTCACACCCTGACCGCCCCGGAAGAAAAGCTGCTGGCTGCTTTCGGTGAGGCATTCGGCACCCCGAAAAATGTTGCTGATAACCTGGAAGACGCCGACATGGTGTTCGATTCCGTCAAGGATGGCGAGGGCAACGATGTGGAGCTGACCGCTTCCAACTACATCCTGCTGCAAAACTCCAATGACCGCGTGCTGCGCAAGAATGCCTTTGAAAGCTACTACAAGAGCTTCCGCCAGCACATCAACACGCTGGCTGCCTCTTACTCCGGCGCTGTCAAGACCGCTACCGCCGAAGCCTCCGTCCGTCATTATGAATCTTCCCGCGCCATGTCCATGGCAGGGGAGAACGTGCCCGGCCAGGTCTATGATAACCTGGTGGCTACTGTGCGCAAGCACCTGCCGGATATGTATCGCTATGTTGCTCTGCGCAAGCGTATCCTGGGTGTGGACGAGCTGCACTACTATGATGTGTACGCCCCGCTGACCAAGGGCGTCAGCGCACATTACACCTATGACCAGGCCAAGCAGATGGTTCTGGATGTCGTTGCACCGCTGGGCGAAGAGTACGGCACCATCGTTCGCAAGGGCTTTGCCGAGCGCTGGATCGATGTGTTCCCCAACAAGGGCAAGAGCGGCGGCGCTTACTCCGGTGGCAGCTATGATTCCAACCCCTATATCATGTGCAACTTTACCGGTACGCTGGACAGCGTTTCCACCATTGCGCATGAGATGGGCCACAGCATGCACAGCTGGTTCAGCCGCCATACCCAGCCTGCCCAGTATGCCGACTATACCCTGTTTGTCGCAGAGGTCGCTTCCACCGTCAACGAGAACCTGCTCATTGAGCACCTGCTGGCAGAAAAGAACCAGGATCCCGCAACCCGCCTGGCCCTGCTGAATCAGTACCTCGAAAATTTCAAGGGAACCGTCTACCGCCAAACGATGTTTGCCGAGTTTGAGCGCGATGCCCACGCCATGGCCGAGCGCGGCGAAGCCCTGAATCCCGCCGCCCTGAACAATCTGTACAAGAAGCTCATTGTGGACTACTTTGGACCGGAGCTGGTTGTGGATGACGAAGTACAGTACGAGTGGGCACGCATCCCGCACTTCTACCGCCCGTTCTATGTTTATAAGTATGCAACCGGCTATTCCACTGCCGTGGCATTGTCCGAGGGCATCCTGAAGAACGGCGAACCGGCTGTTAAGAAGTACCTGGAGTTCCTGCACATGGGCGGCAGCGCTTACCCGCTGGATGAGCTGCGCCATGCCGGTGTGGACCTGATCACCCCCGCCCCGGTGGATGCTGCCCTGGATAAGTTCGGCCGCATTCTGGACGAAGCCGAAGCCTGCGTGGCACAGCTGGAAGCTGCAAAATAAGCAGGGGAAAGTCCGAGGGTGTATCTGATTCTTTGTTTTCAGATACACCTTAAGCGCACAATTAGAACCCCCAGTGCAGAAAATCAGCATCTTGCACGATTATTTGAAATATTTTTTGTGAATACTCTTGACAGAGCGTGGTTTATCCGCTATTATAATAAATGCGTGAGTTAAGGGGTCAAGTGCGGCCAAAATGGAAGCACAACCCCCGCAAAAAACTGCGCGGAATAATCAAGAAAGGAGAAAAGAAATGCCTACTTTTAACCAGCTCGTACGCAAAGGCCGTGAGGTCCTGGTAACCAAGAGCACTGCTCCTGCCCTTCAGAAGAGCTACAACTCCCAGAAGAAGCAGTACACCACCATGAACAGCCCCCAGAAGCGTGGTGTTTGCACCGCTGTTCGTACCATGACCCCCAAAAAGCCCAACTCTGCTCTGCGTAAAGTTGCCCGTGTCCGCCTGACGAATGGTATCGAGGTCACCTCCTACATTCCTGGTATCGGCCATAACCTGCAGGAGCACAGCGTTGTCCTGATCCGTGGCGGTCGTGTTAAGGACCTGCCCGGTGTCCGTTACCACATCATCCGTGGTACGCTGGATACCCAGGGTGTTGCGAACCGTAACCAGGCCCGCAGCAAATACGGTGCTAAGCGCCCCAAGGCCGGTGCCAAGAAGTAAGGAAACATCTTTTCGCCATAAAATAGGCCAACGCCTTTTTTGTGGCACAACGGGAGTTTCTTAACTTTCGAGTACCGATGATATCATTTATGTGAAGGAGGGAAGAAAGATGCCCAGAAGAGGTAATGTCGCGAAACGCGAAGTTCTGGCCGATCCTATTTACAATTCCAAGGTTGTCACCCGCCTGGTCAACTACATCATGCTGGATGGCAAGAAAGGTGTTGCTCAGGAGATCGTTTACGATGCATTCAACATCGTGAAGGAAAAGACCGGCAACGACCCGCTCGAGATGTTCGAGAAGGCTATGGAGAACATCATGCCTAACCTCGAGTGCAAGACCCGCCGTGTCGGCGGCGCTAACTACCAGGTCCCCCTGGAGGTCAGCCCCGCTCGCCGCGAGACCCTCGGTCTGCGCTGGCTGACTGCTTACAGCCGCGCCCGTGGCGAGAAGACCATGTCTGCTCGTCTGGCTGCTGAGATCATCGACGCCACCAACGGTGTCGGCGGTTCTGTCAAGAAGCGCGAGGATACGCACAAGATGGCCGAGGCCAACAAGGCTTTTGCCCACTATCGTTATTGATTCGCTGTCGAGGAGGTTTAAGCCATGGCTACGCCGAGAGATGTATCTCTTGCAATGACCCGTAATATCGGTATCATGGCCCACATCGACGCAGGTAAGACCACCACCACCGAGCGTATCCTGTACTACACCGGTATCAACCATAAGATCGGTGAAGTTCATGACGGCGCTGCTACGATGGACTGGATGGAACAGGAGCAGGAGCGTGGTATCACCATCACCTCCGCTGCTACCACCTGCTATTGGAGCCATACCGAGACCCAGCACGATCCGGCTCTCTTCAAGAAGAACCGTCATCGTATCAACATCATCGACACCCCGGGCCACGTTGACTTCACCGTTGAGGTTCAGCGTTCCCTGCGCGTTCTGGACGGTTCTGTTACCGTTCTGGCCGCTAAGGGCGGTGTTGAGCCGCAGTCTGAGACCGTTTGGCGTCAGGCTGACGAGTACAAGGTTCCCCGCATGGTTTACGTCAACAAGATGGATACCATGGGTGCCGATTTCTACCGCTGCGTTCAGATGCTCCATGATCGTCTGCACGCAAACGGTGTGCCCATCCAGCTGCCCGTTGGCCAGGAGGATACCTTCAAGGGTATTATCGACCTGATCGATATGCAGGCTGACATCTACTATGATGACATGGGCAATGACGTCCGCGTTGAGCCTATCCCTGAGGATATGCAGGAAAAGGCCCAGGAGTACCATGACAAGCTGATCGAGGCTGTTGCTGAGACCGACGAAGAGCTGATGATGAAGTACCTGGAAGGCGAAGAGCTGACCAAGGGAGAAATCAAGGCTGCTCTGCGTAAGGCTACTATTTCCAACGAGATCGTTCCTGTTGTCTGCGGCTCTTCTTACAAGAACCGTGGCGTTCAGAAACTGTTGGATGCAATCGTTGATTATATGCCCGCTCCGACCGACGTTGCGGCCATCAAGGGCACCAACCCGGAGACTGGCGAGGAAGAAGATCGCACTTCTTCCGATGATCAGCCGTTCTCTGCACTGGCATTCAAGATTATGACTGACCCGTATGTCGGTAAGCTGTGCTTCTTCCGCGTGTACTCTGGTACCGTTGAGGCTGGCACCACTGTTTACAACTCTGTTAAGGATCAGGACGAGCGTATCGGCCGTATCCTGCAGATGCATGCAAACAACCGTAAGGATATCGACATCTGCTACGCTGGCGATATCGCCGCTGCTGTTGGTCTGAAGAACACCACCACTGGTGATACCCTGTGCGATGAGAAGCATCCCATCATCCTCGAGTCCATGAACTTCCCCGAGCCGGTTATCCGCGTTGCCATCGAGCCCAAGACCAAGGCTGGCAGCGAGAAGATGGGTATTGCCCTGTCTAAGCTGGCTGAAGAGGACCCGACTTTCCGTACTTGGACCGATGAAGAAACCGGTCAGACCATCATCGCCGGCATGGGCGAGCTCCACCTGGAAATCATCGTGGACCGTCTGCTCCGCGAGTTTAAGGTCGAAGCTAACGTTGGCGCACCTCAGGTTGCCTACCGTGAAACCATCCGCAAGGATGCTAACCAGGAAACCAAGTACGCACGTCAGTCCGGTGGTAAGGGCCAGTATGGTCACGTTAAGATCAAGATTGAGCCCAACCCGGGTAAGGGTTATGAGTTTGTCAACGGTATTGTTGGCGGCGCTATCCCGAAGGAATACATCCCCGCTGTTGACAACGGTATCCAGGGCGCGATGAAGTCCGGCATTCTGGCTGGCTATCCCGTCGTGGATGTCAAGGTCACTCTGTGGGACGGCTCCTATCATGAAGTTGACTCCTCTGAAATGGCGTTCTCCATCGCCGGCTCCATGGCATTCAAGGATGCTATGAAGAAGGCTGATCCCGTCATTATGGAGCCCATCATGAAGGTTGACGTTGTTGTTCCTGACGAGTATATGGGCAACGTCATTGGCGACTTGAACAGCCGCCGCGGCGCGATCCAGAACCAGGAATCCACCGATGGCACTGCCCGTGTCACCGCTATGGTTCCTCTGTCCGAGATGTTCGGTTACGCTACTGACCTGCGTTCCAAGACCCAGGGCCGTGGCCAGTACTCCATGGAGCCGGCTGATTACCAGCAGGTTCCCAAGAGTGTTGCAGATAAGATCATGACCGAGCGCAATAAGGGCTGATTCTGCACAAATTCGCGCAAAATACTTGATTTTTCTTGAAAAATCTAGTATGATAGCCTTACAACAGGCTATTTTATCTGTTTGAATTAAAGGAGGATACTTCCAATGGCTGAAAAGGAAAAATTTGACCGCTCTTTGGAGCATGTCAACATCGGTACCATCGGTCACGTTGACCACGGCAAGACCACTCTGACTGCCGCTATCACCAAGGTTCTGGCTCTGAAGGGCGACGCCGATTTCATGGATTACTCCAGCATCGATAAGGCTCCTGAAGAGAAGGCTCGTGGTATCACGATCAACACCGCTCACGTTGAGTACCACACCGCGAAGCGTCACTATGCCCACGTTGACTGCCCGGGCCATGCTGACTACATCAAGAACATGATCACCGGTGCTGCTCAGATGGACGGCGCTATCCTGGTTGTTGCTGCAACCGATGGCCCGATGCCGCAGACCCGTGAGCACATCCTGCTGGCTCGTCAGGTTGGCGTGCCCAAGATCGTTGTGTTCCTGAACAAGTGCGATATGGTTGACGACGAAGAGCTGCTCGACCTGGTCGAAATGGAAGTTCGCGAACTGCTGGACAGCCAGGATTTCGACGGCGACAACACCCCGATCATCCGTGGTTCCGCTCTGAAGGCTCTGGAGAGCACTTCCAAGGATCCCGATGCTCCGGAATACAAGTGCATTTGGGAGCTGATGGACGCTGTTGACAGCTACATCCCGACCCCGGACCGTGCTGCTGATAAGCCGTTCCTGATGCCCGTTGAGGACGTTATGACCATCTCCGGCCGTGGCACCGTTGCTACCGGTCGTGTTGAGCGTGGTACTGCTCATGTCGGCGATCAGATGGAAATCGTTGGTCTGAAGGAAGAGAAGCTGACCACCACCATCACTGGTCTGGAAATGTTCCGCAAGAGCCTTGAGTTCGCTCAGGCTGGCGACAACATCGGCGCTCTGCTGCGTGGTATTGACCGTGACCAGATCGAGCGTGGCCAGGTTCTGGCTGTTCCCGGCTCTGTTCATCCCCACACCACTTTCGATGGCCATGTTTACGTCCTGAAGAAGGAAGAAGGCGGCCGTCATACCCCGTTCTTCAACAACTATCGTCCTCAGTTCTACTTCCGTACCACCGACGTTACCGGCATCATCACCCTGCCCGAAGGCACTGAGATGTGCATGCCCGGCGACAACGTTGATATGCACGTTGAGCTGATCACCCCGGTTGCCATGGAAGAAGGCATGCGTTTCGCTATCCGCGAAGGCGGCCACACTGTTGGTTCCGGCGTTGTTTCCAAGATCGAGAAGTAATTTTCGGCTTGTGATATAGCTTTCAAGGCTCCTGCTGTTAAGGCAGGGGCCTTTTTGTTGTGTACGACTTATGGGACGGGGAGGGGGCAAAGGCCGGGTGTGGAAGACCAAGGAAGGCATCATGAAAACATCAGGAATTGTAGATAGGGGAGAGGACACCATTCGGAACTTTGAAAAAGTGGAGCAGGAGGGGGCACTCACACCGCCCTACCTTGGGAAGGTGCATTTCAGGTCGCGGTTAAGGGGCAAGGGTTGATCTATCCCTAAGGCAACATCGCACAATTCCCGCCTTGCTGCTTAAGCACCGCTCCGGCAGCTGCGGCACGGCATCTGCGTTGCCAAAATGCTCGATAATGTCGGGTTGCGGTAC
>OBLO01000487.1_pt1 | contig 40319 bp, 30 predicted proteins | sample 1519401 | NCBI WGS metagenome assembly OBLO01 (sample SAMEA2602897, study PRJEB22501) | metagenome | reverse complement strand
ACGCTGCCGTAGATTATGTGCATTCACTGGCGGAAGGACTGCAAAAGTACATGCTGCTTTTGGGCTGCCTGATGCCGAAGGAGTTGCGTGACGTTCCGCTGATTGTGACGGGAGAAACGCGTGACTTTATTGCCAGCCGCGGCTATGAGCTAGCGAAGCTGTGCAGATGGCGCAGAGGATAGAAAAGTAAATATTTTGGCCAATAAAAAACACACAGCGCAAACTTCACAGTTTGTTCGTTGTGTGTTTTGGTTTTACATGATAAAATATTGTGTAAGACAACCGAGCTAGAGGGTGGGGCATTGCCGAAATTCTTCGGAATGGAGGTGATGTCTATGGTATATTTCAGTTTTCAGGATTTAATGTCCTTTGGAATTTTTATCGTAGCATTGCTGACGTTCATATTTCAGAACAGAAAGTAAAAGCATACGGACATAGAAAAACCGCCCCTATACTTTGACGAGAACAGGGCGGCTTTTCCGTAACCTAAATCGGCAACCCACCTGGTTGGGCGGTTGTCTTATCACTTATAATATAACATAAAGCCATACTTTGTGCAAGTTGCGCTTTGTGAACTTTTGAAGGCTGTCGCTAATGGGCGCAGTATTTATGTAAACAGAAAGAGCGTCGCCTCTTTTTTTATATATCAATATTATTTTGGGGGCCACATCAGTGCGTCCCCTTTTTGCATTCTTTAAGCTAATATGATATAATAATTTGACGACTAATCTTTTTACGGTTGATTATCTGCATTTTTTTAAGGAGTTGTAATGGTAGGACTTATTAGTGGTGTACGCAAGAACAGTTTGGCAGCGGACGCAGGCATCAAGGCCGGCGAAAAGCTGTGCAGCGTGGACGGCGTACAGGTTAAGGATATAATTGAATTGAGCTTCTATACCTCAGATTACGAGGTTGATCTGGAGATAGAGGCCACCGATGGCACACGCCGTCAGGTACATATAGAAAAATATCCGGATGAGGATCTTGGCCTGGAGTTTGATTCCGCAGTTTTTGACAGAGTTGCGACCTGCTACAATAACTGTGTTTTCTGCTTTGTTGACCAGATGATTCCCGGTATGCGTCCGGGTCTGTATGTGCGTGATGACGATTACCGTCTGTCCTTCTTATATGGTAACTTCATTACACTCACCAACATGAAGGATGAAGATTTTGAACGTATTATCCGCACGCATCTGACGCCGCTGTATGTTTCGGTACACGCTACCGACCCGCAGGTGCGCTGCCAAATGATGCACAACCGTTTTGCCGGTCAGCTGATGGAGCGCTTGCAGCTTTTGTTCGATGCGGGTATTCAGGTGCATACGCAGATTGTCTGCTGTCCCGGTTATAATGACGGCGAGATTCTTGCCAAGAGCTTCCACGATTTGTACGCGCAGTATCCCAATGTGCTGACAATGGCTGTTGTTCCTGTTGGTACTACCAAGCACCGCGAGCATCTGCCGCAGCTTGCTACCTTTACGAAGGAGCAGGCCGCAGAGGTTGTGGAGCAGGTGACCGCATGGCAGGAGCGCTGCCGTAAGGAAACAGGCAAGACGTTTATCTATCTGGGCGACGAGTTTTATCTGCTGGCGGAAAAGCCCTTTCCTCCTACCGAATGGTACGACGGCTTCCCACAGCTGGAAAACGGCATCGGCCTTACTGCCAACTTTATGTTGGAGTGGGACGAGGCCTTGGCGCAGATGCAGAGCTTTCATGCTGCAGAGCCTGCGGTGATTCCCGTAGGTGAAGGCGCTTACCGTGTGCTGGAGCCTTTGATGGCGAAGCTTAACAGCCAGTTCGGTTCGGAGCACCGTTTCGTGCCTGTGCCTAACAGCTTTTTCGGCGGCAAGGTGAATGTTACCGGTCTTTTGACGGGCAGCGATATCTTAGCGAACGTGCAGGACAAGAAGATTATTCTGCCGGATGTGGTTTTGAATAACGATAAGCTGTTTTTGGATGATATGTCGCTGGCGCAGTTCAAGGAGCGTTACCCCGGCAAGGTGGAAATTGCCAAGGGTGCGAAGGAATTGCTGCATTTATTATTGGAAAGATAGGTGAAGCGTATGCTGCAGGTTTATACAGGTACAGGCAAGGGCAAGACTACTGCCGCTTTGGGCGTAGCGCTGCGTGCCTCTGGTTATGGCATGAAGACGCTGATGCTTTCTTTTTTGAAGGATGATCCTGAGTACGGCGAGGCGCGGGCTGCAAAGAATCTGCCCTGGTTTACGCTGCGGCAGGTGGGACGCGACGCTTTTGTCAACTTCCGTAATCCCGATCCTATTGATTTAAAGATGTGCCGTGACGGCTGGGAAGAAGCGAAGAAAGCTATCAGCTCCCACGCTGCGGATGTTATTATCCTTGATGAGCTGAATATTGTGCTTGCTACCCAAATGCTGCCGACGCAGGAGGTTGTCGATTTTTTGCGTGAGCATAAAAATAACGTTGAGGTTATTACTACTGGTAGAGGTGCACCGGAAGAGCTTATTAAAATTGCCGACCTTGTTACTGATATGAGCGAGGTTAAGCATTACTTCCATAAGGGAGTTTCTTCCAGGAATGGAATTGATCATTGAGGTGTGCTTGCGTAGAGAGATGAGAAAAGAGTTGCTTGCGCGTCGCAATTAAATATCGTTCCAGTCAGTAGCAATTTTCCCATGCCTTAGGGCATAACGCAAATTTCGCACGGAAGCAAGACGGAACTTCGGTAAAATTTGCCAGACGGTAAGAGAATGTTACGTACCCTTGTTCCTGTGCTTCCAAGCACTCATTTGCTAAAATTGCTATTCCTTACACGATATGTTAATTGCTAATGCTGGTGTTATGCTATCCTTCTTGCCTTCCCCTCGGGGAAGGTGTCAGTGAGCGTAGCGAACTGACGGAAGGGGGTAATCCCCATAAATATACAAAAAATTTTACATTTCTATGATAGACACATACTAAAAAATTTATTATGATGAAGGAGATTTGATTATGGCTAAACCGATAGTTGCTATAGTTGGACGTCCGAACGTAGGCAAATCTACTCTTTTTAATATTTTTGCCAACAGCAGGATTTCCATTGTTGAGGATACACCGGGCGTTACCCGCGACCGTCTGTATGCTACCGCCGAATGGCTGGACCACGAGTTTATGATGGTTGATACCGGCGGTATCGAAATCATGAACGCTGATGCTATTGCTGTTTCTATCCGTCAGCAGGCACAGATTGCGATTAAGGAGGCGGACGTTATTCTGTTCGTCTGCGATGCGCGCGCAGGCATTACTACCGAGGATGCTGACGTTGCCCGTCTGCTGCGTCAGTCCAAGAAGCCGATTGTTCTGGCTGTCAATAAGGCGGATTCTCCGAAGCAGGAGATGAATACCTTTGAATTCTATAATCTGGGTATCGGTGATCCGATTGCTGTTTCCGCGTCCAACCATTTGGGACTGGGCGATTTGCTGGATGCCGTTGTTGCCAAGTTCCCGTCCGATAAGATGGCAGGCGACCTGGAGGAAGAGGATGAAATCAAGGTTGCTCTGATCGGCCGTCCTAACGTAGGCAAGTCCTCTATCTTTAACGCATTGGTAGGCGAGGAGCGTTCCATCGTAAGTGATGTTGCAGGCACTACCCGTGATGCGATTGATACTCCGGTAGTACGCAATGGTCAGAAGTACCTGTTCATTGATACCGCAGGCATGCGCCGCAAGGCTAAGGTTGACGAACCGATTGAAAAATACAGCGTTATGCGTTCTCTGCGCGCAGTTGACCGCAGTGACGTTGTGCTGATGGTTTTTGACGCTGTCGAGGGTGTTACCGAGCAGGATAAACGTATTGTAGGCTATGCTCATGAGGCAGGCAAGGCTGTTATTCTGGTTGTCAACAAGTGGGATTTGTACGAGAAGGACAATTCCTCTACTCTGCGTTACACCGAAACTCTGCGTAAGGAGCTTGTTTTCCTGCAGTATGCGCCGGTAGTTTTCGTTTCTGCCGTTACCAAGCAGCGTATTCACCGTCTGCCGGAGGTTATTTCCTATGTTGCCGAGCAGAACGCTATGCGTATCGCTACCAGTATTCTCAACCAGGTTATCGAGGACGCTGTGGCTATCAATCCGCCGCCGACCGAAAAAGGCAAGCGTCTTAAGATTCTTTATGTTACACAGGTCAAAATCAAACCGCCAACCTTTGTTATCTTCGTCAACGAACCGGAAATTATGCATTTCTCCTATCAGCGTTATCTGGAGAACAAGCTGCGTGAGGCCTTTGGCTTTGAAGGTACACCGATTCAGATGATTATCCGTGGTAAGAACGAGGATGAATAAATAAAAGTCAGGTGATTTGTTATGTTCAATGAGGTGGGTATATTACATTTTCTGCTGGGCTTCGTGCTCGGTCATGTCTGCGGCTCTGTTCCCAGCGGCTTATGGCTGGTGCAGGCCTTTCACGGTATTGATATTCGTAATTACGGCAGCAAAAATATCGGCACGACGAACGTTTTCCGTACCGTCGGTCCCAAGACTGCGGTGCTGGTGCTGATTGCCGATGCCTTCAAGGGTATTCTCGCGGTTGGTATTATGAGTTATTTTTTCCACAATCCGCTGCTGGATGTGGTTACAGCTTTGGGTGCGCTTTTGGGACACAATTATTCGCTTTTTCTGGGCTTTAAGGGTGGCAAGGGCGTTGCGACCGCACTGGGCCTGTTGATTTTTATGATGCCTAAGGTTGCGGTAGCAAGCTTCGGTATCTGGCTGGTGTGCGTGCTGCTGACGCGCTATGTATCGCTCGGCTCCATTATGGCTGCCATCTTTACGCCGCCGTTGGCGTGGTATTTGGGTTATCCCTCTGCCTATGTGATTTTCTCGGTGGTTGCCGCTTTCTTTGTAGTTTTGCGCCACAAGGAAAATATCCATCGCCTGCTCACAGGCACTGAAAGCAAAATCAAACCGGGCAATGCCAAGGATCTGCAGAAATAAAATATCGCTTCTACGCTGATGTAGGCCAATGCTTACATCAGCTTTTTTCATATACTAAAGCAGGATTTTTGTCCTGCCTAAAGAATATAATAATATTACAAGTATTTTAGGTGATTTGCAGTAGACTTAATACTGCAGGAAGGAGGAACGAAATTGCGATTAGCAAAGCTTTTATATACAGCTGCCGTTGTCTGCGGACTGCTGCTGCCTTTGGGCGCTTCGGCCGCAGGCATTACCAATTATCCGCCGCTGGTGAACCCGTCGCACTGGACGGAGCAGAACAAGAGCGGTGATACGGTTATTCTGGATGCGAAGGGTGTGGCATCCTTCAACGCCAAGGTGCGTGCTGCTTCCCGCAGTATGCCTGACCTGGCAAATTATCCTGCGACGATGAGCGGTGATGCGCTCAAAACGAGGATTATGGATTATTCCATCCTTGACGATGACCTGTATCTGCATGGCAATAAGGTGAGCGAAAACTATAAGAATATCCTGCGCAAACAGAGCAATATCAGCGCTATTCCCAAAAGCGTAGGCGTGCAATACGCAGTGACGGTGCGCCGTACCGCTGTGCGCACGCTGCCTACGGGCGAGGGCCTGTATTATTACGCGGGCGACAGGGATTTTGACGCGCTGCAGGAAACTATGCTGGACCCCGGCGAGCCTGTGGCTGTGCTGCACACCAGTGCCAACGGTTATTTTTACTACGTGCAGGCAGTAAATTACAGCGGTTGGGTGAGCAAGTATAATGTAGCCATGACCGATAAGAATTCCTGGAGCACCTTTGTAAAGCCGCAGAAGTTTCTTGTTGTTACCGATGCGGAATATAACCTGAAAACGGACGGCGAGCAGGTGCTTTATCAGCAGGGTGCGCGCCTGCCGGTTGACAGTATGCAGAGCGATACCTATACTGTAATTGCACCGGTGCGCACTAAAGCAGGTCAGCTGCAGAAACAGAAGCTGTTGGTGCCGAAGGCTGCCTCTGCCGTGCATTACGGCTATTTGCCCTATACAAGCAATAATCTGCTTAATTCCGCCTTCAAATTTTACGGCAAGCCTTATGGCTGGGGCGGTTTGAAAAACAGCGTGGACTGCTCAAGCATGGTGTTCAATGCTTACCGCACTGTGGGCATTGTGCTGCCGCGTAATGCCGACCAGCAGGAGCTGACTGCAGGCACGAAGAAAAAGCTCAGCGGCAGCTCACAGGAACGCGCCGCCATTATCAGCAAGCTGATGCCCGGTGCAGCGCTTTATATGGACGGCCACTGCCTGATGTATATCGGCAATATCAATCAGACACCGTATACGATTCATGCGTTGGGCTCTTATTTTTCCAAGGGTCGCCTGATGCGTGAGATGAAGGTGCTGGTGAGCGATTTGTCGTTGCAGCGTTCCAGCGGCAATACCATGCTTAACGAATTGCAGACTGCAATAGAATATAAATAATGATAGGAGAGTTTAAAGATATGTTAAACCAATTTCAATGTACCGCAGCGGAGTTCAACGCTGCAGCCTATAATGATGTGGACAGTATTGTCCTCTTTCTGTGTAAGGAATGTGCGGCAGCTATCGACAAGCTGGAGCTGCCGGAGGTTGTAGCCAAGGCAGTGATGGCGTACACCGCACAGCACGATGATATTTATGACGCAGGCAGCGTAACCACCCTGGTGCTGCCGCAAGGTGAAGGTTTGCTGACACTGCTTTTGGCAGGCTGTGGCGAGGGCAAGGACTGCAAGACGAACAATTTCCGTAAGTCTGCCGGCGCTGCTGCCCGCGCTTTGCACAAAGCTAAGGCGCAAAAGGCCGTACTGGCTGCACCTATCCTGCTGAACGCCGAACGCAGCAAAAACCTGCAGGCGCTCGTCGAAGGCCTGTACCTCGGCGCGTACACCTTCAACCGCTTCAAGAGCGAAGCAAAGCAGGCACCGCTGTGTGAGGCTACAGTGCTGAGCGCTGTGCCGGAGGCGGCGGAAATCATTAACGCTGCGGAAATCTCTGCGGAAGCAGTGTGCTATGCACGTGATCTGGTGAATAACCCCGGTAACGTGGTAACACCGCAAACCATGGCCGATGATGCCTTGAAGCTGGGGCAGGAGCTGCCGCTGGAAATTACTATTATGGACGAAACCCTGATGGAAGCAAGAGGCATGCATGCACTGCTGGCAGTAGGTCAGGGCAGTCATAACCCTCCGTGCCTCGTTGCCTTGCGCTACAACGGCAACGGTGACGCTCCCTATACAGCCTTTGTAGGCAAGGGCATCACCTTCGACAGCGGAGGTATTTCCATTAAGCCTGACGATAACATGGGCGAGATGAAGGACGACATGACGGGTGCAGGCGCTGTGCTCGGCGCTATGCGTGCCATCGCACGTTTAGGCCTGAAATGCAACGTTATCGGTGTGCTGGCCTGCGCGGAAAATATGCCTGACGGCAAGGCGCAACGCCCCGGCGACATCGTGCGTGCAGCCAACGGCAAGACCATCGAGGTTGTTTCCACCGATGCGGAAGGACGCATGGTACTGGCGGACGCAGTCTGGTATGCCTGCCAAATGGGTGCCAAAAAGGTTATTGATATAGCAACGCTCACCGGTGCGGTAATCATCGCTCTGGGCAACGAAACCAGCGGTATTGTGGGCAATGATGACGAGCTGGTGGAGCAGATTAAGCTGGCAGGCCGCATGGCCGGCGAAAACTACTGGCAGCTGCCTTCCTTGCCTGAATGCAAGGAAGCTATCAAGAGCGACGTTGCGGACCTGCTCAACAGCGCAGGACGTGCTGGCGGCTGCATCACCGGCGGCCTGTTCATCGGCGAATTCGTCGACAAGGATATCCCGTGGGCGCATCTTGATATCGGCGGCACCTCCACCGCTACCAAGACGGAGGGCTTCAAGGTTAAAGGCGGTACTGCCTTTGGCACTATGACGCTTATCAAGCTGGCAGGTATGTTGTAATGGCTGCGCAGCTTGTAGATTTACATTTGCACAGCAACTTCAGCGACGGACGCTATACGCCGACCATGCTGGTGGACGAGGCTGTGTCTAAAGGCATCAGCGTAATCGCCATCACCGACCATGATTCGTGGAATGGTATGGCAGAGGCGTTCGAGGCGGCGAAGCGCTACGGCGGACGCATCCGCGTCCTCACCGGCGTGGAGCTGGGAACGCAGTACGAGGATGATGCCGTGCATATTTTAGGTTATCACGTTTCCATGGACTGTGAAGCGCTGCATAATAAAATGGATGAAATGCGTCATGCGCGCGAGCACCGTTTATATGCTATGCTGGAAAAGCTGGAAAAACTAGGCTACCATGTAGAGGTAGAGGCCTGCGACCCCAAGAACAGGGCAGTAGGCCGTCCGCATGTAGCCAAGGCATTGGTCGCCAAGGGCTATTTTGCTACCGTGCAGGAGGTTTTCGACGCACTGCTGCACCGCGGCGGACCGGCGTATGTGCCGCAGCCCAAGCTTTCTCCGCAGGAGGCAGTGGCGCTGATTCACGAGGCAGGCGGTATCGCTGTGTTGGCACATCCCTCGGAGCTGGTGGATAAAACTCTGCCAGAGCGCTTGCTTGCCGCAGAACCTTTTGACGGCATCGAGGTGTGGCACCCCAGCGCGGATGCACAGGCGCAAGCTCATTGGCTGGCGCTGGCCAAGCAGCGTGGACTGCTGGTGAGCGGTGGCAGTGACTTTCACGGAATCCCTGACCGTTTCCCCACGAAGCTAGGAATCTGGCAGGTGCAATATGATGATGTTAAGGGTGTAATAGAATGGAAGTAGTTGCTTTTGTAGGACCCAGCGGCACAGGCAAAAGCCACCATGCCATCGGCGTGGCCTTTGACAACCGTTGTGACGCTATTATTGACGACGGCCTGCTGATTAAGGGCACCAAAATTCTGGCAGGCACCTCCGCCAAGAACGAAGACAACAGAATACAGGCCGTAAAGCGTGCCATCTTCACCGACGAAGGGCACGCGCAGGCGGTGCGTGAGGCGCTGGCGACCAACAACATTCATCGTCTGCTGATTATCGCTACCTCGGACAATATGATCAACAAGATTATCGGCAGGCTGAAGCTGGATAAGCCGGTTAAGACGGTGTATATCAACCAAATTGCTAGCAAGGCCGAAATCAAGAAGGCCCGCCATGCGCGTCTGCAGGAGGGCAAGCATATCGTGCCGGTGCCGACGATTGAGCTGAAGCCTCATTTCACAGGCTATTTTGCCGATTTGCCCTATAATATTTTTTCCAGCCAGCGCAAGCAGGAGAAGGATGCGGACCGTTCTATCGTACGTCCTTCGTTCAGCTTTTACGGCAAACTGCTGATTTCCGACAGTGCGCTGGAGGATATCATCAAAATTATCGGGCGCAAGCTGGAGGGCGTGGAGCGCATCACCTCGATTAAGGTGCGCCGCCGCAGCGACAACAGCAAGGGTATTGTTATCAGTGTAGAGGTTGTACTGTATTACGGTGTTAAGCTCTTTGCCGTTACCAAGCAGTTCCAGGCGAAGATTAAAGAAAAGATTGAGTATATGACGGCCATGAAGGTGAATAATGTAAATGTTTCTATTCGCAGCCTGGCTGTGAAGAAGTGAATAGAGCAGTTGCATGCTTTACCCTCGCAGGGTTTCCTGCGGGGGATTTTGTTTTTTGATACTTTGGGTTAATTCAACTTCTTTCATAACTGAAAGAAGTTGGAAGAAAGGTTCGCGCTTTTTGTAAAGCGCGGCAAAACAAAAACTTTTTCAGGAGAAAAAGTTTTACCAAAAAGCTCTCTTAATCGAGTCGCTTTGTTGTTACTAGCGCTTGTTCGTAATTCTTTTAAATGTTCTTTTTTCACGGTATTGACTACATGAAGAAAAACAATATTATCGTTTCCGATTACGTAGATTGCAGGGAGCAGGCTGCTTACGAAGAAGACGAAGACTATGAGGAGTAAAACACTAAAACCGAGCACTCACTAACGTGGGTGCTTTTTATTTTCCGGCATGCGAAGGTATACCGTTTTTTTTATGTTCAAAATCAGGAATAAAATCCTAATTTTATATAAAAAATGCTAAAGTTTGGATTCCATTCCAAACTTTTAGGGAAAATAGAGAAAACTTGGAATGCGTTCCAAGTTTTCTTGCGTTTATAACAGGTTTGCTTTACAATATAAGTAAGAGGTGATAACTATGCAGCTTATTCCAAGAAAAGAATATCTTGACTGGTTATGTCGCTGGCAGGATAAACAAATCATAAAAGTAGTATCCGGTGTACGCCGTTGCGGAAAATCAACCCTGTTTACGCTGTTTAAACAGAACTTGCTTAAGCAGGGGGTAGATGAAAAACAAATTATCAGCATCAACCTTGAAGCAATGGAATTTGAAGCCTTACGGGATTATCATACTTTGTATCAATATATAAATGACCGCCTGCAGCAGGACTGCAAAAACTATATTTTTTTAGATGAGGTACAGCATTGCACGGAATATCAAAAAGCTGTCGACAGCCTGTTCATTAAAGATAATTGCGATATATATCTTACAGGTTCCAACGCTTATTTTATGTCCGGAGAGCTGGCAACCGTTCTTTCCGGCAGATACGTTGAACTAAAGATGCTGCCGCTGTCATTTAAAGAATTTGTATCTTCTTTTGCTCCGGAAAATGTTGACGTAAGCATACAGGAAAAGTTTAATTTATACCTGAATTATGGTTCCTTTCCTTTTCTGGCACGTTACAATAGCTTTGACAGTGATGCTTATAATTATCTGCGTGATGTATATAATACAATTATTCTCAATGATATAGTAAAACGTCTGAAGATTACTGATGTGAACGCATTAGATAAGGTAACAAAATTTATCGCTGATAATATCGGTAATATTGTTTCTATAAACAAAATTGCGAATACCTTAAAATCCGGTGGCAAGAGTATAGACAACAAGACTGTTGAGAAGTATTTGCAGGGGTTGGTAGATGCTTTGTTTTTATATAAAGCTCCGCGCTTTAACATCAAAGGAAAGCAACTACTTACCAATATGCCTAAATATTATATTGTCGATATTGGTATGCGCAATATCCTGATACGTAATAAAGAAAGCGATATAGGTCATATCATAGAAAATCTTGCCTATCTGGAGCTGATGCGACGCGGTTATGATGTATACGTGGGGGATATTGATAAAGGTGAGGTTGACTTTGTAGCCATTAAAAACAACCAGACAGAATATTACCAGATATCTGCCACTACGTTAAACCCTGATACATTAGCAAGAGAGTTGGTACCGCTACAAAGCGTACAGGATAATTATCCAAAATATCTTTTGACACTTGACGAGCTTTTTGGCGAAGCTAATTATAATGGAATACAAAAGAAAAACCTGATAAAATGGTTGCTTGAATGAGAGATATAAAAAGCTTGCCTCCAAGCTAACCGCATAAAAACTTCTTCCATAATATTATAAATTTCACCCGTTCTTCACAGCAGCTCGTGCCTTGCACTTCGCTGCTGTTTTTTTATGCGCCCTGATATGCTATAATATATAGTGTATAATTAGCTTTACTGCAATGAGCGTTATAGCCTCAGCGGAATAAATTCCGCTACGGCCTGCAGCGCTTATTCGCAAGCGATAAGGAGTGATAAGCATGGAGATAAAAACTGTCGCTCTTTTGGGAGCAGGAGCCGTCGGCTCTTATATAATCTGGGGACTGAGCAAGCTCCCCGATATCAAATTCGGCATTATCGCCGCAGGCAGCCGTGCTGCGCGTTTGCGTGACGAGGGCTGCATCATCAACAACGTTACCTACCATCCGCCGGTGTGTAGCCCGCAGGAGGCCAAGGGCGTAGACCTTTTGATTGTCGCTTTAAAATACGGCGCTCTGTCCGGCGCGTTGGCAAGCATCCGCGAGGCAGTAGGCCCCAATACTACTGTCATGAGCCTGATGAACGGTGTGGACAGCGAGGAGATTATTGCCGGCGTTGTCGACAGCAAGCAGATTCTGCCTGCTCTGATTAAGATTGCGTCGCGTCACGAGGGCAACGGTGTCCGCTTCAATGCGGAGAAAACTATCGGTATTGTTTTCGGCGAAGCGCAGGCACCGTTTAAGAGTGAGCGTGTGTTGGCGATTGAAGCGCTTATGCGCAGCGCCGATATCCATATCCGCCATACGGATTGCATTAATGAAGAAATCTGGTGCAAGTTCCGCCTGAACGTCTGCAACAATCTGCCGCAGGCTGTTATTGGCGCAGGTCTTGGCTGCTATCAGGACAGTGAGCACATGCGTGCTATTAAGGAAGGTCTGCGCCGTGAGCTGGAGGCCATCGCCGCCGCCAAGGGCATTGATATGAGCAAATGTCCCGCAAGCTCCGGCCGTGGCAGTGCCGTTCCGCCATCTGTGCGCTATTCCACGCTGCAGGATCTGGACGCAGGCAGACACACCGAGATTGATATGTTCTCCGGTGCTCTGATGGCAATGGGCAAGGAGCTGGGGATTCCCACTCCCTACAACGAATATACCTATCATATTATCAAAGCGTTGGAGGAAAAGAACGATGGCCTGTTCGATTACTCCGGACAGAACAAAGAAAATACCTGCGCGCGTTGAGTGCGCATTAAAGGAGGCAGAAAGCAGATGAAGAATTTGCTTACTATTGCCGGCAGTGATTCCAGCGGCGGCGCAGGAAATCAGGCCGATTTAAAGACCTTTGCCGCTCATGGCACCTTCGGCATGAGCGTCATTACCGCCGTTACGGCACAAAACACCTGTGGTGTTGCCGCAGTACAGAATATTGACTGTGATATCGTTGAAGCGCAGATTTCTGCCGTTTTTGACGATATCCGTGTGGACGCAGTGAAAATAGGCATGGTATCGCAGCCGGAGATTATCCGTACGATTGCCGCCTGCCTGCGCCGTTATCAGCCGCGCATTATCGTGGTGGACCCAGTGATGATCTCCAAAAGCGGTTATCCGCTGCTGGCACCGGAGGCCTGCGAAACGCTGATTAAGGAGCTGCTGCCGTTGGCTACACTGGTTACGCCCAACCTGCCGGAAGCAGAGGCGATTACCGGCATGCAGGTTACGGAAAAGGCGCAGATGCGCGCCGTTGCGGAAAAAATTGTTGCTCTGGGTGCGAAGGCTGTGCTCGTAAAGGGCGGTCATTTGAGCGACACGGCGGATGATTTACTCTTTGACGGCAGCACGGAAACATGGTTCCCCGGCAAGCGCATCCCTACGAAGAATACGCATGGCACAGGCTGCACGCTCTCGAGCAGTCTGGCGGCAAATCTGGCCAAGGGGCTGGAGCTGCCGGAGGCAGTACGCGCCTCCAAGGCCTACGTTACCGAAGCCATCGAGCATGGCATCGAACTAGGCAGCGGCTGCGGACCGACGCATCATTTTATTGATTTATACAGAAAGGCTGGTATCTTAGACTAATGGACTTAAAAAATACTTTTGGCGAGCTGGTTGACAAGCTGCGTAAGGCAAGACCTGTCATTCACGAAATTACTAATTATGTTACGGCAGAAAGCTGTGCTGACGCTGCGTTAGCAGCAGGCGCTTCTCCTGTGATGGCCGATGAGCCGGAGGAGGTTATTGAAATTACTGCCGGTGCCGACGCACTGGTGCTGAATCTCGGTACGCTGAGCTTCAATAAGCAGATTGCTATGGAGCGTGCGGCGCAGGCGGCCAAAACCAAGGGCATCCCCGTAGTGCTGGACCCTGTGGGTGTAATGGCTTCTACCGTACGCTTGAACTTCGCGCTGAAGCTGCTGAACGCAGGCTATATTGACATCGTGCGCGGCAACCACAGCGAATGTCAGGCGCTGCTGTTGGGTGCAACCGGAGGCCGTGGCGTGGACAACATGGAGCAGGGCACCGAAGAAGGCGAAGCACTGCGCACCGCCAAAGACGCTGCTGCCAAATTCGGCTGCGTATTTGCTGTCACCGGCCCGATTGACAACATCAGCAACGGCAAGCAGGCTGTTGTGCTGAACAACGGTCACCCGCTGCTACAGGATATCACCGGCAGCGGCTGCATGACTACTACCTTAGTTGCCTGCTGCGCTGCTATCACCAAGGATATGCTTGTTGCGGCAGCACTGGGCGTTGTCATCATGGGCCAGAGTGCCGAGCTAGCAGCCAACTTCCTCGAGAAGAAGGACGGCCCCGGCATGTTCAAGGTACGCCTGATTGACGCAATTTACCATGTAACTACGAAGTGGAATCTGGTGAACCTGAAGCCGGAGGAAAAGGTGTCCTGATGAAAGCACAGCCTGATTACAGTATTTATCTGGTTACGGATGATGGCTGCCTGCAGGGAAGGGCGCTTATTGACTGCGTGCGTGAGGCGCTCGAGGGCGGCGTGACGCTGGTGCAGTACCGCGCCAAGACGGCATCCAGCGCGGAGATGTACGCCGAAGCGCTGCAGCTGAAAGCACTGTGCGACAGCTTTAACGTGCCGCTGATTATTAACGACCGTCTGGATATCGCTATGGCGGTGGGCGCAGCAGGCGTACATTTGGGGCAGGACGACCTTCCCTGTGCTGCGGCGCGTAAGATTCTGGGCGAGGATTACATCATTGGCGTTTCGGCGCACAATCCGGCGGAGGCTAAAACAGCACTGCAAAGCGGTGCGGATTACCTTGGCTGCGGCGCTGTTTTCGGCACTGCTACCAAGGCAGACGTCAAAAAGCTGGGTACGGAAGGACTTACGGCTATCTGCAGGGAGAAGGGACTACCTGTTGTCGGCATCGGCGGCGTAACTGCGGACAATTACCGCGAGGTGCGCGCGGCAGGCGCTGACGGCGCAGCCATAGTCAGCGGCATACTGGCGCAGCCTGATATCAGCGCTACGGTAAGAGCGATTGCCAAGGTAAGCCAAGAGTTTGCCAAATAATAAGCGTTATCACAAACATTCCTGTTCAATAAAATTATGGTCATCTTTTATGGTGGCCATTTTTGCATTAAAGCTGATTTTCCGAATTATTTTTAGTTGGAACTGAAAAATGTTCACCAATTTGCCTAGATTTATCGCTATCCATATTGGATAAAACGCCGAAGTGTGTTAAAATAGATACATAAATAGCAAGTATTCACCTCGAAAAAATTACATTGGAGGCCGTGTATATGAGTAACATTAGAAGACTTTTTGTAGAAAAGAAGGATGCCTTTGCTGTCGAAGCACATGGCTTGCTGGCAGACCTGCGCAACAACCTTGGTATGAGCAATCTTACCGGTATGCGTATCGTTAACCGCTATGACGTGATGGGCCTGAGCGATGAGGAATTCGCTATGGCTAAACAGCTGGTGCTGTCCGAGCCGCCTGTCGACAATGTCGTAGAAGAGGAGCTGCCACTGGCTGCAGGCGAGGCTGCTTTCGCTGTAGAGCTGCTGCCTGGTCAATATGACCAGCGTGAGGATTTTGCCGAACAATGTATCCAGCTGATTACCCAGAAGGAGCGCCCGATGGTTGCTGCCGCTAAGGTATATGTGCTGGAAGGCGAGCTGACTGCGGAAGAAGTCGAAAAAATCAAGGCTTACTGCATCAACCCGATTGAAGCGCGTGAGGCTGAGCAGGCTAAACCCGAAACCCTCATCAGCACCTGCGAGGAGCCGGAAAAGGTTAAGGCTGTTACCGGCTTCCTGACCATGTCCAAGGAAGAAGCGGAAGCACTGCGCCAATCCATGGGCCTGGCTATGAGCCTGGACGACCTGCTGTGGTGCCAGAAATACTTCAACGAAGAGCACCGCGAGCCGACTATTACCGAAATCCGTGTGCTGGATACCTACTGGTCCGACCACTGCCGTCATACCACCTTCATGACTCAGATTGAAGATGTAGATATCATTCCCGGCACCTTTACCCAGCCTGTACAAGAGGCTTATGACAAATACATGGCTGCCCGTGACGAGGTTTACGGTGAAGACACCGAGCGTCCGGTAACCCTGATGGACATTGCCGTAATCGGCATGAAGAAGCTGCGCAAGGAAGGCAAGCTGGCTGACCTTGACCAGTCCGAAGAAATCAATGCATGCTCTATCGTTGTGCCTATCGAAATCGACGGCAAAACCGAAGAGTGGCTGGTAATGTTCAAAAACGAAACCCATAACCATCCGACCGAAATCGAACCGTTCGGTGGCGCTGCTACCTGCCTCGGCGGTGCAATCCGTGATCCGCTGTCCGGCCGTTCCTATGTATATCAGGCTATGCGCGTAACCGGCAGTGCCGACCCGCGCACCCCGATCAGCGAAACCCTGCCCGGCAAGCTGCCTCAGCGCAAGATTACCATCGGCGCAGCTGCAGGCTACAGCTCCTACGGCAACCAGATCGGTCTGGCAACCGGCCATGTACAGGAATACTATCATGATAAATTTGTTGCGAAGCGTATGGAAATCGGCGGCGTAATCGGCGCTGCGCGCTGTGCGCATGCTCCACTGGACCCTCCGGCAGCGGTCATTATGGTAGCGCGGCGGGGCGGAAAACCCGGCTGTGACGGCTGCGGCGGTGCACCCGGTCCCCAAAGGGACCCCCCGTTTGCCCCCCTCATGGGCGGCGGCGCAGGGGTAAAGAAGGGCAACCCCCCGCCCGAACGAAAAACCCACCGCTTGTCCCGCAACCCTGCCGTAACCGCAATGATCAAACGCTGCAACGACTTCGGTGCAGGCGGTGTATCCGTTGCTATCGGCGAGCTGACCGACGGTCTTGTTATTGACCTCGACAAGGTTCCCAAGAAATACGAAGGCCTGGACGGCACCGAGCTGGCTATCTCCGAATCTCAGGAGCGTATGGCTGTTGTTATCGCTGCCGCTGACCGCGATGCCTTCATCAAATATGCTGACGAAGAAAACCTGGAAGCAACTGTTGTTGCCGACGTTACCGAAGAACCGCGCCTGGTTATGTTCTGGCGTGGCGATAAAATTGTTGACCTGTCCCGCGCTTTCCTCGATACCAACGGCGTTGCACAGCACACCAATATCGTAGTAAGCGAAGAAAAAGAGGACAACGTATTCGAGCAGGTTCCTGCCGAAGTAACCTCTGCTGCTGACCTTGAGGCTGCATGGCTGGCTAACCTTGGCCGTCTGAATGTCTGCAGCGAAAAGGGCCTGTCCGAGCGCTTTGACAGCACCATCGGCCGCGGCACCGTAATGATGCCGTTCGGCGGCAAAACCCAGCTCACTCCAAGCGAGGGTATGGTAGGCCGCATCCCTGTGCTGCACGGCAACACCACCGCAGCCAGCGTAATGGCCTGCGGCTATAACCCGAACGTTGCCTGCTGGAGCCCGTTCCACGGCGCAATGTATGCTGTAACTGAATCCGTAGTTCGTGCCGTAGCTCTGGGTGCTGATCCCGCTAAGCTGCGCCTGACTCTGCAGGAATACTTCCCCAAGCTGCATGATGCCAACAGCTGGGGCCAGCCGTTCAGCGCACTGCTGGGCGCCTTCACCGCACTCGATGCTCTGGACCTGCCGGCAATCGGCGGCAAGGACAGCATGAGTGGTACCTTCATGGATAAAACCGTTCCGCCGACACTCGTTTCCTTCGCAGTAGGCGTAATCGACGGCAACAAGGCTGTATCTGCCGACTTCAAGGCAGCAGGCGACAAGGTAATCTTCCTGTCCTGCCCGCGCAATAGTGCCGAAGTACTGGACTTTGCAGCGCTGAAGGAAAACCTGACCGCTGTACACAAGGCTATGGCAGCAGGCAAGATTGCTGCTGCTGCCGCTGTTAAAGAGGGCGGCGTAGCTGCACTTGTTACCACCATGAGCTTGGGCAATGAGCTTGGCTTTGAATTCATCAAACCGTTCCACGATACCGACAGCCTCTTCACTCTGCAGCCCGGTGGCATGGTTATCGAGCTGGCAGCAGGCGTTGAACCGGAAGGGTTGTTCGAAGGCCTTGATTACATGCTGCTCGGCCACACTACTGCCAAAGCAGGCATCACCATCAACGACACCAAGATTGACGCTGAGAAAGCCTTTGCCGCATACCGCGAGCCGCTGCTGGGCATCTTCCCGGACGGCACTCCGAAGGCAGAGGAGCCTGCTGACATCGCTATGCCGCTGTACAAGAGCGAGCTGACTCTCACCGCTCCGGTGAATATCGCCAAACCGCGCGTATTCATCCCCGTATTCCCCGGCAACAACTGCGAATACGACAGCGCCCGTGCTTTTGAAGCTGCAGGTGCCGAAGCTAACACCTTCATCGTGCGCAACCTTACTGCTGCTGCTATCGAAGAATCCGTAGAAGCAATGGTTAAATATATCAACAACTCCCAGATTGTTATGATCCCCGGCGGCTTCAGCGCCGGTGACGAGCCTGACGGCAGCGGCAAGTTCATCGCTACCATGTTCCGCAACCCGCGCATCAAGGAAGCAATCAGCGACCTCTTGGAAAACCGTGATGGCCTGATGCTGGGTATCTGCAACGGCTTCCAGGCACTGATTAAGCTCGGCCTCGTTCCGTACGGCGATATCCGCGACATGACCAGCGATGCACCGACATTGACCTTCAACAACATCGGCCGTCATATTTCCCAGATTGTTACCACCAGAGTTGTTTCCAACAAATCTCCGTGGTTCAGCCTGTGCGAGCCCGGCGAAGAGCATGCAGTTGCCGTATCCCACGGTGAAGGCCGCTTCTACGCTCCGGAAAGCACTATCAAAGAGCTGTTTGCTAACGGACAGGTTGCTACCCAGTATGTAAATGCTCAGGGCGTACCGACCATGAACACTCCGTTCAACCCGAACGGCAGCCTGTATGCTATCGAAGGCATCACCAGCCCCGACGGACGTATCCTCGGCAAGATGGGCCACAGCGAGCGCTTTGCTCCGGGCCTGTTCCGCAACATTGCGGGCGACAAGGATCAGAAGATTTTCCTGTCCGGCGTAAGCTACTTCAAATAAGCTGAGGCTTTATACTGACACAATAAAACGCTCTGCTGACCACAAGGTTGGCAGAGCGTTTCTGTATATATGTGTATATTTTGGCTATCCTCAAAAACCGTACAAAATCGTACAAACCGTACAAACGCAAGCGTGGCAAGGCTTTGCGCGTGTACGGTTTTGTATTGGTGTACGGTTTAAACGATTATGCTATAATATACATATAACAAAAGAGTGGAGGCGTATACAATGCTAGGTGCAATTATCGGCGATATTGTCGGTTCACGTTTTGAATGGGATAATTATAAAGCGAAGGATTTTGAGTTTTTGACTAATGACTGCTTTTTTACAGATGACAGCGTAATGTCTTTAGCATTATGCCAGGCGCTTTTGGAGAGTCAGCCTGATTTCAGTGATTTGCGCGAGCAGGCTGTGGCAAAAATGCGTGCCTTTGGTGATGCATATCCTGATGCCGGTTATGGCAGAACGTTTTCTTGCTGGCTTTATTTCGGCGATCCGCAGCCTTATAACAGCTATGGCAACGGTTCGGCAATGCGCGTGAGCGGTGTTGTCTATGCTGCGAATACTATGGAGCAGGTCAAACAGCTTTCGCTGATGGTGACGGATGTGACGCACAACCATCCGGAGGGCATTAAGGGAGCGGAGGCAACTGCTGTGGCAGCCTTTATGGCTAAGCAGGGCGCAGATATGCAAGCCATCAAGGATTATATTGATGCTAACTATTATCCTATGGACTTCACGCTTGACGGTATCCGCGATTCCTATATGTTCAACGAAACCTGCCAGAATACCGTACCGCAGGCATTGATGGCCTTCTTCGAGTCGACAAGCTATGAGGATGCAATCCGTAATGCTATTTCTATCGGCGGCGACAGCGACACACTGGCAGCAATCACCGGTGCGGTAGCAGAATGCTACTACGGCATTCCGCAAAAACTACGGGAGCAGAGCATAAGCTATCTGGACAAAAGACTGCTTGGTGTATTGCGTACATTCGAAGAAAAGTATCCGCCGAAGATTGCGGAGTTATAAGTATAAGAAAATAAAACCGTACAGCCCCAAAGCCTTATTCAGCAAGGGGTTGTACGGTTTGTACGCTTTTGTACGGTTTTTAGAGAGCGCTCAGCCCTTATAGAAAAAATAGCTGATGAGTGCCACCTGCAGGAAGAAGATGAGCGGTACGCCGAAGATGAACTTCAAATGCTGTGTCTTATGGTGGAAAAGCTGCATGGCGATAAATGCGCCTGCGCTGCCGCCGAGCGCTGCCAAAACCAGCAGCACTATTTCCGGTACACGCCAGCTATGCAGCTTGGCGAAGGCTTTATCCGCACCGTAGACGACAAAGGCGGTGCAGTTGATGAAGATCAGGTAATAATATAAAAAGCTGTGCATGGTTCATACCCTCACTTTTTCCTGTTCAGCTGCTTTACTCCAGCAGCTTGGCGATATCCGGCAGGGGAGCGACGCTGCGCTTTAAAATGCCGTGCATATAGGCAATGGCAATGCCATAGTTGGTCATGGGCACGTTCTGCGCTGCAGCACGCTCGCTGCGGCTTTGCATTTCGCGTTCGTTGAGCATGCAGCCGCCGCAATGCACTACAAGTTTATATTGTGACAGGTCAGTGGGGAATTCCGTGCCGCTGCTGAAGCAAAATTCAGGCTCCGCTTTGGTGAAGCTGCGAATCCAGCCGGGAAGCTTTACTGTGCCGATGTCCTGACATTGGCGGTGGTGCGTGCAGCCCTCGCTGATGAGCACCTTATCGCCGTCCTGCAGCGTATCGAGCACACGCACTGCCTTCACGGCTGCGCTGAGCGTGCCTTTGTAGCGCGCCATGAGGATGGAGAAGGAGGTGAGCGGAATGGTGGGCGGCACAATTTTGCTGACTGCGCCGAAGGCCTGGCTGTCGGATACGACGAGCTTGGGCGGGAAGGCAAGGCGTGCCAGTGCTTCCGCCAGCTCGCTTTCCTGCACGGTTACGGCGATGCCCTTGTTGTCGAGCACGTTGCGCAGTACCTGCTGCTGCGGCAGGATGAGCCTGCCCTTGGGTGCGGCGCTGTCAATCGGCGTTACGAGCACTACGATGTCGCAGGGCTTGATTAAGTCGCCGAGCAGCTGGCGTTCTGCCTCACGCGGGCGCAAAGCGGCGATAGCCTCCTTCAGCTCGTTGATGTTGCGGTTGGCAAGGGCGCTGACGAGGAAGCATTGCTTCGTGAGCTTCATGGCCTCCATAGTGAGCAGAGCCTGGCGCATTTCGTCCAAAAGCTCCACCTTGTTCAGTACGAGGATAGAGGGCAGCTTTTTCGCCTGCAGCTGCTGCCACAGCGCTTTATCCGCTTCGCTGAGGCCTACGCTGGCATCTACAACGAGCAGAGCTATGTCGCACTTATTAAGCACCTGCTGAGCCTTGGCAATGCGCTGCGCGCCCAGCTCGCCCTCATCATCGAGGCCAGGGGTGTCGATAATCATCACCGGGCCGAGGGGCAAAAGCTCCATAGCCTTATATACGGGGTCGGTAGTGGTGCCCTTTTGTTCGCTGACAATGGCAAGCTCCTGGCTGGTGATGGCGTTGATCAGGCTGGACTTGCCGGCGTTACGCTTACCGAAAATACCGATGTGGATACGTTCGGCAGCGGGAGTTGTATTCAATGACATGGTGGGTTCTCCTTTGCATATATAAGAAAAAATATACCATAATGAGGCCTATATTTCGGAGAATACAGTGTCCTTACGGTCAGCAAAAATTACGGCCACTCATTTCGTGTGGAACCAAGACGAAGCGGCGCAAAACTCGCGCTATGCTGACAAATACTACTATAAAAATCAGGCGTAGCGCTCAGACATTGCGCCCCTTCTGTGGTTCCAGACACTCATTCGCTGTAATTTTTATTCCCTTCACGACACTATATTCTCCTGTTTTTACGTTGTAGTTCTAGCTAGATTTTTAAATAACTTTTGGTTCAACATGGTACATGCTTAGCTTGGATAGCAAAAAAGGATGCAGTACTTTCGCACTGCAACCTCATTGTTGCAAATTATTTCACAAGCTCCATTTTGGGGTTAGGATTGTATTTGCGGCCGGCCTTAGCGCAGTCCTTGCCGTCAACCTTAACGATATCAGCAGTATAGTTGATGTTGCCGTCGAAGAAGGAAGAACCTACTGCATAGGTATCAACCGGTACGCCCATTTCCTCAAACGCTGCTACGCGCTCAGCGTCAAAGCCGCCGGAAGCGATAATCTTAACGTGGTTGAAGCCTTCGGCATCCAGCGCACGGCGAACGTTGCAAACCAGCTCCTTGCAAACACCGGTCGGCTTAAAGGTACCGATCTGAGTCCACAGGCTCTTGTCTACCATGCTGCCGGAGGTATCCAGACGCACACCTGCGAGCTTTTTGCCCAGCTTGCGGGCCACAGCCAGTGAAGTATTTACGCAGTCGTTGTCAAAGTCAACCAGAGCGATACGTGCGATAGACGGGTCAACATATTTATCAAATGCTTCGGTAGCAGCAACAGTGTCACCCTTATAGGAAGCAATCAAAGCATGGGGGATAGTGCCCAGGCCCTTGCCGCCTGCTGCCAGAGCATTGGCATCGGTAGAAAAGCCGTGGATGCCGCCAACCAAAGCTGCATAGCCGTCGGATTCCTGAGTCTGGTAAATATCATAGCGTGCAGGGAAGAAAAGCACCGGCTTGCCGTTGGCAGCCTTCACTACGCGGCGAACATTGGTAGCAATGCGGCTCTGGCGTGCCAAAATACCCAGATAGATGGTTTCCAGATGCGCAAAGTCGGCATAATCGCCTTCGATAGTCATAACGGTTTCCCATTCGTCAACCTCTTCGCCGTCACGCAGGGAATGAATTTCGATAGTTTCCGGATGGAAAGCGCATTGACGGATCAGAGCAATGACCTCGTCGGTACCGCAAACAACAACATGGTCACGGGCGAACACCTGCATCAGCACGCGCGGATGGTAATTATCACCGTTTAAGATTTCTTCGGAACGCATAAAATATGCGTCAGTATAGTAACCTTCTTTAATTTTTTCTACAGGAAAGCTAAAGCTTTCAACAGGTCTTCTTGTAGTCATTTGACGAGCCTCCCAAAAATTTCTCACGAATTTTACTCTTTGCGAGAACATTAACTATTGATTGTAGTTAAAAATATGATACAATATAAAGGCTATGATAGCAAGCCTTTTTCGCAAAAAAATTCCGATTAGCTATATTTCCGATACAATATAGATGGTGATACATATGCACGAAACACGAAAAAAATATACTGTGCTCCTGCTTTCGGCACCCATAGGCTCCGGACACAGACTGGCAGCCGAAGCGTTGGAGCAGGCCTTCGCCGACCGTCCGGAGGTTGAGGTCATCCACGGCAACATCTTCGACTTCTTCCCGCAGTTTCTGGGCAAGGCCTTTCTCGGCACCTACCTGTGGATTTTAAAATGCTGCCCCTGGCTCTACAAGCTGGCCTACAGCTGGGGCAATAAGCAGGGCGGCTCCTTATGGCTGCGTGAGCTTTTAAACCGCCTCTTGGCACGCTTAGGCGGCAGCTACCTGCGCAGTGTGCAGCCTGACGCGGTAATCGCCACGCACGCTACACCCGCAGGCATCATCGGCTATTACAAAAAGCAGCATCCCAAGCTCTGGCTCGGCGCTGTAGTGACCGACTTTACAATTCACCGCTGGTGGGTTTGCGACGGCGTGGACACGTACTTTATCGCCGACGAGCTGCTGCGTGATAAGCTCAATACCGATGCCGACATTCAGGCTACGGGCATTCCCGTGCGCCAGCAGTTTATGATTAAGCACGATAAACAGAAATGCCGCGAGTTCTTCGGTTGGGACGAAAACGAACGCGTTTGCCTTTTGATGGGCGGGGGCGAGGGCCTGCTGCCGATGGCTGAGATTATTACTGCGCTGCAGCGCGCCGCTCTGAAAAACCTGCGCGTTGTTGCCGTAACGGGCCACAACGAAGCGTTGGCCGCACAGCTGCAAGCCAAATACGGCGCTACGGCCGAAATTTACGGCTTCCGTGAGGACGTACCGCAGCTCATGGCCGGAGCCGGATATGATTATTACCAAGGCCGGCGGTCTGACCTCTGCCGAAGTGCTGGCGAGCGGACTGGACCTTTTAATCTACAAGCCGCTGCCGGGGCAGGAGGAGGGTAACGCCGCCTTCCTGCAGCAGTATTGCGGCGCTCTGGTGGCACGTTCTACCGACGAGCTAGTGCAGCACATCAAAAACAGCACGGTAAGCCCGCGTGAGGCAGCAGCCTGCAGCGAGCATGCCCATCTTTTGGCAGCACAGCAGATTGTCGATTACGTTATGCAAAGACTGCAAAAATAATTTTCGGACTCCTTCGCATGAGGGAGTCCTTTTGCTGTATATAGGCCGATTTTTGTGCATTTTCGTGAATAAAATTCCCCGTATTTGGCTGACAATTTCTTCCATTATATAATTAATTTACTTGACCAATACGAATTTCATCATTATAATGTAAGAAAATCGCATATTATGAAGGCTGTGGCATGAAGTTCCGCTCTGACTGCATAATCATGTATTTATTACAGGAGGAGTGTGACCTTATGGATACCTTATACCTTGCCGCTGTCTGCGCTGTTGTCCCCGGTCTGGGACGCAGCAGAATACCTGATCTGATTAACGCTTTGGGCAGTGCCCGCGCTGTTTTTGAAGCGAGCGCCGCCACGCTCACGGCAACAGGGCTTTGTACGCCGCGAGCAGTGCAAAACTTTATCAGCAACCGTGATGCGCGTCTGCCGCAAAGGTTGGATTACTTCTGCCGTCATAACGGCGTGCAGATACTGGCCTATACCGGCACTGACTATCCGCAGAGCCTGCAAAACCTGAGCGACAAGCCTTTGGTGCTCTACGTCAAGGGCGAGCTGCCGCAGGCAAATTATGCTTTGGCCATCGTCGGCTCACGTCGCTGCACGGAATACGGTGTGCGTGCTGCTGCCTGCTTTGCGCAGGCTATGACGCGTGAGGGCATACCCATCATCAGCGGCGGTGCCAAGGGCATTGACACGGCGGCGCACGAGGCCTGCCTGCAGGCCGGAGGTGTGACGGTGGCAGTTCTGGGCTGCGGTCTGGATATTGTCTATCCGCCCGAAAACGCCAAGTTGTTCGCTCGCATTGCCGAGCAGGGAGCACTGGTAACGGAATATCCGCCGGGAGTTCCGCCAGCAGCGGCCAACTTTCCTGCGCGCAACCGTATTATCGTCGGTCTGTCGCAGGCCGTACTGGTTGCAGAGGCAGGCAAGCGCAGCGGCGCTGTAATTACAGCGAATATCGCTGCCGATGAGGGACGTGAGGTGTACTGCGTACCGGGGAATATTTTCGATGGCAGCAGCATAGGCTGTCACGAGCTTATCCGTACCGGTGCCAAGCTGGTTGATATGCCACAGGATATTTTAGACGATAAAAGAAGCTGGCAGCAGGCTATGAACCGCCGCTTAACCCAGCCGAGTATATTTGACTGTGCGCCGCAGGAACCAAAGCCTGCTCCCGCACCTGTCACAACAGAATTAGGAGCGAAGCTGCTTGCGCTTTTGCAGGCAGGAGCGCTTTCTTTAGAAAAGCTGACGGAGCAGAGCGGAGCCGCTTTTGCTGCCGTAAGCATGGAGCTGCTTGACCTGCAGGCCGCCGGACTGGTGGCTACAGACCAGGCGCAGCGTTACTACCGAAAGTAGGAGGAACATAAATGGCAAAGACTCTGGTTATCGTGGAATCACCTACGAAATCCAAGACTATCGAAAAATTTTTAGGAAAAAACTATACTGTAAAGGCTTCTATGGGACATCTGCGTGACCTGCCGAAAAGCACCCTGGGTGTAACCTTTCTGCCGGACGAGGAACATGCAAACGAATTTGAGCCGAAATATATCAACATCCGCGGCAAGGGCGATTTAATCAAATCCCTGAAGGCTGAAGCCAAAAAAGCCGACAAAGTTTTGCTGGCAACTGACCCTGACCGCGAGGGTGAAGCAATCAGCTGGCATCTGGCATTTATTCTGGGCATCGACCCGACATCTGCCTGCCGCATTGAATTTCATGAGATTACCGCTGCCGCGGTCAAGGACGCTATCAAGCATCCGCGCTGCATTGACATGGATATGGTTGATGCACAGCAGGCACGCCGCATTTTAGACCGCATCGTAGGCTATCAGCTGAGCCCGTTGCTGTGGCGCAAAATCCGCAAGGGCCTGAGCGCCGGCCGCGTACAATCCGTTGCTACCAAAATCGTTGCCGACCGTGACCGTGAAATCGAAGATTTTGTGCCGGTAGAATACTGGACGTTAAGCGCCAAGCTGCGTGAAGGCAGCAATGGACAGCTCTTTGAAGCTGAAGCAGTAAAATATCAGGGCAAAAAGCTGGAGCTGCACAACGAGCAGGAGGCAAGAGCAGCGGAGGAAGCACTTTCCAAGGCTGATTATATTGTAAGCGACGCAGTAAAAAAAGAACGCAAGCGACACCCCGTACCGCCGTTTACTACCTCTGCCATGCAGCAGGAGGCCAACAAAAAGCTCAACTTCAGCGCCAAAAAGACCATGATGCTTGCACAGCAGCTTTATGAAGGCGTATCCCTGGGCAAAACCTCCGTCGGCCTTATTACCTACATGAGAACCGACTCCGTGCGTCTGGCGGACGTAGCCGTTGACGAAATCCGCGACTATATCAAGCAAAACTTCGGCAGTGAGTTCTGCCCTGCCAAGGCCAACCATTATAGCACTAAAAAGAACGCTCAGGACGCGCATGAGGCGATTCGTCCGACCAGCGTCATGCGTACCCCGTCCGAGATGCAGGAGCACCTCACCAACGACCAGCTGAAGCTGTATACGCTCATCTGGAACCGCGTTGTTGCCAGCCAGATGACGGACGCTGTTTATGACGTTACCACCCTGACAATTGATGCTGCCGACTACCAGCTGCGCGCAACAGGCTCCGTGCTGAAATTCCCGGGCTTCTTGCAGCTGCACAGCAAATATGACGATAAAGAAAAGGACTCCAAGGTTCCTTACGTCGAACCGGGCACCAAGCTGCTGCTTTACAAGCTCATGCCGGCAGAGCAGCACTTCACCGAGCCGCCGGCGCACTTCACCGAAGCAACGCTCATCAAGGAGCTGGAGGAGAAGGCCATCGGCCGCCCCAGCACCTTTGCACCTACCATCGTTACACTGCTTACCCGCGGTTACGTTGTCAAAGAGGCAAAAAAGCTGCTCGTTACCGAGCTTGGCATTATGACCGTGGATATGCTTACCGAATATTTTAAGGGACTCATCAACATCGGCTTCACTGCCCAGATGGAGGAAAAGCTGGATGAGGTTGCTGAGAAGAAGCACACCAAGGACGAAGTTCTCAGCGAATTCTATGGTCCCTTCAAAAAGGATCTGGACCACGCAGGCGTGGCAATTCCTATCGTCGAAATCCCGCTGGAGGTATCTGACGTTCCCTGCGACAAATGCAACGACGGCACCATGATGGTTATCCGCGAGGGACGCTTCGGCAAGTTCCTGGCTTGCCCCAACTTCCCCAAATGCCGCAATACCAAACCCATTCTGCACCCGATTGGTGTTAAATGTCCTAAGTGCGGCGCCGATATCCTTGAACGCAAAAGCAAGACCGGCAAGGTATTCTATGGCTGCGAAAGATATCCTGACTGCGATTATACCACTTGGGATAAACCGCTTAACGAAGAATGCCCGGAATGCAAGCATATGATGGTAGAGCACGTGGAACGCAACGGTAGCAAGCGCAAGTTCTGCAGCAACCCGGAATGCTCCAAGGCAAGACCGGTATATGCTTCCAAAACCGCTGCAGCAAAGACTACGGAAGCTAAAACAAACGCAACCAAGAAAACTACGGCGGCTAAAAAGACTACCGCTAAGAAAACTGCTGCTACCAAAACTGCTGCGAAGAAAACCACTGCAGCAAAAAATACTACTGCAAAGAAAACAACCGCAACGAAAAAAACTACTACAACTAAGAAAGGCAGCAACGAATAAATGACTATCTCTCCTGTACACGTAATCGGTGCGGGCCTGGCAGGCTGCGAAGCCGTTACCCAGCTCACGCGCCACGGTATCCCTGTAATCCTGCACGAAATGCGTCCTGTAAAAAGTGACGAAGCACATAAAACCGCATATTTTGCCGAGCTTGTCTGCAGCAACTCCCTGCGCGCAGGCAACATTGAAAACGCTGTCGGCCTGCTGAAGGAAGAAATGCGCCGTTTAGGCTCTCTCATCATGCAAAAGGCTGACGAGCATCAGGTGCCTGCTGGCGGCGCTCTGGCTGTTGACCGCGACGGCTTTGCCGCTGCCGTAACCGAAGCAGTGAAGGCCAATCCGCTTGTTACTGTCATCCACGAAGAGGTGACCGACCTGGAAAGCCTTGAAGGCACTGTCATCGTAGCCAGCGGCCCGCTGACCAGCGACACACTTTTCGCCGATATCAAAAAGCTGCTGCAGGCTGATTATCTGCACTTCTTTGATGCCGCAGCACCGATTGTTACCGCCGATTCCCTGGACTATGACAAGGTTTACCGTGCCTCCCGCTATGACAAGGGCGGCGCCGACTACCTCAACTGCCCCTTCTATACAAAGGAAGAATATATTGCCTTCTGGGAAGCTCTCTGCAATGCGGAAAGCGCTCCCGTAAAAGATTTTGAGCATGATGTATTTGAAGCCTGCATGCCTATCGAAGAAATGGCTGCAAGAGGCGAGGACACCATGCGCTTCGGTCCGCTGAAGCCTGTAGGCCTCATTGACCCGCGTAATGGCAAGGAAGCATATGCAGTAGTGCAGCTGCGTCAGGATAACGCCGCTGCCTCCCTTTATAATCTGGTAGGCTTCCAGACACATCTCAAATGGCCGGAGCAAAGACGTGTTTTCGGCATGATTCCCGGTCTGGAGAACGCAGAGTTCGTGCGCTTCGGCGTTATGCACAAAAACACCTATCTGAATTCGCCGCAGCTTTTGGATAAGCACTTCAACCTGCGCAGCAACAAGCGCTTCTACTTTGCCGGACAAATGACAGGCGTAGAAGGCTACGTAGAATCGGCAGCCTCCGGACTGATGGCCGGTTTAGCTGCTGCAAGAGCGGTACTGGAGCTGCCGGAGGTAGAATTCCCCGACGTAACCGCGCACGGAGCACTGGCCAACTACATCAGCAATCCGGCGATTGAAAACTTCCAGCCGATGAACATCAACTTCGGCCTCATTCCGCCGCTCACTGTACGCATCCGCAAGAAGAGAGAAAAGAACGCTCAGATTGCAGCACGTGCTCTGGAAGCACTGAATGGCGTTCTGCCTGTGCTTAAAACTGAACAGGCGTAAAAATTTTCCCGTTATCTCTGAAATATGCTGAAAAAACCAAAAATATTTTTAGAGAAAGACAGTATGTGTCCTCCTGCTATGGTAAAATTTGCTTATAGCCGGTGGCAAAACGTTTGCTTAAGAGAATGATTGTGCTATAATTAGCTTAAAGAGATTTTCTTGCATCAACCGCTTTGCAAATTTCATGGCAGGGAGGAACTAATAATGACAGATTTACGCATCGCAAAGGATCGTTTGCTCTATATGTATTCGCGTCTGGTAGACGGCAAAATTCTCTACAAGAAGGAAGAGGCCCAACGCTTTGGTTGCTCCTTACGCTCTATTCAGCGCGACATAGAAGACTTGCGGTCCTTTTTACATGAGCAGAACGAAGCATCAGGCCTGGTGCAGGATTTGGTCTACAACCAGAAGCTCGGTGCTTACCAGCTTGTACCGCCCTCACGCAATCTGCTGTCCAACGAGGAGGTTTTCGCCACGCTCAAGATACTGCTGGAGAGTAGGGCGTTCACCAAAAATGAGCTGTATCCGATTATTGATAAGCTGATTGACTGCTGTATCCCTAAAACGGAGCAGCAGCGTGTGAGCGAGCTTATAGGCAACGAAAAGCTGCTTTATGTAGAACCGCAGCACAAGGATAAGTTCCTGAAGAAAATGTGGGAGCTTAGCGGCGCTGTGCATGAGCATCTGGAAATAATCATCAACTACCGCCGTACCGACGTTGTGCTGGTGCAGCGCAGACTGCAGCCCGTAGGCATCATGTTCTCCGAATTTTACTTTTATCTGGCAGGCTTCATTGTGCCCAAGGAAAAGGAGGAGCTCAAATTCGAGATAGAAAACGATCCCTTCCCGACTATCTACCGCATCGACAGAATCAACAGCTTTAGCGTCACCGAAACGCATTTTGCCGTTCCGTATTCCAAACGCTTTGAGGAGGGCGAGTTCCGCAAGCGCATCCAGTTTATGTACGGCGGCCATCTGCAGCGCCTGCGCTTCCTGTTTAAGGGTGGCAGCTACGAGTACATCCTTGACCGCCTGCCTACTGCAAAGGTAGTAGAGGAGAGCGAAAACGGCACACTTATCGAAGCGGAGGTTTTCGGCAAGGGCATTGATATCTGGCTGAAAAGCCAAGGCGAGCTGATTGAGGTTATTTCCAGACAGGAGATACCGGTAAACTAAGCGCAAAATCCATTTTCGCAAAAAATATCTAAAAATTTCTCAAAAAATTTTTTAGGATAGCCAATCTCTGGCTATCCTATTTTTTATAATAAGATTATGCTAAGGCATAAGGCAAAAGCAACACTGATGCCGGCACGTTTTTCAGGAATGCGCCTGTATTTACTTTGGCAAGCAGTATCAAGGCTGTCTTCGCACCTTTTTTTACATGAAGAAATGCCGGAAATACTGTAAGCTATAATCAGTAAGAAGTAGAGGAGTGGATGATATATGTATTGCGAGAAGTATGTAGAAATGGGCAGAAAAATACGTTATTACAGAATCATGCAGGAGCTGGGGCAGGGGATGCTCGCAGAGCAGATAGGCATTACTCCGCAGTATTTGAGTAAAATTGAGCATGGCAGCGCGCGCCCTAGTATGGACCTGGTATTCCGCATCGCCGATAAGCTGCAGGTGAAGGTGTCGCACCTGCTGGAGGCCTGCTGATACTTTAAGCCGGGCATGGATTTTTCCTCCTTTTTGTGGTACAATACCCATGTAATTGCTTCTGCTCGAGGCAATTAACAGCGTGACTGCCCTAGGGCAGCATACATGTAAGGAGGCAATTTAATATGAACGAGCAAAACAGCGTTTTAAACATCATTGGCAAGGTAAGCGGATTGTTATCCAAGTACATCGCCGTCGTGATTTTAATCACCTCTGCGATTGCCTTTACCCATCCGCAGAAATTCATGTGGATTCCGCAGTATACCGCTCTCTTCCTGGGCACGGCAATGTTCGGCATGGGCCTGACCATCAAGCGCGAGGACTTCCAAATCGTCTTTTCCCGACCTAAGGAAGTTATTTCCGGCTGTATCCTGCAATATACCATTATGCCCTTGGCAGCCTATCTGTTGGCTGTAGTGATGAATCTTGATACTGATATCGCTCTGGGCGTTATCCTCGTAGGCTGCTGCCCCGGCGGTACTGCCAGCAACGTTATTGCCTACATCGCTAAGGGTGACGTTCCCTTATCCGTGGGCATGACCATCACTTCGACTCTGATTGCACCGTTGGTAACACCTGTGCTGGTGTACATGCTGGCAGGTTCCTGGGTTGAGGTAAGCTTTATGGCTATGGTGCTTTCCGTAGTGAAAATTGTGCTGCTGCCTGTGCTTGCAGGTATCATCTTTAACAGCCTTTTCCACGAAACCATCGTCAAGCTGGGCGGTATTCTGCCGCTGGTTTCTGTTGTAGCGATTGTAACCATTATCGATGGTATCGTTGCTGTCAACGCTGCTAAGCTGATGAGCTGCGGTCTGATCGTAATGCTGGCAGTTGTCCTGCACAACGGCATCGGTATGGCACTGGGCCTGGGCATGGCGCGTCTGATGAAGGTATCCTACGCTAAGGAAACTTCTATTGCTATCGAAGTTGCAATGCAAAACAGCGGTTTGGCGCTTGCTCTGGCGACCGCAAACTTCGCCGCTAATCCGCTGGCCACGCTTCCGGGCGCTATCTTCAGCGTATGGCATAACGTTTCCGGTTCTATTTTCGCCAGCTGTCGCATCAAAGAGGTAGAAGAAAAGCAAAAGCTGGAGCTGAAGGAGCACGCAATAGCAAAATAAGCATAAACACTAAAGGCACTACTGTGAGCGCAGTAGTGCCTTAATTATTTGCATAGCGTAGGGCAGGGGAGCCTACATATTATTTTTTGCTTTTATTATCCAAACCGAAGAGCATTTCCATAGGCTGCTCCGGCGCTTCATTAACCGTTGCGCCTGTGCTGAAGCCCGGCATTTCCGCTTTGGTCAGCTCAATTTTGCCGTATTGGCGCTCATAATCATCAATAACCCATTTCAAAATCTGTTCGATTTCCTTATTTACTGAACGGCCATTTATCTTTGCCAAATGCTTCATCTTATTCATAATAATAGGATGAATACGCAGTGTAAAACGTGCTTCTTCCATGAATACTCCCTCCAGATTCTGACTATTCTACTAATTATTATAGGCAAGAACAGCGCTTTTGGCAAGGAGATAATCTTTTTTAGCAACAGCTAACTGTTTTTACAAGAATTTCAGACAATAGATATGCAAATATGTTATAATAAATACCATAGTGTAAATTTTTAGGAGGCAACAATGACTTTAGCAATAAATGCCGTATACCACGGCTTTAAGGTTTTACAAGCACAATTTGTAGATGAAATCAGCTCCCAGGCATATATCATGGAGCATATCAAGAGCGGCGCACGCCTTTTGTACCTTGCTAACGATGACGATAACAAGGTTTTTTCTATTTCCTTCAGAACTCCGCCTGCAGATGATACAGGTGTGGCACATATTCTGGAGCATTCCTCTCTCTGCGGCTCCCGCAAATATCCCTTAAAGGAGCCCTTCGTGGATTTGGTCAAGGGTTCTCTGAACACCTTTTTGAACGCAATGACCTTCCCGGATAAGACCATGTATCCCGTTGCCAGCCGCAACGATAAGGACTTCCATAACCTGATGGACGTCTATCTGGACGCTGTGTTCTATCCTTCCTTCTACCAGAACAAATACACCCTGCGTCAGGAGGGCTGGCATTATAATCTGGACAGTCTCGACGGCGAGCTGAGCTACAACGGCGTTGTTTATAACGAAATGAAGGGCGTGTATTCTTCGCCAGACGCATATCTGGAAAACGAAGCAATGAAGGCTCTGTTCCCCGACAACTGCTACCGCTTTGAATCCGGCGGGTATCCGGACGCTATTCCGCAGCTGACTCAGGAAAAATTCGAGCAGTTCCACAAAACCTATTACAGCCCGGAAAACAGCTATATCTATTTATACGGTGATATGGATATCGACGCTACTCTGGAATATCTCGACAGCGAATACCTGAGCAGCTTTGAAAAGACTGGCACTGTTGATTCCGCCATCGCAGAGCAGCAGTCCTTGCCGCGTACTGCGGATATCGAAGCCTTTTATCCGGTTGGGGCAGAGGAGGACTGCACTGCCAAAACATATCACGAGCTTTCTATCGTAACCGGCAAGGCAACCGACCTGCAGACCAGCATGGCTCTGAGCCTGCTGAAAAGCACATTGCTGGACAGCGAATCCTCCGCACTGCGCCGTGCGCTGATGGATGCAGGCGTAGGCCAGATTATCAATGGCAGCTATACCTCCAGCATGTATCAGCCGGTATTTTCTATTCGTGCCAGCGGCAGTGAGAAGGAGCTGCGCGATAAATTTATCAGTGTTATCTATAAAACACTGCAGGATATCACCATCAACGGCATTGATAAAAAGCTGTTAGAGGCCAACATCAACTCCATGGAATTCAAGCTGCGTGAAGCAGATTTCGGCGGCTATCCCAAGGGACTGATTCTTGGCATCGGCGTTATGGATAACTGGCTGTATGACGGCAATCCGATTGAAGGCCTCTGCTACAACAAATATCTGGCAGCTCTGCGCGAGGGCCTGAAAACCAACTATTACGAAAGCATTATTGAAAACTATCTGCTGGACAACACCCATAAGGTGCTGGTAACCCTGCTGCCACAGCCCGGCAAGGAGGAGGCAGACCAGGAGGCCGCTGCTGCCAAAATGAGCGCTATCAAGGCACAGATGAGCCAGGAGGAGCTGCAGCAGCATATCGACGAATGCGCCGAGCTGCACCGTCTGCAGGCTACGCCTGACAGTGAGGAAGCACGCGCAACCATCCCTGTACTGAAGCGCAGCGACATCAGGCAGGAGGTAGAGCAGATTGAAACGCAGGAAGAAAAGCTGGGCGCAAGCCGTCTGCTGTATCTGCCGCGCAACACCAATAAAATCGCTTATACCAGCTTCTATTTTGATATTACCGATATGGAAGCCGAAAAGCTGCCTCTGTGCTATCTGCTCACAGATATCATGGGCAAGTTCAACACCGAGCGCTACAGCTATCAGGAGCTGGCAACCAACGCCATCATGTATACCGGTGGCATTGCGTTCGCTGTACGCGCCTTCACCGAAGCAGAATCTACAGATGATTATAAAATTTACTTCTCTGCCAAAGGCAAATGCCTCACCGATAATCTGCCGAAAATGCTGGATATCCTGCAGGCTATTGCTTTGGAAAGCAAGATGGACGATCTGGAGCGCTTCCGCGAGCTGGTGTCCGAGCTGAAAACCGATTGGGACGACAATTTCTTCAACCGCGGTCAGACCGTTGCTATCACCAGACTGTACTCCTATTGCTCTGCCGGCGCACGCGTCAACGAGCAGGATGAATTCAGCTATTACCAGTTCCTCAAAAAGCTGACCGATAACTTCGACAAGCTGGCACCGCAGGTACTGGAGCAGTTGCGCCTGTTAATCAAACGCTTCTTCCAGAAGAACCGTTTCCTGCTCAGCTATAGCTGTGACGTGAAAGAGCAGGCAACAGTAAGACAGCAGTGCCTTGATTTCATCAGCAAGCTGTCTGAGGCAGAAGCAGGGGAGAAGGCTGAGGTTCTGCCCGTAGGCACCGTTAACGAGGCCATTGCTACCGCAGGTAAGGTACAATACGTTGCTGCAGGCGGCAACTTTGCTAAGCACGGTCACAAATACGTGGGCGCGATGGCTGTACTGGAAACCATTCTGAGCTATGAATATCTCTGGACCAAAATCCGTATTCAGGGCGGCGCTTACGGTGTTACCGCACGCTTTGAGCTGAACGGCGTAGGCGTGTTTGCATCCTACCGCGACCCGCAGCTGCCGAAAACTCTGGAGGCTTACCAAGGTCTGGCAGAATGGCTGAGAAACGAGGAATTCCCCGAACGCGAGCTGAACAAGTACGTTATCGGTACCATCAGCACGATGGATAAGCCCCTGACCAACAGCATGCGTCTTGACAAGGCAACCGCGCAATACCTGAAGCACGTTCCCGTTGAGCTGCGCCAACGCATCCGCAACGAAATCCTGCAGGTAAGCAATGCAGACCTGCAAGCACTGGCTAAGGTAGTAGAGGACATGCTCAGCGACGGCCTGATCTGCGTAGTCGGCGGCAAGCAGCCTATTGAAGCCAATAAATCTTTGTTCAACAATATCATCAATGCGTAAATCTGTACGCTAGTAAATTTACGCTAAGGTTAATAAAAACCCGTGACGTCCGAAGGGAGTCACGGGTTTTGTTATACGGAAAAACAATATTTACTTAGTCCAGCTCGCCGTTCTGCGCCTTTTTAACAAGCTCCTGATAAGCGTTATAAACGCCGCTGTTGAAGCAGGTAAGCACAACGCTCATGCCATAGTCGGCGTTGGCATTAATCCATTCGGTACAGGTCAAAAGAGCGATACGGGCAGCCTCGTCCACAGGATAAGCATAAACACCGGTAGAAATCGCCGGGAAAGCAATGCTGTGCAGATGATGCTTGCGCGCCAGGTCCAGGCTGTTCTTGTAGCAGTCGGCAAGCTCCAGTCTTTGTTCAACCTTACCATTATAAATTGGGCCTACAGTATGAATAATGTAGCTTGCAGGCAGGTTATAGCCATAGGTAATCTTGGCAGCACCAGTCGGGCAGCCGCCTAAGGTTTTGCATTCCTTCAGAAGCTGCGGTCCTGCAGCGCGGTGGATAGCACCATCAACACCACCGCCGCCTAAAAGCGTACTGTTGGCAGCATTGACAATAGTGTCGCAGTCCAGCGTAGTAATGTCACCACGCCAAACAGAAATAGCGTTCTGCTGCTTGTTCTTCTTGGCATCGGCTAGCAGTTCCTTGATCATCCGGTTTTGAATATTGAAGGGAGCATGGGAAGCAGGGTTAAAGATAATACCCGCAATGCCATCCATTTGCAGGATAGCTTCAAAGTAGTTGACCAAAGGGCGGCTGATAACGTTGCAGGGCTTGCCCTGCTCGTAGGCCTCTTTGCTGCTGTAAGCAGTCATATATTCCAGGCCGCTTTCCGTAGTCTGCGTCTGCAGCAGCAGTTGTCCCTCCGGCGCATCATCAGCAGTAGGAATGAGCACCTCGGCACCTTCCTGCAGCATTACGCTGACTGCATGGAGCAGCTTGACCAGGTTGGCTTCACTCTGGTCAGCAGCAAAAAATTGCTGGGCGTTCATAATAATATCAGTAGACGGATGTAACATAAGCGTCATCTCCTTATAAAAATCGTTTACACACATTCATAACTATAATATAAATATATAACAAAAAACAGCTCTGTAAAGAGCTGTTTTTTGTGTTTGACGTTAAAGTGACATCATTTTACATGCATTTTACAGTCAGGTTATCAGAGCATACGGAATACAGAAATAACCTTACCAAGCACCTTAATGTTGTCAGAACCGACAATAGGCTCGTACTTATCATTTTCCGGCTGCAGGCGCACACTGCGCAGCTCGCGGAAGTAACGCTTAACGGTAGTTTCCTCGCCGTCAATCAGGGCAACAACAATATCACCGTTATTAGCAAAATTCTGCTTACGTGCAATAATGTAGTCATGGTCCAGGATACCTGCGTTAATCATGCTGTCACCGCATACGGAAAGCATGAAAACATCATCGTCACAGCCGATCAGGTCGCGAGGAATAGGATAGGTCTCTTCAATATTCTCTACAGCGAGAATAGGAACACCTGCAGTAACCTTGCCAACCAGCGGTACCGGAACAAGGAGCTTGTTTCTCCAAGCATCGCTTTCGCTCATCAGCTCCAAAGCACGCGGCTTAGCAGCATCACGCTGAATGAAGCCGTATTCCTGCAGCTTCTTCAGATGATTATGCACGCTGGCACTGGAGGATAAACCTACTGCTGCACCGATTTCGCGTACAGCAGGCGGATAGCCCTTATGATTAATAAAAGTACGGACGAATTTCAAAATGTTACGTTGGCGTTCAGACAACATATCTTCGGTATAGTTGCCATCAAAGTCCGGCGGGAGTGCTTTTCTTCTTCCCATTTTAGACCCTCCAATCATGTGTTTATAGTTAACCTTATACAAATTATAACAGATAAAAGTAATTTCGTCAAACAGCAGTGCGTACGGTGGCTAATTTAACATAAAAAATGCTAAAAACTTCTCAAAACCTCCAGGGGAGGAGCAAAAAGCGAAGAATTCTCATAATCTGACGCTTTTCTCAGCATTTTCTTCAGTTGGGAAATAAACATGTCTATAATGCTGCCTTTTTACCGCAAAGACTGCAAAATAATATTTTACGTCCGATAATGTATATTATGTTAAATTTTCCTTTTCTCAGACGTGAAATTTTCATGCACTGCAATTCATTGCACCTGTGTAATTAAAAGTGCCATTCGTTCAGTTGCTGTTCAAGGGCTTTTTCCGTTTCAACGTCGATTTTTTTGATAAAAAGCATCGCTGTAGCGGCTTTTTGGTTGCAGCTCAGTAAAATTTTGTTGTTATAAGCAAAATCCTTCAGCAAATCGGTATCAGCATTGATGCCGATAAGAGCTTTTTCCTTGGTGAAGTCATAATTTGTCTTATAATCCTTCAAAGAAAAGTAATCGTTGCCAAAGCCCTTCAGTCGCTGCAGACCATCATTAATAAAGCTTTCCACAGCAAGCTTGTTGGCAACAGGCGTTGCTAAAAGCTCTTTAGCATCAGCGTCATTAATATTATCTACGCTGACGGTAACAAGCAGATGATTCCAATGCTCCAGAACATTGCGCATGCCGCTGGTGTAAAGATCCATGAATTTTTGCTGGTATGCAGGATCAGACGCCGGAATAGCAAATACAGAATAGATATTGTCATAATCTGTATTTGCGGCAACGTCCTGCATTTGCTTCATAGAAGAAGCCATAGTCAGATAAAAGGTGCCTTTATCCTTATATCGCAGGTTCAGCTGGCCGTAGAACCAGTCATCCGGCAGCTGCACACTTTTGCCGACTGCAGTATCAGTAAAGCTGATGGCCTTCGGCGTGCTTGTCGGAGCAAAAGCCTTAAAGCCCTTCAGCAGATCAGTGTGTGCTTTATCAAAGCGCTGCATTGTTTCTGCAGGAATGTCGCGCAAAGCAACATTTTCTACCTGCATAGCCTTTTCTACTGCTTCCTTTATAGAAGCTACGTCCTGAGGCTTTGTTTTGGCTGCTTCATCCTCACTGCCTGCTTCATCAGTATCGATATCTTCAATATCATCGATATCAGCATCTGTATCAGCGTCAGCAGCTTTTTCGTCCTTCTTCGGAGCGTATACATCCTGATCACTGTTCACCGTCGACAGCAGATAAAGTCTGTCATTGGCAGAAACCATGCTGGTATCAATTTTAAACAGTACATCAGATTGCTTATAGATATAAGAAATGGTAATTGCCTTTTTACCGGCAATCTTGCCTACCTTGATTACAGGAGTAAGCTGGTCCAGCTTCTCCTTGAGCACCTTGCTTTGGATAGTTACATTACCATTGCTGTCGTGCTCTGCATATTTTTCAAGCTCCAGTAACGGCGCAGGCACGGTTTTCGGATTAAGCTGTGAGCGCTCCAAAAGTGCCAGCTTCTCATATTCCGCATCAAAATAAGCAGTAGAGAATTTTTCGCCTAAAATCTGCTCCATATCCTCTGCTGTGTAATAGTTAACAATATTAACTGCGGTATTTTTTAAATCCTCTTCGTTCTTATAAGCCTTTTTGCTGCTGATATTGGTATACGCATAAACCTTCTTCGCTTCCAGCTTATAGTAAGGCTGTCCGTCCTTAACACTGTAGCCTGCATAGCTGTTTTCGTAAGCCGAAGCATGAGCAGCACACAAAACAAGCGCTGCTGCCAAGGCTGTAATTTTTTTCATATACTCACCATCCTTTTGTTGGAAAAACGGTGGAATTATTTATTGTAGACGATGTTAACCATCACGCCGCTGCCCAAGTTGCAGGCATTAGCTTCGTCAGTGTCGATATGAACCTCGTCAGCATGCTTTACGCCCGCACGTACCAGAACATTATGCAGTGTTACAGAACGCTCGCCCTCTGTCTGGATATCAACGATATCGCCGTCCTTCAGGCCGTATTTTTCAGCGGTTTCGGGGTACAGATGCACGTGGCGCGCAGCGATGATAATACCTTCCTTCAGCTCCAGCTCGCCCTTCGGACCGATGAGCTTAGCGCCAGCGCTGCCTGCGATGTCGCCGCTGTTGCGGATAGGAGCATCAAGGCCAACCTTGCGCGCGTCGGTCAGAGAAAGCTCAATCTGAGTTTCCGGACGCAGAGGACCGATAATACGCAGCTTCATGGAATCCTTAGGGGTTACCATGGTAATCTGTTCTTCGGAAGCAAACTGACCAGGCTGGCCAATCGGCTTTTTAACGTGCAGCTCACTGCCTTCACCAAATAAAATATCCATATGCTCACGGCACAGATGTGCGTGACGTGCAGAAACACCTAAAACTATCGGAAATTGCATTGTATGTCACCTCATAAAATAATTTTTTGTTTATATACTTATTATAGCTTGAATTGTGGTAATTGTCATCAGTTATCGAAATTTTTTTCATATAATAGGATATCAGCTACAGGCAAAGCTGCTTTTTCCTACATATATACAGGAAAAAAATAATAGGACCGGGTTTCCCTAGTCCTATTATTACACAAGATTTTTTTAGAATTGACCGCTTACCATGAAATGGATGCGAGTTGAATCTACATCAGTATTATTGATTTCCTTAATCAAAGGCACGCCCAATGTTACCACAGCACCGATGTGCTTGGTGATGTTGCTGCGCACGCCCAGGCCACAGCTTGTCAGTACATGGCTGTCAAAGGCACTGTCGCCAAAGACCTGACCATGATCCATAAAGACGAAAGCATTAGTCTTTTTGTCCTTAGTCACAGGCACGGAATATTCCAGACCCACACTGTAGCCACTGTCGCCGCCAAGCAGGCTTTCTTTGTAGCCGCGTACGCTGTACATACCGCCAATGTAGAACTGGCGGGCGGAAGGCAGATAGTTATTGAAGCCACGCTGTGCGTCCAGGCGCAGGCTCAAAAGCTGCCCATGCTGATACATTTTCTGGTACAGG
>OBLO01000485.1_pt1 | contig 40330 bp, 39 predicted proteins | sample 1519401 | NCBI WGS metagenome assembly OBLO01 (sample SAMEA2602897, study PRJEB22501) | metagenome | reverse complement strand
GGGATGACCCCCGGATGCCCACCCTGTGCGGCCTGCGCCGCCGGGGCTACACCGCCCGCTCCATCCGCAATTTCTGCGAGCGCATCGGCGTGGCTAAGTCCCCCAACACCGTGGAGTACGGCTTTCTGGAGCATTGCCTGCGGGAGGATCTCAACGCCACGGCCCAGCGCACCATGGCGGTGCTGCACCCGGTGAAGCTCACGGTCACCAACTATCCGGAAGGGCAGAGCGAGACCTTCACCGTGGAGAATAACCCCACCGATCCCACGCAGGGTACCCATGAGATCACCTTCGGCCGCCACCTGTGGATCGAGACGGAGGATTTTCTGGAGATGCCTATTCCCAAGTATAAGCGCCTGTACCCCGACGGCCCGGAGTGCCGTTTGAAGGGTGCCTACCTCATCCGCTGCACCGGCTGTGTCAAGGACGAGAACGGCCATGTGACGGAGGTGCTGTGCGAGTACGACCCCAACAGCCGGGGCGGCGACCCCGCCGACGGACGCAAGGTCAAGGGCGCTACCCTCCACTGGGTGGATGCCGACAACTGCCTGGATGCCGAGGTGCGGCTGTACGACAACCTGTTCTCCGATCCCCAGCCCGACGGCCCGGACAAGAATTTCCTGGACTGCCTGAATCCCGACTCCCTGATGGTGCTGCGGGGCTGCAAGGTGGAACGCAGCATGGCCGCTGTGGCAGAGGAGTTCGACCGCCGGGAGAACCGTACCGGCGTCAACGCACCCACCTTCCAGTTCATGCGGACCGGCTATTTCTGCATGGATAACCGGGACTGCACGGCGGAGCATCTGGTGTTCAACCGCAGCGTTTCTCTGAAGGACAGCTTCAAGAAGTAAAGAGGAGCTGTCGGAAAACAAACGAAGGCCCGGAGGTCACAGACCTCCGGGCCTTTTGGCTAAAGCCCCTTGTTTTTTTCGGTTCAGCAGCCGCATCACCGTCATCACGGCACCGAACAACACACCGGCCACCGTCCAGATGACCCAACTCCGCTCCGGCGGCACCTCCAGCGGCTCCTTCTCCAGAAAGGCGTACTCCTTTTCGCCGCAGGACAGGAACAGCGCCACGGCCACCAGCAGAGCGCACAGTCCGGTTGAAGTGAGATAGCATGGAGCTGCCGGGGAGTGCAGCGGTGCAGCCGTAAAGGGGCAGATGACAAACAGCGAGGGCCAACGGCCCTCGCTGTTTGTTGCTGTTTACTTTTTCTTGCCGCCGTGGGAGGCCTTCATGCGCTTTTCGTGGTTGAGGATGGTCTTGCGGATGCGGAGATTCTCCGGTGTGACCTCCAGCAGCTCGTCGTCGGCCAGAAACTCCAGACACTGCTCCAGACTCAGACGGCGGGGCGGCACCAGCCGCAGGGCATCGTCAGAGCCGGCGGCCCGCATATTGGTCATCTGCTTCTTCTTGCAGACGTTGACGGTGATGTCCTCCTGCTTGGGACTGACACCCACCACCATGCCCTCGTAGACCTTTACACCGGGGCCGATGAACAGGGCGCCACGGTCCTGCGCATTGAACAGACCATAGCTGACGGACTCGCCGGTCTCAAAGGCCACCAGAGAGCCGGTGTTGCGCCGGTTCAGGTCGCCCTTATAGGGGGCGTAGCTGTCGAACACGGAGGCCATGATGCCCTCGCCACGGGTATCCGTCAGGAACTCGTTGCGGTAACCGAACAGGCCGCGGGCGGGGATCAGAAACTCCAGCTTCATGCGGCTGCCCACGGGGGTCATCTCCAGCAGATCGCCCTTCCGGGCGCCCAGCTTCTCGATGACGGCGCCCACGGACTCGCTGGGGACATCCACCACCAGCCGCTCGATGGGCTCGCATTTCTTGCCATCGATGGTCTGATACAGCACACGGGGGGGAGAGACCTGGAACTCGTAGCCCTCCCGGCGCATGGTCTCAATGAGGATGGACAGACTCATTTCGCCACGGCCCGCCACGTTGAAGGCGTCGGTGGCGCCATCCAGCTCCGTGACCCGCAGGGAGACATCCTTCAGGGTCTCACGGAACAGCCGCTCCCGCAGCTGGCGGGAGGTGACGAACTTGCCCTCACGCCCGGCATAGGGGGAGTCGTTGACGGAGAAGGTCATCTCCATGGTGGGAGCGGAGATCTTCACGAAGGGCAGAGGCTCCACACAGGAGGTGGCGCAGATGGTATCACCGATGGTGATATCGGGGATGCCGGACAGAGCGATGATGTTGCCGGCGGTGGCCTCGGTGATGGGCTTCTTGCCCAGTCCCTCGAACTCGTACATGGAGACGGCCTTGGCCTTCTTGGCGGGGGCGTCGGGGTCGTGGTAGTTGCAGACGGCGATCTCCTGATTCTGCTTCAGCACACCACGCTCGATGCGTCCGATGGCGATGCGCCCCACGAACTCGTTATAGTCGATGGAGGACACCAGCATCTGGAAGGGCTGATCCAGATCCGCCTCCGGGGCGGGGATGTAGCTGAGGATGGTGTCGAACAGGGGCTTGAGATCCGTGCCGGGGACGTCGGGGGAGTAGGAGGCCACGCCCTGACGGGCCGAGCAGAACAGCATGGGGGAATCCAGCTGCTCCGGGGTGGCGTCCAGATCCAGCAGCAGCTCCAGCACCTCGTCGATGACCTCGTGGATGCGCTGGTCGGGGCGGTCGATCTTGTTGACCACCACGATGACCCGGTGGCCCAGCTCCAGCGCACGGCTCAGCACAAAGCGGGTCTGGGGCATGGGCCCCTCAGCGGCGTCCACCAGCAGGATAACGCCGTTGACCATCTTCAGAATACGCTCCACCTCGCCGCCGAAGTCGGCGTGGCCCGGAGTGTCCACAATGTTGATCTTGGTGTCGCCGTACTGGATGGCGGTGTTCTTGGCCAGAATGGTGATGCCACGCTCACGCTCCAGATCGTTGGAGTCCATGACACGCTCCACCGTCTCCTGATTCTCCCGGTACACGCCACCCTGCTTGAGCATCTGGTCCACCAGCGTGGTCTTGCCGTGGTCCACGTGGGCGATGATGGCTACGTTTCTCAGTTTTTCGTTCTGCAAAGGAAAAACCCCTTTCTTTTCGTGGGTATAGTTTTACATCAACCTTAACAGTATATGCTCTTTTGGAGCCGGATGCAAGAGGTTTTTCACGCTTTCCGACATTTTTTGTCAGTCCAGCTTCCCTCTGGCGTGGAGGACGTCATCCTGTGTGAGGGTCATCAGGTCCTCCTTGGTGACGGTCTCCATGGCGGCCAGACGGTTATTCTGGGCCACCAGAATGTGCTCGAAGATGTTCCGCACGCCACGGGCGTTGCCGAAGGTCTCCGGGTCGCCGTTTTCCTCGGTGATGTAGTCCCGCACCAGCTCCTCCACGCCGTCCGACAACTGATAGCAGCCCTTTTTGCACTGCATCTTGAAGATATCCAGCATCTCATCGGAGGTGTAGTCCTCGAAGAGCAGGAAGCGGTTGAAGCGGGATTCCAGTCCGGGATTGGAGTGGATGAACCGATCCATCAGATCGGTGTAGCCCGCTACGATGACCACCAGATCGTCCCGGTGATCCTCCATGGCCTTGAGGATGGTGTCGATGGCCTCCTGACCGAAGTCGTTCTCGCTCTTACCGTTGAGGGCATAGGCCTCGTCGATGAACAGCACGCCGCCCAGCGCCTTCTGGATGACCTTTTGGGTCTTGATGGCGGTTTGGCCCACATACCCGGCCACCAGACCGCTGCGGTCCACCTCTACCAGCTGGCCCTTGGAGAGGATGTCCAGACTCCGGTAGATCCGGGCCATCATCCGGGCCATCATGGTCTTGCCGGTGCCGGGGTTGCCGGTGAACACCATGTGCAGGGACATATCCGTGGTGGGCAGCTCGTGCTGGCGGCGAAGCTTGTAGACGGAGGCCATGTTGATGAGGTTGCGGACCTCCTCCTTGACGGTGGCAAGGCCGATGTAGCTGTCCAGCTCCGCCTGCAGGTCCTTCATGTCCTCCTTGGGCAGGGGCTCCACCACCTCCGTTTTCTCAGCCTTGGCGGCAGGCTGACCGCCGGCGGTCTTGCCATCGGACGGCTGGGCGGGCATTTTGCCGTCGGCGCTGCCCACAGGCTTCCCGCCGGAGGGCGGGGCGGAGGGGGGCTTGGGGGACAGGACACCCTCGAAGGGAGTGCCCCAAAAATCGTCGCCCATGCTGCGGAGGTTGCGCTCCGTCATGGTGCGGATGACCTCCAGCTGCTGGAGGATGATCTCGTCTTTTTTATCCATTGTCGATTACTCCTTTGTCGAGAGTTTGATATGGGCCATGGCCCGGAACAGCAGAGAGGAGACGAAGCCCGTGAGGGTTCCCGTCAGCAGGGAGATGCCCAGCAGGAAGGGAAGGTAGCCCAGTACGGCGGTGTTGCCCAGCGTGATGAGGGCAGCCGCCATCTGGCCCAGATTATGGCCGGCGGCGCCGCCGATGGAGACCCCGTAGATAGACAGGCATCTCAGGCGGCGCAGGAGGATCATCACCAGCATGGCGGTGAGGCCCCCCAGCAGGGAAAAGAGCATGGCGGAGGCGTTTCCGGCGAAGAGACCGCCCAGCAGGCACCGGGCCGTGAGGATGGCCAGCGCCGGGAGAGCGCCCAGCTGATACAGGGCGAACACGGTGACGATGTTGGCAAGGCCCAGCTTCACGCCGGGCAGGGGGATCAGCAGCGTCACGGGAAAGAGGTTTTCCAGCGTGCTGAGCCCCAGTGCCAGCGCCGTCAACACGGCGCACAGAGCCAGCTGTCGGGTGGAGATATGTTTCATGCGCCGCCCCCTATCCCAACACCACGTCGGCGTCCGATGTGCCGCCGGTGAGCTGGATGACCACCTGCTCCGGCAGGCAGACGATGCTCTGGCCGGAGCGGGTGATGCGGCCGGTGTGAACGCAGTCCTGCCCCGGACAGTCGCTGCGGGTAACGCAGACACCGCCGCTGTCCACCTGAATTTCCAGATGGTAGTCGCCGTCGATGGCGACGGTTTTTGTCTCGGTCAGGCCGGTGAGGCGGATGGTCTGGATCAAGGCGCCCCGGTGGGTGATGGTGACAGCCTGAGGTGCGCCGGTGCGGCGGCCATAGAAGCACAGGATCGTCACAATGGCCAGAGCCGCCACCAGCGCTGCCACCACGCCGTCCCAGAGGGTGGGGCGGAGCTTAGGGGTGGATGGATACGTATTCATAGCCGCTGCCCTCCGTGGGAGTGATTTTTTCGGAAAGACCGGGGGTATACAGCACCTGTCCGGCGGTGGTGATCAGGATCATCTCGAAGCCGCCGTGGGTGCGCCAGAAGGCCTGCGCCCCAGCGCTGCCCATCACATAGAGAGCGGTGGAATAGGCGTCGGCCATGGTGCCGTTGTCACAGAGGATGGAGACGGACAGCAGGTCACTCTCCACGGGATAGCCGGTCTTGGGGTCCAGAATGTGCTGGTAGACCGTGCCGTCCGGGGCGGTGTAGTAGCGCTGATAGCCGCCGGAGGTGACGGCGAAGGAGTCCGTCAGGGCCACGGTGACGGCGTAGCCGTCGGAGCGGGGGTCCTGAATGGCCACCACCCACGGCTGCCCGTTGGGCTTGGAGCCGCAGACGTAGACATTGCCGCCGAGGCTGATGGTGCCGGAGGTAATGCCGTGCCGGGCGAAGATGGCAGCCACCCGGTCGGAGGCGTAGCCCTTGGCGATGCCGCCCAGGTCGATGGCGCAGCCGTCGTCCAGTGTGGCGGTGTCTCCTGACAGGTGCAGATGCTCCGGCCCCACCAGCGGCAGCAGGGCATCGATCTCCTGCTGGGTGGGGACGTAGGGGCTGTCGGTAGTGATGCCCCATAGGGAGACCAGCGGGGCGATGGTGATATCGAAGGCGCCGTCGGTGGCGGCGGTATAGGTCTGGGCCTGAGCCAGCAGGGAGGCCGTTTCCTCGGAGACGGTGACGGCGCCGCCGGCGTTGATCTGAGAAATCTCGCTGGTGTCGATGGTGCGGGACAGGAGTCGCTCCAGACGGTTGATCTCCCGGCTGGCGTCCGTCAGGGCGGCTGCTGCGTTTTCACCGTAGGCGGTGAGGTCCATCACCGTGTCCATGGCGAAAAGCTGGACGGACTCCGGCTGCTCTCCGCCGCAGGCGGTGAGGGACAGCACCATGCATAGGGCCAGCAGAAGGCAGAGCAGTCGTTTCATAGCTCCTGCCGCCCTTCCAGCGCACGGGTGAGAGTGGCGTCGTCGGCAAACTCCAGATGCCCGCCCACAGGGATGCCGTAGGCCAGACGGGTGACCTTCACGCCGAAGGGCTTCAGCAGCCGGGCCAGATACAGGGCCGTGGTCTCGCCCTCGGTGTCGGGGTTGGTGGCCATGATGACCTCCCGGATGCCGCCCTGCGCCACCCGGTCCACCAGCGGCTTGATCTGGAGGTCGTCGGGGCCCACATGGTTCATGGGGGACAGAACGCCATGGAGGACGTGGTAGCGGCCATGGAACTCTCTGGCCCGCTCCATGGCGATGACATCCCGTGGATCTGCCACCACGCACAGCAGACTTTCGTCCCGCTTGGGGTTGGCACAGATGGGGCAGGGGCCGCCGGCGGTGAGGTTGCGGCAGATGGGGCAGAGGGTCACCTTCTGCTTGGCCTCCACGATGGCGTTGGCAAATTCCTGCGCCTGCTCCATGGGCAGATTCAGCACATGGAAGGCCAGACGCTGGGCGGACTTGGAGCCGATGCCCGGCAGACGGGCGAACTGCTCCACCAGTTTTTCAAGGGGCGCAGGGAAATATTCCATAATATAATGTCCTTTTCAGTGAAGATATTGCGTAAATGCAGAGGATCAGCCACGCAGCTCCCGGATGCGGGCGGGGATGTCCTCTGCCTTATAGACGGAGGAGCCGGCCACCAGCACGTTGGCGCCGCTGGCGGTGCAGAGCTTGCAGGTGACGGGGTCCACGCCGCCGTCTACCTCCAGCTCGCAGGTGGGATTCATGGCGTCGATGTAGCGGCGGATCTCCTGCACCTTGGGCATCATGTCGGCCATGAACCTCTGGCCGCCGAAGCCCGGCTCCACGGTCATGACCAGGATCAGCTCCACCTCATTGATAAAGGGCAGCACGGCGGAGGCGGGGGTCTTGGGCTTTACCACCACACCGGCCTTCTTGCCCTTGGCGTGAATTTTGACGATAGCGGAGTGAATATTCTCCTCCGTGTCCGCCTCCACATGGCAGGTGATGAGGTCGCCGCCTGCATCGCAGAACTGCTCCACATACCGCACGGGACGGTCGATCATCAGGTGGACGTCCAGCGGCAGATCCGTCACCGGGCGGATGCACTTCACCACCGGGATGCCGATGGAGATATTGGGGACGAACAGGCCGTCCATGACGTCCACGTGGACATAGTCGGCGTCGGAGATGCGCTGGATGTCACGGCCCAGATGGGCGAAGTCGGCGGAGAGGATGGAGGGGGCGATCTTGATCATGATGACTGTCCTTTCTGCGGAACCGCTGGCTCCGCTGCGGCATAGGATACCATAAGCGGCGCAGGGCCGGGCGGGAGGGACGCCCCCGCCGCAGCCGCACCCACAACGTCCGGCTGCCGCTTTTCAGATAGGGGGTCGGCGGAGCGTTCTGCCGGCCCCCGTTGTGCATAGCTCATATTTTATTATTATATCAATTTCCGTCATTGATTGCAACGCAGAAAACGGATTGTCCCGGAGAAATGAGGAAGAAAGGCGGGGCAATCATGACCAATCTGTAAATTCTGCACAAGAGGGCTTTACCTTTCCTCACTTTTCGGATAGAATAGCATCGTCAATTTCTGAGGACGATATCTCTTCAGAGGAAAGAGGCAAGCGTATGAGTTTCTTCCAACGGGTCGGCAACGCTATGGCCCGGTTCATGTACGGCCGCAACGGCGGAGATCGGCTGGGACTGGTCACCATCTGGACGGCCATTGTCATCGACGTGGTGTGTCTGTTCATCAAGGGGTATCAGGTGCCGTATCTGATCCTGTCCACCCTGTCTACGGCCATGGTGCTGTGGGCGCTGTGGCGGATGTTCTCCCGGAATCTGGCCAAGCGCCGGGCGGAGAATGCGTGGTTCATGAGCAAGGTGTGCTGGCCGGTGAAGAATGCCTTCGGCCTGACCCGGACCCGGATGCGGGATCGGGAGCACAAGTACATTGCCTGCCCCAAGTGCCGGACGGTATGCCGGGTCCCCCGTGGGAAGGGACGCATCGTCATTACCTGTCCCAAGTGCCGGGAGGAGATCCATACCAAGAGCTGAATAGAAGCTGCTGCAAGGCCCGTTTCCTGTGAGGGAAACGGGCCTTTTGACGTGTTTGGAATGCGTTCTGCCTTTGGCGGGTGGCGTTCTTCTTTTGTGTCTCCGACGGGTGCCTTTCTTTCAATAGCGAAAGAAAGGCACGAAAGAACGCCACTTGAAACCTAAGGTTTCAAGACTTCCTCTTTTGGTGTACAAGAGTTTCATCCTAAAACTTGCCGAAGCAGGGAATCGACGTATTTCTACTATCGCTGCCGCTGCATTGAAAAGTTGAGGGAGCCTGCTGTTCTACCGTGGAATCCGCTCTCGGCGGTAGACCCACACGCCTCTTCGCCAGAGCGGGAGCGGCAGCGGGCCTGTTGCTAAGTCGATTCCCTTTACGGCCGATAACAAATGAAACTCTTGAGAGTAAAGGAAGTCCAGAAACCATTGGTTTCTGGCGGCTCTTTTGCCCACTTTTCCGGCTACTGGGAAAAGTGGGCTGTCGGAGGCATAAATCGTAATAGCCACTACCGGCAGAAGGTTACCCGTGGGAGACAAAAAAGAAAGCCGTCTGTCGGATATAAAAAGGCAATGGGATACAAGTGAATTTCCGCAAAAGGGGGCGAACCAGACAAACGCCCGCTGCTCTGGCAAACCAGAGGAGCGGGTGTTTGTGGCTCACAGCACCTTGCTGAGAAAATCCTTTAGGCGGGGATCCTGGGGATGGTCAAAGAGGTCGGCGGGGGCGCCCTCCTCCAAAATTCGGCCGTCGGCCATGAACACCACCCGGCTGGCCACCTCACGGGCGAAGCCCATCTCGTGGGTCACCACCACCATGGTCATGCCGTCGGTGGCCAGCGAGCGCATGAGGTCCAGCACCTCACCCACCATCTCCGGGTCCAGCGCAGAGGTGGGTTCGTCGAACAGCAGCACCTCCGGCTCCATGGCCAAGGAGCGGACGATGGCGATGCGCTGCTTCTGTCCGCCGGAGAGCATATTGGGGTATTCATCGGCCTTATCCGCCAGACCGATGCGCTCCAAGAGGGCCATGGCCTGCTGCCGGGCCTCCTGCGGCGTTTTCTTTTTCAGGGCCACCGGGGCCATGGTGATGTTTTGCAGCACGGTCTTATGGGGAAAGAGATTGAAGTGCTGGAACACCATACCCATTTTCTGACGGTGAAGGTCGATGTTCACGGATTTGTCCGCCAGATCCGCACCGTCGAAGTAGATGACGCCGGAGGTAGGCTGCTCCAGTAGGTTCAGGGAACGCAGGAGGGTGGATTTGCCGGAGCCGGAGGGGCCGATGATGGCCACCACCTCGCCCCGGTGGACCTCCAGATCGCAGTGATCCAGCGCCACCACGCCACGACGAAACTCCTTGGTCAGCTGCCGGACGGAGATGAGTGCGTTATTGCTTGTCGCCACGACGCATCCTCCTTTCGATGGCCTCGATGCCCTTGGAGGCCGGATAGTTGATGCAGAAATAGACCAGCGCCGCCAGCGTGTAGGGTGCCAGAGAGATACCGGTGGAGCCGGCGATGGTCTTGGCGGCGAACATCAGCTCCGCCATACCCAGGACAGAGCAGATGGAGGATTCCTTCACCATGGTGACCATCTCGTTGGCCAGCGCAGGCAGGACGTTCTTCACCGCCTGCGGCAGCACCACCAGACGCATACTCTGCCATTTGGAGAGGCCCAGAGAACGGGCGGCCTCCGCCTGTCCCTTATCCACGGCCAGAATACCGGCACGGAAAATTTCCGCCACATAGGCAGAACTATTCAGGGCCAGCGCCACCACGCCGGGGATGAAGCGGCTGATATCCACGAAGCCGAAGAGGGTCAGCCGGGGCAGGGAGATGGCGTAGAACAGGCCGTAGTAGATGATGGACAGCTGCACCAGCATGGGGGTGGAGCGGAACACGGCGATGTAGGCCCCGGAGAGCCAGCGCACCGGCTTTTTCCGGCTCAGGCGCATGAGGGCCAGCCCCAATGCCGGGAGAATGGCCAGCAGCACGGACACCACGGCCAGCAGCAGGGTGTACTCGATGCCACGGACGAAGGCGGTGCCGTATTTGGGCAGGAAGGAAAAGTTGAAGAAATCGGTGGGATCCATGTCGGTGAACAGGTCGCTCCACCACATGGGCGTCATCTCCTTTCAGATGGAAGAATACCCGGCGCTGCGCCCAGTGCGGAGCACTGGGCGCAGCGGGGAGGGTGCAGTTTCGGATCAGTTGGCTTCCACGGCCTTGGTGGCCAGATCGTTGGCGGCATCGATGAAGCTCTGGAGCTTATTCTCACTGTTGAGCTTGGCGATGGCGGCGTTGATGCCGGGCAGCAGACCCTTGGGATCGCCCTTGGCCACGGCCACGCAGTAGGCAGATGCCTCGCCCAGTTCGCTGGAGGCACCGGCAATGACCAGATCGGGGTTGGATTCGGCATACTGCTGGGCCACGCCGCCGTCCACCACGATGGCGTCCACCTTGCCATAGGTCAGATCATTGATCAGATCCAGCACGGACTGGAGAGACACGGCGTTGGCACCGGGCATGGAGTCGGCGATGATATCCAGCTTGGTGGTGGCAGCCTGTGCGCCCACGGACTTGCCGGCGAAATCGGCCAGCGTCTTGAACTGGTCGGCATTGTCAGCCTTCACCAGAATGGCCGGGGGGATATCGTTATAGTAGGGGTCGGAAAAGTCGGCGTTCTCCAGACGGTCGGGGGTGGCCTCCATGGCGGCCAGCACCATGTCGAAGTCGCCCTTGCCCAGAGAGGTCAGCAGGTACTCGAAGGCCATGTTCTCCACCTGAAGGGAAAGACCCATGTCGTCGGCAATGTACTGAGCCACGGACACGTCGATGCCGGCGTAGGTCAGTTCACCCTTGTCATCGGGATACATGAATTCGAAGGGGGCGTAGTCGGCACTGGTCCCCAGGATCAGGGTGGTTTTCTTGTCGTTGCTATCGTCGTTGCTGTCGGGGTTGCTGTCGGGGTTCTTGTTGCCGCAGGCGGCCAGAGACAGGATCATGGCGGCGGCCATCAGAAGGGCAAATACTTTTTTCATCTCTCATACCTCACTTTGTATTCGTTGTGCCGCCTGTGCAGGCGGCCTTGTGGATGGAAGGCTCCGGGCGTTCCGGAGGATGTGGTTATGATACAACGGAGATGAATAAAAGTCAAGTGCAAAATGAATAAAATTACAACAAAAACGAGAGAATCATGCAAACTGCTCGTTTCTGAACTGAATATTGCGGAAGAAAGAAGCGAATTACACAAAAGAAATGCAGCGAAAATGAATAAAAATACGAATATACAGAGGGTGAAAGAAAAAGTGAGAGAGCCGCCCGCAGGCGGCTCTCTTAGGATGTCTCTATGTGACGATTCAGGGGAGGATGCGTCCGGCCCCCAGATAGCAGGCAGCGTAGTAGCTTTCGTAAAGGGAGTTGACCTTCACACCGCCGGAGGAGCTGGCGTGGATGAACTGACCGCCGCCCAAATAGATGCCCACGTGGCTGATGCCGCCGAAGGTATCGAAAAACACCAGATCACCGGCCTGCCGCTCCTCGGAGGAGACAGATGTGGCGGCGTAATACTGGTCGCTGGCCCCGTGGGACAGGGAGTAGCCGAACTTGGCGAACACAGCCATGGTGAAGCCGGAGCAGTCAGTACCGGAATAGCTGGAGCCGCCGTAGACATAGGGCGTTCCCAAATAGGTGTAGGCGTAGGCGATGAGCTCCTCCCGCACGGTGTTGGTGGCGGAAGTACCCTCATAGTCGGCATAGTGGACCGGCTGGGCATACTCGGCGGGGATGTAGCCGGTGGACTGGCCGAAGGTGACCTGGTACCAGCCGTCCTGATAGTCGTTGAGGCGGGCCACCTTGCCGCTGTCGATGGTGAGGGAGGTGGCGGTGTCGTTATCGGCAGCACTGCGAAGCCGAACGGCCTCGGTGAGCTGCACGCCGTCGTACTCGCTTAGCAGGCTCTGACGGGCGGCCTCCTTGGCGGCGGCGTCAGCGGCGGCTGCGGCGGTGTCCGCCTGCTTGCGGCGGGCGGCGTCCTCCTGGGCCTGACTGGTCTTGAGGGCCTCGGTGGGCAGCTGGGAGAGGGAGATGGTCTCCTCCTCCGGCAGGCCCAGCTCCAGCGCCAGAGCCAGACCCTCGCCGCTGGGCAGGACATTGCTGGAGCGGCTGGTGAGCCCGGCGGCATCCAGCGCCTCCACAGCGGCGCTGTACTGCACCTCCTGTTGTATGGTATCACGTTCATCGGCGCTGGCGACCCAGATGCTGGACACCAGCAGCGCAACGGCCAGATAGAGACAGGCAAATTTTCTGGACATATGCTTTTGCCATCCTTTCTGCGTTGGTTTTGGAAAACTACGAGAGATATCATACCACAACTCTATCAAAAAAGCTACACAAAAATTACAAATTGATAACAAAATTTTCAGAATGGTAAAAAACGCCCGGAAATTTTGGGCAGGATGCACAAGGCACTGTGACGGAAATGGGACATATCGATGGGAAAGTGTCGGGAAAAGCAAAGGGGAGCCTACGGCGGAAACGACCGTTGACTCCCATATTCTGTGAAAAAGAGGCCCGGCGGCGGGCGAAAAGGTTACAAGAGACGGAGCTGTCCCTCAGACCTTGGCGGGCCAGCGGGCCATAAGACGGCCCAGCAGCACATCATAGACGAAGAACAGGGCGACGCCCATGGCGATGGTGGCGGCCAGCAGCCAGCGGCCGGTGGCTGCGAACTCCTCCACCACGGCGGGCAGGCAGAATACATAGAGGATCAGGGCGTACAGCGCCGCCATGGAGACGGCGGCCCACAGAAGCTTCAGCGTCAGGGAGAGAAGGCGGCTGCGGAGGGCGTCCAGTCGGGGCTTCAGCAGCGGATAGTAGCCGGTGAAGCAGAACAGCAGCGATACCTCCTTATCCGGGCACAGCAGCAGACCCAGCAGGGCGATGGCCCCATAGCAGCACCATGCGTACCGTGGGCGGGAGCGCACCGGCAGCAGGGCGATGGAGGCCAGAATGGGGCAGATATACAGGGCAAAGGGGACGATGCCCCCCAGACACAGCAGCACCACGCCCAAGGCGGTCAGTACGCCGCACAGGGCCAGCAGGCGGGTGGTTCCTTTCATGGCTTCACGTCCTTTCCCCTCTACTATAACATAGGAGCGGGCGGGGCTGCAACGGAGAAAAACGGGGGAGGTGTCCTAAAAGCTGGCGCTTCACTGCGGAAAATTTTTCCTGCGGCGCAAAAGCGGCGGCGTGACAGTCGTGCGGGACGATTGCCATGTCTGGCGGAATTTAACGCCGATGAAACCGGCGGCTGCGGCGCAAAGTAATGGTGTCGCCGGCGACGAAAACAAAAAATAAGAGGTGATCCGATGCATGAAACGCAAGCAAGGCGAGGCGTGCGGCGGGGCGCTGCCGTACTGCTGGCGATGGTGCTGGCCCTGTCGTTGGGATGGCAGCGGACGTGGGCCGATGAGGGACGGCAGTTGATCCCCGTGGGCAAGGCCGTGGGCATCAAGCTGTTTGCCGACGGTGTACTGGTGGTATCCGTGTCGCCGGTGCAGGGAACGGAGGAGACTCGCTCCCCGGCCAAGGAGTGCGGCCTGAAAGAAGGAGATATCCTGCTGACCTTCAATGGTGAGAAGATCCGCTCCACAGAGCATTTACAGGCCATGCTGGCGGAAAACGGCGAAACGGCGGCGGAGCTGGCGGTGCAGCGGGACGGGAAAACGCTGGAGGTGACGGCCAGTCCAGTGGTTTGCGAGGACGGCGGCATCCGGTTGGGTGCGTGGATCCGGGACAGCATGGCGGGTGTCGGCACGCTGACCTACTATGACCCCGCCACCGGTAGTTACGGCGCTCTGGGCCACGGTATCACGGATGTGGACACGGCGGAGCTGATGCCGCTGGCTAGCGGCTCTATTATGGAGACTATGGTGAAGGCGGTGAAGAAGGGCCAGCGGGGCGACCCCGGCGAGCTGAAGGGGGACTTTACCGTGCAGCGGGATGTAGGCACGGTGACGGTCAACAGCAACGAGGGCATCTTTGGCACGGTGGAGGATGCGGGTTTTATCTCCGGCGAGGCGGTATCGGTGGCAGAGCCGGAGGAGGTACACGCCGGGGAGGCGTCTATATTATGCACCATTTCCGGCAGCGATACCCGTGCCTATGAGGTGGAGATCCTGCGGGTGAACCCCCGGAGCCGGGACGGCCGGGATCTGCTGCTGCGGGTGACGGACCCGGAGCTGCTGGAGACCACTGGAGGCATCGTGCAGGGGATGAGCGGCAGCCCCATTTTGCAGGACGGACGGTTGGTGGGAGCTGTGACTCATGTGCTGGTGGCAAACCCGGCGGAGGGATACGGTATCTTCCTGGAGAATATGCTGACCACGGCGGGATAAGCGCCCTGTGAGGCAGGAGGCCTGGAGCATCGGCTCCGGGCCTCCTGCGCCGGGTTTACCGGGATTTTCTCTGCAAAACGATTGACAGACGGGGCGGTGGAGCTTATATTGTACCGTAAAGGATCCATAGAAGCTAAAGGCATAGCGGACAGAAAACACTCGATAGAAAGAGAAAAGGACGGGGAGAGCGATGAAATACGCATTTTGTGGTGGCAAGCTGCTGGACGGCACACGGGAGATGCAGCCCCGTGAGGGACTGGTGCTGCGGACCGACGGCGACCGCATTACGGACATCGTACCGGAGGGGACGGATCTGACGGGCTATGAGGTGGTGAACCTGAAGGGCGGCTATCTGATGCCGGGGCTCATCAATATGCACGTCCATCTGGCGGGCAGCGGCAAGCCTCAGAAAAAGCAGCGGGACAACGAGAAGCTGGTAAAGACCATCCTCTCCACGGGACTGACCCGGAAGGTGGCCTACGGCATGGTGGCGGGCTTTGCCAAGGAGGAGCTGTTCTCCGGCGTCACCACCATCCGCACGGTGGGCGGTCTGGCGGACTTCGATACCCGGCTGCGGGACGATATTCGGGCCGGACGGAGGGTGGGACCCCGCATCCTGGCGGCCAATGAGGGCATCTCCGTTCCCGGCGGCCACATGGCCGGGTCTGTGGCGGTGGCGGCCCACACCATCGACGAGGCACTGGCCCAGTTGGAGAAGGGACGGCAGCAGGGCGTGGATCTGGTGAAGCTGATGATCACCGGCGGTGTGCTGGACGCCAAGGAGAAGGGCGTGCCGGGCGAGCTGAAGATGCCGCCGGAGATGGTGAAGGTGGTGTGCGAGAGGGCTCATGAGATGGGCTACACCGTGGCGGCCCATGTGGAGTCACCGGAGGGCGTACGGGTGGCACTGGAGAACGGCGTGGATTCCATTGAGCACGGCGCCAAGCCCGATGCGGATATCCTGCGGCTGTTCCGGGAGCGGGGGGCGTTTTTGTGTACCACCATCTCCCCGGCCCTGCCCTATGCGCTGTTTGACCGGTCCGTCTCCAACGCCTCGGAGGTGGAGCGGTATAACGGCAACGTGGTGTTCGAGGGCATCATCGACTGCGCCAAGGCGGCGCTGGAGCAGGATATCCCGGTGGTGCTGGGCAACGACGTGGGCTGCCCGTGGATCACCCAGTACGACTTCTGGCGGGAGCTGTACTACTTCCACAAGTATGTGGGGGTGTCCAACGCCTTCGCTCTGTATACCGCCACCGGCCGCAGCGCCCAGCTGGCGGGTATCGGTCAGGAGACCGGCACGCTGGAGCCGGGAAAGGCGGCGGACCTCATCGTTACGGCGGCGGATCCACTGGCCGACCTGCGGGCGCTGCGCCATGTAGAGCTGGTCATGTCCCACGGGCAGCTGCACCGTGCGCCGCAGGTGAAGCACCGGAAGAACGTGGAGGCGGAGCTGGATCGGTTCCTGTAAGGGGAGATATCTGACAGACCGTCGAAAATTGAATAAAGCGTGAGTTACAATATCGCCCGGCATTGAAAGAACGCCGGGTGATATTTTTGTTGTATTTTTCATCGGCTTTAACGGGTTTTTGATATGAGATGCATTTTTGAGAGGATTTTTCGACATAATAATCTTGAAACTATCAGATAAATATGATAAATTATACACAAGTTGCACGACAAATGGGAATGGCTGGAGAACATTTGGGGGCAGCGGAGCAAACTGTGGAAAAGGATTGGATGCGATGGAAAAAAGAACGAGAGTGCTGCTGGCGGATGCGAATGAGGAGTTTCGCATTTTGCTGAGGCAGCTGCTGGAGGAAACCGGCGAATTTGAGGTGGCGGCGTCCACCGGCGACGGGCCGATGGTCATGGAGCTGGTGCGCCGCACAAAACCGGAACTGATCCTGATGGACGTGGTACTGCCGGGGCTGGATGGCTTCGGCATCCTGCGCCAGCTGGCAGAGGAGCCGGGAGAAAGGAAGGTGATCGTCATATCCGCATTTTGCAGCCAGCAGGCCGTGAGCCGGGCGGTGGAACTGGGCGTGTATTTCTTCTTGCCCAAGCCCGTCAACGAGGAGTCTCTGCTGGAGCTGATGCGGCAGGCGGTACATCCGGAACAAGAGGAGCCCTACCACGCCCCGGCTTTAGAGGGGATGGTAACGGCCATCATTCATGAGATCGGCGTACCGGCCCATATCAAGGGCTATCAGTATCTGCGGGAGGCCATTTTGCTGGCGGTGGAGGACATGGACGTCATCAACGCCGTCACCAAGGTGCTGTACCCGGAGGTGGCACGGCGCTTTTCCACCACTCCCAGCCGGGTGGAGTGGGCCATTCGCCACGCCATTGAGGTAGCATGGGATCGGGGCGACCTGGAAACCCTGCAAAAGTACTTTGGTTACACGGTGAATTCCGCCAAGGGCAAGCCAACCAATTCGGAGTTCATCGCCATGATCGCTGACCGGCTGCAGCTGCAGCGCAAGAAGAAGCGGGCATGAGGGGCACATAGGATAAGGAAAACAGAGTGTCCGCCTCCTGCGGTCTGCATGGGGCGGGGCTTGAGAGGGAGAGGCGCTGCCTCTCCCTCTTTTGTGGCGGCGGGGCTGTTGAAATTTCCCGAAAGCTGTGCTATACCGAGCCATCAAGTCGCATTTAGCTGCCAAGGAGTTTTTTCAATGAGCCGCATAGCCGCCGGGTTTGCGGAGGGTGCGGAGCAGCGGCAATGATCCATCCGCTGCGATCGGAGGAACCTTTCTTATAGCGGAGACAGCCTGTCGGCTTTGGTAGGGACCTGCGGGCGCTGCAAAAAACCGTCCCCTGTGCAAAGACAGCACAGGGGACGGTTCTTTGATATGGAAGGGGTCAGGCGGCCAGAATTTCAAACTTCAGCACGCCTTCGGCGGCGGTGATCTCGGTCATCATCTCCTCCAGCGACTCGTGCATCTCGCTGGTCTCGGCGGTGACGGTGACACCGGCGCAGCCGTTGGTGGGGATGGTCTGGTTGATGGTCAGTATATTTGCCCCGGAATTGGCAAAAATAGACAGTATGTTGGACAGCGCACCCGGCGTATCCTTCAAGAGCGTATAGAAGGTGATGATGCGCCCGGCCTTCATGTTCTGGAAGGGCTGCACCGCATCCTTATATTTATAGAAGGCGCTGCGGCTGATGCCGGCCTTGCAGGCGGCCTCGCCCACGGTGTCGGCCTCGCCTACCTGAAGCATCCGCCGGGCCTCCGCCACCCGCAGGAATACCTCCGGCAGGGCGTCCGCCGCTACGATGTAAAACTTTTCATTTGCCATGATCTTACACTCCTTTTGCCGGTCCGGGGACGGGCGGGATTTCTCTCCTCTGCATCATACCATGTATTTGGAGAAAATACAACTGTTTTTATAAGAAAGAGGGGACGGTTTTGCGGGACCCAAAGCTGACGTTTCTCATCCGGTGCGCCTACGGGGCGGTCTGGCTGGCGCTTATATGGCTGATGGTGCGGTATGTGCTGGTGTGGCTGCTGCCGTTCCTCATTGCACTGGCGCTGGCGGCGCTGCTGGAGCCGGCGGTGGTACTGTGCCGGAGAAGGCTGCACCTGCGGCGGGGCTTTACGGCCACGGTGCTGAGCTTGGTGGTGCTGGGAACGGTGGCGGCGGGACTGGTGCTGCTGGCCATGGTGCTGCTGCGGCAGGTCTGTGAGCTGTCGGGTCGGCTGCCGGGGTATCTGGAGGCTCTGCCCCGGTGGACGGAGCTGGTACGGGGCAGGGCGCAGCAGCTGTGCGCTGCCTGCCCGGAGGGACTGCGGAGCTGGCTGGAGGCTCTGCTGGATGGGCTGTCGGCTCAGCTGGCGGAGCTGCTGGAGAGCATGGGCCAGCGGTGCCTGCGGGCGGTGACGGCGGCAGCGGCGGCGCTGCCGCAGGCGGTGCTGTTCTGCGCTACCACGCTGCTGGCGGTGCTGTTCACCGCCGGAAGCTATCCCCGCATCCGGGCGTTCCTCCGGCGGCAGCTGCCGGAGGACAGGCTGCGGCAGGCCAGAGGCGTCAAGGCGGACCTGCTGGCCACCTTGGGAAAGTGGTGCAAGGCCCAGTGCATTCTGCTGGGGGTCACCTTCTGTGAGCTGCTGGCAGGGCTTCTCCTGATGCGGCAGGGCTATGCCCTGCTGCTGGCGGCACTGATCGCCGTCATCGACGCCCTGCCGGTGTTCGGCACGGGGACGGTGCTGGTGCCGTGGGGGGCGCTGTGCCTGCTGACAGGGAACGTCCCCAAGGGGCTGGGGCTGCTGGCCCTGTACGGCGTCATCTCGCTGGTGCGGAGCGTGCTGGAGCCTAAGATCATGGCGGCGCAGGTGGATCTGCCGCCGCTGGCGGCGCTGGCGGCCATGTATGTGGGCTTCTGCGCCTTCGGCGTGGCTGGGATGGTGCTGTGTCCCATGGCGCTGCTGTTTGTCAAGCAGCTCCATGACAGCGGGTGGCTGCGGCTATGGAAATAGTGCTTTTCACTGGGGAAAAGGTGTGATATAATGTCCCGTAAGCGATATGCTGTACGGGAGGGATGAGATATGAGCAGGCAGCGTAAAGCGGATCTGCTGCTGGTACTGGCCACCGCATTCTGGGGAGTGTCCTACTACCTGCTGGACCTGTGCCTGACGGAGCTGCAGCCGCTGACCCTGAACGCCTTTCGCTTTTTGACAGCGTTTTTCGTGCTGGGGGCCATCTTCTTCCGGAAGCTGCGGGGCCTCTCCCGGCGGACGCTGCTTGCCAGCATCCCCATTGGGCTGTGCCTGGTGCTGACGTACATCGGCTGCACCTATGGTGTGCTGTATACCTCTCTCTCCAACGCAGGCTTTATCTGCGCTCTGCCGGTGGTGGTGACGCCGCTGCTGGAGTGGCTGTTTCTGCGGAAGCGGCCGGATCGGCGGCTGGCGGTGGCGCTGGTGCTGTGTACCGTGGGCATGGGGCTCATGACCCTCAACGGGGCGCTGCGCCCGGCGCTGGGAGATATCATCTGCCTGCTATGCGCCGTAGCCTACGCCGGGGATCTGGTGCTGACGGACCGGGCGGTCCACGATCCGCAGGTCAACGCCCTGCAGCTGGGCATTTTGCAGCTGGGGGTGGTGGGCTTCGTGATGCTGGGGCTGGCCTTCCTGCTGGAGAAGCCCTGCCTGCCACAGACCCCTGCCGTGTGGGGAGCGGCCCTGTTTCTGGGGGTGTTCTGCTCCGGCGTGGGCTTCGTCATCCAGACGGTGCAGCAGCAGTACACCTCCGCCAGCCATGTGGGGCTGATCTTCACGCTGGAGCCGGTGTTCTCTGCCATCGTGGCGTATTTCTTTGCCCATGAGGTTTTGCAGCTGCGGGGCTACATCGGGGCGGCGCTGATGATGGTGAGCCTGCTGGTGATGGAGCTGGACTGGAAGAGCCTGCTGCGCCGGAGGGAGTAAGGGGCTTGCATCCGCCGCAGCGGCGTATTATAATGACGGAGCGCAGCATACAGCTCCGCAAGCGCTTGCCGAAAAGCAGGTTTTCGGCGGGAAATGAAGGAGGAACCTGAATATGATCCATCCCACTGTGGATATCCATACGTATCTCAAGCCCGGTGTCCGGGTCCATCTGGCGGGCATCGGCGGCGTGTCCATGTGTCCGCTGGCGGAGGTGCTGCGGGGCATGGGACTGACGGTGCAGGGCTCGGATATGTCCGAGAGCGATACCGTACGGCACCTGCGCTCACTGGGCATCGACGTGGCCATCGGCCACTCGGCGGAGAATCTCAAGGACTGCGATCTGGTGATCCGCACCGCCGCCATCCACGACGAGAACCCGGAGATCTCCGGGGCCATCGCACGGGGCATCCCCGTATATGAGCGGGCGCAGGCCTGGGGCGCCATCATGCAGAAATACGCAAATGCCGTGTGCTTTTCCGGTACCCACGGCAAGACCACCACCACCTCCATGGCAACCCATATCTTCATGGAGGCCGGGGCCGACCCCACGGTGATGATCGGCGGTACGCTGCCGCTGCTGCACTCCGGCTATCGGGTGGGGCAGGGGGACACCATCATTCTGGAGTCCTGCGAGTACTGCAACTCCTTCCTGAACTTCTTCCCCACGGTGGCGGTGATCCTTAACGTGGAGGAGGATCATCTGGACTTTTTCAAGGATCTGGCGGATATCGAGCACTCCTTCCATGCCTTTGCCGATCTGGTACCCCAGCGGGGCTACATCATCTCCAATGCCGACGACGCCGGCGCACGGGACTCCGTGAAGGGACTGCAGCACCCGGTGTTCACCTTCGCCGTGCAGGATCGGACGGCGGACTGCGTGGCGGACAACGTGTCCTTCTTCGACGGCTGCCCGGTGTTCGATGTGGTGATCCACGGGGAGGTCTATGCCCATGTGGAACTGAAGATCCCCGGTAAGCACAACATCCTCAACACGCTGGCAGCGGCGTCGGCAGCGTATGTGCTGGGTCTGCCCGGCGAGGCGGTATCCCGTGGGCTGGAGACCTTCCACGGCGCAGGCCGCCGCATGGAGCACAAGGGGACATATCACGGGGCGGAGGTCTACGACGACTACGCCCACCATCCCGGTGAGCTCCATGCTCTGCTGACCACCGCCCGCACCATGGGCTATCAGCGGGTCATCTGCGCCTTCCAGCCCCACACCTACTCTCGCACCAAGGCGCTGTTTTCCCAGTTCGTGGAGGAGCTGAAGCTGCCGGATGTGACGGTGCTGGCGGAAATTTACGCCGCACGGGAGCAGAACGACATCGGCATCTCCTCGCAGGATCTGGCACGGGAGATCCCCGGCGCCATCTACTGCTCCAGTCTGGAGAAGGTGACGGATACGCTGGCCTCTTTGGCCCAGCCCGGCGACCTGATCCTGACGGTGGGGGCCGGAGACATTTTCCGGGCCGGGGAAAAGCTGCTGGAAAGAGCGTGAGAGCATGAACGTATCGCCTGTGTATCACGGCGCCCCGGCGGAGAGCCGGACGCCGGTGGAGGACCGCACCTATGCGGCGCTGGAGGAACTGGGCATCCCCTTTGACCGGGTGGATCACGATCCGGCGGAGGACATGGCGGACTGCGCCGTCATCTCTCAGGCGCTGGGGGCGGACATCTGCAAGAATCTGCTGCTGACGCCCCGGAACCGGTCGGCTTTTTACCTGCTGGCCATGCCGGGGGACAAGCCCTTTGTGACCAAGGAGCTGTCTAAGCAGATCGGCTCCTCCCGGCTGAGTTTTGCCACGGCGGAGGATCTGGAGCAGCTGCTGGGCGTGCAGCCGGGCTCGGCGTCGGTGCTGGGACTGCTGAACGACACGGAGCATCGGGTGACGCTGGTGCTGGATCGGGCGGTGGCGGAAAGTCGGTGGTTCGGCTGCCATCCCTGCCGCAATACCAGCTCCCTGCGGCTGCGGACAGAGGACGTGCTGGAGAAATTCCTGCCCCACACCGGCCATGTGCCGCTGGTGGTGGAGCTTTGACAATGAAATTGTGCGCCGGACGGGAACACCATGTGGCCTTCCGGCGCTGATTTTTTCCACAGGCGGTGAACTTCCCCGTTGACATAATGCAATAAATGGGATATGATGATGCTATCATGAGAAAAATGGGGGCATGGTCGGCATTTTTGTCGGTGCCCCGGTGGATATGCGGTGGTCAGATAGGGAGGAACACCCATGGGAAAGTATGTACGGATATTGTGCGGCATGATGGCGGTGCTGGTGGCCGCCACGGCGCTGGGCCTGTGGCAACTGGCGGAGGCTCCGCAGTATGTGGCTGCGGCGGAGAGCCGGGGACAGGCCAAGCCGGTGAGCTTCGGTACGGACACGGCGCTGGTGCCGGTGCATCTGGAGAGCCAGACTCAGGAGGAGCAGCTGGTGCTGCGGGTTCTGGCAGCGGACACGGAGGAGCCGGTGCGGGGAGCGCTGTTCGTGGTGGAGCTGATAGACGGCGACGGGCAGAAAACGGTCTGTAAGGACTGGGATCTGGACGGCGTCATCACCACGGAGGCCATGCCGGAGGGGGACTATACGGCCCACCTGCGGACGCTGGCGGGCTTTCTGATGCCGGAGGACACCGTGGTGACGGTGGAGCCCATGAAGCGAGAGGTCATCGACGTGTCGGATCAGGTGGTCTCCTCCGACGAGGTGGACTCCCGCACCGAGGACGGACAGTACGGCGACAAGAAGCCGGATGATGCCGGCAGCGGCTCCAGCGAGGAGCTGCCGCCCTCCATCGACACTCTGGACCCGAAGCCAGAGCCCACCCCGGAGCCGGAACCCACCCCAGAGCCGAAGCCCACCCCCGATCCGGACCCGGAGCCGACACCGGAGCCCACACCGGTGAAGCGGGGCTGGCAGACGGAGGACGGCGTGAAGTACTACTATAACGCCGCCGGTGAGCGTGTCACCGGCACGCAGGTCATTGACGGCACCGCCTACCGGTTCACCCCCGGCGGGGCGCTGATGGGCCGCATCGGCATCGATGTGTCCGAGTGGCAGGCCAATGTGGACTGGCAGAAGGTGAGGGCCTCCGGCGTGTCCTACGTGATCCTGCGGCTGGGCTTCCGGGGCTACGGCACCGGACGTCTGGTGCTGGACAGCTCCTTCCGCAAGAACATCGAGGGTGCCCGTGCGGCAGGCTTGCAGGTGGGTGTTTACTTCTTCAGTCAGGCCGTCAATGAGAAAGAGGCCATCGAAGAGGCCAGTATGTGCGTGCAGTACGTGCAGGGCTATCAGGTGGATATGCCCATCTTTATCGATCTGGAGGATGTTTGGGATCCGGATGACGGCTCCGGCGGGCGGGCCAACAACCTGTCCGTCAGCCAGCGCACCAGCGTGGCACGGGCCTTCTGCGACACGGTACGCAGCGCCGGCTATAAGGCGGGCATCTATGCCAGCTATTACTATCTGCTGGATCGGATGCACATAGGCCAGCTGGAGGGGGATAACTACATCTGGATGGCCAGCTATGCCGATTCCACCAGCTATCCCCGCAGCCACGATATGTGGCAGTACACCGACAATGGCCGGGTGCCGGGCATCACCACGTGGGACGGCAGAGCCGCCAGCGTGGATATGAATGTGTGGTACGAGTAAGTGATTTTGAACAGAAACGGAGGCGGACGCTGCGGCGTCCGCCTCCGCCGTGCTGCTGCGTAGTGAGATTTTTTCAAAAATTTCCGCAGAAAAAGAGGAAATCACCACCCGAATGGGTATAAGAAATTAGAAGTCGTTTTTCCGACGGTCTGGGCCGGAGAACGCACGACCCTCCGGCGCACCGTGCCGGGGGAAAATTCAGCGGAGAGGAGGGAGCCGGATGCCGTTTCCCCAGAATTTTCTGGACGAGCTGCTGGCCCGCAGCGACATTGTGGATATCGTGGGCAGCTACGTCTCGCTGACGCCCAAGGGCGGCAGCTACTGGGGCTGCTGTCCCTTCCACAACGAAAAGACTCCCTCCTTCCATGTGCTGCCGGACAAGCAGTTTTACCACTGCTTCGGCTGCAAGAAGGGCGGCGGCGTCGTGAACTTCGTCATGGAGATGGAGGGACTGACCTATCCGGATGCCATCCGATTTCTGGCCAAGCGGGCCAACCTCCCGGTACCGGAGGAGAGCAGCGACGGAACGGAAAAGCTCCGCAGCCGGATGCTGGCGCTGAACCGGGATGCCGCCCGGTACTATTACAGCGTGCTCCAGTCCCAGGAGGGGGCGGCGGTGCAGGCGTATCTGGACAAGCGCCGCATCCGCCGGGGCATTGCCGTGCGGTTCGGTATGGGGGCGGCCCCGGACAGCTGGGATGCCCTGCTGACGGCGATGACCCACAAGGGCTACACCAAGCAGGAACTGATCTCCGCCGGTCTGGCGGTGAACGGGAAGAACGGGCGGCTGTATGATAAGTTCCGCAACCGGCTGATGCTGCCGGTCATTGATGTGCGGGGTGATGTGGTGGGCTTCGGCAGCCGTGTGCTGGACAAGTCCGAGCCCAAGTATATGAACACCCCGGAAACACTTACATACAGCAAGCGCCGTATTCTGTACGGCATGAATCTGGCTAAGAAGTCCAAGCGGTCCAATATCATCCTCTGTGAGGGCAATCTGGACGTGGTGACGCTGCATCAGGCGGGCTTTGACAATGCCGTGGCCTCCATGGGTACGGCGCTGACCCAGGAGCAGCTGCGGCTGCTGAGCCGCTACACCAAGGAGCTGGTGCTGTGCTACGACAACGACAACGCCGGACAGCAGGCCACCCGCCGGGCGCTGGAGCTGCTGAACAACTCCGAGTTTTCCGTGAAGGTCCTGCAGCTGCCCCGGCGGCTGGTGGACGGGGAGTACATCAAGCAGGATGCCGACGACTTCATCAAGTTTCAAGGGCCGGCGGCTTTCGAGCGGCTTTTGACCGGCAGCGAAAATGGCGTGGAGTTCCGACTGGATCAGATCGCCGGGAAGTACGACCTGACGGATGACACCCAGCGCATCGCCTATGCACAGGAGGTCAGCGAGGAGCTGGCCAAGCTGGAGAACGCCGTGGAGCGGGAGGTATACACCACCCGTGCCGCTCAGGCGGCGGGCCTGACGCCTGAGGCCATGCGTCTGGAGGTGGAGCGTACCCTGCGGCGAAAGCTGGGCAAGGAGCGCAAGGCCCTCCGGCGCCGGGAGCTGAATCCCGCCGTGTCGGTACAGCCCCAGGAGCGAGGCATCCGCTACACGAACGTGCGGAGCGCCATGGCGGAGGAAGGGGTGCTGCGCCTGCTGCTGAAGGACGAGAGCGTCTTTCCGGAGGAGACGCCCCTGCGGCAGGAGGAGTTTTCCTCGCCGCTGCTGGGCCGGGTGTTTGACCGCCTGTGGCAGCTGCGGCAGGAGGGACGGCCCCTCAGCGTGGCCGGACTCAGCGGAGAGCTGTCCGGCGAGGAAATGAGTCATCTCACCGGCGTATTGCAGAAGCCGGAGGCCACGGCCTCGGCCCAGCGGGCGCTGGCGGATTATATACGCATCATCCGGGAGGAGGCGCAGAAGCGGAACGCACAGGGCGATCCCCTTCTGGCGGCTCAGGAGAAGTATAAAGAAAAAAAGGGTTACGGAGGAAAGCAAGCATGAGTGAGAAGTTGAATCAGCAGCTGGAGCAGCAGGATCTGGAGGCCATGGCCGACCAGCTTTTGGCGGAGGATGCCGCCAAGCGGGAGGAAGAGGACTCCAAATCCCGCAAGAAGCTGGACGATAAGACCATTGCCGCCCTTCCGGCGGCGACCCTCATCACCGCAAACGAGAAATTGAAGGATCTGCTGGCCAAGGGCTGCAAGACCGGGAAGCTGGACCCCGGCGAGCTGTCGGACGTGGTGGATACCATGGATCTGGACGGCGACCAGATGGACCGTATCTACGATTCGCTGGCGGATCTGGGCATCGAGGTGGGCAGCGATGAGTTCCTGACGGACCTGCCCGATGACGGGGAGCCGCCTCTGGAGGAGATCGCCGAGATCGAGGAAGAGGAGCTGGTGGACCCCAACACGCTGGTGGACAGCTTCAACATCGACGACCCCGTGCGGATGTATCTGAAGGAGATCGGTAAGGTGCCGCTGCTGACGGCGGACGAGGAGATTCGTCTGGCCACGGCCATGTCCGCCGGCAACGCCGCCAAGGAGCGTATGGCGGCAGCGGAGAAGGAGGGCGAGGTCATCCCGGAGGAGGAGCTGGCCGCCCTGAAAAAGGACGTGAAGCAGGGGGAGAAGGCCAAGCAGAAGCTGGCGGAGGCCAACCTGCGTCTGGTGGTGTCTATCGCCAAGCGGTATGTGGGCCGTGGGATGCTGTTTCTGGATCTGATCCAGGAGGGCAATCTGGGCCTGATCAAGGCCGTGGAGAAGTTCGACTACACCAAGGGCTATAAGTTCTCCACCTACGCCACGTGGTGGATCCGGCAGGCCATCAGCCGGGCCATTGCCGATCAGGCCCGCACCATCCGCATCCCCGTCCACATGGTGGAGACCATCAACAAGGTCATCCGGGTATCCCGGCAGCTGATGCAGGAGCTGGGCCACGACCCCTCGCCGGAGGAGATCTCCGAGGAGATGGGGATGCCCGTGGACAAGGTGCGGGAAATTCTGAAGATCGCACAGGAGCCGGTGTCGCTGGAGACGCCCATCGGCGAGGAGGAGGATTCCCATCTGGGAGATTTCATCCCCGACGAGGGGGTGTCCGAGCCCAGCGAGGCCGCCAGCTTCACCCTGCTGAAGGAGCAGCTGGTGGACGTGCTCAGCACCCTGACGCCCCGTGAGGAGAAGGTGCTGAAGCTGCGCTTCGGCATTGAGGACGGACGCACCCGCACGCTGGAGGAGGTGGGCAAGGAGTTCAACGTCACCCGTGAGCGCATCCGCCAGATCGAGGCCAAGGCCCTGCGGAAGCTCCGCCACCCCTCCCGCAGCAAGAAACTGAAGGATTTCCTGAACTGAGGTGAGCGGGCATGATCGTTTCCTTTGATCGTCTGCCGGAGCAGCTGGTGTCCGGCTTCAAGGGCGGGGACGGTGTGGTGTCCGTCCGGGCCTATGACGATGACATGGGCCGCATTTTGCAGCTGACGGTGCCGGTGGGTGGCAGCATCGGCCCCCACACCCACACCGACAACTGCGAGGTGATGTGCATCGTCTCCGGCACGGGGCTGTGCCATGACGACGGCACGGAGGTGACCCTGACCCCCGGTATGTGGCACTACTGTCCCCAAGGCCACAGCCACAGCGTCCGCAACACCGGCGAAGAGCCGCTGGTGATCCGTGCGGTGCTGCCCAAGGGCAGATAATGGGGATTTAGACGAAATCCGGAGGAAATACTTCAGGAATTTTGGAACAATCGGGGAAATCCCGGAAAAGACTTGACAAGAGGGGATGAGAGGGGTACAATGCCACCATCCCAAGAATGCTTGAGGAAAGGACGGACGGCACCATGAAGAAGCTGCGTACCAACATGATGATGCTGGGGATGTGCATGGGCTCCATGTGCATGCGTCGCTGCGCCAATTCGGTCGTCTGCTTTCCGGCATCTGTTCTGTGATCCATACACTTGGGAAACCAAGCTTGCGAACAGCGGAAGGTCGAATGACCTCCCGCTGTTTTATTTTGCCGAAAAGGAGCTGATCCCTTTGATCCTGCTGACCAAGCGAATGTGTCCTCCGGACACGGTATCTATTATGAATTGCACAGACGAGAGGGACTGCCGAAGTGTCCCGATACAATAACTATTTATGAAAGAAGATAAAGGAGAATTCATCATGAAACGTTCCGTATTTGCAAAGATCGCCACGCTGGCTTTGGCGCTGGTACTGGTGCTGAGTCTGGCCGCCTGCGGTAAAAAGTCCGACAGCGGCGTGAAAATTCTGGTCCCCAACGACACCACCAACGAAGCCCGTGCGCTGCTGCTGCTGCAGGAGAACGGCATCATCACCCTGAAGGACGGTGCTGGCATCACCGCCACCAAGAACGACATTGTGGATAATCCCTACAATGTGGAGATCGTGGAGGCCGAGGCTGCTCAGCTGCCCTCCCTGCTGGCGGATGCCGAGTACGCCGTCATCAACAGCAACTACGCCATCAACGCCGGCCTGAACCCCGTGAAGGACTCCCTGCTCATCGAGGGCTCCGCCTCCGCCTATGCCAACATTCTGGCCGTGAAGGAGGGCGCTGAGAACACCGATGCCGTTAAGGCGCTGAAGGCTGCTCTGGAGAGCCAGCAGGTGGTGGACTACATCAACGAGAAGTATGACGGCTCTGTGGTGTCCGTGGTCACCGATCCCACCGATGGCTATGATGCCTCTGTGAACTATGATGCTCTGAACGGCACCACCATCTCCATCGCCGCCTCCCCCACGCCCCACGCCGAAATTCTGGAGGTCGCAAAGCAGATCCTGGCAGCCAAGGGCGTGACGCTGGACATTCAGGTCTACAACGACTATGTGGTACCCAATACCGTGGTGGATGACGGCACCGTCACCGCCAACTACTTCCAGCACCTGCCCTATCTGGAGGACTTCAACGCTCAGAACAACACCCACATCGTGTCCGTGGGCGGCATCCACGTGGAGCCCATGGGCCTGTACGGCGGCAAGCAGACCACGCTGGACGCCATCAGCGGTAAGTAAGAGAGAGGAGGGGAGACGTCCGTGATCGAATTAAAGCACGTCAGTAAGACCTTTGACTCCGATTCTGGAGGGGTAGATGCGTTGAAGGACGTCTCCCTGACCATTGAGGACGGGGACATCTACGGCATCATCGGCATGAGCGGTGCCGGTAAGAGCACGCTGGTGCGGTGTATCAATCTGCTGGAAAAGCCCACGGCGGGCGAGGTGGTGGTGGACGGCCAGCGGCTGGACACCATGACTCCGGCGCAGCTGCGGGCGGCCCGTCGGGAGATCACCATGATCTTCCAGCGGTTTAATCTGCTGATGCAGCGCACCTGCCTGCAAAACGTGTGCTTCCCCATGGAGTTGTCCGGGATGAAGAAGGCGGACGCCGTCCGCCGGGCCAAGGAGCTGCTGGAGCTGGTGGGTCTGCCGGATAAGGCACAGGCCTACCCGGCGCAGCTGTCCGGCGGCCAGCAGCAGCGCATCGCCATTGCCCGTGCGCTGGCTACCCAGCCCAAGGTGCTGCTGTGCGACGAGGCCACCAGTGCTCTGGACCCCAACACCACGCACCAGATCCTGGAGCTGATCCGGGATATCAATCAGAAGTTGGGCATCACCGTGGTGGTCATCACCCACCAGATGAGCGTGGTCAAGACCATCTGTAATCATGTGGCTATTCTGGATGGCGGCGTGGTGGCGGAGAAGGGGCTTGTGTCCGAAGTGTTCGCCGCTCCCAAGTCCGCCGCAGGACGGCGGCTGGTGTTCCCCGGCGGCGCCGATGCGCTGGTGTCCGACCCGCAGGCGGTGCGCCGGGTGCGGTTGACCTTCCGGGACAGCGTCACCACCGGCACGCCGCTGGTGGCGAGACTGGCCTCCGAGGAGGGCATCCTCTGCACGGTGATCTCCGCCTCCACCCAGAAGCTGTCGGAGGAGGTCTATGGCAGTATGCTGCTGGGCATCCCCAGCGGCCAGTTCCAGCGGGCCATGGATTATATCAGTGCCATGAGCAACATTCGGGTAGAGGAGGTAGACGGCCATGTACAGTGATCTGTTTTCGGCAGGCTCCGTGCAGGATCTGATGGCGGTGCTGCCCAGCCTGCCCTACGCCATTTGGGAGACATTCTATGTGACGGTGCTCAGCACCCTGTTGTCACTGGTGCTGGGGCTGCCGCTGGGCGTTCTGCTGGTGGCGGGGGAGAAGAACGGCGTGCTGCCGCTTCCCCGCTGGCTGCTGCAGGTACTCAATGTCATCATCAACCTCCTGCGCTCGGTTCCTTTCCTGATCCTGATGATCATGGTGTTCCCCCTGTCCCGGCTCATCATTGGCACGGCGGTGGGTACCACAGCCACCATCGTTCCGCTGGTGGTGGCGGCATTCCCATTTGTGGCCCGTCTGGTGGAGAGCAGTCTCCGTGAGGTGGACCCCAATATCATCGAGGCGGCACAGAGTATGGGTGCTACCCCCCTGCAGATCATCTGCAAGGTCATGATCCCGGAGAGCGTGCCGTCCCTGATCCAGAACGTCACCATCGCCCTGACCACCATTCTGGGTTACTCCGCCATGAGCGGTATCATCGGCGGCGGCGGTCTGGGTAAGATCGCCATCGACTACGGCTACTATCGCTACAAGTATCTGGTGATGCTGGTGGCGGTGGTGATTCTGATCCTGCTGGTGCAGCTGTTCCAGAGCCTGGGCACATGGCTGGCCCGCCGCAGCGATAAGCGGCTGAAAAAGTAAAATCTGCGTGAAGCATGAAAAAGATGCCCGTGGTACATCGTACCACGGGCATCTTTTTCATGATATCGGGATATCAGCCCCGCATTTTGGCCTCGATGGCCTTGCCGGTGGGAGTGTCCGCCAGACCGCCCAGCGCCGTCTCCCGGAACTCCACGGGGATGCGGCGGCCCACCTCACCCATGGTGTCGATGACCTCGTCCACGGGGATGCGGCTCTCGATGCCCGCCAGCGCCATATCCGCCGCACTGACGGCGTTGACGGCGCCGATGACATTGCGCTTGACGCAAGGAACCTCCACCAGACCTGCTACTGGGTCGCAGATCAGGCCCAGCAGATTCTTCAGGGCCATGGCCACGGCGTGGCAGATCTGCTGGCCGCTGCCGCCCCGGAGGGCCACCAGAGCCCCCGCCGCCATGGCGCTGGCGGTGCCGATCTCAGCCTGACAGCCGCCGGCGGCGCCGGCGATACAGGCCCGGTAGGCGATGACGGCGCCGATGCCGCTGGCCACATACAGCGCCTCTAAGATCTGGCGCTGGTTCAGCTCCTCATACTTGCACAGGGGCAGCAGCACTGCCGGCAGTACGCCGCAGGCTCCCGCCGTGGGGGCCGCCACGATGCGGCGCATACAGGCGTTGGACTCCGCCATGCTGAGGGCCTCTGCGATGACCTCGCTGACGTAGCCGCCGGACATGGCCTTGCCCCGGATGGCGTACTGGCGCATTTTCAGACCGTCGCCCCCCACCAGCCCGCTGACGCTGCGGCGGTCGCCGGTATAGCTGTCGGAGGCGTCTACCATGGCCTGCCATGTGGTGAGCATCTTGGCCAGAGAGGACTCCCGGCTCACCTGCCGCTCCTCCATGTCCGCTGCCAGCACCACCTCCCAGAACTCCTTGCCCTCCTGCTCCATGCAGTGCAGGATATCCGCCATCGAATCAAGAGACATGATCCTCGTCCTCCTTATCATAGTAGGTCACCGACAGGATGCCCGGCAGCTCCGCCAGAAAGCTCACCTGATGGGGCTTAATGTGCTGATCCGTCTCGATGACCATCAGGGCATCGCCGTCCCGCTTGTGGCGGCACAGGCTCATATTGGCCACGTTGATCCGCAGCTGGCTGAGGATGGTGGTGACGGCGGCCAGAGTACCGTTTTCATCGTGGTTGCGGACCACCAGCGTGTTGTAGTCTCCGGTGAAGCTGACGTCGATGCCGTCCAGCTTGTTCACCACGATGCGGCCGCCGCCGATGGAGGCGGCCTGCAGCTCCAGATGCTTGCCGTGGGCGTCCCGGACCTCGATGACCGCCGTGTTGGGGTGGGCGTCCCGCAGGTCGATCTTATCCACGGTGAAGTGCAGACCCGCCTTCTCCGCCTCCTGAAAGGCGAAGGGGATCCGCATATCGTCGGGGTTCATGCCCAGCAGACCCGCCACCAGCGCCCGATCGGTGCCGTGGCCGGAGCCGGTCTCGGCAAAGGAGCCGTGGAGGTGGATCCTGGCCTCCATCGGCTCACCGCCCAGCAGTGTACGGGCCATCTTGCCGATGCGGGCCGCTCCGGCGGTGTGGGAGCTGGAGGGACCCACCATCACCGGGCCTAAAATATCGAAAATGTCCATGTAACATGGCCTCCTGTCGTGATATGTACCATACGTTCGGTATCATACCACATCCCAATGCAAAAAGCGAGAGGGTTTCAGAAAAATTTTCAGCTTTGGGCAGGGCATATCATTTTTCTTGTTTTTTCGCCCGGTACGGAGTATGATGGAGACAGTATCATGCAGAGAGGAGCACTGCCTATGAAGATCGCACTGGTGGACGATGATCCCAGGGCTCTGGCGCAGCTGGAGCAGTATCTCACCGAGCAGCTGGGTCGGGAGACGGAGATCTCCCACTACGGCAGCGGGGAAGCGCTGCTGGCGGACTGGCGGCCCGGCGCCTTCGAGCTGGTGGTGCTGGATATCTACATGGGCGGCGCCACAGGCATGGAGGTGGCCCGGCGGCTGCGGGCCGGAGACGGACAGGTGCGGCTGGCCTTCGCCACCTCCAGCAACGACTTCGCCAGCGAAAGCTATGAGGTGGGGGCCTGCTACTATCTGCGAAAGCCCTTCCGGCCGGAGGGAGTCCGGGCCATGCTGGAGCGGCTGGATCTGGAGGCGCTGGAGCGCTCCCGCCGGCTGCGGCTGCCGGACGGCAGTCAGGTGGTGCTGCGGAGCATCCGCTACGCCGCCTCCGACGGCCACCGGGTGACGCTGCACTGCAAGGATGGGGACCGTACCCTGCGGACCTCCTTTGCCGCCGTGGAGCCGCTGCTGTGCGCCTATCCGTGCTTCTGCGGCATCTGCCGGGGCGTGGTGGTGAACTTCCACGAGGTGGCCGGCCGGCAGGAGGACGTGTTCCTGCTGAAGGACGGTACTCGTCTGCCCATCAGCCGCCGGAGGTTACGGGAGGTGCAGGAGGCATACTCTGCCTTCCGCTTTGACCGGCTGCGAAAGGACGGTGTCGACTGATGCCGCCGCTGTATCGGATGCTGGAGGTCTGCGTTTATTCACTGACGAACTTCCTGCCCTTTCTGGCCATGGCCCTCTATCCCTTCCGGCGGAGACTGCGGTTTTCTCCGGCGGTGGCGGCGGCGCTGGTGGCAGTGCTGACGCTGCTGCAAATGGGACTGGGCCTGTGCGCTGCCTTCTTCACGCCGGGGCGGGGCAGCCTTCTCAGCGCCGTCAGCACGGGGCTGTACGCCGTGTTCTACTTTCTGGCGGTGCGGGCCTATCCCGGCAAGACGCTGTTTACCCTGCTGATGATCTCTAATCTGGCCAATCTGGTGGTGATTGCCGCCAAGTGCCTGGAGGGACAGCTGTTCCCGGCGCTGGCGGTGCAGTCCTACCGATGGTCCTTCGCCCTGATGATGCTGGCGGTGGAGGCGGTGCTGTTCCTGCCGCTGCTGCTGTATGTCCGGAAGGTCTATACTCCCGCCGTGGAGCAGGAGACATCGGGGCTGGCATGGCGCTATCTGTGGCTCATCCCCGCCACCTTCTATCTTATCTGGTACTACGTCATTTACGGCAACACCAACCTGACGGGGCTGGAGATCGCCCTGCGGCCCAGCAACACCATCGTGCTGCTTTTCATCAACACCGGGGCGGCGCTGGTGTACTATGTGGTGGCCCGACTGGTGCTGGAGCAGGAGAAGCTGGTTGCCCTGCAGCAGAAGAACTATGCGCTGGCCATGCAGAGCCTGCAATACGAGAACCTGCAGGAACGTATTGCCGAGGCCCGGCAGGCCAAGCACGATGTGCGCCACCACATCGCGCTGCTGCAGGATTGCCTCCGGCGGAAGGACTACGACGCCATGCAGGCGTATCTGGATCGGTATCAGGAGACGCTGCCCGACGCCCGGCAGCTGCAATTCTGCGGCAATGCCGCCGTCAATGCCGTACTGTCCTACTTTGCCCAGCAGGCGGCGGCCCAGCAGGTGGAGTTCTCCGTAAAGGCCCAGCTGCCGGAGTATACCGGCGTCGCTGACCCGGATCTGGCGGTGCTGTTCGGCAATCTGCTTGAAAACGCCCTCACCGCCTGTATGCAGGAGGCATCGCCCCGCATTGTGGTCCGCATTACCGCCGATGCCCACACCCTCTGCGCCGCCGTGGACAATACCTTCACCGGCGCAGTGCGCCGCACCACCGGCGGATTCCTCTCCACCAAGCACGCCGGACTGGGGCTGGGGACGGCCTCCGTCCGCAGCATCGCTGAGAAGTACCACGGCGTGTGCCGACTGGAGCCGAGAGACGGAATGTTCTGCGCCTCCGTGCTGCTGGAGCTGCCACAGGAGAAGCTGTGAAAAAAGACCGCCGGGATGTCTCACGGAGACATCCCGGCGGTCTTTTTGTATGTCCGTTTATTCCGCCACTACCGGCGCATCCAGCCAGTAGATGACGTAGCACTCCTGCATTTCGCCCATGAAGAAGAAAATGTTCTCCCCCATCTGGATATGCTCCCCGAAGGCCAGATCCGGCACGAACAGACGGCCGCTGGTGCGGCCATGCCCCTTGATGGTGAAGCCCTCCGGTGTGGGATGCTTCCGCAGCTCGTTGGCGGCCTCCTCCAGCCCCGGAAAGCGCAGCGTCCGCTCCAACTCCGCCAGCTGCGTGGCCCCATTGATGTACACCAGATTGTTTTCATCCTTGAACCAGTTGATACGCATACGTACCTCCTAAGATGTAGTGTCTCCAGTATACCACAGCTTTTCACCTTTGTCAGCAAAAATTCCCGGCATGGGCCGTGGGCTTCTGTTCCCCTGCGTTCTGCCATGGGGAAAATTCACAAAAAATGGTAAAAAACCATTGAAATTTTTATCGTTCGATTGTATAATCAAAGAGAAGTCAGGCAGAGATACTCCGCAACGACGAAAGGGAGCGTATACAAAATGCTGACGGATGAGGAGTTGGCCGCTGTGCCGGAGGAACTCCTGAAGGATCTGCTGCGCTATTCGGAATACGGCTGGCGGGATAGGCGCATTGTCTCGCTGCTGGCCCGATGCTATCCGGTGGTGCTGACGGAGGCGGACGTGCGCAAGCTGCGCCGTCTGGGGCAGAAGAAACTGTAGCAGACCTGAACCGGCAGGGGGGAGACTCCGTAAGGGGAGTCTCCCCGCTATAAAGTATTTGAAACAAAACCCCCGAAGGGGGCGGCTGAGCCGCTCTCTCCGGGGGTTTGTGCACGGGATGCGTTTACAGGTTCTTCTCGTAGGACTCGATCATCTTCTTGACCATCTGGCCACCCACGGAGCCGGCCTCACGGGAGGTCAGGTGGCCGTTGTAGCCCTCCTTCAGGTTCACGCCCACCTCGTTGGCAGCCTCCATCTTGAACTTATCCATGGCGGCACGGGCCTCGGGGATATTCAGCTTGTTGTTGTTCTTACTGGACATTGTGTCGTTCTCCTTTCATGTCTGATTTGCGCTTTTGCGCTGGTTGGGTATCGCACACATAGCTTTTCCCAGCGGTGGACGAATATGCGATGCGGCGGCTGGTAATTTTTGCAGAGATCGCAGAGGCATTTTCCCCTGAAAGCAAAAGAAGCGGCCAAGGGAAAGATGCTTGACCAATCGGCCATATCCAGCAATAATGACTGATATAGACAACAAAACACGAATTCAGAATAAACCGGTCCATCTTAAAGTTTGTCATTGACCGATGCTGACGGATGTGTTGTAATCGGCGCATCAAATGATGAACGGCATAGGAGTTGCCTGTGGCGCAGCGGAGGCATTGATCTGCCGGCAAGAAACGGGTCTGGCGGCCATCATATGCACCATGCAGGTGGAGGACGTGGCGGTGATCGATCTGGAGGGCAATCACATTGTCGGTGCCTAAATGCCTTCACACGGGACATGATCTCCGGTCGTGGCTTCATCGTCATCGCCGCCCAGAGCCTTGGCATGGGCGCCCCGTCTTGCCCCCATCTGGGCGCTGATCTTCGGCGCAGCCAGTGCGGTGGGCTGCGGTGCAGGGCTTCGGAAGGCCCCCGCAGCTGGCTGCCATGCTGCCCTGCGTCATCACCAAATCGTGGGGCTGATGCTGGCCGGTATGCGGAAAAAACACGCCAAATACACGCCTCTCCGGTTCCACGGATGCGGCCTCTCGCTCCTGAAGCCAAAAAGGACCCCGCAGGCACTGCCTGCGGGGTTTCGTTCTGTTGTGATTTTACGCACCTGCGTGGCGCAGGGCCAGATCGCAGACGGCGGCAGCGGATGCGGTAGGGAAGTCCGCCCGACGGGCCACCATGCTCCGGGGGTCGATGGCCCCGGAGAGGATGCCCTGCAGTATGGGCTGGAGTTCCTCGTCGCTGCTGACCGCCAGCGCACAGCCGTGGCGGGTCATGAAGTCGATGTTGTGGCTCTCGCAGCCGGGGACGGCGTTGAGGTACAGCAGCGGCGTTCCGGCGGCCACGGCTTCGGCGGTGGTGAGGCCCCCGGCCTTGGTCAGCAGCAGGTCCGAGGCGTACATATACCGGAACATCTCGTGGGTATAGCCCAATACCCGCACCCGATCCACGGGGCGGAAGAAATCGCTCTGCATCTGCTGATACATCCGGTGGTTGCTGCCGCAGATGGTGACCAGCAGATCCTCCGGCCCCATGAGCTCCGCTACCTTCTGAGCGGTGGTACGCAGGGGTCCGGCGCCCATGCTGCCGCAGGCCAGCGTGAGGATGCGGCCATCCACCGGAAGATCCAGCGCACGGCGGGCCTCCTCCCGGCTCTCCGGATGCAGGAACTGCCGCCCAACGGGGATGCCGGTGGGGAAGAGCCGCTCCTGCGGCAGTCCGGCGGTCACGAACTCCGGGATCAGGTCCCGGTGGGGGATGCACAGTCCGTCCACCTGCAGATCCCCCACACCGGGAGAGCAGGTGAAGTCCGTGGCCACGAAGTAGGTGGGGATGCGGACGCCATAGCTGCAGCGCAGCTCCGTCATCATCATGGCGGGGAACAGGTGGACGCAGATCACGGCATCCGGCGCCTGGTCGATCAGCTCCTCATACAGGGGGCCGATGCCCCGGATGCTCTGCTCATAGAACAGACTGGAGGGGTGCTTCTCCTCCCGACGATAGCCTGCGCCGTAAATTTTGGGGGCATAGCGATAGGCAAAGTCGTGGCCGTGGCTGATGAGGTCGGCCGTGGACTTGGGCAGGAATTGCAGGGCGTCATAGGTGCGGTTCTCCACACTGCGGGCCTCCAGCTCCTGAGCCAGCGCCGCAGCGGCAGAGTTGTGTCCTCCCCCCGTGGAACAGGAGAACAGAAGCACTTTCATACAGGTCTCCTCCTTGTTTTCTCCGCAAGCTTTTGCAGTCTCGGCCGGTTATAGCGCTGGATGACGATGAAGCTCACGTTCCCCAGCACATTATACACCAGCCACAGCAGCGCCGCCCAGCCGCTGCGCCACAGAAAAAAAATTCCAGCCGACAGCAACGTCAGCGCCCAGTGGACGCACTCGGCCACGCAGGTCTCCTGCACCAGTACCGCCGGGTCGCTGCCCAGATCCTTTCGGACCATGTCCGGCATCAGGCGGCTCATATCCGGCAGATGATCCTTCCACTTCCGGATACCCAACTTCAGGTAGATGCGCCCACCCTTTTCCCAAGGGGCGGAACGCCATGGGGCCTTTTCGGCGCAGAACCATTTGCGGGGCAGGGCCTGCCCCAGCGGATGGGCCGCCACCCCCAGTGCCGCCAGATACAGCGCACAGCGCCAGAAACCGTGCATTTCTCCATCCGCCCCTTTCTTGCGATCGCCGCCCTCCTGCGGCGTGTCAAACTGCTGTTATTTTAACAGACATAGTGATGAAAATCAAGCTGACGGGCCAATAGTGTCCTGTATATTTACAGAATAGACACAATTGAAGCTGCCTGAGAAACAAAGGAAAATAAGAGGAATCCTCCGTCGGTTGACAAGCAGAGCGGGATGTGGGAAAATAGACGGGATCAACGAAGGAGAAGAGTAGACATGAAGAGACGGATCCTATGGCTGCTTGTGTGTATGCTGCTGTGTACGACGATGGCGGCCTGCGCCCGGAGGGAAGCGCCCCAGCTGCCGACGGCGGAGGTGCAGACCCAGCCGGAGACCCCAGAACCAACGCAGGAGACCGAGCCTTCGCAGGCCCCGGAGGAGCCGGATCAGGCAGTCTCGGCCCACGGCTCTGCCGCTTACATCCATGGCCGGACGCTGGTGGTATCCATTTTTGCCGACGATGCCGCTACCCATTGGGACGAGACAACGGACGCTGCCGATATAGACCAGACGCAGGAGCACCTCCGCATCGCCACGGAATGGCTGACGGATGCCGTAAAACCATACGGCGTCACGGCCGAATTTTTCTACGATTGGAAGGAGGACCCCGATCTGCGGTACAGCGCCAAATTCACCGAGACGCTGGTGCGTGCAGACGGCTCCATGTACGATGTGCAGGCCGGTTATATTCAGGAGAACATCCCCACCGAGGAGCTGAAGCGTGCGTATGACGCAGACAATGTGGTGTACTTTTTCTTTTTCAACACGCCCTATGAGGGAACGCCCAGTCCCTGGTCGCTGGGACGGCTGAACAGTCAGGCCTGCGACACGGAGCTGGTCAATCTGTTTCTCCGGGCGGCAGGCCCTGTGGATGAGCCGCCATCTGCCTACGCACATGAGCTGCTCCACGCCTTCGGGGTCCCGGATCTGTACTATACCGGGGGGCTGATCCCACAGGCTTACGTGGACTACTGCAAGGAGACGGGGTCACAGGACATCATGTACACCATCAACGGCGATATGGACCGCATCACCGGCCAGCTGACGGAGCTGGATGCCTATTATCTGGGGCTGACCGCCCGCCCGGCTGAGGCCGACCGGTGGCAGCTGGGCCTCAGCGAATATGAGAGGGAATAATACTCCCGTAAACCACAGATAAGTGAAAAAGAAGCGGAAGGCGAGAGCCTTCCGCTTCTTTCGTTATGACTTGTAGTGGTGGGCGTCCTGCAGCACCATGTCCTTGACCTTCATGAGCCGGGTGGTGTTGCCCCGCTCATTCTCCTCCAGCTTCATGGTGATGTAGCGGATGTTCCGCTGATTTTCCGGGATCACCACATACTCCAGTGCGTTGACCCGGCGGCGGGTGCGCTCGATGTCCTGTGCCAGCAGCTGGACGGTCTTTTCCGCCTGCGCCAGCTCCAGCAGATCGCTGTACACCCGGTTCAGGGCCTGCAGAGCATCGTCCAGCTCGCCGCTGGTCTGGGCAAAGCCATAGCAGGCCAGATCCGGCTGCGTCTCCTGCTCCGCCCGATGGAACACCGGCACGGCGATGCTCATGATGTTGCGCTGGTCCACCGTCACCTCTGTGGAGAGCCGGGGGGCCATCAGCGCCTGCTCCAGCATCTCCGGGGACATGACGGCGCTGGCTACGGTAAAGGCGGCATTGGCCTGCGCCAGCCCCTCCTCCACCCGCTTGCGCAGCTGACGGGTGCGGCGTACCTCCTGCATGAACTGCTTCATGAGGCCGTCCCGCTTGTCCTTGAGGAGCTTGTGGCCCCGGAGGGCCGTTTTCTGCTTGGCCTTCAGCCGGGTCAGCTCCATGCGGGTGGGATTGATGGTCTTTCCCGCCATAGCGATCAGTCCTCCTTGGGCAGATACTTATCCACCATGTCGCCCTTGATGCGCTTGAGCTCCTCACGGGGCAACAGACGCAGCAGCTCCCAGCCCAGATCCAGCGTCTCGGTGATGGAGCGGTCGGTGTCGAAGCCCTGCGAGACGTAGCGCTTTTCAAATTCGTCAGCGAACTTGGCGAACTTCAGATCCGTATCCGTCAGGGCGGACTCGCCCAGAATGGTCATCAGCTCACGGGCCTCCTTGCCGGAGGCGTAGGCGGAGAACAGCTGGTTCATGGTGGGGGCGTGATCCTCACGGGTCTTTCCCTCGCCCACGCCCTTGTCCTTCAGGCGGGACAGACTGGGCAGCACGTCGATGGGGGGCTGAATGTTCTTGCGGTACAGGTCACGGGACAGGATGATCTGTCCCTCGGTGATATAGCCCGTCAGGTCGGGGATGGGGTGGGTTTTGTCGTCCTCCGGCATGGTCAGAATGGGGATCATGGTCACGGAACCGGGGCAGCCCAGCTGGCGGCCCGCCCGCTCATACATGGTAGCAAGGTCCGTATACAGGTAGCCGGGGTAGCCACGGCGGCCGGGGACCTCCTTCCGGGCGGCGGATACCTCCCGCAGCGCCTCGGCGTAGTTGGTGATATCCGTCAGGATCACCAGCACGTGCATTCCCTTTTCAAAGGCCAGATACTCGGCGGCGGTGAGGGCCATACGGGGCGTGGCGATACG
>OBLO01000459.1_pt1 | contig 41917 bp, 29 predicted proteins | sample 1519401 | NCBI WGS metagenome assembly OBLO01 (sample SAMEA2602897, study PRJEB22501) | metagenome | reverse complement strand
GACGAGGCGGATTTGAACGGGCTGGTTTAAGCCGGTTTAGATCGGTTTCGGCTGGCACACATGGACGCGTCATTGGCGACGCATCACCATCACCGCCAACGGCAACACACACCAAATACCAGCCGGCAAAAACCTAAGCTAGCGTGGATGCGTAAGGGCATTGTCTTGCCCGGTCACTTCCCTTACGTACCGCTGCGCCGCCACTACCCCACATGTCGCCTCCTCACACACCAACAAGCGTCCGATTCTGCAGAATCGGACAATCAGCGGCGTCGCGCAAACCACACGTTGATCAGCGAGCCGACTACCACCAGCGCGACACCGATCCAGAATGGCATGCCCAACGTCACGCCCAATAGGAGCGTGCTGGAAGCAGTGGAGAACAGCGGCGTCGCATACGAACCGATCGCAAGCGTTTCCATACTGCCATGTAGCATGCCATACCCCCAGCACGCGTAGCCGCCGGCAATCGACGCGGCACATGCGAGCAGCGCAATATAGCCGCCGATGCCAGGCGCTACAGCTGGCAAACCGTCGCCCGAAACGAAATGGATAATCCACAGCACAACAGCAACGCAACAGAAGAAAATCGTCGTACCATCGTAACCACCGGACATCGATGGCGTCACGGTCGCGTAAATCGCCCAAATAAAGGCACCTGCGAACGCGAGCGCGTACGGCAATGGATTGCTGGCGATATTGGCAACCGCTTCCTGCACGTCAAGGTTTTCACCGCCGACCGCCATTGCCACGCCGACGGTGGCTACGATTGCACCCGGCAGCGCTTCGGAGACCGAGCCGCGTTTGTGCGACACGGCGGCGGTCATCAGTACCAGCAGCGTCGGCCACAAATAATTGACGAGGCTGACTTCCACAGATTGCGCGTTCGTTGTGGCCAGACCGATCGACAGCGAGATCGACGCCTCGTATGCGATGAACATGAGTCCGCCTGCGACGAGGTACTTGCGTGGCGCTTGGCTAATCGGTTTCGGCCGTCGCACGATGAGCAGGAGCATGCCGCCGACAGTGTAGATGAGCGCCGAGCCGAGCGTGGCGCCGAACGATTCGGAAACGAGTCGCACGAGGCCGGCCATGAAGCCCCACAGGACGATTGCGAACAGGCCGATGAGTGTCGCCGCGTGTGATATGGCATGACCAAATAGGGGGGTACTGGGGCGTTCGCCTGCGGATTCGGCGGGAAGTTTCTGATCCGTATTCACGGATTCCAGCCTACCTGCCGCCCACCCCGCATGTCCGATTCTGCAGAAACGGACAATTGAACACCGGTTTTGGCACCTTGTGCGTCCGATTCACCAGAAACGGACGCACAAACATTCGGATTCGTATCCCTCACGTCCGATTCACCAGAAACGGACATTCCTGCGACCTGTGATGCCGCAAACCCGATTACCCCCGGAACCGCGCCAACAGCAGCGTCGGCCACCCCAACCGACGCGGCCACACCATCCGTATCAGCAGCCAAGTCCACGCGTCCCGCACCCCCACAGCCCGCCGACGCGCGCACGTCGCCCATGACCAAATCATCCAACGTCACGCCGAACATGTCGCAAAGCATCAGCAGCTTGTCCATTTCGGGGTATGCCTTCTCGGACTCCCATTTCGAAATTGCCTGCCGGGAAACGCCCAGCAGCATTGCCAGCTGTTCCTGCGTCATGTTGCGCGAACCGCGCAGATACTGCAGATTCTCTTTGAAACTCATGTCCGCCCTTTCGTCGAGTTTCCATATCGCCTCGACTTGCGATTATTGGCGATTGCCAAGCAACAGCTTGGCATAAGCGTCGCGTTCCACGCCACCATCTTTCGGTTGCATTGCGATTCGCAACCAAATTTTGCGACGCAACCGACAGTTGCGCGGCGCGAAGTTGACTTCACGGGTCTTTTACGGCAATAGAAAAAACCTTGGAATTCCAACGATTCCAAGGGTTTCGAATGGAGCGGATGACGGGAGTCGAACCCTACCTGACCGATGCTATAAAGCCGTTAAATACCAGTGATTTAGCGGCTTTAACCGCTTGACTACAGCACTGTATGACAACATGGTGACAACAATTTGGGAACGAATCGTTTCGAGGCGTTCTCTCATGTACCGCATGGTCCATCGCATTAGCTGTTCCTAATGAATCGGCTGATTGGGCCCGCCAGCTTCGCCAGATAGATCAGGTGCGCGGCAACAGTGAGAAGAATCCACCAAGCGGGCCAGCCCACCGGATTGTGCGGGATCATGGCGAGACGGTCGGCCAGGACGAAGCCCACCATGACAGCCAACGTCCAAAGAACGATATGGACTCCCAGGGTTCCTTCCGTAAGCCAGCCTCTCATCGTCGTAAAAACAGCCACCGCATATCCGCCTGCTACGAGCAGAGGCATGCCGCAGACCACGGCTGCCAACAGCAGCATGAGCAGAAACACGAGTGGCCGATCCCACCATCCGCTCGGGATGATCTCATCCAGCCGCGCATCGATATCCGCAAGCCATTGGCCGACCACCGCGAGCTGCCTCCCACACATACGAAGCCAGTCGAGCAACGAGTCGGCGAAGGCTTGCCAGCGTCCTTGCATGACGACGGCGAACATCGGCACCACGGCCGAGCACACACCCAGGCACAAGGCAAAGAGGATGCGCTTGTCACGCTCACGCTGCCTGTCGCTGCTCTCCTTAAGACGCCGACGCATCCGCTCCGATTCCCGTTCGACTTGTTTGGCGATGTCCTCACGTATCCGCTTCCGCTCGTTTTTAAGACGTTCGCGTTCATCCCGAACTCTGGATTCAGCGGTTTCGACCTTCGGATTCTCCAATACGGCAAGGCCCTCACGACGGCATAGTTCGTCGCTGACCGCGCGCCACTGGTCGATGCTTCTGCGGGTCAGACGCATCTTTCTTCCCGTCCTTCGGTTCGCCGCACAGATGACGATGTGGTTGTGCAGGTGATGCCGATCCATGTGCGGGGAGACCACATACTTGTAGTCGCCGCCCGTGATCGCCTCGGTCAGCATGACGCCCAGCTCATGCACCTGTTCCGCGTTCACATGCTCGTCGGGACTGAACGAATGCTTCAGATGCAGGGCGAGCACGCCGTCCTTGCGCAGCCCATTCGCGCATCGTTCCAGGTCCCGGATCATCGGTTCGGCGAGCATGTTCGCGTCATGCCGCTCGCTGCTGTAGCTCGCGTATACGAGCCTGCCGCCATCGTTCTTCTCGGGATTGATGACGTAACGAATCATATCCGGAAGATTCGTCTTGACCTTGTTCCCAAGTTTGACCACGGCCATCAGTACAGCCCCTGTGCCACATCTATCTCCGCTTTCTCGCGCTCCATCCCCGTCATCCTCTCATCCATCAAGAAAGCGGAGACCAGTTTGGACGTTGGACAAGCTGCTGGTTTAGATGGCAATCGGGGCTCCGCAGATTTTTCTGCGGAGCCCCGATTGCCAAAAGTATGGTCCCCCGGTGTCCTCATTCCGTTTCGGCCCCTGGGACGGCCGTTCCCTCACATTCCGATGAAGCGATCGAAGTATTGGCGGAACCGTTCGACGACTCGGCTCTTCATCAGCTCGTACGCGTTGCTCGGCGCGAAGCGTGACACAGGGGGCAGCATCGACACTATTCTGGTGCCGTCCGTGTCGACATAGCCTTCCTTGAAACAGTCGATGATGAACTGCTCGGCCAGTCCCGTCTTCAGGCGCTCCTCGCTGACGATGCGCTCGAACTCCTCCTGCTTTTTGCGGATAATGTATTCCTTCCAGTCGCGCTGCACGTCCGCGCCTGAGGACAGGGACTCGACGAACGAGTCGATGAGGTCTTTCTTGCTGCGCAGGTCTGGCGAAGACATGATGGTGCGGTCGATATCGGCGAGGATCGCCTTGTCCTCCATATGCCCGTCATGGTATTTGGCTACGAGTTCGAGGATGTAGTCGATGTTCACTTCGATCTGTTTGACCAGTTCGGCTTCGAAGACGACGTCATCGTTGATGATTTCCTTGTCGGCTTCCTCATGCGAACGCCGCTGTTGGTAGAGATCGATGTACAGGCTCTGGTAGTCCTGCAGGTCGCGCAGACTCAGCACATCATCATTGGAGAAATCGTCGAAGGCCTGCAGGATGTTGCGTAGCCGCAGGATCGAGCCGAACAGGGTGAGGAAATCCTTCTGCGCCTGTTCTCCGACGATTTCCTCGCCCAGAGGGAACCGCTTGAGCAGTTGCGAGACCTTCTCGTTGTATGCAGCAAGATATTCCACATATGGCTTAAGCACCACCGTGCCCTTGGCGTCCTTGTCTCCGAACAGCGCCAGGGCGTCATCCACCTCCTGCCGCAGATCACGGAAGCAGACGATGTTGCCGAAGGTCTTCACCGAGTTCAGGATGCGGTTGGTGCGGCTGAACGCCTGCATCAGGCCATGCTGCTTCAGGTTCTTGTCCACCCACAGGGTGTTGAGCGTCGTGGCGTCGAAGCCGGTGAGCAGCATGTTCACCACGATGGCCATGTCCAGATCGCGGTTCTTGAGCCTGAGGCACAGATCCTTGTAGTAGTTCTCGAACTGGTCGGAGGCCGTGCTGAAGCTGCTGCCGAACGTTCGGTTGTAATCGCAGATCGCGGTGTCGAGGAAATCCCGTGATGACTGGTCAAGGCCAGCGGTCTCGAAGTCCTCGTCATCAATGAAGCCCTGCTCGCCGGGGTCGGCCTCGTTCGGCGCGAAACTGTAGATCAAGGCGATTTTCAACGGTTCCCCACCGCGCTCGGCCTGCTGGCGCTGGAACTCGGCGTAATACTGCTTTGCCATGCCGATGGAATCAGCCGCGAACAGCGAATTGAAGCCGCGGACGCGCCGGTCCTTGAGCATGTAGCTGGATTGCCGCTTGGTTTTCTGGTCGAAATGGTCGAGCACATACGACGTGACCGCGCTCACGCGCCGCGGGTCGCTCAGCGCCTTGGCCGCGTCGATGCCGTACACCTGTTCGTCCCTGACGCCTTCCTTACGGCGCACCGTGTCCACGTAGCCGATACGGAACGGCAGCACGTTGCCGTCCTTGATCGCGTCCACCACCGTGTATGAGTGCAGGCAGCCGCCGAACGCCTGTCCGGTGGTGCGCAGGTCGGGGGAGCCACCGGTTTTCGCGTTCACGGCGAAGATGGGAGTACCGGTGAACCCGAACAGATGATAGTTCTTGAAATGCTTGGTGATGGCAGTATGCATTTCTCCGAACTGGCTGCGATGACATTCGTCGAAAATCAGCACCACATGCTGCGCGTAGACATCGTGCTTGGGATTGCCGCGGATAAATGAGGAAAGCTTCTGAATCGTGGTGACGATGATCTTCGCGTCGGGGCTGGCAAGCTGGTCGGCAAGCACCTTGGTGCTCTTGTTGGAGTTGACCGCGCCCTTTTTGAAGCGTTCGTATTCCTTGATGGTCTGGTAGTCGAGGTCCTTGCGGTCCACGACGAATAGCACCTTGTCGACGCCGTCCATGTTGCTGGCGAGCTGCGCCGTTTTGAAGCTAGTCAGCGTCTTGCCGCTGCCTGTGGTATGCCACACGTATCCGCCCGCCTCGGGCGTGCCGAGTTTCTTCGGATCGTATTCGCTGATGAGAATGCGGTTGAGGATGCGTTCGGTGGCCGCGATCTGGTATGGGCGCATCACCAGCAGGTCATGCTCGGCGGTGAACACGCAATATCGCGTCAGGATATTGAGCAGTGTATGCCGAGCGAGAAAAGTCCTGGCGAAACCCGTCAGGTCGGCGATGACATAGTTGCGCCCGTCGGCCCACCAGCTGGTGAATTCGAAACTGTCGGAGCTCTTCTGCGAACGGCCGGCTGCGGGACGGCCTTCCATTTCATGGATGTGCTTGAAGCGCGTGGTGTTGCTGTAGTACTTGGTGTGCGTGCCGTTCGAGATAATGAAGATCTGGGCGTACTCATAGAGTCCCGATCCGCCCCAGAAGCTGTCACGCTGGTAACGGTTAATCTGGTTGAACGCCTCCTTGATCGCCACGCCCCGCCGCTTCAATTCGATTTGCACCAACGGCAGGCCGTTGACCAAAATCGTCACATCATACCGGGTCGGATGGCTGCCGCCCTCCTCCTCGAACTGGTGAAGCACCTGGAGGCGGTTGCTGTGAACATGTACCTTGTCGATGAGACGAATGTTCTTCGTCGTGCCATCGTCACGGTTCAGGATCTGGATGTTGTCTTCCTGGATCAGCCGGGTCTTGTCCTCGATGCCCGCCGTCGAAGAGGCGATGATCTCGTGGAAGAAATGCGACCACTCATTGTCGGTGAACCGGACATCGTTCAGCTTCTCAAGCTGGGTGCGCAGGTTTGCGATAAGCTCGGACTCCGTATGCGCGGAAAGTCGTTCATAGCCCTGGGATTCGAGGATTCGCAGCAGCTCCTCCTCCAGATCCGCTTCGCTTTGGTACGCGGTCTCACGGCCGTGGCTAGGCTCGTATTCGGCCACCACGGTGCTTTCCGCGCCCTCGGCCACGAGCTTGTACGACTTGCCGCCATCCGGCAGATCCATATCCGACCGCTCCGTCATCAGGGGCTCCTTCTTCATCCGTATTTATCCGCCATCCTACTCAAAGGAATTCGGATTCCGCAGCGCATATGGGATTCCTGGATCCTGCGGCTTATTCCCAATGCAGGGCCGTCCTGATTCCAGAGGCGTATGTCTCATTCGAGTCGAGGAAGCGACGAATCACCATGGCGTAGCCATCGTCGCCCTCGATATTCCGCACAAGATATATGAGCGCAAGCAGCGACGATGCCACGGATTTCTCGCCGTATTCGAAATCAGCGAACGCGGTTTTCATGTCACGCGTCATAGGCGATGGAATGACCATCTCCCGATGCCACAGCCTGGCATGATGCGAGCACAGATTACGCAGATAAACCATGGCATGCACGACCTCCGAGGAAGTCCGCAGATTGGTGTGCAATCCGACCGATCTGTACAATTCCCTGAGCGCCCTGGCATCCGCGTGCAGGGAAAGCATCCGGGAAAGCGTATCGAACGGGAACGTCTCAACGGCCGCCCACACGGGCACCGGTCCGCCTTTGCGCCGGTAATGCCGCATGCACACCTCATTGGACATTCCCATCCATTTGCTCATGTTACGCAGCAGATTGTCACGCAACAGTTCGCCGCGTTTGCTGCGCACACTCTGATAGGATTCGGGATCCATATACGTGTAGGCATTGCCGTCTGATGCCAGCAGGTATGCGAACCTTGAGCGCAGGGTGAGCTCCACTTTCGCGGTGCCCTTGAGGATGATGTTGCGCAGTTCCTCGTCCATCATGTAGGGAATGAGGAAGTCAACGTCCCGGGTGCCGGGCCTGTACCTGTTGTCGCCAGCCGCTGGGTTGACTTGGAATGAACGGAAATAGCCCGAGAGACGATAGTAATTGCAGTCAAAGAGTACCTGCCGTAGTTTCGCCTCATCCGTGATCGCCAAACCGCGATCCGACATCAGCGCAATCATCTGGTCGATGGTCTTCGCAGGCTTGGATTCCGCCCCAGTATGAGAAGAGCCCCCTGGTTTGAGCACTGTGAGTAGGCTTAGGGAGCTGCTGTTATCTGCCATGCTAGTCGTGTCCTCACGTTTTGAAAAGTCTGCGGCGCGTCTCAACCATGCTATGCATCCCCATAGTCCGGCAGCTGACCATACACCACTCAACTGTCTCTATGATGGAACGTCACACGGCAAGTTCGTCGAATGACAGCAGACGGTCCCGGTAATATTCGTACTGCTTGCGCCGGGCCTCGATTTCTGCGGGCAAACCGGAGCTGAGGTCATTGGTGAGCTTGTCGAAGCGGTCAAGAATGGAGACGACGTGCTGCTGTTCTTCGAGTGGCGGCACTGGGATAGCCACGTTATTGGCAAGCATCTTGGAGTTAATATGGGGCACACCGCTACCGCGTTTCATTGAATGCAGTTTTGCCTGTTGTTTCTTCAACACATGGAAAAGAAATCTCATGTCAATCCCAGGCGTTGCATCTAGTACAAAACCGTCAGAGACAAATATCGGTTCATTCCAATAACTTGCAAACCCAGCATTTGCCCCACTGCGCGAGATCACTATGCCTTCGCCATCATGATTAGACTCCGAGTGCCAATAGGCAGGCTCCACACCCCCCAGTATGACTGGTATATTCCCTGGAATAACCTGTTTTTTCGTAATATACGTGCCTTTGTTGATAAAAGCCGCTTCTCCGAGTTTTAGCCATTGGACTCTCTCTCTATCGAATGTGAGGAGTTCGTTGCGGTAATAGGCATACTGCTTCCTCCGCGCCTCCAGCTCCGCCTCCAGCTCCGCCTCCAGCTCCGCCTCCAGCGAGCTAAACGAATCCAAAATCCGAACGATCTCCTCCTGTACCGGCAATGGGGGAACGGGAACGACAATTTTTGCCAAGTCATCCTTCTTGATTTCCATTACCTTGGTTCCATGCACATATGCGCGCTTACGCTGAAAGAAATCCAGCGTTTGGAAATAGTAAGAAAGATACTTCGCATTCTGATGATGTCTAACAACAATTGAATGGCCGCCAGTCACAATGTCCGATCCACCCAGCCAGGCAACTGCTTTACATACATCCTCAAGATTTTCGCTAGTGGCTGTCACAATCAAATCATTTGGATGGACTTTGAGGAGTTTGTCTGCGAGCTTCTTGTCTACGAACGAAATGGTCTGAGACGTAAAAGTATCGTATCGCGTATAAATCTGACCATAATGGATGCATCCAATGCCTTTGTCCGTAAAATCCTTCTTTTGCAGGCCATTCCCCCGGTATAACTTCGCAATAGCACCCAGAGGCTTGCGTTCAACCCCGTCCGGGCAATATTCCGCAATTAAATCATCAATCTTGCTCATTGCTAGTTCCCTCAATTCCTGAATATGCATTTAGATAATCTGACCGCTCACAAAACACTAGATTCCAGTTGCCATCATTAAAAGCAACCTCATTGAAATCCTTGAGCTGTCTATAGCTGACCGATCTTTTTCAAAGGTGTGTTGACCATCATCCGTTAAGATGACTGCGACCTGCGAACTTAACGGATAGTACAAAGTTGTCAAGTTACCAGTTATGACTGTGCGGATCGGTTTATCTATGCCAATAAACGGATGCCCCAATGAGGTCGTTAATACGAGCATGCTGCAATCTCGTAGATATTCCACGGCTTCATGCAACGAGGAAGCACGAACAAAATCCTCATCCTTACTGATTTCTGGAAATATTTGCATCCACAGGGAAATCTGCTCAGCTATCGCTTTAGGATCAAATGCCAGCGTCTCGTCAAATTCTTCTCCTGATTGTGTTTCGCGGTAAAGTTCTTTCAATTTCTCGCTTGAGCCCATATTCAGCTCACGCATTGTTTCAAACACGTCTCCTGCGCGATTCGTCGCATATCTCACCGATTCCGGGCTGCGAGAAACAATATGGGGAATAAAAACTGAAACGAAGCTCGCCAATCGATTGAGATCTTTATCTTCAAGACGATCACTTGGTCTCAAGCTTAATACGGTATGCAAGAACCAGTCAAGCTCCCCGCTGAGATTGTCTTCCCTTAACGACAACGTTTTTTCAATGTAATTAGGAAAGTAATAATCTCCGCTTTCTCCTGATGAGCAGGCCGTCTCATACAAGCGTTTCTGCACGCCTACGTTTTCCACACGGGCGTGTCTTACCACTCGATTCTTTTCTGCTCGCGTGACGTATGAAATCTTTTCTTTATCATCCACAAAATGGCGCAGAAAAAACCGTGGCAGATAGTGCTCCCTCTTGGTTTCGATTTTTCCGATTGTGGGTATCATCTGTCGGTCGCTCACATCAGTTTTCCAAATCCGCGACGATGGCGTCGATCTGAGCACGAAGTTCGTTCTCTCGTGCCACAATGTCGGAGATCTGCCGGTTGAGTGCGGCGATGTCGATCTTCTCTCGCGTGTCTTCGGGCTGCACGTAGCCGCTGACCGACAACACGTAATCGTTCTTGCGGATGTCCTCAAGAGAGGCAACGGCGGAGAAATGCTCAACCGGTTCGCGTTTCACATAAGCATCCATGATGGCGGCGATGTCGTCGGGTGAAAGCTGGTTTTGGTTACCGACGTGTACAAACCGTTCCGACGCATCGATGAACAGCACGCTGTCGTCGGTCTTCGATTTCCTGAGCACAATGATGCAGGTGGCGATGGAAGTGCCGAAGAACAGGTTCGGCGGCAGCTGGATCACCGCGTCGATGAAGTTGCCCTCCAGCAGATATTTGCGGATCTTCTGCTCCTTACCGCCGCGGTAGAGCACACCGGGAAACTCGACGATGGCCGCGGTACCGTCAGCCGCCAGCCAGGAGAGCATGTGCATGGTGAACGCCAGATCGGCCTTCGACTTCGGCGCAAGCACACCAGCCGGGGCAAATCGCGGATCGTTGATCAGTGTGGGGTTGTCATCGCCCTCCCACTTGGTGGAGTAGGGAGGGTTGGACACGATCACCTCGAACGGTTCGTCATCCCAGTGCTGTGGATTGATCAGCGTGTCACCGTAGGCAATGTTGAAATGGTCGTAGTTCACATCGTGCAGGAACATGTTGATGCGGCACAGGTTGTACGTGGTCAGGTTCTTCTCCTGGCCGAAAAACCCTTGCCGGACTTTATCCTTGCCCAGCACCTTGATAGATTGCAGCAGCAGGGAACCAGAACCGCACGCCGGGTCGTAGACCTTGTTCACTTCGCTCTTGCCATGGGTGGCGATCCGGGTCAGCAGCTCGCTGACCTCCTGCGGCGTGAAGAACTCGCCACCGGACTTGCCGGCGTTCGCCGCGTACATGGTCATCAGATACTCATACGCATCACCGAACGCATCAATTGTGTTGTCTGCGAAGCTCTCCGTGCCCAGGTCCAGATCGCCGATGGCGTTGAGCACCTTCACCAGCTTGGCGTTGCGATCCACCACGGTGTCGCCGAGCTTGCGGCTGTTCAGGTCCAAATCGTCGAATAGGCCGCGCAGACTGGATTCCGAACGCGAGCCGATGGCTGAGCCCTCGATGTTCTTGAACACCCGCTGCAGCGTCTCGTTCAGGTTCTCGTCCGCATCGGCACATCTGCGCACGTTGGCGAACAAGTCGGACGGGAGGATGAAATAGCCCTTCTCCTCCACCATCGACTTACGCACCTGCTCGGCCGTGGCATCGTCCAGCTTGGCGTAGTCGAAATCCACATCGCCGGCCTGGTGCTCGTACTCGTTCAGGTATGAGGTGATGTCCTCGGAGATGAACCGGTAAAACAGGAACCCCAACACATACTGTTTGAAATCCCAGCCGTCCACTGAGCCGCGCAGCACATTGGCGATACTCCAAATCGTTTTGTGCAACTCCGCGCGCTGCGCTCCGCTATTCATCATGCCATGCCTTCTTCAAAACCGTAGATATAGCCTTCAACAATACCAAGTACGCAGATTCACACACCAGTAGAAGTAGACGACACCCACACTGTGCGTCATGCTGGGGGTCATGGCTTTCCCATGTTCCAGTTTCGATAGCCGGGGCTTAATCGTCGGTCAGAATTGGTCTATTCCCAAAAACCTACCAACCTACCTTGGATTCCCGCAGGTAGGTCGGTAGGTCGCAGAAACCCTTACGGCAGTAGTGAGTAGGCGGGTAGGTCGGTAGGTCGCTCACGCAAGCGAATACCAGTGGCCGCCCTTCATGCCCTTCCTGTGTTTGATCTTTCCTGAAGCCATCAGGTTCTCCAGAGCGGCATCCAGACTGGCTTTCTGTCTTTTGGACAGGGAACGGGTCAATTCCCCTTTGGACACAGATGGCTTCGGCGAGTTGGACAGTACCTCCATGATGCGCTCCTCGGTGGCGAGCTGGGAACGCATATCGACCTGTTCGCGGACCAGCTCGTCCTCCTCCTTATAGTCCGCGCGTCGTTTGAGGTTCTCATTCCTATACTCTTGCAGGTTCTCCTCGTAGCATCGACGCGAGTAACGCATCATCATGCCCGCGAGTTCCCAGTCCTCCTGCATGATTTCGGATGACAGCGAGTCTTCAAGCAAGCGGAAGGCCGCCGACAGTTTGGCACGCAGGAACATGCCGTGGGCCCGGCGCGGATCGCCGCCATGCTCCCTGTTGACCCGTATTTTGTCGGCTCTCATTTCGACTATCGCTATCGGCGGCAGACGCATGACGCGCTTCTCCAGATGACTGGAATCCGGTGTGGAGTCATTGGCCTTTGCATAACTGCCGCACTCGTAGAGCCGATTCATCTGCTCCGGAGCCAACGTCAAGGCCGTACAACGTATGTTGGGCCATAAGAATGCGGCCATGACGCTGGATACCTATGCGGACCTATTCGACACCGATCTTGATGACGTGGCAACATCTATCAGCAGCAAGATCACTGCAGCAGAGATATTGGACACGGGAAAATTTTGAGTCTGAACCACTCTCCGAATCCTCTTTTACACACCTCGTGACAACACGATGACAACAATTCGATAAAAATCGTGTGATTGGGCAAGTGCCTACAAAATTGAAAATCGTTGGAATGATTGGGGTCTAAAGCCTCATCGTTGAGACGCTTGGAGCGGATGACGGGAGTCGAACCCGCCTTTAAAGCTTGGGAAGCTTTCGTTCTACCGATGAACTACATCCGCAAGATTGTGCCTTTTGGGCACGAAACTTCAGTTTAGCACGCAACGGATGCGTATGCGGACACAGACCGACATGCGATATCAATTTTCCGCAATATCACGGAAACTCAGCCGCGCGACCTCTGCGAATAGTCACGAGAATATCTGCCAGCCGAGCCGCCCGAATCATGCCCGGACCCATACTGCGTTCCAAATTGCGGACCACCGGCACCAGCCATCGCAGAACGTCCGCCTTGCCGAATATCCGCCGCCGCAACGCCGCTCGTGGCATAACCACCGGCCAGATAGCCGGACTGCACGCCCTGCGCCTTCATCTCCTGACTCATCTGCATCAGCCGCGCGATGCGATCCGAGGTCGCCGGATGCGTGGAAAACAGGCGAGAAAAACCTTCCGCAGAAAACGGATTTGCAATCATCATCGCAGCAACCGACTGCGTACCAGCAGTCTTCTGCATCGGCATCGTCTCAGCGCCGTTCGAAATCTTATTCAATGCGGACGCGAGCGCCTCCGGATCTTCCGTAAGCATGGAACCATCTTCGTCAGCATCATATTCTCGCGTACGTGAAATCGCCATCTGAATAAGCGAAGCGGCGATTGGCGCAAGAATCGTGCTCAACAGCACACCCAGTAATCCAAGACCATTAGAGGATGAGTCATTGCGATCATCGCGCGAATTGCCACCACCGAAATACATGAGCGAATATCCGAGATACGAAATGACCGTCGCCATTGCGGACGCGATCGCAGAAGTCAGGATATCGTGATTGTACACGTGCATAAGCTCGTGCCCGAGCACGCCGCGAATCTCGCGTTCGTTCAACATCCGCAGAATACCCTGCGTGCAGCAAACCGCCGCATGACGTTCATTGCGTCCTGTTGCGAACGCATTGGGACTCATGGTTGGGGCGATATAAATACGCGGCATCGGCTTGCCCGCCTTCGCCGACAGTTCGCGCACGATTTTGTACAGTACCGGCGCTTCCTGCTCGCTGACTTCCTGCGCGCGCATGGATGCGATCGCGAGTTTGTCGGAAAACCAGTAGGATGCGAACGTTGAGCCAAGTCCGATGAGAATGTAGATACCAAGCGTGCGCTGGCTGCCACCGGTCGCCCACCAAATGAGCATGATGACGCCCCACATCAACGCGAATAACAGCGTTGTCTTCAAGCCATTGCAATGGCCATGCACCTGCAATTTGCCGTTCATGGTCACTAGCGTAGAAACGGAGTCTGAGTTTTTGCTGGATATGCGCTGGAGACTGGGTTGCGGAAAAGACTAGGTTGCGGAAGTTCGCATGCTCAGCTTCTCCCCAGATGTCCGATTCCAGAGAAACGGACATCCAATGCATGCCAAGAGGCCTTTGGGTGACCGAATCGGGAGAATCGGACAAGTAGCAAGTCCTTCGTCCACATTACATGTCCAATTCACCAGAAACAGACATACAGAACATGTTTCGGACACTCCAGATGTCCGATTCACCAGACACAGACAAGCACAGGATAAAAAATGCGTCTTGGGTGACCGATTCTCCAGAATCGGACATCCAAGACGCATGAAAGAAACCTGGGACCTATCAGATCAGATCCCAAACACCCACCTTAAGCGTGAGCCAGGGCGCGCATCTGCTCCGGATCGATGACCTTCTTGTGCTCACGGCCTTCCTTCGCACCCTCGGCACGTTCGAACGCATCGATCTTCTTCCAGCCAGCGAAGTCGATCGGCTTGACACCGCGCGATTCCAGCAGCCGGTCGATGGACTCCGGATCACGATCGGCAGCCACACGACCGCCTTCAGCAGCCTTCGACAAATCCTCCAGCATATTGGTCACGATCAGCAGTGCGTCGGACTTGGTGGAGCCGATCAGGCCAACCGGACCACGCTTCGCCCAACCGGTCGCATACAGACGCTCGCGCACTTCATCCGTGGCTTCAGCGGCCGTAGTGATACGACCGTCACCGTTCGCGTTCGCCAAGTGCGCATGACGCTCGTCGTACGCAATGCCCGGCGCGGTGGCCGGTTTGTAGCCGATCGCATGGTACACAGCCTGCACCGGATACTCTTCGAATTCGCCGGTACGGCTCATCTTGCCGTCCGCCGATGTCTCGGTCTTTTCCACACGGATGCCAACGACCTTGCCGTCCTCACCCAACACTTCGACCGGAGCGGAATTGAAGTGCACGTAATATTTGCGGTCAGCCGGATTACCCTCATAATCCACGTCACCGTCATCTTCCATGTCTTCCGCCATCTCACGAATCGTGAACAGCTCTTCGACCATCTGACGAGTCAGCTTGTCTTTGCCGGCCTCTTCAATCGTGTCTTCATCCAAATCGAAATCGTCTTCGTTGATGATCAGCTGCACTCCCGGCAGCTTCTCCATCTCACGCAATTCCTGCACGGAGAACTTGGCCTGCGCCACACCGCGACGGATGAACAAGTGAAGCACACGCGCCTTGTTGGACTTGATGCCCTCATATACGTTGTCCGGAATGTCGGTGCGCTCCTTCAGATCATCGGCATTGCGCATGAGCTCGCGAGCCACGTCCATGGCCACGTTGCCGCCGCCGATCACGGCGACTTCCTCAGCTTCAAGCGGCCATTCGCGAGCGCCGGTCGGATAACCGTCGTACCATTCCACGAACTTGGCTGCGCCGTATACGCCGTCCAGATCGGCGCCCGGCAGTCCGAGCGGCTTGTCTTCGACTGCACCGGTGGCGAACAGCACGGCATCGTAACGTTCGAGCAGTTCGTCGAGCGTCACGTCCTTGCCGAATTCCACGTCGCAGTACAGGTGGATGTCCGGATTGTCGAGCGTCTTTTCGAGTGCCGACGCAATGAATTTGATGGACGGATGATCGGGGGCCACGCCGTAGCGCACCAGGCCGAACGGCACCGGCAGCTTTTCGAACAGGTCGATTCGGGCGGCAGTGCCGAGGCCGAGCTCCTCGCCGAGCTTCTTCAACTGGCGCAGGAAAATGTCAGAGGAGTAGACGCCTGCAGGGCCGGCGCCGATTACAGCAATACGAAGTTCATGAGTTTCAGTCACGCGCTCTAGCCTAATGCATTCCCTGCATTTGCAACAGGGGCGCTCATGTACTTTCTTACGACTTCTTCGCCTTGTGCGCACTGGCGTTGGTGTTTGCGCTGAATCCAGATGAATCCAACGTGTGGCTGCATTAATCGTACGCGATGAGCGCGGCAGATGCACGTAAAATCGCAAGTAGTCGCAGAATCGCGGGATGTAGGAATCCGAAATATCGGAATTCGTCCATCCCGCAATCGCAAGCAAGTACTTATTAAGTACCAGGCAATCGTAAGAAGGTGGCAATGCGCATTCACATCACATATACCGGCGGCACTATCGGCATGATTGACTCGCCGAACGGCCTGATTCCGGGCGCCGACACTCGCGGATGGCTGTCCCGTCTGCTGGAGGACGCGCACATGGACGCGAGCCTGTTCACGTTCACCGAGCTTGATCCTCTTATCGACTCGTCGAATGCGACTCCCGACAATTGGCAGACGATGGTCGACGATTTGCGTGCGCACCGCGATGATGCCGACGCGTTCGTGGTGCTGCATGGCACCGACACGATGAGCTATTCGAGCGCCGCGCTTTCGTACGCATTGGCCGATTTCGGCAAGCCGGTGATTTTCACGGGTTCACAGCATCCGCTTGGCAAGATCGAATCGGATGCCACTGCGAATGTCACGGGCGCGCTGAATGCCGCGATGAGCGGACGATTCCACGGTGTGGGACTGTTTTTTGGACATCACCTGTTTGCGGGCAATCGTGTGAGCAAGTCGTCGAGCTGGGCATTTGAAGGTTTTTCGGCGCCTTCCGTCGGCCCGCTGGCACGCACTGGCACGCCATGGCATTGGTATGCGGGCGATTCCGCTGCGGTTGGCTGCGGTTGGACGTCGCCTCAGCCTTACTCTCGCCATGATGTTGCGGTGATCGATATGGCACCCGGCATTTCCGCGGCACGGTTGGAAGCGATGCTTACGCCGCGGCCGGAAGCGGTTTTGTTGCGTGCGTACGGCGTCGGCAATGTGCCAAGCGACGAGCCTGGACTGACTGACGTGATTGCCGACGTGCTGCATGATGGCGTTCCCGTTGTGATTGCATCGCAGTGCCAGCAGGCGGAAGTACTGCTCGGCCATTACGAGACGGGTGATGCGATCGCACGCGCCGGCGCAATTGGATCTGGCGATATGACGCTGGAAGCCACGTATGCGAAAATCATGTTCCTGCTGTCTCAAGGCGTGACCGGAGCCGACTTCGGCAAGTGGATGCACACATCGATTGCTGGAGAAATCTCCCCGAGCTCGCTGTAAACAATCCCAAAACTTCCGAATCTGCCTTATACATGCCTTATGTATGGCAGATTCCGAAGTTCGTCCGGAGCTATCTGCGTTATATATGGCAGAGCTGTTTTGAGAAACCGGACTTAGAGGGTGTATTCTCGCCCCCTAAGTCCGGTTTTCTCATATGGACCTGCCAGATATAAGCGAAATACTTGCTGACAGACCTCCAAATCTGCCATATATAGGCGAGATACGGGGTTTCGAGGCGCAATCAGGCTGATTCGCCACGGTCGAAAAGCACGGTGAGCGCCCACAGAATGCTGACAACATCAATCGCTTCCTGCATGAACGCGCCGACAACCACGGGAATCAGATTGAACGCGGCCGCGATCATGCCGATAATCGCAAGGCCGAGGCCGATCAGCACCGCCTGCAACATCACCTTTTTCGTGCGGCGCGCGATGGCGATGGCCCGCGGAACGGACGCGATGTCGTCATTCATGATGACCACTTGCGCAGATTCGGAAGCCGCGGTGGACGTGCCGTCGGTCATGGCCATGCCGATATCGGCAACCGCAAGTACGGGGGCGTCGTTGACGCCGTCACCGACCATCATGGTGATTTGACGATTCTTGGATTCGCCGGTTACGCGTTGCTTGATGCGATTCCACAACGACAGCTTCTGGTGCTTGGATTCAGTGGCGCTCTTGACGGCGGCAACCTTGTCTTCAGGGAACAGTTCGGACTGCACGTCGTCGATACCGACTTCGTTTGCGATGATGCGGGCGGACGCAGCCTTGTCGCCGGTAAGCATGGACAGTTCCTTGACACCCAACTCGTGCAGGCGAGCCAAAGAACGCTTCGCATTCTCGCGAGGCACGTCACGAAGTACGATGCGGGCGGCAAGACGGCCGTCAATCGCCACGTATGCAGCCATTTCGTCAGGAGCGAGCGGGGCAAACAGCGAGTTTGCGGTTTCAGGCTTGCGAGCGGCGGATTGGGTTGCGACGGACGCGGAAGTAGAGGGCGCGGCTGCAGGCTGCGCATCGTCAGGCACCCCGTTCCTCACTCCCATAGTGTCCGATTCTGGAGAATCGGACAAGTAAACACACGTTTTAGCCCTCTGGATGTCCGTTTCTGGTGAATCGGACATCCGCAGCGCATTCTGAGTCTCCCGTTTGTCCGATTCGGCAGAATCGGACACGTAATACGTCGCATCCGGCATATGCAGCACCGGCATGAATCCGGATTCGTCAGCCGTCACGTATGCGAACCGCCCCACGCGCACCTGATGCCCGTTCACTTCGCCGGATATACCCTTGCCGGACTCCTCTACAATGTTCTTCACCACCGGATAGTCGCGCCCGTGCCCCGGCAAATCGCGCTCGACGCACAGCCTCTGCCCCGCCGCATACCGCGCATACAAATCATCCATAGCCTTGCGTCCGGCCGCCGCGATGCCTTTCGACAGAATGTGCACCGAATAGCCTTCCACCACGCTGGCCATCATGAGAATATGGTCCTCATTGAACGGCGAACTCGTCTCAAACGGCTTCTCTACACGTACGACCTGCGGCTGCTTGACGGTGAGCGTGCCGGTTTTGTCGAAGAAAATATGCGATACGCGACCTAGATTTTCCAGCACATCCTGCGCTTTGATCAGGATTCCCGCTTTGGCAAGTCGCCCGGTTCCAGCCACATATGCGACCGGCGCGGCAATCAACAGCGGACACGGCGTAGCAAGCACCAATACTTGCGCAAATCGCAGCGGCAATCCGGAAATCGCCCATGCAATCCCAGCAATCGCAAGCGAAAGCACGGTAAACGGCACTGCAAGCATATCCGCGGTCTTCACGACAGCGGGGCGCGACTCTTGCGCCGACGAGACCAGCTCCAGGATCTTCTGGTATTGCGAATCGTGCGCAAGTTGCGTGGCGCGCATGGTCAATGTTGTGGAGCCATTGACCGCACCGGACATCACGCGAGCGCCCGCATATACTTCGCGGGGAACGGGCTCGCCGTTGATGTTGCTTAGGTCCAACGTGGCCACGCCCGACAGCAGCTCACCGTCGACCGGCACCGTTTCGCCGGGCAACACCAGGATCACGTCGCCGAGCTGTACCTGATCAACGGGGACCGTTTCGAAACGCTCTCCAGCCGCATCATACGTTTGCGAAGCACCTTTTGTGTCCGTTTCTGGAGATTCAGACGCAAAAGCACGCTTTTCACCGTCTTGGTTGTCCGTTTCTCCAGAATCGGACACTCTGACAGTACGAAATCCGTCGGCGGTCACGTCGGCCGTATGCTCGCTGCCCGACGCGTGCACATGCCCCCGCATACCGGGCAGCACGACCACGTGCGCGGTTCGCGGTGCCGCGTCGATCAGCGCGGTCAGGTTGCTTTCGGCCTTTGACTGCGCAAATTCCTCGATCGCCTCGCCTGACGAGATCATCAGCACCACGGCCCATGCGGCCCAATATTCCTGCACTGCGACCGTCGACGCAATCGCGACGACCGCCAGCAGATCGACGCCAACATGCCCGTGCCGCAGATCGTCGATCATGCCGCGTACCGTCACCACAATCGTGTACGCAACCAACGCGATCACAATCCACTGCCCAACGCCCGGATTGAACGCACTCAACCCGTCAACGCCGACTTGCGAAATCCACGAATCCCACGCAGCCTCGCCCCACGGCTTCCACTCCCCCAGCAATGCCAACGGAATCGCGGACAGAATGGTAATCGGCAGTAACGGAACCTGTTTGCACAGTCGCCAGCAAATATCGATGATTCTACGCATGAGAATCTCCTTACGCTCGTATCGGACGCCTTGTTAACCCATCGGCGCCTCGCCCGCGCGAGCCATCGATACACGGCGTAAAAAGATATTTTCAGCATAGCAAATATTTGCGATTTTTGTGCCGCAATACAGCAATAAGGGCTGTGCGATTGCTCACACAGCCCTTATTGCATTCTTCTTTTGGCTTGCTTTTTGTTGATTTTCGCGGTTTTCGTTGTACTTGCGATTTCGTGGTGCCAGCCGCGTCTTCGCCGTCAGCCTATCGGGTGGCTTCCGTCCGTTCGCATGTCGCGAAACGTTTTAGCCAGCCCAACAGTCTTGACTTGCGCACCGCAACAACTTGCGTCCGTCAATTCACGCACCGCATCAACATCTCGCTTTACCACAGGCCGAACGGGTCGAACAGGCCGCCACCGTCACCGTAGCCGTTGCTGCCGTTGCCGTCGCTCTGTCCATTTCCGTTGCCGTTGCCGTCATTACCGTAACCGTTGCCATTGCCGTTCTGGCTCTGGCCATCATTGCCGTTGTTCCGCTGGTTCTGGCTGTTGGAGGAGTTCGTTTGGGATTCCTCCTGGTCGAGTGTCACGTCAAGCTCCATGGTGTTGCCGTCGCGCACGACCGTCAATGTCACCTTGTCGTTCATGGCGGAGGCGCGCACGTAGCCGAGCAGCGAATAGTTGTTGTTCACCGCCCTGCCGTTGAACGCCACGATGGAGCCGCCGGCCTTCACTCCGGCCTTGGCCGCCGGGCTGTTGTCGACCACGGACTGCACCTGCGTGCAACCGCGGGTCACGCCGTCCGCCTCAACCGTGGAGCTCTTGATGGTGACGCCGAGCGCCACATGCTGCACGGTGCCGTTGTCGATGATCTCGTTAGCCACACGCTTTACCAGGTTCGACGGAATGGCGAAGCCGATGCCGATGGATCCGGCGGTGCCGGAAGACGTTGTGGTGGATGCGATGGATGAGTTGATGCCGATCACCTGGCCGGCCGCATTGAAGGTCGGACCGCCGGAATTGCCTGGGTTGACGGCCGCGTCAATCTGCACGGCGTTGGTGACGATGTCGTTGTTGTTGTCATCGGACACGGTCACCGGGCGGTTGAGCGCGGAAACGATGCCGACGGTTGCGGTGTCATCGTAGCCGAGCGGATTGCCGATGGCCATCACGGATTCACCCACGGCAAGATTGTCGGAATCGGCAAATTCTGCGGCTTTCAGATTGCTCGGCGGATTGTCGAGTTTGATTACGGCCAGATCGGTGGTGGTGTCGGTGCCGACGATTTGCGCTGAGTAGATGGTGCCGTTGGCGAGCGTCACTTGAATCTGCTTCGCGCCGGAAATCACATGGTTGTTGGTGACGATGTAGCCTTTGTCGCTGATGATTGCACCGGAGCCTTTGGCGCTGCCGTCGCTGGTTGCCACGTCAATGGACACCACAGAATCGGACACTTCTTTCGCCACCGCGCTCCAGTCCGCGGCCTCGCCGGATTTGGCTTTCGCCGAACCGGATCCGGACGTGTTGGACTTCACGCTGGTCAGTGAGCTGGAGGTGGGTACGGTCACCCATCCATTGGTGATTGCCGCGTAGCCGACGCCGAGGCACAATGCCGCGGAGACGAGGGCCGCCACCACGCCGGTCATCACATGCCCGGTCACGCCGGAAGCGGACTTCGGCTTGGTTGCTGCGCCATTCTGCTGCGGGGCACCGAACGGATTACCGTTATTCGGATTCCCAAACGGGTTGCCGTTATTGGGAGTATTCGGCGCTGCTGGCGGCACGTTGGCTCCGCCTTGCGCAGCGGGCTTCATAAATGGATTGCCGTTATTCGATTGCGTATTCTGCTGATCGTTCTGCTGATTTCCACCCACATACGGATTCCCGAAGAAAGGATTGCGAGGCTGCTGCGGCTGCTGTCCGGAAGCCTGCCCGTACGCGCCATATTGCGGCTGCGGAGGCATGTTCGGCGCACCATTCGCAGTATCGTTCGCGGCTGCGGTGCCATCAGCCGGCTGCGTCGGCACGGGACCGTACGCACCATATTCCGGTGCCGGACGGTACTGCTGGGCCGGCGCATCCTGCGTGGAACCGCCAACCACGGTACGTTCGCCCGCCGCGGAAGCATAATCCGACGTATCGCCCGCCGCAGCCGCGGATTCCGCCGAAGCGCCATCGTTCGCAACAGGCATGGCGGCCGTCGGCTGATCCTCAATACCGCCCTGCACGTCAATCGGTTCGGTAGCCGACTCTGCAGCATACGGCTCACCTGCGTAAGTTTGCGTCTGTTCCGCATCAACCGACGGCATCGGCACGGTCTGTTGTTCGTCATTCTGCGGCTGCACGGCGTTCTGGTCGTTCTCTTCAGCCATTTTCGCTCCTTATTCGTCTCGCGGCATTTCACAAATCAGCAATCGTGCCGCTCGAACTGCTATCTATGAGTAAAGATACTCGCTCTGGAAGTTTCCTGAATGTTTGTTGAAAGTAGCAGCCAAATACGTTCAACATCACCATTGAATCTGAAAATCGCACCAAAATGCGATCGGCACCTTCATCGCACTTTCCACATCTTCCTTGTTTTCATTTCACCGATCGCATTCTTTGCAGCACTTTCAAGAATCGCTGCTATCGCATAAAATATTCCGCATGACAAGCCTTACCGAATCATCTACCGACACAGCGCAAGACACGCAAAACGCGGCAACCGCAGTGTCCGAAAATCTCATCGAACATCCGCGTGGAGCGGAACCAGGCAAGCCGGGCCGCCGCGACGCCTTCTATTTCGAACAGAAAAACCGCCTTCCCGACGCGGCGGACGGTAAGGGGCGAGGCGGCGCACGATATGGTCGCACCGGCATTATTCACACCCCCCACGGCGATATTCACACTCCAGCGTTCGTGCCCGTGGCCACGCAGGCCGCGATGAAAGCCGTTCTGCCCGAAACCATGAAGGACCTCGGCGCGCAATGCCTGCTGTCCAACGCGTTTCACCTGTATGAACGCCCCGGCGAACAAGTGCTCGACGAAGCCGGCGGCCTTGCCAAATTCATGAACTGGAACGGTCCGACCTTCACCGATTCCGGCGGTTTCCAAGTGCTTTCGCTCGGCGCAGGCTTCAAGAAAACCCTCGCCATGGATGTGACCGGCATGAAATCAGACGACGTGATCGCCGAAGGCAAGGAGCGTCTCGCGTTCGTGGACGAGGACGGTGTAACGTTCAAATCGCCGCTCAACGGCTCACTGCACCGTTTTTCCGCCGAAATTTCAATGGGAATCCAGCATAAGATCGGCGCCGACATCATGTTCGCGTTCGACGAGCTGACCACACTGATGAACACGCGCGGCTACCAGGAGCGTTCCGTGGAACGCACCTACCGTTGGGCGCAGCGTTGCGTTGCCGAGCATAAGAGACTTACCGAAGAGCGCGTCGGCAAGCCGTATCAGGCGCTGTATGGCGTGGTGCAGGGCGCGAATTATGAGGATTTGCGCAGGCATGCGGCCGAACAGATCGCTTCGTTGGATTTCGACGGCGTCGGTATTGGAGGTGCGATTGAAAAGCGCATTATCGGCGACACTTGCGCCTGGATTTGCGATGCGATGCCGGAAAGCCGACCGCGCCACGTGCTCGGCATCGCTGCAGTCGACGATATTTTCGCATGCGTCGAGAATGGTGGAGACACGTTCGATTGCGTCGCACCGGCGCGTTGCGGCCGAAATGGCGCGATTTTCACGCGCGGCGGACGTTACAACATCAAGCGCGCGCAATTCAAGCATGATTTTGGCCCACTTGAAGAGGGCTGCGATTGCTACACATGCACGCATTATTCGCGCGCTTACGTGGATCATGCGTTGCGTGCCCGCGAATTCAACGGTTTCACATTGGCGACGATCCACAACGAGCATTTCTTCGTGAAGCTGCTGAACGATATTCGCGCGTCTATTGACGGCGGATATTTCGACGAATTCCGCGACGAAACCCTGGCCCGCTTCTACGCCAACGGTTCCCGCGGATGATGCATTTCACTTGGGCCTTCCACCCAAACGAATGCTGAGCCATACTTCCGCATTCCAAGGCGCCGACGAACAAACCCGTCGGCGCCTTTTCATGCATGGCGAGCCCGCACTCGCCGTCTCGTTCTCAGACTTGTCACCAGATGTGTCCGATTCTGGAGAATCGGACAACCACACCACATGTTTCATGCCCTACATGTCCGATTCGGGCGAAACGGACAACCACAATGCTTATCTCACGTTCTACTTGTCCGATTCTGGAGAAACGGACAAGTAAGCAACCTAAAAACACTCGCTGGATGTCCGAAACGCCAGAATCGGACACACAGAGCGTCGCGCCGCTTGAATTTTCCTACGGAAAATGGCGGGATCAAGGATGGCTCCGTCGTACGGAAGCCCACAGGGCTTCCTCCCTCCTCGCGTCGCGCCGCTTGAATTTTCCTACGGAAAATGGCGGCGCGACACGCCGATTTGAGGTTGCGCAGGTTTTGGTGTAGGTTAGTCGATTGTCTGCGAGCGTGGCGGAATGGTAGACGCGCTGTCTTCAGGTGGCAGTGAGTGTATGCTCGTGGGGGTTCAACTCCCCCCGCTCGCACCATGGTGAAAGGTCGGAGCCGAAAGGTTCCGGCCTTTTCGTTTCCCAAGCGGCAGTAGAGCTCAGCGGCTCCCGACAACTCCAGTGACTGGAACAATCAGAACTCGTGTTCGTTTCGGTAATGGTTCCCCCATGTCTTCATCGCATCGATGATCGGGCGCAGGCTTTCGCCGACTTCAGTCAGCGAGTATTCGACGCGCGGCGGCACTTCCGGATACACTTCGCGATGCACAAGTCCGTCACGTTCCATCTGGCGCAAATTCGACGTCAACACTTTTTGCGAAACGTTGCCCACAGAACGACGCAGCTCGCTGAATCGCAAAGTGCCATTCAACAGATCACGCAGAATCAGCACTTTCCATTTATCGGAAATCAGCATCATGGTTATTTCCACGGGACACGCCGGGAGCTCACGTTTTGTTGTCATATTCTTTCCTTTCGCAATCTCAATAAAGTCAATAAAACTTCCCTTTAGGTAACTATAGAACTTTATTGTGCCTTCTTCCATTTTCTTCTGTATGGAAATATCGTACCTCTCATCGGAACAAAACCTACGTCAGACACTGATCGGACGCACCCAGACGAAAGGAACCATTATGAAGATCGCAGTTGTGGCAGCGAACGGACGCGAAGGCCAGCTCGTCGTCAAGGAAGCCGTGGAACGCGGTCATGACGTGACCGCCGTGGTGCGCGGTGACAACAAGACCGTCGCGAAGAACGTCGTAGTCAAGGATCTGTTCAACCTGACCGCCGCCGACCTCGCCGGATTCGACGTGGTCGTGGACGCGTTCGGCGCATGGACCCCCGAGATGCTTCCGCAGCATTCCAGCAGTCTCAAGCACCTGTGCGATATTCTGTCCGGCGTCAACACCCGACTCATCGTGGTCGGTGGCGCGGGCAGTCTGTATGTCAACCCGGAACACACCACGCAACTCAAAGATCTGCCAACGTTCCCGGCTGAATTCAAGCCGCTCGCCGAAGCCCAAGGCAAGGCGCTCGAGGAGCTGCGCGAACGCTCCGACGTGAAGTGGACGTTCATCAGCCCGGCCGCCGACTTCCAGGCCGATGGCGAGCGCGTTGGCTCGTATGAGACCGCTGGTGAAGAGCTCACGGTGAACGCTGCTGGCGAAAGCTACATCAGCTACGCGGATTACGCGATCGCCGTGGTGAATGAGGCCGAGCAGGCCGCGCACGTGGGCGAGCGCTTCTCCGTGTACGCCAAGTAGTACTTCCCTCTCCTGTGCCGTGCATGTCTGATTCTGCAGAATCGGTCATCCGCGGCACATTTTTTATGCCCTGGATGTCCGATTCTGGAGAAACGGACAACTGTGGGGCAGTTTTACCTGTTTAGTTGTCCGTTTCTGGTGAATCGGACAACTAAGGTATGGGTTTTGCGTTCTGGATGTCCGATTCTCCAGAATCGGACAGTTTATGGCTATGGCGAGCGGTCAGCGCACGAGGAAGACCATGATGATGATCATGGCGAAGCCGGTCAGGTCGGTGAAGGTGAACGTTTCGCCGGCCCATGCCACTGCGGTGATGGTGGCCATGACCGGTTCGCTGGTGCCGAGCATGGTGGCACGCACCGCGCCGACGCGCATCACGCCTGCCATGTAGAGCCAGAACGCGAGGAACGTGCCGCATACGATGGTGTAGAGCAGCAGAAGCACGCCTCGCGCGTCCAGTGCGGGAATGTTCGCCCACGGTTGCGCGAACGGGCATAATATGAGTCCGGACATGAGGAATGTGATGCCGTTGATGGTCATGTTGCCCCATTTGAGCATGAGCACGACCGGCAGGATGGACATGGCCGCGGTGCTCACCGCGTCAACCAGTCCCCATGCGAGCCCCTGCCATGGCAACGACAGCGAGGCGAAGTTGCCGCCGGTGGCGATGAGGAACGTGCCTGCGAACGCCAGGAGCACGCCGACCAATTCACGCTTGAGGGGCAGTCGTTTGCCGCGCAGGCATACCCAGGCGAGCACGAAGATCAGGTTGAGCGTCTGCAATACGGTGGCGGTTCCGGAGTTCGTCCAGTCGATGGTCATCAGGTAGGAGACCTGCACCAGAAGCACGCAGATCAGTGTCGTGACCAGATATTTCGGATACGATTTGACGTCTTTGACCGCTCCGGCGAGTTTCTGCGGTGTGGTGATGGCCGATCCGACCAGGAAGATCAGGCTGGCGAATAGCGCGCGTACGCAGGAAAGCCAGATCGGATCCAGCTGGTAGTCGCGCATCAGCAGTTTGGCCACGGTGCTGTTCATACCCCACATGGCACCGCCCAGCAATGTCATGCCAGTGCCGATGAGCAGGCTTTTCGGCGTCTGTTCCAGCACATGTTCCGTTTTTTTCGTAGTTTTTTTCGCGGTTTTTTGCGATTCGGAAGTTTTCTGCGATTGCGACGCCTGTCCCGACGTTTGCTTTGCCACGGCCTGTCCTCGCTCTCTCCACGGCTTTCACGGCAAATTCACGGCGATTGTAACGCACACGGTACGCATATTAAACGTCAGTTATGCAAAACAGATTTATTCCGCCAAGCTTGCGTTCGGCGCTGACAAAAAATCGAGGATTTTGCCGAGATATGATCCGAGCACAGCATTCGGCATGGAGAAAATTTCGTGCAATGACTGGCTGTATCGCACTTTTTCGATGGAACCGCCGCCTTCTCGCACACGTTCGACGAAGTCATCTTGTGGTCCGTTGAGCACCCACACGTCGCGTCCGGCTTGGAATAGCAATACCGGAGCTTCGATAGCTCCACACATGTCAGGTTTGAGCACGGCTCGGGAAAGCGCCATCGCCTGGTTTGCCCAATCGAACGTGGCCGCGTTGGTCTGGCACGTCACGTCCGCCAAACGTTGCTTGTGGAACCAGCGGATGCGTGCCTCCGAGGCCCCGCGGTAGTCGTCGAGATTGAGGTTGCCGTCGAAATCGGCATGCCCGAACACACGCGATTTGCCGAAGCCAAGCCCGCAGATTACGCCGACCACAATGCGTGCGACCCACGTCGGCATGCCGACCACCGGCGCGATCATCGGCGCGGACAGCACCGCCTTGTCGAACAGCGACGGGTAACGTTCCAGCGCGGCCGCGCCGATGCCGCCGCCCATGGAATGGCAGTACAGGTACACTGGGCCACCATCCGCCGCCTCACGCCCCACAGTCTGTGCAAACGTGGCGAAATCGGCCACATATCGCCGCCAATCGTCAATCCATACCAAACTTGGATTGCTCATATCGTGCGCGGAATGGCCATGCCCGCGATGCTCGAACACGCACACCGAATAGCCGGCCAACAGAAAGTACCACACCATTTCGCTGTATTTGCGTCCGAATTCGGTGAATCCGTGCGAAATGACGATCGTGCCACGAAATACGCCCGAAGCGCCTTCCTCGCGCAACGCGTCGAATGTGCGCGCGTCGTAGCGGTAGTAATGCAACCGGCCGGGGCGCTCCAACTTGGGCAACGCCTTGCCTTCCCAATCGACGGTGGCCGGTTCCATCCAACCTTCCGTCATGCAAGCCTGCAGCGCAGGCAGCACCGTAGCGTCCATTTCGGCGTCATAGCGCGCCTCGTCGATGAGCGTGATAGTCATGGTTCCATCTTAGGCGAACGGCGCCAAGACGAAACTAAGCACAGGCCTACGCGTTGTATAACGATGCGTCAGTGCATCAACGGCGTACCGGAACAACCGAATCGTCACCCCCGCGCGCCATCCTCGCATACTATGGAGGTATGAAGTTCGTTTCACTGCTGATGGTGGTAACGCTGTCTCTCACCGGCACACCAACGTATGCGTACGCGGCGGCAACTCCCGTTGACAACAACGGTGATATCTCCGCTGCCCAAGATTCCAACTGCCCAACATGGCTGCAATGGCTGTGCGGAAAAGGAAAGTGATCGCATGATGTCCACGCGGGAAAAGCATCCCAAGATTCACCGCATCGCGCTGGTCGACAATGATCCGCGAGCGCTGGATTCGCTCAGTGCCGTCATTGCCAGCAAAGTGCCGACCGCGTATGTGGTGTGGACGGCGACTTCAGGCTGTGAGGCGATAGAACGTTGCCAGGATGCGAACGGCCATGTCAGTTTGTTGATTCTCGATATGTCGATGGAGGGATTGCAAGGCCCCGCCACGTGTCGTCGGTTGCGTTTGATGGGCCAGCGCATGCCGATTCTCGGTGCAACCAGTTTTTCCATCAATAGTTATCGGGACAAGCTGGTTGAGGCTGGTGCGCAAGGGTTGGTTGGTAAGGAGAATGCCGACCAGTTGGCGCAGATTATTATGCGTATGTGCAATGGCGAGGTGATGGAGGGATTTGAGCCGCCTGCGTTGGCCAATCTGCGTATCAGCAGGGAGGCTGAGACCACTCCCGCGCTTACCGTTCGTGAGGAGCAGATTATTTCCTTGTGCGCGGAGGGCATGCTTGACCGGGACATCGCCGAGCGTTTGGGGATTTCCGAAGCCACCATCCGCAAACATATGCAAAGTATTTTAAGAAAACTCAACTGCAAGACCTCGCGTCAGGCAGTGGCACTGTGGGTGAGGTCCAATGCGCTCTAAACCCGCAACTCAGTACATTGCGTGGCGCAACCGTATGCGCACGCAGCATCCGAACCTGTGGCATCCAATCCGTTTCGCCATTATGCTGATCGTGCTTGCATGGACCATATACGGCGTTTGCTACGAGCCTCCTACCGACATATTTGGCGTGATATGGGTTGCGATGCTGGTTACGGCGCTCGTACTGTCTCCGCTGTTTCTGAAAAGTACATCGGTGGCGATTCTCGTGATTGCCTCCATAGGCGATCTGTTTACTCCCTACGCGCATTTGGGAAATTCTCTTCCCGCGCAGCTTTACGCCTATGGCATGCTCGCATACAGCACTAATGCCATTATCGTGGCAACGTTACTCATATATTACGTTGTTAACATTCTGCTGATTGACCCCCCTGACCCAAATACCAACCCCGTCGCCATGGTCAGCATGTATGCCATGGTGCTACTGCTTGGTCGGACGTTGAGTTGGAGCGAAAAAACAACGCAGAAAAGCTTCGAAGCGGCGCAGAACAAGAATCGTCTGCAGGAATTGGAAAGCCGCGCACGCATTGCCGATGCCATTCACGATGCGGTGACGGGCGATTTGTCAGCGGCGTCGTTTGTGGCGCAACGGCATATCGGTGGCAACTCTAGCGGCCCTGGCGTCGCTGCTGACCCTGCCAACGCAACCACAACTACGGCAACCACAACAGCCGATGCCGAAGACTGGCGGCAAATCAACGAATATATTCTTTCCGCATTGACGAACGTGCATCGCGTCATCGACGAATTGAATATGGACGCCACCACTCTCCCCGGCGACGCCGACGGCGAAGCGTTGGCCAATCTGCTGCGAGCAACACTGGATGACGGCGATCGTCGCTTGCGCAAGCTTGGCTTCAATATCACGTCCATCCGGCACTGCGCGGGCGGCAAGCCGAGCGCATCGCAAGCAATCGCCGAACTTGCCAATAATCTGCTGCGCGAGATCTATGCGAATATCGCACGCCATGCCGCTCCGGGAAGCAAGGTCGATCTTTCGGTGATGCTCCGGCCGAATGCCATCGAAATCACGCAAATCAATCCCATGAAAGAGGACATGGCTGGAGCTGACGAGCGCGATGACGAACTACCGGGCGGCCACGGGCTCGCCTCGTTCAAGAAGCAGCTCGAATCGTATCAGGGCACGCTCACCACGTCTGCGCAGGACGGCAGTTGGACGTTGTTTGCGTACATTCCGGTGACCGTCATCGACGATTCGCCCGGTTTGCTTGAACAAGTGCAGGTTTGACCATAGCTGCGGATCAGGGTTAGGACGAGCCCGATCCACCGATTTCCGTCTTTTTCAAGCCCAGATTTTTTTTTGGGGGGGGGTACACAAATGTGGTACCCCCTCGCTTGCGAAGTCGTTTTCGCCTGTTTTATGTTGGCATTCGAGAGGGGAACGCGTTCGCCCACGACGTTCGGATGCTTGGCAGTCCGGGAGTCGCAGGGGAACGCGTTTTGTCTTCCTACGGCGCTTTGCAGCACTTTCGTTTGCGATGTTGCCGTTACCGTGACTGCACTGTCGTCACGGTGCCGTCACCCCAACGCTTCCGCAAGGAAATCGCGCTGCAGGATCAGCAGATTTTCGGCAACCGTCTCGTCGTTGGTCATGTGCGTGATGCCGGTCAGCGGCAGGAACGTGTGCTTACGTCCGGTTGCCATCAGCGCCTGGCTCAGGCGCAGGCTGTGCGCGATCGTCACATTGTCGTCGGCGAACCCGTGGATGAGCATGAGCGGGCGATCAAGCTGCGGCGCGTCGGCGATGATGCTGTTGCGTTCGTACACGGCCGAGTCAAGGCCGAGATAGCGTTCGGTGTAATGCGTGTCGTACAGCGTCCAGTCGGTCGGAGGCGCGCCCGCGCAGGCCGCGGCGAACGTTTCCGGCGCCTCCAACACGGCGAGCGCGGAGAGGAATCCGCCGTACGACCAGCCGATCATGGCGACGCGGCTGAGATCGGGTTGCGGAACGTTGACTGCCGCATTCTCGCCAGCCAGCGCTTCCAACGCTTCCGGCAGCGCGCGCACGGCGTCGATCTGGTCTTCGAGCGTTACGGATTTCATGGTTTCGTAGATGGCGCGGTCCCATTGCGGGCCGCGTCCGGTGGTGCCGCGTCCGTCGGTGGTGACCACGATGTAGCCTTGGTCGGCCCACCATTGCGCGTCCCAATAGAAGGATTGACTTTCGATGACCTGTTGGAAGCCGGGGCCTCCGTAGGGTTTCATGAGTACCGGCAGGATGGCTTCGTGCGCGTATTCACTATCGGATGAGGGCAGCACGATCGCCGTGTACAGCTCACGTTCGCCGAGTCGGGTGAAGTGCACGTTCGGCGTGAATCCGGGGGTTTCGGCATGGTTTTCGATTGGTGCGACCACCATTGACGCCACGTCCGTACCATTTTCGTCGGTTGTGGCGATGTTCATGCAATGCTGCATTTGCACGGTTGCGTCGTCCATGCCCCGTCCGGTCACCACGCAGCCGTTGCCGGCGCGAGACATGCTCCACTGGCCGGGCGCGTAGGTGAGGGGTTCCCATGTGCCGTCATAGCGGATCGACACCACGTCGAAGCTGCGGGCGTCATGGTCGGAGGCATTCGACTGCCAGAGGAACGGCAGGTCGCTTTCAGGCAGGATTTCAGGGGTGCGCTGCACCACGCACAGCACGTCGTCGTCGGTCACGTCGAGCACTTCGCGCACCTGCAGTCCGGCCGGAGTGAAGGGCGTACCATCAACGGTGAGTCGGTTCGTATCGACGTCCATGTCGTTCATCGCGCAGATCAAGCGTCCATCCGGAGTGAATGCAGGGGTGCCGTGGATGAGGTCGAGCCAGTAGTCGTTGCCGTGTTCCTCAAGCACGCGCGTGGTGCCGGGGCGTTCGCCTTCCGCGTATTCGGGAATGGCGATGGAGAAGGTTTCGACCTCGTCGCCATTGTCGTCGGTGAAGCCGTTTTCCGCGTCACGCATGGTGGCGATCGGCTCGCCTACATGGATGGCGAGCACCTGATCGTGCTGCTGGAGGCGGTCTTGCACAAGGATGATCGGATCGTGGCCTTCACTCCAGCTTACGGCGGCCAGATATTCGTAGGATTCATGGTCCCACTGCACTTCGTTGGCGATTGCCCCGTAGCAGCAGTTGTCGCTGTCGTAGCCGAGTTCCAGCAGGGTCAGCCGCACGTCGGCATTGGCGGTCAACGCTTGCGGATAGCGGTTGGCTTGCGCCGGATTGGTTGGATTCGCGGGGTCCGACAGATGCCAGATCGGTTCGGGGGATTCGTCGTAGGTTTCGAAGAGCACGTATTTGGAGTCGGGTGACCACCAGAAGCCGTCGTAGCGGTCCATTTCTTCGCCTGCGGCGAATTCCGCCAAGCCGATTTTCCATTCGCCGTTCTGCGGTGCCGAGGCGACCACCGAAATCGCGTCGCCGGTTTCTTCATCGTTGGCGAGATCCACGTCCACCAGATACGTGCCGGTGGTGTACATGATGTGCCGTCCGTCGGGACTGATGCGCGGGTTCAGCACCGGTTTGAGTTCATCTTCCTCTATCGTGATGGCTCGCGTCGCGCCCGCCGTAAGGTCGGTGAGGAAAAGCTGCCCGTTGATGGTGAAGGTCACGCGGTTGCCGGCACCGTCGACGCAATACGAGACGATGCCGGATCCGCCTTCGCGCGCACGTTCGCGTCGCGCCTTCTCTTCCGCCGGAACGTCTTCCGCGTCGGCGTCGGCAAGCAATACGCGCGGATCGGCGAGCGGAATCTCACCGATGTTGCCGTCTTCGTCGATCACGCTCATCCACAGCGAGGTGACGGTGTCTTCCGGACCGTCGGAACGCAGGAACAGCGCGCGGGAGCCGTCTGCAATCACGCGCGCCGAACGCGGAGCGCCGCAGGAAAATCGCAAGGTACGTGCTTTTTTACGGGGGAACTGTCGAATCGCATCTGTCATGCTCCCAACCTATCACCATCCCAATTCCACCTTCCGTGAATTCGTGCATCGTGGAAATCGGGGGCGAAGGTAGTCATATTCGCGGATAAATACCCCCTAAATGATGCTGGGGATGGATTTATGCATGAAATTTTTGCAATTAAAGGACTTACGAATTGGCGCTCGGCGCTCTACCGCGTAGGATGGGTGAGGATAGAAAGGGACAAGCATGAGTGTTCTCGACCGATTTGAGAAAAGCGTGGAAGGCGCCGTCAACGGGGTTTTCGCCAAGTTCGGGTCCAAGGACCTGCAGCCCGTCGACCTTTCCAGCGCTCTGGAACGTGAGATTGACAAAGAGGCCATGCCCGTCACGCGAGACCGTACCGTGGCGCCGAATGAGTACCGTTTCAAGCTGAGCACGCCGGATTTCAACAACATCGTCGAATGGGGCGCGGAAGCGTTGGCCAATGAGCTGGCCGACAACCTCACCCAGTACGCGAAGGACCAGCATTACGCGTTCGTCGGTCCGGTCGTGGTGATCTTCGAAGAGGACCTTGACCTCACCAAGAGCAATTTCAAGCTGACGAGCGAATCCGTGCAAGGCAATACCGTGCCCGTCACCACCGACGCGCAGACCGAAGACTGCCCGATGCTGGAAATCGGCGAGCACCAGTATCTGCTCACGGAAAGCAAGACCATCATCGGCCGCGGATCCGACTGCGATATCGTGATCGACGATCCGGGCATCTCCCGCCGCCACATGCAGATCGACATCACCGACAACGGCAACACCGTCATCGCACGCGATCTGGGCTCCACCAACGGCATGTATGTCGAAGGCCATCATGTCGAGGCGGCCACGTTGCTCGACGGCAACACGATCACCATCGGCCGCACCCGAATCCTGTATTGGGCCTCTTCGCAGGATCAGGAGTAACCAACCCCAACCTCGGGAGTTGCCTCTATGCTCACTGAACTTACTTTCGCGATCCTCAAGTACGGCTTCCTCGTACTGCTCTGGATCTTCGTGGCCTGTACGGTGCGTTCGCTGTACAGGGATGTGGAAACGCTCAGCCCGCGCAAGTCGCGGGCTCATCGCCGTAAGGAGCGTCGCGCGCGCAAGGCCGTCGAAGCGCCCGCGCCCGTGGCCGCCCCGGCACCAGTCGTCAGCGCCACATCAAGCGCCAAACCCACCTTGCTGGTCATCATCGATGGCCCCCTTGCCGGCAGTTCCGTCCCTTTGTCCGGCAACACCATCACGCTTGGCCGTTCCGCTTCGAACACCGTGGTTCTGGACGACGAATTCGTCTCGTCCCACCATGCGCGCGTCTATACGGATCCCGCCACCGGCAAGTGGGCCATCGAAGACCTGGGTTCCACCAACGGCACTGTGGTCAACCAGCAGCGTCTGAACGCTCCGATGATTCTCGGATCGCGCGTTCCCGTACGCATTGGCGCAACCACCTTTGAATTGAGGTGACCCGTTTGCCGACTTCTCCCGCTTCACAACCGCTGTTCATGTATTCCACCGTCGTTTCCGATGTGGGTACCGTACGTTCCAACAACCAGGATTCCGCGTTCGCCGGCGAGCATCTGATCGCCATCTGCGATGGCATGGGAGGCCATGCGGGAGGCGACACCGCCTCCACCATCGCCATCCGTTCATTGGCGCATATCGAGCAAGACAACGTGCAGGGCGATGTCCAGATTATCGCCCACATGATGGAAACCTCGGTTATGGCCGCGCATGACGCGATCGTTGGCAAAGCGAAGCGCGAACGTCGTCTCGCGGGCATGGGCACCACCGTCACGTCGGTCGCATTGGTGGCCGGATATTGGGTTTTGGCGCATATCGGCGATTCCCGCGCATATCTGCTGCATGACGGCCGTCTGATCCGCATGACGTCCGACCACAGCTACGTGCAGCATCTGATCGACACCGGCCGCATCAGCGAGGCCGAGGCGCGCAACCATCCGCAGCGCAACGTCGTGATGCGCGTTCTGGGTGATTTCGATATCGATTCGAGTCCGGACATCGCCATACGCAAGGCACATCCGGCCGACCGCTGGCTGCTCTGCTCCGACGGTTTGTGCGGCGTGCTTGAGGATTCCACATTGCAGGAGGTGCTGTCCGCCTGCTCCGATCAGGAGGAGTGCGCGCAACAGCTGGTTTCGATGGCGCTTCGTGCCGGCAGCACCGACAACGTCACCGCGGTCATCGCCGACGCGACGCTCGCCCTTGACGCGGACGCGTTCGATCTGCCGCATCAGACGCCATTGGTTGGCGGCGCGGCCAGCGCAAGCCTTGAGCCGATCGCCGACATCATCAACGAGCCGGTCGCATCCGCTCCCGCACTGCGCGAGGGCAAGAAGTCGCCGGCCGCCCGTGCCGCCGCACTGCGCAACGGCAAGAATCCCAACGAGGACGACAATCCTCCGGAACAGCGCGTGGCGCAACCGTCCACGGTACGCGAGGAGAACGGCGACCGCACCAATCCCGACACCGGTGAAATCCCCGTCGTACAGAAGGACGACGGCCGCATTTCCGCCGATCCGAACGATCCGGAAGTCGCCAAAGCCATCCGCAACGAGCATATCGAGCAGCGCAAAACGAAGCGCACGCGCACCCGACGCAACCGTGTGATCGCCATCATCGTCACCATCGTGGTACTGCTGGGACTGGCGGGCGGCGCGTTCGCAACCTACCGTTGGAGCCAAACCAAGTACTACATCGGCGACAACAACGGCAAAGTGGCGATTTTCCAAGGCGTGCCGACAAGCCTGTTCGGCTTCCAGCTGTCGCACGCCGTCACCGACACCCATATGAAGACGAGCGAACTGCCGCCAAGCTGGCAGGAACAGCTTGCGCAGGGCATTTCCTTCGACACGTACGGCGAGGCGAAAACGCATACGCGACTGATCAAAAAGCAGTTGAAGCAACAGCAGGACGAAGCCGCGCAGAAGGAACAAGACAAGGCAAACGGCGAATCCGACAACAAATCCTCTGGTACGACTTCCGACAAGTCGTCGGGCAAATCAGACAAATCGGACGACGCTTCGGCAAACAAGTCAGGCGGTGACCAGTCATGATGGCAACCCGTCTGAAGCAATTCGGCCTGCTGCTGTTCAGCATGCTGATTTGCGGCGTCGCGTTCTTCCAGATGTTCGAACGCACCACCGGCGGTTTTCCGCAGAATTATTTGTGGATGCTCGCTTTTGTCGGCGCATTGTTCCTGACTTCCTGGGGATTGCCGCTGCGTTTCCAGCCGTATGCCAACCAGGCGATCATGTGTTGTGTGATGGTGCTGACTGGCACCGGCATCATGATGATCGCCCGCATCGACCAGGATTCGAACACGTCCGTCGCGTTCAAACAGTTGCTTTGGCTGTCGATAGCGCTGGTTTTGGCGAATCTGCTGGTGATCTTCATGAAGGATTACCGTGTGCTGAGGCGGTTCTCGTACGTCAGCATGGTGATCGGTTTGGTGTTGCTGCTGTCACCGATGCTTCCGGTGATCGGTTCCGAACAGTATGGCGCGCGCATTTGGGTGAAGATTCCCGGTTTGGGATCGTTCCAGCCAAGCGAGTTCGCGAAGCTGTTCCTCGCGTTTTTCTTCGCCTCCTACCTGTATGACCACCGCGACCAGCTGGCGGTCGGTGGCAAGAAGGTGCTGGGCCTGCAGCTGCCGCGCATCAAGGATCTTGGGCCTATCATCGTGGTGTGGATCGTGTCGATGGGCGTGCTGGTCGTGCAGCATGATTTGGGCACGTCGTTGATGTTCTTCGCCATGTTCGTGTCCATGTTGTACGTGGCCACGGGGCGCACCAGTTGGATTGTGATTGGTTTCATCGCGTTCGCCGTGGGCGCGTTCGCCGCGGCCAATATTTTCAGCCATGTCGGCGCGCGCGTCGACGCCTGGCTACACCCGTTCGACTCGGCGCAGTACAACAAGGAGTACGGCGGATCCTACCAGCTCGTCACGGGTATTTTCGGCCTGGCATCAGGCGGCTTGATGGGCACCGGCCTTGGGCAAGGTCATCCGTCGCTCACTCCGATCGCCAACTCCGACTACATCTACGCGGCACTTGGCGAAGAGCTGGGCCTCACCGGTCTGATGGCCATTCTGATGCTCTATCTGCTCATCATCGCCGCCGGGATGATCACTGCGATGAAAATCAAGGATGGGTTCGGCAAGCTTCTCGCATCGGGCCTCGTGTTCACCATGGCCTTCCAGGTGTTCACCGTGGTGGGAGGCATCACGTTAGTCATCCCACTTACGGGTTTGACTCTTCCGTACATGGCCGCCGGCGGATCCTCACTCATAGCGAATTACATGTTGGCAGCACTCCTAGTGGTGATTTCCAACTCGGCGAACAAACCCGAATCCGATATCGATAGCGACACGTTCCAATATGAGGCGATGCAGGCGCTGCGCGCCCGCAAGCAGAGCCGCGCCCGCAGAAGCGTGGCCTCCGCGCAGGCCACTGAAATCATCTCCACGGAGACGCCGGTTTCAGGCACGCCAGTCGTACCACCCGCTCCCCCATCGGGCACTCCGAACGTATCGGACAGCATGTCAGAGGGGAGCCAAGCATGAATAAGTCACTCCGCCAACTCTTCACCATCGTGGTGGCGCTGTTCGTCATCCTGGGCATGTCCACCACCATCATCACGGCGATTCGCGCGAACCAGCTCAACAACGACCCGCGCAACACCCGCGCCCTCTACCACGAGTATGGCGCTCCGCGCGGTGCGATCCTCGCTTCGGACGGCTCCGTCATCGCCAAATCCGACCCTTCGAACGACGCGTTCTCCTACCAGCGTTCCTATACCGCCGGCGAACTGTACGCACCGGTCACCGGCTTCTTCTCGATCAGCCAACGCGGCTGGAACGGTATCGAAGCGTCGCGTAGCTCGCTGCTGTCGGGCCAATCCGACCAGCTGGTATGGCAGCGGTTCAAATCGCTGTTCACCGGCCAGGAAAACAAGGGCGCGACCATCGAAACGTCCATTGATCCGAAAATCCAGCAGGCCGCCTACAACGGTCTTGCCAACAATGACGGCGCGGCCGTGGCCATCGAAGTGAAAACCGGTCGTATTCTCGCCATGGCAAGCACGCCAAGCTACGACCCGAACCAGCTGGCGAGCCACGACACGTCCGAAGCGAACGGCAATTATTCCACGCTTTCGCAAGACGAGTCGAATCCGATGCTCAACCGTGCCACCTCGCAGCTGTATCCTCCGGGATCCACGTTCAAAACGGTGGTGGCGGCGGCCGCGCTGGAAACCGGCGAATACCAGACCGACACCGAGATTCCGGCCGGATCGAGCTACACGCTTCCGGGCACGGTCACACAGTTGACGAACGCGGTGTCGCAGGCCGACGGTTCGGACGGCAAGATCACGTTGGAAGACGCGATGGCGTATTCGTCGAACACCGCGTTCGCCCAGCTGGGCGTGGCTTTGGGCGATGACAAGGTGTCGTCCATGGCCAAGAAGCTTGGTTTCGACAGTCCGGTCACGGTTGACGGATCCGATTCCACGGGCACGCCGTGGATGAGCGTGGCGTCGAAGTTCCCGACCGACACGACCGACGACAAGCTCGCTTTGGCGTCCATCGGCCAAGGAGACACCGTGGTGACTCCGCTGCAGAACGCGCTGGTGGCGGCCGCCGTGGCGAACGGGGGCAAGGTCATGCAGCCGACGCTGGTGGATCGCGTGCGTTCCTCCGACCTGTCTGTTATTTCGCAGACCAAGCCGCAGGTGATGAGCCGCGCGTTCAGTTCGGGCACCGCCAACAAGCTCACGCAGATGATGGAGGCGGTGGTCACCAAGGAGAACCCGAATCTGGCCATCGACGGCGTGCAGGTGGCTGCGAAAACCGGCACCGCGCAGATCGGTGACGGCAATACGTCCATCGACGGCTGGGTGGTCGGCTTCGCCCCGGCGGACGATCCGAAGATCGCTGTTGCCGTGGTGGTGCACAATGTGGATTTGTATGGCTCGTTCGCGGCGGGTCCGATTATGAAGGCGATGATGCAGGAGGCGCTGGCAGAGTGAAACTGATTGAAGGACAGCTCATCCACCGACGCTACAGGTTGGATGCCCGTCTGGCCCAGGGTGGCATGGGCGAAGTATGGAAAGGCTATGATATCCAGTTGGGTCGTCCCGTGGCCATTAAGGCGTTGCGCGGCGACTTGGGCGTCACGCAGGAGGCCAAGCTGCTTCGCCTGCGTGCGGAAGCGCATAATTCCGCCAATCTTGCACACCCGAATATCGCTGCGTTGTTCGAATATTACGAACATGACGGCATCGGCTTCCTCGTTATGGAGTACGTGCCCAGCAAGTCGCTGGCCGACCTGTTCCACGAGCAGAACGGCCCGATGGAGCCGACCCGTCTGCTGCCGATTCTCATCCAGACCGCGCGTGGCCTGTTCGTCGCGCATTCGCATGGCGTGATCCACCGCGACGTGAAGCCTGCGAACATCATGGTGTCCGATTCCGGCGAGGTGAAAATCACCGATTTCGGCGTCTCCTACTCCACCAATCAGGAGCAGATCACGCAGGACGGCATGGTGGTGGGCACCGCACAGTACATTTCCCCGGAGCAGGCGCAGGGCCAGCATGCCACGCCTCAATCCGATATCTATTCGCTTGGCATCGTCGCCTACGAGGGCCTGTGCGGGCATCGTCCGTTCACGGGTGCCACGCCGGTCGACATCGCCGCAGCACATGTCAACAATCCGGTTCCGCCGCTGCCAGACTCCGTCGACGTGCAGCTGCGTGAATTCGTCATGTCGATGCTGTCCAAAGACCCGCTTGACCGTCCGAAGGACGCGTTGACGGTGTCGCGCACGTTGTCCCGCATCGAACGCCGTCTGCTCGACCAGCAGACACAATTGGCTGACACGATGGTGGTGCCTACAGGCGGAAGACTTCCGCGACGCGTGGTCAGCAGACCTCATATCTCCTTGAGCACTGATGGGAAGGAACAGGGATGAACATCAACATGCCTACCTCTTTGGCTGGTGGACGTTACCAGCTCGGCCAACTGGTCGGCCGTGGCGGCATGGCCGAAGTGCACGTGGCGCTCGATACGCGCCTTGGGCGTACCGTCGCGGTCAAGATCATGCGCGCCGACTTCGCCAACGACAAGATCTTCCTTGAGCGTTTCCGTCGCGAAGCCCATTCCGTGGCGCAGATGAACAATCCGAATATCGTGAACATCTACGATTCGGGCGAAGAGGTCGTCGCCACGGAAACCGGCCAGACCGAACATCTGCCGTATCTGGTGATGGAATATGTCAAGGGCCAGACCTTGCGCGACATTCTCAAAGTGAATGGCGCTCTGAGCCAGCGCGACGCCGAACAGGTGATGATGGGCGTGCTCAACGCGCTTGAGTATTCGCATCGCATGGGCATCATCCACCGCGACATCAAGCCCGGCAACATCATGATTTCCGAGCAGGGCGTGGTCAAGGTCATGGACTTCGGCATCGCCCGCGCGCTCGACGATTCCGCCGCCACGATGACGCAGTCGCAGGGTGTGGTCGGAACCGCGCAATACCTGTCTCCCGAGCAGGCACGCGGCGAAAGCGTCGACATGCGTTCCGACCTGTATTCCGCAGGTTGCGTGCTGTATGAAATGCTTACCGGAAGGCCGCCGTTTACCGGCGATTCCGCGGTTGCGATCGCCTACCAGCATGTTTCGGAGGTCGCCACTCCCCCAAGTTCGGTCGTTCCCGGCTTGCCGAAGATGTGGGATTCGATTTGCGCGAAGGCGATGGCGAAGGATCGTCAGAACCGTTACGCCACGGCTTCCGAATTCAAGAACGATTTGCTGACGTTCATGAACGGCGGCGTGCCGATGGCGGCCGCGTTCAATCCGTTGACCGATCTGACCAATATGAAGGCACGCAAGCAGGCCGAAATGGACGCGAACACCGTGGCCATGACTCCTGCCGGTGAAACCGCCGCGACGCAGGCGTTCAATCCCGTTACGGGCCAGTTCGAGGCCGTGCCGAACCCACAGAACGGCGTATCCACAAAAACCCGCGCGGAACAGCGTGCCGAGGCCGCTAAGGCGCGTAAGAAGAAGCAGATCATCATCGGCTCCGTGGTGGGCGGTCTGGTGGCGCTGCTGGTCATTCTGGGTGTGTTCTTCATGCTGAACAAGAGCGACTCCACCGCCGACATGGTGGAAGTTCCTAATTTCACCGCCACGGCGAATATTTCCGAGGCGCGCGTCGAAGAGCAGCTCGCGGCCAAGGGTCTGAAGCTCGATGCCCGAGAGGATTCCGATTCAAGCGAGCCGAAGGGCACCATCACCAAGCAGAATCCGGCGGGCGGCAAGAAGGTCGCCAAGGGCTCCACGGTTTCCGTGTGGTTCTCCACCGGCCCTCAGTCGGTCGCCGTTCCGGATGTGTCGAACAAGAGCCAGGATGACGCGAAATCCATTCTTGAGGCCGCCGGCTTCAAGGTGGGTAACGTGCGCACGGTCGACAATGCCTCCATCGAAAAAGACAAGGTGGTAAGCACGGATCCTGCCGCCCATTCAAAGCAGACCAAGGGCACGATCATCACGCTGTACATTTCATCCGGCATGACCAAGATTCCCGACAATCTGATCGGACAGCCGAAAGACACGGTTATCGAGCAGCTGAAGCAGGCCGGTCTGACGCAGATCACCATCGAAAGCGAATATTCCGATTCCATCGCTTCCGGCGCCGTCACCCGCGTCGAGCCGGGTGTTGGAAGCACGGTCGAGGCCGGTACCGCGGTCACGATTTGGGTGTCTACCGGCAAGCAGCAGATCAGCGTGCCCAGCGTGGTCGGCATGGGCTATGCGGCCGCCAAGAGCCTGTTGGAAAGCTACGGTTTCCAGGTCACGGTTTCCGGCCCGGAGGATGGCACGGTCACAGACATGTCACCGACCGCCGGCACCCAGTCCGACAGCGGAGCCACGATCACGTTGACCACGAAAGATCGGAAGAGCACACGTCTGAACTCCAGTCACCTTGTAATCTCGTAT
>OBLO01000455.1_pt1 | contig 42061 bp, 37 predicted proteins | sample 1519401 | NCBI WGS metagenome assembly OBLO01 (sample SAMEA2602897, study PRJEB22501) | metagenome | reverse complement strand
TCTCTTCTGCTACATCACTCGGCTGCTTCTCTGACTGTACCGCTAATAGCCTTCTGCCATGTTTTTTACCGTTTCAAGTTTAGAATCAATGATATGGTAATTCTTTTGTTTTTCCTGCTGCTCTTTCTGCAAAGATAAAATATCCTGCCGTTTTATATCTGCATTTCGTAAGAGTTCTTTTTTCGCCACATAAGCAGAGTCTAACTCTTTCTTTGCCGCCTTCAAAAGTTCCTCTTCTCTTTTCATTTCTTCTTCCGCTGAAGAATATTGTGTTTTATTTGCTAAAATTTTCTGATTTAATTCTGCTTTACGAATCTTATTCTGCTCCAGCATGGATTTCGCTTTCTGCTGTTCCACAGTAATCTTACTGGAAGCATTCATCGAATCCATAATCTGCTCATTCTGTTCGTTTAACTCGATTTCATCTTCTAAAATTGCTTTCTCTAACTGCTCCATCTGGCTGCTAAGCGATTTTTCTTCGTCTGTAATTTTCTCGAGTTCTAAAAGTGCCGCTTTCTGGGAAGCGGTATAAGAAGCCAGTTCCTCATTTGCTGCCTGTTTGGATTCCTCCAATGCATCCGTACGCTCTTTGTAATATTCTTTTCCCTGTGCGGCAGACGAAATTTTTTCCTTGGTAATACGAATTTCTCCTTCAAAATTCGTAATCAAAAGTTTATCCTGATTTACTTTTTCCTTTTTCTTCTCAACCGAACGGTCAAAATCCGCAATTGCAGACTCTACCGAATCATATTCAGAACGCGATTTTTCTTTATCCGCTTTTGCCTGTTCCAATTCTTCTTTTGTATGGGAAAGGTTTTTCTCAATTTCTTCTGTTTCCTGCTGTAATGTCTCATAATCCATGCAGAACAGTCCTACTTCAAACTGTTTTAACTCTTCTTTTAACTGAAGGAATTCTTTCGCCTTTTTCGACTGCTCTTCCAGTGGACCAACCTGTTTTTCTAATTCTGTCAAAATATCCTGTACACGAAGAAGATTTTGACGTTCTGTCTCCAGATTTTTCTCAGCAGCAGCCTTTCTTTTCTTGAATTTAACGATACCGGCAGCTTCGTCAAATAATTCTCTTCGCTCTTCCGGTTTACCACTAAGAATTTTGTCAATCTGTCCCTGCCCGATGATGGAATAACCTTCTTTTCCGATACCGGTATCAAAAAACAGTTCCTGTACATCACGGAGACGGCAGGTTACACCATTTAACAAGTATTCACTTTCACCGGAACGGTACACTCTTCTCGCTACCTGTACCTCTTCATAAGGCAGATTTAATTTGTGGTCCTCATTGCTGATTGTCAATGCAACATATGCATAACTTTGTGGTTTGCGCATCTCCGTTCCCGAAAAGATAACATCCTGCATGCTCGAACCACGTAACTGCTTAGCACTTTGTTCGCCTAATACCCAGCGGACCGCATCGGCAACATTACTTTTTCCACTGCCGTTTGGTCCGACAATTCCGGTAATTCCATTATGAAATTCAAATACAAGTTTTTTTGCAAAGGATTTGAAACCCTGAACTTCTATACTTTTCAAATACATGGACTACTTCTCCTGTCTCAATAATAATATCGTTTCATATGCCGCCTTTTGTTCGGCCGACTTTTTCGTACGGCCTTTTCCACGGCCATAGGCTTTCTCATTTACCATGCAGACCACTTCAAACGATTTATTGTGGTCAGGGCCTTCCTCTTTTTCCAGTGCATAAGAAAGATTTGTTTTTTCGTGAAATTTGCTCTGGATAATTTCCTGCAAAATTGTCTTACTGTCATAAAATAACTGTTTCTTTTCGATGTCCGATAAAACATACTGCAAAATAAACTCTCTTGCCGGATTCAATCCACCATCCAGATAAATTGCGCCAATCACAGCTTCAAAAGCGTCAGACAAAATCGAGTCTCTCTTGCCGCCACCGGTAACCCATTCGCCGTGTCCCAGTTTCAGATATTCTCCTAATTTAATTTCCCTGGCAGAAGATGCAAGACTCATCTCACACACTAAACTGGCACGCAGCTTCGTCATTTTTCCTTCTACCATATCCTTATGGTTTGAGAAGATATAATCACTGCTTACCAATTCTAAAACAGCATCTCCCAAAAACTCCAGCCGCTCATTGTTTCTCTCATATTTCCAATGCCTCTCATTAGCATACGAACTATGTGTCAGCGCATTGTTAAGCAGCGAAAGATTTTGAAAGTGATATCCAATTTTGTCCTGTAACTGCATTAATTTGTCTTCTTTCACAGCACAAAGCCTCCTTTAAGCCTGAATCTTGTCCTGTATTTTTTCATTAATACTATTTTCTTTAAATGTAATACATTGTCCCAAAGCCGTTTTGATTTCCGCGCTCTTGGAATTTCCATGAGCCTTTACCACAAGCCCTTTTAATCCTAACAATGGGGCACCGCCCTGGCTGCTGACATCAAATGTCTTTAATAATCCTTTTAATGCCGGTTTAATCAGCATACCACCGATTTTTGTTCGGAGGCTCTTCATAATGCCCTCTTTGATGCAGCCTAAGAATGTTTTAGCAACACCTTCAAAAAATTTCAAAATCACATTGCCGACAAAAGCTTCACAGACAAGGATATCTGTGCCGCCTTTTGCAATATCTCTTGCCTCAACACTTCCGACAAAATTAATGTTTTTGCAGTCACGAAGCAACGGATATGTTTCTTTCACAAGCTGATTTCCTTTTTCCTCTTCGGTTCCGATATTTACAATACCAACCGTTGGATTTTTTTTGCCCATAACGTTTTCAAAATAAACCGAACCCATCTGAGCAAACTGAACCAGATGTTCCGGACGGGCGTCTACATTCGCTCCACAGTCGATTAACAGAGAAAATCCGTTTTTAGAAGGTAAAAATGGTGCAAGTGCCGGACGCTTGATTCCTTTGATTCGACCAACAACAAGTTGTCCACCAACCAAAATGGCACCTGTACTTCCTGCCGATACAATCGCATCCGCTTTTCCATCGCGTACTAATTTCATGGCAACAACTAAAGAAGAATCTTTCTTCTCACGAATTGCCTTTGTTGGGACTTCACCCATATCAATAATTTCTGTTGCATTCATAATTTCAATGCTCGCTTCCTCATAGGTATATTTTGCAAGCTCACTTTTTATTTCTTCTTCTCTGCCAACAAGAATTACTTTCATCCCTTTATTCTCATTTACTGCCTCTACGGCTCCCTTTACTGTTTCAACCGGTGCGTAATCGCCACCCATGGCATCTAACGCAATTACAACTTTATTTTCCATCTTTTTTACCTCCTAAAAAAACTCATACGTTATAAATATACTAGAAAATGAGAAAAAAAGCAATCAAAAAACCACCCGAAGGTGGTTTTCTTACTGTTTTTCATAAAAAAATGACTGAATTCCCTGGAAATTATACTTTTTCGCACCAATAATCTGCTCAGTGCTTCCTACAAACAAAATTCCTTGTTTGCATAAAGAATCCGAAAATCGGCGGTAAATCCGCTCCTTTGCCTCTTCTGTAAAGTAAATCATCACATTCCGGCATACAATCAGATGAACTCTCTGCGGATATCCATCCTTTAACAGATTGTGCTGCTTAAAAGAAATACATGATTTTAATTTGTCAGAAACACGGTAAATACCATGCTCATCTTTTTCTAAAAATTTATCTCTGTAACGCTGCGGCAGTCCTTTAATGCTCTGACCGGTGTAACACCCCGCCTTTGCTTTTGCTAAAACTTCCGCGTCCATATCCGTCGCCAAAATCTGAACTTGACTCAATGGAAGAAAATCACTTAAAACCATCGCCAGCGAATATGGCTCATCACCTGTTGAACAGGCTGCACTCCAAATGCGCAAAGGTTTTGGAAAGCGTTTCAAAAGCAGTGGAATGATATCCTTTTCCAAGGTCTGCCATTGCAGAGGATTTCGGTAAAACTCTGATACATTGATAGTCAAATATGTAATAAAACTATCATGAATTTCTGTATCCTGTCTAAGTAATGACAAAAAAGTGTTATAATCATCTACTTGATGTTTTTTTAAAAAATTATCAATCCGCCGCTTCATCTGCCCTTCTTTGTAGGAATTTAAATCAATTCCTGACATTGAAAGGAATCCGCTTTTAAACCATTCGTAATCGTAAAGACCCATTATTCTTCTTCGGAATCTTCAACATCTGCTGCTTCGTTGCGTTTCTCAATCTCAAGCGCTTTTACACTTAAGCTGATTTTCTTTGTTTCTTCATTGAAATCAACGATTTTAGCAGTAATTTCCTGACCTACTTTCAAAACATCGGAAGGTTTTTCTACATGCTCAATAGCAATCTGAGAAACATGAAGCAATGCGTCAATTCCTTCTTCCAACTCAATAAATGCACCAAAATCAGTCATGCGGGCAACCTTACCGGTTACGACTGTACCAATCTGATACTTCTCTGCTGCATTTTTCCATGGATTGTTCTCTTCCAGTTTAAGAGTAAGTGCAATCTTTGTGTCTTGAATATCTTTAATCATGACATTTACTTTATCGCCAACTTTGAACAGCTTTTTAGGATCTGCAACACGTCCCCATGACATCTCGGAGATGTGAAGAAGTCCATCCGCTCCGCCCAAGTCGATGAATGCGCCAAAATCGGTAAGGTTTTTAACAGTACCTTCTACCATCATGCCAACTTTAATACGGGAAAGCAATTCTTCCTGCTTTTTTTTCTTCTTGGCAACGATTAACTGTTTGCGGTCGCCAATAATTCTTCTCTTACGTGGATTAACTTCAGTAAGAACGAATTCAACTTCCTGATCCTGATATTTGGATAAATCTCTCTCATACATATCGGATACCAAACTAGCCGGGATAAACACACGGCCTTCACCATAAGAAACACTCAAACCGCCTTTGAGTACCATGGAAACTTTTCCGGTAAGTACTTCCTGATTTTCAAATGCTTCCTGAAAACGTTCATTCATCTTGTCCTGCTGAAGTCTCTTATAAGTAAGAAGAACCTGTCCCTCACCATCGTTGACTTTCAAAACTTTAACAGTCATCGTATCTCCTGGTTTTACTTCGGAGGTCAAGTCAACATCAGTATTGTTACTGTATTCATTCTTCGTTAAAATACCATCTGCTTTATATCCAATGTTTAAGATAATCTCATTGTCTTTAACTCCGATAACTGTCCCTTCTACAATCTCACCATTGTGGATTGTGACTAATGAATCCTCTAATAATTCTGCGAAACTTGCTTCTGACATGCCTTAAGAACCTCCTGTATAATAGTATTTGGGGTCGATGCCCCGGCAGTAATACCTAGGCTTGCAAAAGATGAGACCGGGATATCCGGTAAATCTTCTGCTGTCTGTATAAAAAAAGTGTTTTCACACTGATTTTTACATATTTCATATAACTTGCGTGAATTGGATGAATGTGTTCCACCTATCACAATCATAGCGTCAGAATCCTTTGCTAAAGACTCTGCCTCCGTCTGACGTGTAGACGTAGCATTACAAATTGTATTCACAGCAAGTATATCATAACCTTTTTTTGAAAAAATTTCAACTAATTCTTGAAATTTTTTGTAATTAAATGTCGTTTGTGCTACCACGCATATCGGTTTTTCCCTTTTTGACGGCTTAAACAAAAGGGCATCTTCCTTCGATTCTACGACGGTTCCACCGTTTTTTGCCCACCCGAGAATCCCTTGCACCTCCGGATGTTTTGCCGAACCGATGATAACAATTTCATATCCTTTTTCACTATATTCAGCAACGGTTTTATGAATTTTTTTCACAAATGGACACGTTGCATCCTCAAATGAAATTTTTTCCTCCTTGAGCGTGTGGATGACGGATTCCGGTACACCGTGCGAACGAATCACTAAAATCGCCTGACTCCTGTCTTCTTTTGCAATTTCATCCGGGTGTTCAATCACCTGTACCCCCTGCGATGCTAAATCCTCTACAACCTGCTCGTTATGAATAATCGGTCCGAGTGTATAAACTTTATGATTTTCTTTTGCCAATAAATCATATACCGTATCAACGGCCCGCTTTACTCCAAAGCAGAACCCCGCGCTGTCTGCACATTTAATTGTCATGAGCCGATGCTCCTTGTATTTCAATAATTTTATTTACCACTTCATCGATTGTTAAATCAGAGGAATCCAGATATACTGCATCTTCTGCCTGCTTTAACGGCGCAATTTCACGGTTCATATCCTGTTCATCCCTAGCAATGATATCCTTCTCAATTTGTGCCAAATCGCAGGTTTCTCCTTTTTCGGTCAATTCTTTGTAACGGCGGTTTGCGCGCACAAAAGAACTTGCCGTCAGATAAATTTTGCACTCAGCATTTGGCAAAACAACGGTTCCAATATCTCTGCCATCCATAATGACATCATTGGCAGCCGCCAAATTTCTCTGCAATTCTAATAATTTTTCGCGAACCTTTGGATATTTTGCAACTACCGAAGCATTTTTTCCAACTTCTTCTTTACGGATTTCTTTGCTGACATCCGCACCATTTAAGAAAATATGCTGCTCGCCGTTTTCATACTGAATCGTAATATCAATTGCCTGACATTTTTCATTTACCGCATTTTCATCTGTTGTATCAATGCCGTTTGTCAAAAAATAATATGCCATCGTGCGGAACATAGCACCTGTGTCTACATAAACATAATTCAGTTTTTTTGCTACTAGCTTTGCGATTGAGCTTTTTCCGGCTCCTGCCGGTCCATCAATTGCAATATTCATTCGTAACGCCTCCTTCTAATTCGATTCTTCCCTGCCAGCTAAATACCCGGTTGACCATGCAATCTGAAGATTAAAACCTCCGGTTAAAGCATCCAAATCTAACACCTCACCGGCAAAGAATAATCCCTGTATTAGTTTCGATTCCATCGTTGATGGATCAATTTCCGAAACTTTTACACCCCCGCGCGTAATAATCGCTTCGTTGATATCTCTCAATCCTTTTAATGTTACCGTAAAATCCTTTATGCTGTCAACTAATTTCAACCGATTTTTTTTGTCAAGCTGATTCACTTTGCTGTCAACATCCAAGCCGGCACGGGACAACACTTCTGTTACCATGCTGGCAGGAAGAAGATTTCTGCAGGCATTTTTCAACGATAAATTCATGCGTTCCGAAAAATCTTTCACAATCCGTTTATCTAACTGCTCGATTGACAATGCCGGTTTTAAGTCAATATGCAGTATCAGCGGCTCTTTTTGAAGCTTGTCACCAACGATGCTGCTTGCGCTCAGCATAAGTGGCCCGCTCACTCCATAATGTGTAAACAGGACTTCGCCGAATCCGTCATAGAGCGATTTCTGCTTGCCGGACTCTCTCTGAATCGATACCTGACAATTTTTCAGCGTCAGCCCCTGCAATTGTTTCCCAATGTTATCTGCCGTAACAATTCCGGTTAATCCCGGACGAATTGCCGTTACGGTATGCCCTGCCTCTTTTGCAAATTCATAGCCATCTCCCGTTGAACCGGTACTTACATAAGAACAGCCGCCGGTTGCCACAATCACTTTGTCCGCCGGCAGAGTATGCTGATTTTTCAGAACAACTCCCGTCACTTCACTTTCTTTGATTTGAAGTTTTTTTACCTCTGTATGAAGAAGTACAGCTACACCAAGTCTTTTACACTCCTTCTCCAATGTTCGGATGACATCAGAAGATTTATCCGATGCCGGAAAAACGCGCTTTCCACGCTCCACTTTTGTAGGCAGACCATGCTTATTAAAAAAATCAACGACCTGTTCATTGGTAAAGGAATAAAACGCACTGTAGAGAAACTTAGGATTTGAAATTACGTTAGAAAGCAAATCGGAAATATCACAGGCATTGGTCAGGTTGCACCTGCCTTTTCCTGTGATAAAAAGTTTTTTTCCTAATTTTTCATTTTTTTCAACAATAGTGACGTCACATCCGCATGAGGCACTTTGAATCGCCGCCATCATGCCGGCAGGACCGCCACCGATTATGATTACTTTTTTCATTTTCTTCTCCGATGTATTTATGCCGATGCATAAACTTCATTAAATCCAAAAGACCGATGAGAACTTTTGTATCGTTTGTTTTTGCATCGGTAAATAATTTTTTTACAATCTTTTACATTATCCAACAGACTGCTGGCAAAACAGTTTAATATTAATGTTTCCATCTGCTTAGAACAACGCTTTACCGGTTTTGCTTTCGAATCAAATGAAACCACAACGACATTTTTCTGCTTCTCTACATGGTCAACACGCACATCTTCATCTTCTAAATTCTGTGTTACCAGATAAGTGATATACTCTGCTGTCAATGTTTTTTCCTCTTTTTTAACAACAACCGGAATCAGACTCATTGTATCGGAATCAATGGAGTAAATCGTAAGTGTCTTCATCGTGCTTTTTGGCGTCGAAGGGGCTGTTTTTGCCGGTATCTCAGACGCTTCCCCACAACCATTTAATAATAACAAACCCACCATAAGTATTGCCATTATTTTAAATTTCAATTTTATTACTCCTTGTCTAAACATCGTATTGCCAAATCAAGAGCTGCATCCACTGCCTGCTTTCTTACCTGTTCTCTGTCACCGGAAAACACATGACGTTCTACCGTAACCTGCTCATGCAGTGAACAGCCCAGATACACAAGCCCAACAGGCTTTTCTTTTGTACCACCGCCCGGTCCCGCAATGCCGGTTGTAGAAAGTCCCATGTCTGCTTTCGCTGCCTTTGCACAGCCAACACACATTTCGGCTGCTGTCTCTTTGCTGACAGCACCTTTTGTTTCCAGTGTTTCATGACTTACGGAAACCAGATTTTCTTTTGCTTCGTTTGCATAAGTCACATAAGCACAGTTGATAACATCCGACGCACCGGAAACGTTAATAATTGTTGCCGATAGTAAACCGCCGGTACATGATTCAGCTGTTGTTATCGTATAGTGTTTGTTTGTCAGTTTCTTGACAAGCTCATTTTCTTTTGCATTTTCTTTCATTATCGCACATCCTTCATAACCCCTCGGTTTTTATAAATATAATCGACGAGAGAAATTATCGTTAGTATCACCGAAGCATAAATTAATATACTCTCAATGATGCGGAACACTTCTGCCTGAAAATGAAATACTAAAAAAATTGACATTGCCATCTGGACAAAAGTTTTGACTTTGCCCCAGTAACTTGCTGCAATGGTAACTCCTTTTTCAGCAGCCACCAAACGAAAACCGCTGATAATGAACTCTCTGCTGATAATGATAATAACTACCCATGCCGGCATATTTGTCTGCGGGTCAGCCAAAAAACAGATGAGTGCTGCACAGACTAATAACTTATCCGCCAATGGGTCCATAAATTTACCAAAGGTTGTAACCTGATTGTATTTTCTTGCCAGATATCCGTCAAAAAAATCGGTAATACAGGCCGCAATAAATAGACCGCCGGCAATATAATCCGAATACGGCAATTGCTGCCATAGCATCGCAATTACAAAAAGAGGAATCATGGCAACACGCAAAATTGTCAATCGATTTGGTACATTCATTTAATCATCCTCCTCCGGTAAAATTTCTCCAATCAAATCATAGCCGTTTGCATCCGTTACCAAAACAGGTAATATGGTGCCTGATATGATTTCGTACGGTGCTTCAAAAAACAGACACCCATCAATCTCCGGCGCATCACGGTAAGTACGTCCGACATAAACGCCATCTTCCGGCAGATATCCATCCACAATCACGGAAAGTCTTCTGCCAATCATTTCTTCATTTTGGGCAAAAATCACATTCTGCTCTGTCTGCATAATTTCATCTGCCCATTCCTGTTTAATCTCCTCCGGAAGCTGTCTGTCATATCCTGCCGCCGGTGTTCCTTCTTCCGGCGAATAAGGAAATACTCCTAATCGTTCAAATTTCATGTTGGCAACAAAATCCACACATTCCTCATGGTTTTCGTTTGTCTCTCCCGGAAATCCGCTGATTAATGTTGTACGGAGTGCAATATCCGGAATCTCTTTACGAAGCATGGAAATCTTCTCACGCAGATCCGCCTGTGTGGTCTTTCGTCCCATTCTTTTTAATATATCGTCGTTACAGTGCTGAATCGGCAAATCGAGATAATGACAGATTTTTTTCTCTGTCTTAATCGTCTGTACCAGTTCCTCGGTAATTTCTTCCGGATAACAGTACAGCAGCCGAACCCACTCAATTCCATCAATTTTACAGAGTTCATGTAAAAGTTTAGGCAGTCGTTTTTCACCATATAAATCAACACCGTAAACCGTTGTTTCCTGTGCAATCACAATCAGTTCCTTGGTTCCTTCTTTTGACAATTGTTCCGCTTCCACTAACAATTCTTCCATCGGAACGCTGCGGTAATTACCGCGCAGTTTCGGAATAATGCAGTATGTGCAGTGTTTGCTGCATCCCTCTGCAATTTTAAGATATGAGGAATAGCCGGAGGACGTATGAACTCTGTTTGTTAAATTCTTGGGAAGATAGTCCAAATCATTTAACGCACATTCTTTTTTTCCCTGTAACGTGTCTTTTACTACTTCAAATATTCTATCATATGCCGTTGTTCCGACAACCGCATCTACTTCGGGAATTTCTTTTTGGATGTCGTCGGCGTAGCGCTGCGCTAAACATCCTGTCATAATGAGCGAGACACACTTGCCGGTCTTTTTGTATTCTGCCATTTCAAGAATTGTCTCAATACTTTCCTCTTTTGCATCATGAATAAAGCCACAAGTATTCACAATAATGATTTCTGCATCCTCCGGTGTACTTGTCACCGAAATATTCTGCGAAGCTAACAGTGCAATCATTTTTTCACTGTCAACTAAATTTTTATCACATCCTAATGATACAAAGAACAAATTCATGCTTTCTGAATTCCTTTCGCTTCCACACAATTATTCATCAACATCGCAATTGTCATCGGTCCGACACCGCCCGGTACCGGCGTAATTGCCGACGCTGTTTTTTCCACGGAATCAAAGTCCACATCACCGCAAAGTTTACCGCCTTCCGGTCTGTGAATTCCGACATCAATGACAACAGCACCTTCTTTCACATAATCTGCCGTAATCATTTTCGGCTTTCCAATTGCTACAATCAGAATATCTGCTCTTTTTGTTACTTCTTTTAAATCTTTTGTATGACTGTGGCAAACAGTAACCGTAGCATTCTCACGAAGCATAAGCATTGCCATTGGCTTTCCGACAATATTACTTCTGCCTACAATAACGCACTCTTTTCCGTCAATTACTACACCACTTCTCTTTAAGAGCTGAATGATGCCCGCCGGCGTACAGGACACAAAGCCCGGCTGACCAATACTTAACGCACCAACACTCTGCGGATGAAATCCATCCACATCTTTTTTCGGGGAAATGGTCTGAATCACTTTATCCTCATTAATATGGGAAGGCAGCGGTAATTGTACCAAAATACCGTTTACGGTATCATCTGCATTGAGTTTTTCAACAAGTGCCAGTAATTCTTCTTCTGTTGTCTCTTCCGACAATTCATAAGAAAGGGAATGAATTCCCACATATTCGCAGGCCTTCTTTTTATTTCCTACATATACGGTAGATGCCGGATCATTTCCAACCTGGATTACCGCAAGTGTAACATCCATATTTTCCTTTGCCACGCGTTCTTTGCACTCGTCCTTTACCTGCGCTGAGATTTTTTTGCCATCAATTAAAACTGCCATACTGTTATCTCCTTTTTAATCTATTTCTACTATATTGTCGCGGATTGCCTGCATATGAAAATCCGTCCGGTTTATTACGTCCGCACAAGCGCGCAATTCGTAAACAATATTTTCAGCATCTTTAATATCTTTTTTGTATTTTACCTGATGCTCTAAGCTCGCCCAAAAGTCCATCGCAATCGTACGAATCTGGACTTCGACACGCATATTTTCTTTATGGTCCGAAAAGAATACTGGGACTTCCACAATTAAATGCAGACTCCGGTAGCCATTCATTTTCGGCTTTTTGATATAATCTTTTGTTTTTATTAAAACAACATCATCCTGTGCCGAAAGCATATCCGCCACTTTGTAAATATCGTCAATAAAAGCGCAGATTACGCGCACGCCCGCCACATCGTTCAAATGCTGCCTGACCGATTCAACCGTAATCGGATAGCCTTTCTTTTTCAATTTGGTTGCGATGCTGTCCGGCTGTTTGATTCTTGTTTTAATAAATTCAATCGGATTTCGATTTTTTGTCATCGAAAATTCATCGTTTAACACTTGTAATTTTGTTTTTACTTCTTTGATTGCACAACTGTACATCATCATCATTTTCTGAAATTCTTTGGCATCAGACTCAAAAAGATTGTCCATATCTTTTGGCAGATGCAGTTGTTTCAGATACGATGTGTGTAATTCTTCATCAAGCATTGTTCTTCTCCAATCTTTAACCCCTGTACTTGCTACATACTCATTATACATATGCATACATTATCTATTATAAGCAAAAAATGAATAAAGTCAAACGAAACGGGAACGCTACTAAAAAAACGAAGGGAGAATTTTTTGTAATGAAAAGTTTTGTTGACCAGGACGCCTGCATTGCCTGCGGTTTATGCGTGTCCACCTGTGAGGATGTTTACCATTTTAATGAAGAAGGAAAAGCAGAGGCTGTTGAAGGAATAATTCCTGCAGAATATGAAGATAACTGCCGGACTGCCGCTGAAAACTGCCCGACTATGGCGATTGAAGTTGATGAAGGGTGAATTGTTTTCACAATTATTGCTATAAATAAAAAAGCATCAAAGTTTCCCATTCGAAACCGCTTCGCTTGATGAACACCTTCGGTGTTCAAAGTTTCTCATGGTGAAAGTTTGATGCTTTTTTATTTAAAATTAATATGAAAACATTTTACCTCTTTGGAATTTTGTTTTGCTGTTTTTTTGCTATTCTTCGATTACTTCGATTTCGAGGTAGTCGAAGTCGATTTGCTCGATGAAATTATCTTGTTCAAAGCGGGTTTTGTCAACCCGCTTGAATTCATTAATGTTTTTGTCAAGCCAAATTGGCTGTTGCAAATCAAAGGCTTCAGCAAATGCGTGAATACCGGCAAATACTTTTTTAGTCCGGTTGATATCCGTGTCACCATTTTCATAAACCATATCACGAACTAAATGATTGTCTTTGAATATTTTTCCCCATATGCGGAACATAAAAGTCCTCCCCAAAGAACTAATTCTTTTTGTTGTAGTTAATCAGGCAGCCTTTCAAAATAATTTCTCTTTCATCGTCTGTCAGATTACCAAGATGAAGTTCAATCTCTTTCATTCCCTGGTTTACTACATAAGCATGAATCGTATCTTCTTTTGTTTCAATGGCTTTCTTGATATCTTTTACAAAAATATAATCATCTTTATCAAAAACAAGGTCACCATCGAAAACAAATGGAAGCATACCCCAGTTAATCAGGTTGGAACGGTATCTCTTTGTTGCATACTCACGGGCAATGTTAGCCATACCGCCAAGCACACGCTGACAGCTTGCTGCCTGCTCACGGGCAGAACCGTCACCCGGTTTTACGGCAAAAATCACGCTTCCGACTTCTGTCTCTTCCGGTTTTACATCAAACTGTTTAGAAATCGCCTCATAGACATCTTTTAAGTTTGCATCTTCGGCATAAATATCTTCGCCTGCGATACGAGCCTTCTCTACCTTCTGTACTTCTTTTGCTTTTCCTACATAAGCAGGGTCTTTTCTTGAAAGAGTAAATTCAGCAAGACCAAGCGGATTTGAGCGGTAAGAACTTGTCTCACCGGATGGAATCAATTCATCCGTTGTCGTAACCGGATCATGAATCATCGATACCACTTTCAAAAGTACATTATCCGTAAGTGCATGCATTTTCGGCCAGTCTACAATGTTTGGTCCAAATTTAATTTCAACCGAAGGATCTGCCTTGCCGACACCATTAAAGACACGGTTATCATAAATGGTATGATCAAAATAGTATTTCGGTTTTGTAAAGTCTGCATCAATATCTGTTGCTGCCGTCAAATATCCCTTATTCGCAGCCGTTGCCGCAATCGAACGAGCATCCATAAGTGCAACAGAAGCAATCTGTCCATTCGTAACTTTCGATCCCTCGCGGTTCGGGAAGTTTCTTGTCGAATGACGGATACTAAGTCCCTTGTTGCTTGGCACATCGCCGGCACCAAAACATGGACCGCAGAAAGCGGTACGAACGGTAGCTCCTGCTTCCATCAAATCAGCAATGCGTCCATTTTTCACAAGTTCCATGAAAATCGGCTGGGATGCCGGATAAACGCTTAACGAGAATTCATCGGCACCAATGTTTTTACCGCGTAGAATGTCAGCGGCATCACATAAGTTCTCAAAGCCACCACCGGCACATCCGGCAATAACACCCTGCTCTACATACAATCTGCCATCATGAATCTTATCCGTTAACTTAAAGTCAATGTTATTGTTATCAAGGCTTACAAGCGCCTTCTTCTCTACATCACGAAGGATATCCTCAAGGTTATTGTTCAACTCTTCGATTGTGTACACATTACTTGGGTGGAATGGCATCGCAATCATCGGTTTGATTGTTGACAAGTCAACTTCAACCACACCGTCATAGTAAGCAACTTTTTCCGGTGCCATTTCTTTATAATCTTCTTTTCTTCCGTGAATCTCATAAAATTCTTTTACGGCATCATCTGTGCGCCAGATGGAAGAAAGACATGTTGTCTCTGTCGTCATAACATCAATACCAATACGGAAATCAACACTTAAGTTATCAATGCCCTCGCCGACAAATTCCATTACTTTATTATTTACATAACCATTTTTAAATACAGCACCGATAATCGCAAGTGCAATATCCTGTGGACCAACACCTTTCTGCGGTTTGCCGGTCAGATGAATTGCCACAACACCAGGCATTGGAATATCATAAGTCTGCTCTAAAAGCTGTTTTACGATTTCCGGTCCGCCTTCGCCGACTGCCATCGTACCAAGTGCACCATATCTTGTATGGCTGTCTGAACCAAGAATCATAGCACCGCCTGCCGCTAACATCTCGCGGGCAAACTGATGAATAACCGCCTGATGAGGAGGTACATAGATACCACCATATTTTTTTGCACAGGAAAGACCAAATACATGATCATCTTCATTAATTGTTCCGCCTACCGCACATAAACTGTTATGGCAGTTAGTAAGTACATAAGGAACCGGGAACTTCTCAAGTCCGGATGCTCTTGCGGTCTGTAAAATTCCAACAAATGTGATATCATGGGAAGTCAATTTATCAAACTTGATTTTCAAGTTTTCCATCTTGCCGGAAGTATTATGGGAGTACAAATTATGTGATGCCATCTTCCCTTTACCCGCCTCTTCTTTTGTTGTCTTAATTCCTGCTTTGCTTTCCAGTGCCGCGATTGCCTCTGCATTGTCCGGAATCAGTTCCGTACCATTCAAAAGATATGCGCCACCATCATATAATGTTACCATTTGCAGCCTCCTTCATATTTTTTAACACCGAAGTGAAAATTTTTCCTATAATAGTATACTTGCTTTTTCTTTATAATGCAAATTATTTTTTGCTTTTTTGCTCGATTTTTCTATTGTCATCCGTACTAAAATGAGGTAGAATAAGTTGAAATACGGAAGCCATGGGAACATGGCAGATAGGAGGCATTATGCGTCATTTAATGAATGCACTTGACCTGACCGTGGATGAGATTCATGATTTGATTGTATTAGCTGAAAAAATCATTCAGGATCCGGCACGATTTTCAGAAGTGTGTAAAGGAAAAAAACTTGCAACTTGTTTTTATGAACCAAGCACAAGAACCCGTTTAAGTTTTGAATCGGCAATGTTGAATTTAGGTGGACAAGTTCTTGGTTTCTCATCTGCTGATTCTAGTTCTGCATCAAAAGGCGAAAGCGTGGCCGATACCATTCGTGTCATTTCCAGTTATGCAGATATCTGTGCGATGCGTCACCCAAAAGAAGGTGCACCATACGTCGCCTCTCTTCATTCAAAAATTCCAGTTATCAACGCCGGTGATGGCGGTCACAATCATCCGACCCAGACATTAACCGATTTATTGACAATTAAAAATTTAAAGGGACGCCTTGACAATCTGACAATCGGATTGTGTGGTGACTTAAAATTCGGACGTACCGTTCACTCTTTAATTGGTGCCATGGTTCGTTATCCTAACGTTAAATTTGTTATGATTTCACCGGAGGAATTAAAGATTCCGGATTATATTAGAAAAGACACGTTAGATGCCAATGGCATTGAATATAAAGAAGTAAACGTATTGGAAGATGTTTTACCGGAACTTGATTTGTTATATATGACACGTGTTCAGCGTGAACGTTTCTTTAACGAGGAAGATTACATCCGCTTGAAGGACAGCTTCATCCTTGACAGCAAGAAAATGAAACTGGCACCAAAAGATATGTTAGTTCTCCACCCTCTTCCACGTGTAAATGAAATTGCAACCGATGTGGATGATGACCCACGTGCTGTTTACTTTAAGCAGGCACAATATGGTGTTTACATACGAATGGCGTTAATTATGACTTTATTGGAGGTGATTCCGGAATGTTAAATATTGGTGGATTACAAGAAGGAGTTGTCATTGACCACATTAAGGCTGGCGGCTCCATGGAAATTTATCACTATCTTGAATTAGAAAAATTAGACTGCTCCGTTGCTATTATTAAAAACGCAAAAAGCAGTAAAATGGGAAAAAAAGATATTATCAAAATCGAGGGACCGATTACGGTAAACTTGGACATTCTCGGTGTTCTCGATGAAAATATCACCATTAATGTTATAAAAAATAACGAAATTGTAGAAAAACGTGTTCTCACACTGCCGGAAACGGTAACAAATGTAATCAAGTGCAAAAACCCTCGATGCATTACTTCCGTTGAGCAGGAATTACCACACCGTTTTAAACTGACAGACCGCGAAAACCGGATTTACCGCTGCATGTACTGTGAGCAGAAGTTTTCGAGAAGACGATAAAAGATGGTAAAATAATTTAATTGTAATACAAAAATTGATATTGTTTTTCCTATTCAGGACCGCTCCCGCTTAATGAACACTCGTAACGGTGCCTAAGGACAGAATACGTCCTCTAGGAACCGACGGTGTTCAACGTCCTTTATAGTGAAAAACAATATCAATTTTCATTTAAAATAAAATAAGTTAAAAAGTTTTACCGCCTACTTTTCACAAACTTACAGTTCTTCTGTCTTGAACGTTGCGTAACCTTCATAATAATAACTGTGGTCTATGCCTTTCATATATACTTCTCGGCTGTCAACCTCATCGGTCAATGCATTCTTTAAAAGATATTTTATTTCGATATCCTTAACCGGACTTCGTTCCATCGCAAGTAAATAATCTTCTTTATCGACTTTACTCCAATCAATTACTTTGCCAATTTCCTGTTTTAACATATGGTCAAGCCAAATGCGTGCACTCCGTCCGTTTCCTTCCCGGAATGGATGCGCAATATTCATTTCCACATATTTTTCTATAATTTCGTCAAAATCAGACTGTGGCATTTTATCAATATTTTCAAGTGCTGCATCTAAATACATCAGCGGTGCAAAACGAAAATTTCCTTTTGCCATATTTACCTTGCGAATCTCTGCGGCAAAATCATAAATATCTTCAACCAATACCGGTGGATTGCCTGCAAAGTAAAAAACTTACCTGCCGGGAGGGAATCTAAAATGCCCTTTTCAAATAATAAAACTGCTTTTTTCTTACTTAACTGCTCCTCCATACGAGCAAGTTCAGCAGAACTTGTAAGGCCTAATTTATTTTCAAGCATATCATCCCTCCTCATGCAAAATTATATAATACTATTGTAACATAAAACCTTTATAAATACAATTTTAAAAGTTCCGATTACATTCTACTTTACCGCAGAAAACTGATGTGTTTCCACAGCTTCTAATTCATTAATTCGAATCCAGTGGCTTGTATAAATCTCCACTTTGATTTTGGATGCTTTTACTTTTCGTTTCAATGAAACTTCCGTTGTTACTTTCGGATTTATTCCGGCATCCGGTCTCACAGTAGCTCCCATCTCGGTCCATTTTCCGTTCTCATAATAGGAAATACGGTATGAATACTGCGCTTTTTCAGATGTCATTGTCAAATCCGGTATCACACCGGTTCCTGCACTCGCAAACTCGCTTTCCTGCAAAGTAAAGAGACGAACCACATTGATACTTTTTGGCTCACTAAACGTCATCGTAACTTCATGACGGTCTGTATCACTGCTTCCTCCAACACCAGTTTCCAAACCTTTCGTAATTCGATCTCCATCCACAACGGAGTTTGGAACGGTGAAAGAATCACCACCACTTTTCTTCTGTCCGGCAAGTTTTACTGCATCTTTCATTGCCCAGTTGACATACGGCGTCAAAGTTATTTCTGAAACTTCTACGTTCGTATCTGCAAAAACAAACCGTACCTGGGCGCTTTCAATTGCTTCTTTACCCTGAACAAAAATGGTCTTTCCGTCATCGCCTGCTTTTCCGGTATATATTGTCTTCCATGTATCATCTGACTGTTTTACCTGAACCTCATAACTGCCAAGCGATGAATCCTTTGTCTGAATCATAAATCGGTCGTACTGATAAGAATCCTTAAAGTCAAATGTAAGCATAGGATTTGCATCCGTTAATTGTGGCTTCCATGTTGTTTTTTCATCCTTATCATATACATTTTCTGCTGCATTTGAAGTTTCTTCACTCGTTGCCGTAATGGAAACCGGCAGACTTTCTTCATCTTCATACACTTTAGAAGACAGCGATTCAATTACCGCATCCGCTCCCGTCACTTCCATTGTGATGGTACCAAGCCCCGGCGTCAAATCCATTGTACCATCTAACATATACTCTTGCATGGTATCGGATAACTGAACTTCTCCAATTGTCTGGTCATTCCATTTAAGTGTTACAAAAGCTTTTCCGTCGGACTTTCCTTTCAGGTAAAATACAAACAAATCATCTTTTTCAACCTGCGCAAGATAAGAATATGTCATGTCCTTTTTTGCCTGTAAATTAGTATGAGCTGCCTTAACTCCTTCATAATCAGAAGCCGGAATACTTCCCGGAACTTTCGCATAATCACGAGTGCGGACGGTTACTCCGCTCACGCTGACATTACCGGATACGACGGTCATTGTAAACGTCTGGCTGCCGGCATCCAGTTTTGCCATATCTGCCGCCTCATACAGTGCCTGCTCTTTACCAATTGTTACGGTACCAAATATCCGGTCTCCACATGAAATTTTTACCTTTGCTGCATTGTCCGATTTTGCATCTAAACCGGCAAAATAACTTTCCGATTCTGATACAATTCCCCTAGCACTAAAGGTTTCACCTGCCTGATATGTTGTTTTTTCCGTGGTAATTGTTCCCGGAAGTACATTTTCATCTGCAAGAACACCTGCAAACGTTGTTTCTTTTGTCTGTTTTTTACCAACATAATAACTTTCTTTCGGCCCGGCATTAGAGCTTTTGACCGATTTTTCAGAAACAACCAATTTCTGAAGCAGGAATGCAGGGTCATCAGAATATATACGAATCGTATTCACGCCAGCATTTAGGTGGATATTATTCTCCTGCTTTCTGCCATTTACTTTCACATCATTTGCCCATGAACCACTGTATTCTCCAGCCAAAAACGTATCTGCATCTACCGTATTTTTCTCAACTAATGTTTCCCCGTTAATCGAATAACCATACGATATACAAACCTTATCACGCTCCAGATTATTGGAAGGTGCTGTATAAACAGTAAATTTATAATCCCCTTCGTTTGGAACACATACTGCATATTCTGCATAGGCAGCTTCCTCCATCGTCTTTGTCTTATCCGCATTTGTCGGAAGAATTTTCATTGACTGCCCGGTTTTTCCATAACCGTCAAAAACATGGAATGCTGTATTATTGCCACCTTCTTTTGCCGTTACGTAATTTCCCGGAAGAATAGAGGCATATCCATTTGTGTACATATATGTCTTGTCTGCATAGGAAGATGTATCATATACCTTTGCATTAACATTAATTGTAATGGTCTGGCTGCCGCTTTGAATCTTAACGGAGCCGGAAGCATCTTTTTTGACCTTTGAAAAATCAACCGATACCTCAAACGCATCCTGTGATTTTACTGTGCCGGATTTCTTACTTACAACAATCCAGTCCTCCGAAGGAGTTATCGTATAAGCAAAACTGTTCGCTCCCTGATTGGAAACAGTTACCGTATAAGATTCCTGATTCAGATTTGTAAAATCGGATAATGTACCACTTTCTGATGCCTCGACAGCCTGTTCTTCATTTTCCATCGTAACCATCATTTTACCATCAGCTGCCGGTTTCACCCAGACTGCTTTTGGATAACTCCACCCGGTTGAATTCCAAGTTACAAAGCCGACATGAGGAGAACTCATCATACCATCCCACTTGTCACCAACTCCCGGCATATTTTTGTTATACGTTTTCTGTAATTCCTTATCCAGTGCCACCGCTTGTTCCAGCTCAGCCGCATATAAATTTGCTGCCACACTGTTATTTTTCGCCAGATATTTATTGATGCCGCTTAATATCTGCATTTTTGTCACATTTGCCGATGCAACAACCGGGAAATAGACAAGTTCAAAATATGCCGCCTGCCAATCCGATGGAATCTCTTTCTGACACGCTTTCGCTCTTCGTATCATATCATCCACTTTGACAAGCATTTCTCTGCCTTCATTATAATTTACTGAATCATAAGTTGCCGAATTGATGGATTCCGGTTTACCGGAACCATTTAACCATGTATAATCATCTAAAAGCTTCTCCATCTCATTCACAAGAGAATCCGATGTATTTTCACCAAACTGCTGTTTTACCCAGTTTTTACGATATTCAGTAATTTTATCTTTTCCATTTGTTCCCCATGTATCATAATCATATGCCATATCAAGGAAATAGGAAATATTCATCTCCATCGGCTTCAAATCACCAACATTAACAATCCAGATATTATCAATGCCATGCTCATATGCCATATTCATCTGTTCCCAAGTCTTTGTAAGAGGAACTGTATTTACCCATTCATAGGAAGTTGGACCGCCATGGTAATCAAAGTGATAATACATACCATAACCGCCTTTTCGATTTTTATCCTCCTTTGTTGGAAGTGTACGCATATTTCCAAAGTTATCATCGCAGAGCATAATGGTTACATCATCTAAAACATTCCATTTTTTTAATCCTTCTGCTTTATCTGTACCATGCCAGTAGTCCTCTACTTCTTTATAAACAGTAAGAACCTGAGGAGCATCTGATAAATTATTCTTTTTCAAAATATCTTTCTGCGCCGTAATTACTTTTTTCAAAAGTGCAATATTTTCTTCTTTTGTTCCTGACAAAGAAGAATCCGACTCACCACGCATGCCAAGGGTATAAACATTTTCAAAATTTTTATTTCTTGCCACACCGTCTTCCCAGAATTTTGTGATGGCAGTTTCGTTCGCATTAAAGTCCCAAGCGTTGCTTGTGCCATACTGACGATATTTGTTCTGCCATTCCACACCGGCACGGCAAAGTGGCTCATGATGAGAGGTTCCCATAACAATACCGTATTTGTCGGCGAGTTCTGCATTGGCTAACTTATTCGTTCCCTTACCGTCCTCGCTAAAAGTATTCGACCACATCGCCGGCCACAAATAATTTCCTTTACAGCGTAAAATTAACTCATAGACATTTTCATAAAAATACTGATTATATCCGCCAAATTTTTTCTTTGCATAGCTAGTCAGTGATGGTGCTTCATCATTTAGGAAAATGCCACGATATTTTACAGATGGCTCTTTGGATGTAACCGTTAATTCCTTTTCCGGAATCTGAACTACATCTTTGGCAACCGGTGTAGCATCGCCCCAGTAAACCCATGGAGAAACACCCATTTTCTCAGAAATATGATAAAGACCGTAAATCGTTCCACGTTTATCACTTCCGATAACGACAATTGCTTTTTTTACATTTGCCACCGGATTTTCTACCACCTGAATGCGGTAAACTTCGCGCTTTCCTTTTATCTGGGAGGCATCTACTTTTCCCTGCTCAATCAAGGAATCAATTACCGCATTGTTTCCGATGGAGCCGGCAATAATTGCATATTCCTTCAATGATTCTGTCTTAGTTACGACATTTGCCTTTGCTTTCTCTTTTGTAACAAGAGAAATGTCTTTGGCAACGGAAGCTGCAATCAGTGATAATCCATCGTAATCTTCTCCTTTGGCATCTAAGTACAGACTTGCTGCAGAATCCTTTGCTGCAATTGTAAAGTAACCTGCCTTCTGAGTTGCAATCAATGGATCTGTTGTCGGCTGTGGTTTACTTGTATTAACTACCGGAGCTTTTGTTACCGCACTTTTTTCCTTCACTGTAATCTTACACACTGCCTTCGCCCCACGTCCATCCTTTGCATAAGCAGTAATCACAGCGGTACCTTTCTTCTTCGCCATAACAACTCCTTTTTTGCTTACCGATGCAACGGATGATTTTGATGAACGGTAAACAACACCTTTTTTTGTTGCTTTTGCCGGTGTCAGTTTTGCTGTTAATTTCAGCGAACTGCCACAAAATAAACTGGCACTTTTTTTACTAAGTGTTACTTTTTTTACTTTTTTAAGCTTCTTTGTTACCGTAACAGAAATCACTGTTTTTTTCTTTCCGCAAGAAACGATAACCTTTGCTTTACCTGCCTTTTTCGCCTTACATTTTCCCTTTTTGTTTACCGAAACAATCGAGGATTTTGTTGAGCGAACTGTTATTTTTTTTGCCTTTTTTTTCGGCGTTACCTTTACTTTCAACTGAAAAGTTTCACCTTTTTTCAGCGAAAGCATGGAAATTGCCGGATTCGTCACTGTAAGACTCACAGAAGGCGAAGCCTTCTTCTTTGCCTTCGCAAAAACGATTCCTTGTCCCCCAAAAGAAGTTGTAACCAACGTAGCTGTTAAAAATGCTGTCAAACTTCTTTGGAACATCTTTGTGTTCTTTTTCACATATACCAACTCCTTATCGTTATATAGTGATTTTATTATATATCACAAAATATACAATTCCGATTGCAAAAACTGTGTTTTATATTGCAAAAATTGAATATCTTGACAAAAAACATAAGATAAATCTATAATCAGAGAAAAGAAGGATGACGAGGAGGATTTGTTTATGCGCTATTTACTTCATGAATCGGACCACCCGATTTCAACCGATTACTATTATGAATGTCGAAAGACAACAAACGACCATTTTCCAAGGATTCTTGCACACACGCACGATTATTATGAAATTTATATCTATCTCAGTGGCTCTGTTATGCTGTTTATTGAAGACCGTATTTATAAAGTAAAACGTGGAGATATTATAGTTATTCCTCCCTATACAATTCATCAGCTTCTTCCTACTTCAGAAGAACAGCTAAATGATGAATATGACCGAACCTATATGTACATTACCCCTGCCTGCTTATCCTCCTTCCAGTTTAACGAACACTCCTTATTAGAGCCATTTGAACTGGCAAAGGAAAATAAACGATATCATTTTAACATTGCCGATTCCAATGATTTTGAGCGCATATTTCAATGTTTTATGGGAATTTACCAAAATTCAAAAATTGATTTTTATGGAAAAGAAATGTTAAACCGTGCCCATATTTTAGAGGCGGTTACACTACTAAACAAACACATTCTTTTAGATATGAAGCCACGAAAAGCAACACACGTGAACCCTTTCATTGATAAGGTACTGTCTTATATTAATGAACATTACAAAGAGGATTTATCACTGGAGCAGTTAGCGGGTCACTTTTATCTGAATAAATTTACGCTGGCAAAATTATTCAAAGAACAGACCGACCGAACCGTGCATAATTATATCATACTAAAACGAATCAGCATGGCAAAACAAAAAATAACAGAGGGGGTGCTCCCCTCTGCTGTATACCAAGATGTAGGATTTCGTGATTATTCTACTTTTTACCGTGCCTTTCTCAAAATGGAGAAAATTTCTCCAAAAGAATTTGCACGTTTCTGCTCTGATAAAAAGGATAATTAGAACAAACCGGTAATCTGTCCGTCGTCATTTACATCAATTCCTTCGGCAGCCGGCACTTTTGGCAATCCCGGCATAGTCATAATTGTTCCGGTAATGGCAACAACAAATCCGGCTCCGGCAGAAACATAGACATCACGGATATGGATTGGAAAGCCTTCCGGTCTGCCAAGAATTGTTTTATCATCCGACAAGGAATACTGGTTTTTCGCCATACATACCGGCATGGAGCCAAACCCGAGTGACTCAATCCGCGCAATCTGCTGTTTTGCTGCTGGCTCAATAATAACTTCTCCTGCTCCATAAATTTCTTTTGCAATTGTCTCAATTTTCTCAACAATCGACAACTCATTTTCATAGAGGTAATGGAAATTACTCTCTTTATTCTCAATTGTATCAATTACTTTTTGCGCTAACTCAATGCCGCCTTCGCCACCTTTTTCCCAAACTTTAGAAAGTGCGAACTCACATCCTCTCGCCTCACAGAACTCCTTAACATATGCAAGTTCTGCTTCGCTGTCTGTTACAAACTCATTCAATGTAACAACACATGGCACACCAAATTTAGCAATGTTTTCAATGTGTTTTTCCAGATTTACAATACCGGCTTTCAATGCATCGAGATTTTCTTCGGATAAATCTTCTTTTTTAACACCGCCATTGTATTTGAGGGCACGAACCGTAGCAACAAGTACAACGGCATCCGGTTTCAAATCAGCTATACGGCATTTGATGTCTAAGAATTTTTCCGCTCCTAAGTCAGCACCAAAACCAGCCTCCGTAATTGTGTAATCTGCTAATTTCAAAGCTGTCTTTGTCGCACGGACACTATTACAGCCGTGAGCAATATTGGCAAATGGACCACCATGCACAAGTGCCGGTGTATTCTCCAAAGTCTGAATCATATTCGGACGAATAGCGTCTTTCAAAAGTGCAGCCATCGCACCTACTGCTTTAATTTCTTTTGCCGTAACCGGTTTTCCTTCATAAGTATAAGCAACAATAATTCTTCCCAAACGTTCTTTCAAATCTTTCATGTTGTCTGCAAGACAAAGAATCGCCATGATTTCGGATGCTACCGTGATGATGAAATGATCTTCTCTTGTCACACCATCCACCTTGCGTCCGAGTCCTACCGTAATATTACGAAGTACACGGTCATTCATATCGACGCAGCGTTTCCATACGATCTGTTTTGGATCAATGTTAAGTTTATTTCCCTGTTGAATATGATTATCAAGCATTGCCGCAAGAAGGTTATTTGCCGAAGTAATCGCATGAAAATCTCCCGTGAAATGAAGATTCAAATCATCCATCGGTACAACCTGTGCATAACCGCCGCCGGCAGCACCACCTTTTAATCCAAAGCAAGGGCCTAACGATGGCTCACGCAAAGCAATAATTGCCTTTTTCCCAATCTTATCCATCGCCTGTCCAAGTCCAACCGTCGTTGTTGTCTTTCCTTCACCGGCCGGTGTTGGATTAATCGCTGTCACGAGGACAAGTTTACCATCCGGGCGGTCTTTAATTCGCTCCCAGAGTTCGTCCGTCAATTTTGCTTTATATTTTCCATATAAATCCAATTCATCCGCAGTGATGTCTAATTTCTCTGCTACTGTCTGAATCGGCTGCATATTCGCCTCTCTTGCAATTTCAATATCTGATTTCATATTCTACCTCCATTTTTCAAAGCACAATATCTGTTAACATAACTTGTATTATACACACTATCTTGTTCTAATGCAATAATTTATCAGAAACAAATGCAAAATATTGTTCCAACAAATGAACATCCGGCTGGCACTGATATAACATCCTGGCACCGACAACATCCTCAATTTCATTTAAAAGCCAGTGATTCTTTTCATCTAAAATAAAATCAATACCAACCATACCAAAATCAAACACCTGAACAACCTGATTTACATAATCAAGAATTTCTTTATCGCATTGGTATGACGTAACACTTCCACCCAAAGAAAAATTTGCCCGGAAGCTGTTGTTTGCCTGACGTTTTATGGCACCCACAATTTTCTTGCCAATGATGTACACACGTAAGTCCACGCCGGAACCTTTGACAAATGGCTGTAAGATAAAATCCGAACCGGCGATTCCTGCTTGAATCAAATCAAAGGATTCGTTTGTCAAAAAAACCTGTTTTCCACCGTGTCCATCCACCGCTTTTATTACATAATCCGGATACTCCTTTAATAATTTTTCGGATAACTCAATATTTTGAAACGTCTTTGTTTTTACCAGCGGAATTTCGCAGTTTTTCAAAATATAATCATAGGTTTTTCCTTTATGATTGCAGATTTCTGACACAAAAGAAGAATTAAAGCAGGGAATCCCCCTCGCCTCAATTTGCTTTGTCAAAGCAGGACAGATTGTGCGAACCATACAAAAATCAACCGATTCCCGATTTATCTCCAAATATTCCATCACATCTTCGTCATATAAAAAATGAATCGGCATATTTAGTTTTTTACCCACTTCTTCATGCATTTTTATGTAGGAAGCATTTCTTTTTGCGCCCTCTTTATCATAGACTAGTAAACCATTCCATCGTTTTGTCATTTTCTAACATCCTTTATGATCCATTCCACGATTTTATCCGCAACCGCCACACCGGTGCAGGTTTGTATATTTTTAAAATGTGCATTCGAATTTACTTCACAAACAATCGGACCGTCTTTGCCAAACAAAAGGTCAACTCCTGCAAAAGAAGTTCCTACCGCATGAGATGCTTTAACCGCAAGTTCACATTCTTCCTTTGACGGTGTGTAATCTTTCATCTTACCTCCGGCGGTTATGTTGGCACGAAAATCATTTTCCGAATACCGGTACATGGACGCTGCTACTTCATCACCAACAACTTGAAGTCTGACATCTCTTCCGATGCTGTTTTCTATCATTTCCTGGAACAAAAATTCTACCGAATCCGACTGTTTCATCACCGCTAAAAGTTCTTCTCTATTTTTCACCAAGTACACCTGCTCACCAAAGGAGCCAAATGCCTCTTTTGCCACAAACGGATATGTGAGTTTTTCTTCTGCCACACCAAGAAAATCATACTGATTAAATCCAATGGTCGAATATGTCATCGGCGCAAATATCGTCTGTGGAATCGGCAGTTTTTTCTCCTGTAATGCTAGATAAGTTAACCGCTTATCATCGCAGATTCTAATTGCCTCACTGCTATTATAGACCGGAATTTTCTGATTTTCTAAAAATTTTGCAAGTAAAATATCTTTATCCCAAAACAAAACAAAATCCGGTTTTTCTTTTATCTTTTCCTGCACATCTACAAGAATTTCACAGTTTGTATAAACGGTTAGTGACACACCGCACCGTTTCGCCGCAAGCAAAAATAAATCTGTCAGTTCAGAAAACTTTTTGGTGTGTAAAAATCCATTGACAATCAGCCAGCCATTCATCAGCCATTCTCCTCAAGATAATTTTCAAATTGTTCACTCGACATCAAAATCTGTCTCGGTTTGGTACCTTCTTCCGGTCCGACAACACCCGCATCCGAAAGCTGGTCCATAATTCGTGCCGCACGGTTAAATCCAATTCGGAACATACGCTGCAAAAGACCAATGGATGCCTTATCTTTTTCAATGATAAATCTGGCGGCCTCGACAAATAATTCGTCTTGTTCCGGTGCACCACCATGGGCAGTATTAGAATCGTTCTTTGCTCCCGGTACCGGTGCCGTGTCGATATGCTTTGTTACTTCTTCATTATAGGATGGACCGTTACTCTGCTCTTTTAAGAAGCTGACAACGGAATCTCTTTCTTCATCGGAAACAAATGCTCCCTGTACACGAATTGGTTTTGGCAGATTTTGCGGTGCAAACAGCATATCACCATTTCCTAACAGTTTTTCTGCGCCTGCCGAATCAATAATAGTTCGTGAATCCACGGCGGAAGAAACCGACAAAGCGATTCGTGATGGTATATTCGCCTTAATTAACCCGGTAATAACATTAACCGATGGACGCTGTGTTGCTAAAACCAGATGAATTCCTGCTGCACGGGCAAGCTGCGCCAACCGACACACGGAATCCTCTACTTCTCCCGGTGCAACCATCATCAAATCCGCGAACTCGTCCACAATAATAACAATCTGTGGCATCTTCTGATAATCCGGGTCATCTTTGTTTGTCAGTTTGTCCATTTTCGCATTATAGGATTTGATATCACGAACACCTGCATCGGCAAATTTCTGATATCTTCCGGTCATCTCTGCCACCGCCCAGCCAAGTGCTGCCGATGCCTTCTTCGGATCTTTCACAACCGGAATCATCAAATGTGGAATATCTTCGTATGCAGTCAGTTCCACCATCTTTGGGTCAACCATAATCATTTTTACTTCATTCGGATCCGCTTTATAAATAATACTCATAATCAGCGTATTAATCAAAACCGATTTACCGGAACCAGTCGCACCGGCAATCAATAAATGCGGCATTTTTGCAATATCCGTAACAATTGTTTTTCCGCTGATATCTTTACCAACGGCAAATGTGACTTTGGATTTCGCCTTCGTAAACTCACTGCTCTCTAACAACTCACGCAGCGTAATCATTTCTCTCGCCGGATTCGGCACCTCGATACCAACTGCCGCTTTTCCGGGAATCGGTGCTTCAATACGAATATCCGATGCCGCCAAACTCAGTTTAATATCATCACTCAATCCGGTAATGCGGCTGACTTTAACCCCCTGTTCCGGAATCAGTTCATAACGAGTTACACTTGGTCCAAGGCTGATGTCTCCCATCTTGACACGCACGCCAAAACTATCTAACGTTGACTGCAATTTAGCCGCCGTCGCACGAAGTTCGGAATTGTCCATACGTTTTCCATTGCTCTTTGGTTTGTTCAACAAATCAAGCGAAGGAAAACGATACGGAATCTGTTCCGTCGCAGCCTTTGATAAATCCTTATGTACCGCATCCATTTCTTTTTTATCTTCTTTGGTTATCTTAACCGGTTCTTCCTTTTGTTTCACCGGCTCATCCACCGTATCTGTTTTTGTAGGTGTTTTTGGTTCGCTCTGTATTTTCTTTGATGCACCAAATTTTTCTTCTAATTCTTTTTCGTAAACACTTGATTCTCTAACCGGCTCTTCTCCGCCACGGATAATATTGATTTCCGACAAATCCTGTACTTCCGGTACCACTTCTTCCATCTGTGCTTCCGGTTTAATTTCTTTTTGAGGAAGTTTATTCTTATCTTCCTGAATTTCTGCTTCTGCTTTCTTTGCCCGTTTCTTTCTCGTCTCTTTCTTTGGCTTTGCTTTTGACGTTTCTTCTTTATCAAATGTATAGGTGCTCATCTGTCTTCCACGAGAATACACCGGTTCCGGTTCCTCATAATAATAATCTTCATCCGTCTCACGCTCTTTATACATCTGCTGAATGGAAGAAAAAATGAGTTTCTTGCTTAACAGCATAAAGAACAGTAAAAACAGCGCCAGTATCACAATAAAAGAACCTGCTCTTCCGAGCACACGTGCCAGTTCAAAAGATAAAATTCCACCGAAGAAACCACCACCACCGTGATTTTCAGCACAAACAGTATAGACTTCCCATACATTCTGCACAGGGTCATTTACCACCCACTGAAATAATCCGCACACACTCCAGTAAATGCCGGCACTATACCAGACCTTGTGGCGCAGTCTTTGATTCTTCGCATTTGCCAGATACAAACCTGCAGTCACAACCAGATAAACCGGGAAAACATACGCCAGTGCTCCCAGCAGTCCAAACAGCAAGGCACTTAACCCTTTGCCAAACACGCCGCACATTTGGAACAAACTAAGCAGTGACAAAATGGCAAACACAAAAAGAGCAAGAAACACAATCTCTCTTGCCAATGGGCTTGCCTGCTTTGTCTTTTTCGATGTATTCTTTCTCGAAGAAGCCGTCCGTTTCGTATTTGATTTCGATGCCGGACGTCCACGCTTCTTCGTATTTTTTGTTGTTTTCTTTGTAGCCATAAAATCCTCCCCAGACACAACTAACATGTACGATATCTGCTAATTGATTCGCAGCGTACTGAAATTATATTATACACTGAATCGCTTTTTCCCGCAAGTGTTTTATCGAACGCAAGTTCTTGCATTTGTTCTGTATCATCATCGCTAATTTTTTGTTGACATTTATTAATTCACTTGTTATAATCGAATTTAAGAAATGGGTTTTTTGTCTGGTAGACTTTTAGTCGAAAGAGTTGCTCGTTTCTTTTTTTATGTCTATTATATCATACAAGTACATTTTTTCATCGCTTGCACACCTTATTAACATTGATGCATGAAAAACATTATATCTTTCAATCTCACCATCATCTCCGTATACCGGCAACGCAAATCTAGAATCATAACAATACTATTATTATCTGCATCTTTGATTACAGACACGTTTCTCGTACTTTGAGTGTCATCCATATTCAATTCCCCCTCTATATAGTTCTAATCAATAAAAATTAATTGATACGAGTATAACACCATATATTACACGTGTCAATTACAACTTTATTTGTATAACAAAGTATAATTTTTTTCAATATTTTTAATAGCTCATCAACCCCCGCAGCTTCTGATAAGCCTTATCAATTCCTCCAACCTCATTAACAAGTCCAGCCGTCACCGCATCCTCTCCAACCAAAACAGTACCTAAGTCTTTGGACAACATACTCGTATTCATCATTAATTTTTCTAAATTTTCTTTGGAAATGCGGCTATGCTCTGCCACGAAACAAATAATTCGATCCTGAATCTGTTGAAACTGCCGATATGTCTGCGGCGTTCCCAGTACCATGCCATTCATCCGAACCGGGTGGATAATCATCGTCGCCGACGGAACAATAAAAGAATAATCTGCCGCTACGGTAAGTGGAACAGCTATCGAATGACTGTCTCCAATGACTAAAGAAACTGTCGGCATACTTAAGGAATGAACCATTTCCGCCAATGCAAGTCCGCATGAAACATCACCGCCGACGGTATTCATAAGAAATAAAATCCCCTTTACCTTTTCGTCCTGCTCTGCCCTTGCTAAAATCGGCAGAATGTGCTCATATTTGGTTGTTTTTGCATTTTGTGATAAGCAGTCATGTCCCTCAATCTCCCCAATAATAGATAATGTCAATATTCCTTCGTTCATTACCATGCCATATTCTTTTACTTCATCCTGTTCCATCTGTTTCGCCCTCATCTTTCCTGTCATTATTGACTTCCATTTGATACGAAACAGTATTTCCTAAATCATAAAAATTTATCCCTGATAAATTTCCGGTCGTCTGTCGCTTCTTGAAAAAATCGTTTTTTGAAATACCTCTTCTGAAAAATCAAGAGTTACATAGTCATTCCATTTTTTAGAGTCCGGCGAAATCATGCTTCCATCCGGTGCATAGGCAGCCGAACTTTTTGTATATTGGATTCCATCTCCCTCTCCCGTTCGATTTACGCCTACCACATACGAGGACATTTCAATCGCTCTCGCCGTAAGCAGAGAATACCACTGCTTAATGCGGCTCTCCGGCCAGTTTGCAATCAAAAAGATAACATTTGTATCAAGCGGCATCTGCTGAAACATTTCAGGAAAACGCAAATCGTAGCAGACTGCCATACCAAGGCGCATTTCATCCATGGAAATATGACAAATTTCACCGCCCCCTCGATACGCCTTTGTCTCACCACCATGCGTAAATGGATGGATTTTCTCATAGTCGGCAAGTACACTTCCATTTTCATCAACGAAACAAAAATGATTTCGCCCAAACTCATCCAGCATGGTAATATAACCAAAACCAATCATTATAGAATATTTTGCAGCAAGAGCCGAAAAATATGCAATTGTCTCCTCATGATAATCTGCCATCTCTTTAACCCGGAGGGAAAATCCGGTCAATGTCATCTCCGGAAACAAAATGATGTCAGCGTGTTCATCCGCTGCTTCCTTTACCATTTCCTCACATTGAAACTTATTTGCTTCTTTGTCTTCCCAGACAATGTCCATGTTTGTAAGCGCAATTTTTTTAGACATAAAAAGCCCCCTTTGTCTTCTTCCTCAAGTATAACATAGGTTTGGGGAAGGGGCAAAGGGGGGCTAATATTAAATATCTTTTACAATTTCATCAAAACGAGCAGCTTTCTTTTCTTTTGAAACACGTCCTGCCGGATGATATACCCAGGTTAATTTCGGTTCATCCGCTTTATCTGTATATTTTTCTAACAGTAAATCCCAATTTTCTTTGTTATTCAAAAAATTATAAACTTCTGTTCCAACTGCTACAATTGTATGTGGCTGAAATAACGCAATTTCCTCCAAGAATATTTTCTTATATACATCGTCTACTACATTCTTGCAACCACTCCGATTTAATTCTGCAAATGGTACATACTTTTCTTCATTTGCTGATGTAATCTCATATCGGAACAAATTTGTCGTGTACACATTTTTTAATTGATGCTTGTTCATAAAAGATACAATCATCTGTCCATAATCTTTTTGTCCTGTCAAGCGTTCTACATTTTTACAATCATCCTGTAAATCAAGGGAACGCCACAAATGAGTACAGAGATACTCCCCTACTGGTTCATTATGCTTAAGTAGTTCTTCAATGTTTTGATTAAGAACATCATAGCCAAAACAGTCCTCTAATTTATTACTTGGCGAATCAAATACAAGCATAACCCTTTTATCCTCATCAAAAGGCCCGTAGTCTATCATATCATCTCTATGATTCTCATTATAAATATCTAATAAATCCAAACCATGATTACCATTAGAAATAATTCCATATGTAAAAGGAGTATTCTCTAACACACTTAAATTTTCAAGATAGGTTTGGGTGATAATATGTTTGCTCGATTTATCTTCTAAATCTAATTTTCCACAACATACTTTCCCCTTTTCATTTAGGATATTACAGATATGAAAATATACATTCTCATCATATTTTCTATAGCCACATGAAAAGTTAAACTCATTTAATTTATTTCTGCATTCTTCTGCTGTCATTTTCATAAATGTCATCCTTTCTGTATAAACTCAATCTAAATTAATTATATTTCATAAACTCTTTGATTTGTTTTTTCGTTGCTATAGATTTCCAGCCCGAATATTTTCCATAAACAATTTTACCTTTTTGTTTCTTGTACGCTCGGACGCGTACTTTTCCGGTTAATACAAATTCAGGTGTCTTTGGCAAAATAATATACCAATATAATTTTCTGTTTTTCAAAGAACTCTTTTTGGTTTTAATCGTTTTTTTCTTTATTGTACATGTCCTTCGATATGCAGAATAATTATATAGCTGGACCTCATAACCAGTTGCACCTTTCACCTTTTTCCAAGACAAAGTGTATCGTGATTTCGTAGTCACTTTTTTTGCATTTTTCTTTTTCACTTTGACACTGTGAACTTTGCCTGGCTTTTTTACCTTGACGGCCTTCGCAGATGATTTGTTATTTGTTTGCTTATCCGCAGCATCACTATCATCATCCCAAGACCATTCATTATCCGCAGCATCCCCTGAAGAATTGTCTGCGTTTAAATCCTCAATATTATACACTACTGCCAATTCTGCACTATTTTTCATGCCATTTTTACAGCAATTGCCCTTAAAGTAAATTTGCCGTTCTGATTAAACAAAATAGGAAGTCCTAAATATTCATTGGAATTAATAGTCGGCACAGAACCATCCGTAGTGTAATAAATTGTTGCACCACTTGTATCACAATTCAAATTTACAACAACAGCTCCATGATAAGTTCCGCTGTTCATATTGGCTGTCGGCGTTTTTACCGTATTCCTCAGATCCGGTTGAGCAGTAGGCACGGGAGTATTTGTCGGCCTTGATACTTCTGACAAATTAATATTATAAGTCTTAACTAGTTCTTCACTACTTACCCAGCCGCTTTTTACTGCAATAGCATTAATTGTATAAGTACCATTACTATCGAACACTATTGGCGTCCCCGTATATTTCTTTGAGCCGGTAGTAGGAGAACTTCCATCCGTTGTATAATAAATTACTGCCCCTTTTGTACCACAAGACAACTGAATTGATAGTGCTTGTTTATAATTTCCCTGTTCAATACTTACCGTAGGTTTTGAAACCTGAAACTTTACTGTCATTTCTGTTGGTGCACTTGCACCGTAACCATCGGCAACAGCAATTAATTTGAAATAAGTAGTTCCATAAATTGAAAATGGCACTGTATACAAAGTTGAACTTGTTGTGACTTCATCATCCTTATTTGAATAATAAATTTTCGCACTTGAAGCATCACTATGCATAATAATTCTTTTTTCATTTTCGTTTACATTCTTAACTTCAATTGTTGGACTATCGGTTACAAAATATTTACCTAATTTCTTTAGCAAAATTTTTCCGCCATTGACACCGGGAACACATGCAAATGTATCCGTAAAGTCTAATCCCGGGAATGCACTTTGCTCGGTTAGCTGCATTGAATTCAACGCAGTTCCCTGTTTATCTGTCAGATAAGTTCGATTTAATTCGTCATATAATTTTGAGTATGTAAACACATTTTTTATAGTTATCATTGCATACGACTTTCCAATTACTGTTCCAGCAAATTGTGTACCCCTAATTTTTTCTTCTAATGAAACGCTTGATATAATATACTGCTGACTTACTTCATCTCCGCATCCAACCAAACCTCCAACACAAGAACCATTTACATAACTTTGGGACATACAATTTTCAATCATTACATTTTCTGCATATCCAACGAGGCCACCGACATAGTTACCTTCTAATTCCATATCAGCATAGCAATTGGTAGTATTAACATAGTCAGCTTCTCCTGCAATTCCACCCACCATACTGTCTGTATCAGAACTTTTTATCGAGCCTAGCGAAACACAATTACTGATTTCTAATGTTGATTTTGAATTATCTGATGTTCCGCCTATAATTCCTCCATAATAAATTGCATAATTACCTGTATCTGTTGACATCTTAATATTGACGCTGCAATTATTTATTTTTACACTCTGCGTTTCCTTATGAATATTTACATAAGAACATATTCCGGCAAATGAACCACTTTCTCCTTTCTGATATTTTGATACATCTGCTTTCCCTTCTACGTCAACATTTTCTATTAATATTTTTCCTTTAAGACCATCATACGCAAAATCAATTGTATTAATCAGGAACCCTTTACCATAATCATCACTTCCTATATTTGAATTTTTTATTTTCAAATCTCTCACGGTAGCAGAACCAACGATACTGTCAAACACTACCGAATGTAAATTTTTAATTGTATGTCCCCTTCCATCCAGCACACCACGAAAACCTTCCGCCGGCTTATAAGTCCCCTCATATTCGGACATATCAATATCTGCAGACAAGCAATATTTTCCATCTACTACATAATTTAATTTGTCCATATCTTCCGGCGTTTTAATTTCCTCGTAATCCGAATAATTATTCGCCTTCACTACCGATTTAGAATATACCTTTTTTTCTTTAGCCGTCACATTCAGCACTTCCTTGTTAGGAATCAATCCGGCTATCACTGCAAAACATAATAAAATAGCTATTGTTTTTCTTCTCATATTTTTCTCCGATATAGTGTTAATTTATCACTATACTTTTCCTTTCTTTCCTATATTTTATCCAACATAATTAGAACTCCAACTATATGGTACCCTGTCCCCCTTTTTTAACTCTTGCTCATAATCCACTGCATCATAATTTTCTTCCCCCCAATCTTTTGATTTTGCTTCATCCATAACGTAATCAGGATTATAACCACTACTCACATTATCGCTGTAGTGATAATAACCAGTATATATATCTACTGCCTTGATACACACCGCATAATAATATTCGCTATATCCATCTTTACCCATAAGCACTACATACCTTCCATTCCCATCACCTTCGTAATCCATCACCCGGTATTCAGAAATATCATCTTCGCTTGGTATTTTCAATTGTATAACTTCTTTGGCACATTGTTTTACAGCTTCCATCCGGTCTGTATAAAATGCTTGTGGAGTTTCCAGAAAATATTCCGTGTACTTATGCGTATATTTAACAATAGAAAACACAGTTGCAACAACAACAAAACACGCCACACCAATAATTGCAATTATCTCAGGTTTTTGCATTTTATATCGCATTCCTTTAGAAACTGCATCTTGCCGCATTTTTGTCCGGTAACGGTTTAATGAAAAGGAGCCTGCCAGTAAAACAATACATATAATATGTAATAAAAATCCGAATCCAAAATGTTTGCACTGGTCACGCAATGAATTATAAAGTAAAAAATCACTAAATATAACAATGCCTGCAAATACCACTACCGGAATCATCGCCGGCCACCACCTATTAATAAAATGCAACCCTGCCGATATTACAAGAATACCGAGGCTAACTAATAATAAAGGCAATAGAATAGCTTTTGCTGAATGAAAATTAGGCCATTTAGACATAATTCCCACTGCGCCATGATCAACTGCTACTCTAACCTGATTTGCGTTACTGTAAAATATGTTGTCTGCTATATCACTCCCACTTAAGGTAACTGAGGACACAAAAGCTACAACAAGTGCCGTAATTGCTAACATAATTAACGAATACACCTTACTTACTCGTATTTTTTTCATCTTTTCCGCAATAATAGTTGGTGCTCCGCATATATTGCAAAATTTTGAATTAAAATTAATTATATTCCCGCAATTAGTACAATAGCTTGTTTTTCTTTCCATTTTTTTACCGCAGTTCGTACAAAATTTCATTTCGTCGGAAACAAGTGTTCCGCAATATTTACATATCATAAAAATCCTCCTCAGTTTTCAGTTTTTTGTCTACACACTTCTTCTTGTATATCCTTTAAAATATTTTCATCTTTAATGTACTTATACAATTTTTCAACTTCATCATATCGCTTTTGGTCAATCAAATTATATGCCTGAAACTCATATACTGATTCTTTTCCCTCTTCAGAATCAATTTTATTGTAAATTTCTATTGCTTTGTCATATTCACCAGAATCACGATAATATCTAGCCAGTCTACCATACGCAAAAATAAGGTTATCCTCATCCTTTATCTGCTCATAAAGTTTTATTGCTTCCGTAAACTTATTCTCATATAATAACATTAACGCCTTTTGTTGTATCACCTTTCTCTCTTCTTCTTTTTCTCCCCATTTGTGATAAATCGCAATTGCTTTATCATATTCCTCTTTTTCAAAATAACTTTTGGCCTCCTTGCATTGTATTTTTTTAATTTGCTGATTTGCCACTTTTTTATCTTCCATATCATTCAAGTACTCCATTGCTTGTGAATACTGTTCATTCGCCATAAACTCTTTTGCTTTTAGCAGTTTATAATCATCTGAACGATAATACAAAAATGAACTTGTTAATTTAACTGCAATCAGTACAAACACAGCAATAAGTGCAATAATAATTATCGTTTTTATTCTTTTCTTACGTTTTTTCAACATTAAAATTTTTTCATCAATTTTTTCAATATACTTGTTGGATTCCTTAAAACCGGCAAATCCCAAAAATAATTTTTTTGTCTTTTCAAGAGCTACAACATTACTGCTATGTCTTATTTCATTGATTGCATTAATATAAGCAATATTCTTTTCACATTCCGAAATATAATCAGAAGTCTCTTTATAATCTTGTAATTCATAAAATTTAAATAGAATATTTATGTAGTCATCACTTGTACGTGCCCCATTAAATTTTTTTACTAAGTCATAGTACTTTTCTTCTTTTAGCTTTTCCTTTTTTATTTCACATTCCTTTATTTGCTCATTTGCATCCTTATACTCAGGAATCGTTCGAAACATTTTCTTTGCTTCATTACAGGCTCCTTCTCCTTTCGCATATTTTAAAAGTTCTACAGCTCTTATGTAAATAGGCTCATACTTTAAAAGTTTTACCTGTTCTGCATTTGTTTCATCTGCATATTGTAAAAATCTTTGAAAATTTATATTATTTTCAAAACCATTATCGCGTTTAATCAGGTCATATATATTTTGCGCACGTAATTGAGCCATCAATTTAAGCAAATATGCTTCCGCACATTCAGGATAAGAATCCAAAATTCTTTCCGTATATTGTTCTACTTTCTCCCAATTAGCATCTTCCAAGAACATATTTGCACGTGTTAGTAACGGTTGAATCGCATCAGTAGCTTTTTTATCTATATTGTCTGGATTTTTTTCTTCTTGTGCAATAAATGTATTGTTTGTTTCATCCAGATGTTTATTTATATATTCATGACTTTGATTCATTGGCTGATATGAAACTTGGTTGTTTGACGGCATTCCATTACCTATATATGTCTTTTGCTGTTGAATGTTTTGTATCACATAATTTCTAACAACCAAATCGTAAATTGCTCCTGCAATACCTATGATTCCACCAAAAAGTACATTTAACACCAGGAAAACAATAATAGATGATAAACGACTCGAATAGTCATTATAAATCTCATCAATTGACATATATAACAGTTTTTCTTTTTTATTTACTCGCTTAATTCCAAATACTATATTCCAAATACCAACAAATATCAAATACCAAAATGCAAAAATAGATATTAATGTTTGTATTCCACCAACGCAAATCCAAATAATTCCACTAACCATTTCTCTTGTTCCAATATTTTGCCTAAGCATTTGGCGATTATCAAAAAAATTGCGATTTTGCTGCGATTGATACGTGTAATTGCTATATCCATTTGCCTGGGTTCCACAATTTACACAGAATTTTGCCTCGTCATTCATTGCATTTCCACAATGGACACAGATTTTCATAAATAACACCTTCCCTTCTTCAAAACTTACTCCTATCATACCACCCACTTGTCCATTCCCCTTTCTTTTTTTTGCACACAAAAAAGACGGCTCACCGCCGTCTTTCCTATCTCACATCTATTCCAAAACATCCGTCAACGTATACACATCAACACTTCCAAAGCACTGTAGCAGTAAATAATCTAATGGGTATTTATCATCCATCGGACGCATACCGCATAAATTCAGTATGCTGTCTGCCATCGATACAAATTCCTTTTTCACGACTTCCGGCGACTCTTCTCCTGACTGTTTCAAAACCACATAATGGATCAGGACAAGCAAATCTGCACGGCGTATGTTGTGCGTGCGCTGGCGCTGCTTACGAATTTCTTTCTCCAATTCCTGTAATTTTGTTTCGTCATCCGTCTTACCGGTTCGGCACTTGGTATACGCCTGCAAAAGCCGCATTTCCTTTTCTTTTTGCTTAGCAATTGAACTAATATCAGAAATATATTTCGCATCCACTGCACCAATTTCTTTTTGCAGCAAATTCCGCTTCATATCTCCAAACCGTGTATGCGGGAAATGAATACCATCATAAATTTCTACAATCAAATCCGAGACACGGCGAAGCGGACTATATGCCATCTTCGTCAAGAATTGAATTTCTTTCACTTTTTCTTTGGATAACGGGCTTTTTACCAACCGGGTCTGATTCTTTATAAAACGCCGTATTTCTTTTCCGTAGTCCTCTTCCTTAATGTCATTGCTTTTCAGCCACGAAAAAAATCCGGTATCTTCTAAGGCAGTAAACAAACATTGTTTGATATCTTTTCTAAAAAAAACCAATGCTTTCTCTAACAATGCCATATAATTTTGATAAGTTGTCATGCTGTAGCCTTTAAATAATGCTTCGTTTTTTCGCATCCACACAAGAAATTCTTTCGTATCAAGATTTTTTACCGGCTCATAACGCCTTAAAATCTCGTCCGTGTGTGCCGTCTGCCGGATAGGCACATTCCAATCGCTGTATTGTTCAAAATAAGCAACCATCTCCTCATACTGCTCATAAGTCATATAATTTTCCAAACCGTACAAAGCAATCATCTCGTGATAATCATTCACTTGAAAATCATGTTCAGAAATGGCATACATAAAATATTCTCTTGTTTCTTCTACAGAAAACCGACAGACAAATGCCAAATGAATAATCTGTTCTCTTTTTGGCATCGACTGTCCATGAATACCAAACCATTTTTGAATGGTTGGACGTGAAGCGATTTTTGCCTTTGACACTTTATCATAAAAGTTATGATAAGCATTTTGCCTGACCTCATCCTCAATTACTGGACTGATTGTTTTTTCTGTTGTTTTCCATTTTTCAATCATGAAACGGTCGCATTTCATAAAACACTTTTGCATCATTTCATGAAAAATACGTCTCTTTTCTTCCTCTTCCATTATATTCTCCTGTTATGACAGTGAATCTAAGTCACCATTAAATTTAACTTTTGATTTCTTTGGCACCGGTTTTGGCGTAACTGTCGGTCTTGGCGTGGCAACAGTTTTTTTCTTTCCTTTGCTAATCGTAAGCCGCAGCGTTTTTTTCGATACATCGGAATACGTTTTCCCTGCCGGAATACTTTGTGCAATCACCGTACCTTTCGCCTTTTTGCTGTATTTTGTTTGGAAACGCACGGTCAAACCTTCGTCTTTTAATTTCTTCAGATTCTCTACTGCCGCCTTTTTTTCTAACCCGACATAATTTTCAATTGTAACCGTATATGGTGTTGCTGTTGACGTTGGTACACTTGTTACCGGCATTGTTGTTTGAGGGGCAGCCACCACCGGTCTTTTGTTTATTTCCGATTTGTTTTGAAAGACAGAAATAACGACCACAAGCAGAACCGCAATCAAACCTGCTATAAATATTTTGGAAGCAGTTCTTCCTTTTTTGCGTCCATTTTTCTTATCATAAAAATCATCGATTTCACGCATAATATGAGCCGTATTAAAAGGATGATGTGTTGTATTATCTTTATCAGCATTTGCTTTGCCTGAAAATTCTGATAAATCTTTTTTCTCATATAACATTTCAAATAATTCATTCATTGTTTGGAACCGGTCTTTCGCATCAACGAAAAGTCCTCGCTCAATCACGTGAATTTCATGCTCACTCAAGCCTGTACCATAAAATTCATGCAGCGGTTTCATATGGTCCGCAATCATTCGCTCAACTGAATCATCTGGGTCAATTCCGGTAACCGCAAAATATATGGTCGCGCACAGCGAATAAACATCTGTAAACGCTCCTTGTTTTCCTCGCTGCCTGCACTGCTCAATTGGTGCATAGCCACGCTTGTAAACAAGCGTTAATTCCTTGTTTCTCTGTTCTTCAAAATTTCTTGCCTCACCAAAATCAATAAGCTGAATACTTCCACCTTTTGTCACCATTAAATTATCCGGGCTGATATCACGGTGAATAATTCCTTCTTTATGTATCACGCAGAGAGACTCTATCACAGGTTTTAATTTTGTGAGAACATCTTCTCCCTTCATCGTCCCATAATTTCTAACATATTTTTTCAGGCTCTCGCCCTCAACATATTCCATTACAATATATGAAATCGAATCAACAACAAAAAAGTCACGGGCAGAGGCAATTCCATCCAGTGCATAAAAACGAGCAGCCATCTTCACTTCACGCTGTGCTACTTTCCGGTCTTTTTCACTGCTGTTTTCATACTCTTTAATCGCCACCGGAACATCAATTAAAGTGTCCATTGCCTTGTAGGTTGTTCCAAAGCCACCACTGCCAAGTGTACACTCAATCACATAACGATTATTTAGTTTTGTTCCTTTTGTTAATTCGTATCCCATTGTTTGCTAAATCCTTTTTCTTTCATCATAGCATTAAACAAAAAATGCCAAAAAATATTATAACACCGTTTTGTCCAATTCTATTTTTTTTTTTTTTTGAAAAAGGCAAAAACGATTTTCTTTTACTATATCTGCTTTACCTTACTTTCACTATATTCCTTTTTATTCTTTCTTGTCCGATAGGTACAGATACAGAATTTTATCTTTGTTTTTCCGCTCGAATATTTAAAATTTAA
>OBLO01000435.1_pt1 | contig 43314 bp, 27 predicted proteins | sample 1519401 | NCBI WGS metagenome assembly OBLO01 (sample SAMEA2602897, study PRJEB22501) | metagenome | reverse complement strand
AAAAAAGAAAGTGGATGTAATTCTACCGATAGCACTGTTTGGGCAGATCGTAGTTTTGTGTTATGCAACCTAAATTTTATAAAATATCTAAAAAAAAAAAAAAAAAGAAAAGAATGAATAAAATTAAATAAAAAAAAGGGCGTTAAAAAACGGTGACCCGAACAGTAGGAAAGAAGCAGGACCGGACGCACAGCAAAAACCGCCAATAGATGTTGATTTTGAAAAACTGAAGAGTATAAATGATGATGTGATTGGCTGGATCTACGTAGATGCACTGCCGGATATCAGTTATCCGATCGTGCAGGGAAAGGACAATCAGACATATCTTCATCAGACCTATGAGAAGAATTATAATTTTGCAGGAACGATCTTTGTGGATTACGAAAATGGCAGAGATTTCAATGACTGTAATACACTGGTCTACGGACATAACATGAAAAATGGATCGATGTTCGGACATCTGAAGAAATTTACGGAAGATGAAAAGCTGTATAACAATGACAGATACTTCTGGATTCTGACTCCGGATAAGAATTATCGGTATGAGATCATATCCGCATATACGACTGGAGTGAACAGTGACACATATACATTGTTCAAAGGCCCTGGAGAGGAATTTGAAGAATATCTGAAAAAGATCAAGAGCTATTCGGATATTAAAACAGAAGATACTGAACTGACGATCAAAGATAAGATTGTAACACTGTCTACCTGTACAGGAAATGAATCTACACGATTTGTTGTACAGGGAAAAAGAGTCAATGCCGAGGATGACGGAAGTGGTGAGAATGCGGGAAGTGCTAACAGTGATGCTGCATCGGTAGACAGTGTGACTGTACAGGAGGGATGATCATGGATGAAAAAATCGTGAAACTGCAGGAACTGATCGATCAGCATGACAACATTGTGTTTTTTGGAGGAGCAGGTGTATCGACGGAGAGTGGGATCCCGGATTTTCGTTCCCAGGACGGACTGTATCATCAGAAATATGATTTTCCACCGGAGACGATCCTGAGTCATACATTCTTTCTGAATCATCCGGAGGAATTTTACAAATTTTACAGGGATAAAATGCTCTGTGATACTGCGAAGCCGAATGCGGCTCATCTGAAACTGGCAGAGCTGGAAGAGGCTGGCAAACTAAAAGCGGTCATCACACAGAATATTGATAATCTTCACCAGATGGCAGGAAGTAAGAAAGTTCTGGAACTTCATGGAAGTGTTTACCGCAATCATTGCATGCGCTGTGGAAAATCTTTCGATTTTGCATATATGAAACACAGTACAGGAGTACCACGTTGCGAGTGTGGCGGAATGATCAAACCAGATGTGGTACTTTATGAGGAAGGACTGGATAACGATACGATCGAAGAATCTGTGAGAGCTATTTCGCAGGCACAGGTACTTATCATCGGTGGAACTTCTCTGGCAGTCTATCCGGCGGCCGGACTAATCGATTACTTCCGTGGTGAGGCACTTGTTGTGATCAACAAATCCTCCACACCGAGAGACCGTAATGCGGATCTTCTTATCAAAGAGCCGATCGGACAGGTCTTTTCACAGATAAAAGTAAATCAGAAATAAGGAGAATGACAGAGCATGGGACTTATCTATGATGTTGGAGATATTGTGACGCTCAAAAAGGGACATCCATGTGGAAGCAAAGAGTGGGAGATCCTGCGTGTGGGAGCTGATTTTCGTCTGAAATGTATGGGATGCGGACATATGATCATGGTGCCACGCAAGATGGTAGAAAAAAATACGAAGAATCTGAAGAAAAAGGAAAACTAAAAAAATACATTTATTGACATAAATTTATCAAAATGGTATACTTGAAAAAAAGAATAACCAGGCGTGGTCTGATTTGGAAAAATCAGTTTAATAAAATCCGGTGTGAAGCCGGAACAGTTTAAGACAGACTTCTGTGAGTATGCATAAATGTACAAGTCAGAGAAAACACGGTGTATAGAGGACAGAGACCCATGGGTAGAGATGGGGCTCTGTTTTTGTTGCTTTAGAGGGGAAAATACAAAATGGAAAGAGTTGTAGATGAAACAGGATGGAATCAGAAAAGGTATGATATCCGTACATATACAGCGCAGAATGAGCGGAGCAGAAGAATCGGTACAGCGGGGGAGATACCGGATGAATATATTTATATAGGAGATAAGTGTTTCCTGAATAATGGGAAAGTGCACGGAGTGACTCTTCCGGCAGGATGCCGTGTAGTTGGGAAGCAGGCATTTGAGGGTTGCCAGTTCCAGAAAGCTGTGGAGTTTCCGGAAAGTCTTGTGGAAATAAAAAGAAGAGGATTTGCGGGAAACCGACGACTTCGAAAAGTAGTTTTTCCATATAATCTGGAACGGATTGGAGCGCAGTGTTATCGGGAATGCAGTAATCTGAGGTCTGTTGAATTTGAAAAAAACAGCAGATGCAAAGTAATCTCAGAAGGCATATTTGATTCATGTACAAGGCTCGAAAAAGTATATCTTCCAGAGACTGTAAAGATAATTGAAAAAAGAGCCTTCTATCGCTGTAAAGAATTAAAAAATATTGTTCTGCCAGATTCCATAACAGAAATTGGCGAGGAAGCATTTTATTTTTGTGGAATGGAAGAAATAGAACTTCCGGTACATCTGAAAAACATTAGTGACAGTGCTTTTTTCAGATGCAAAAATCTCAGAACGGTTTATATACCTGCAAGTGTGCGGACGATTGGCCGCTGGGCATTTCATGGATGCAGCAGACTGGAGCGCATAGAGATTTTTCATGATCCTGACGAAATCGGACCGTGGATCATTAACAAAAGTTGTACGATTGTATGTCAGAAGGGCAGCAGGATAGATGCATATGCACAGGAATATGGCTTTCAGACAGAGTATGTAGAGATTTCAGAGGAATTAGATGGATAAGATCGGACAGAGGGTGTCCTCAGTAAAAAGGAAAAAAATAATTTCGCTATGGATTTGCATGCTGTTGGTATTAAATGTTGTCTGCCTGACAGGGTGTGGTGCCGGAAAGAAATGGAAAGACGGAAAATGTACCATTTCCATTGAATGTTCCAGCATTCTGGATAATATGGAAGCTCTGAAAGAAACAAAAAAAGAATTTGTTCCTTCGGATGGATGGATCCTTAAAGAAACAGAAGTTTCTTTTAAAGGCGGAGAGACTGCATTTGATGTTCTGAAGCAGATCTGCGGAAAAAAAGGAATCCATATGGCTTCCAGATATACCCCTTTGTATAAAAGTTATTATGTGGAGGGAATCAATCAGCTTTACGAATTCGATTGCGGTAAGAATTCGGGATGGATGTACAGTGTGAATGGTGAATATCCAAATTATGGAGCATCCAGTTACAATCTAAAAGACGGAGATAAGGTTGAATGGAGATATACCTGCAATCTTGGATCTGATGTAGGAGATAAATATGAAGGAAAATGATTCCTTTTCCATGTGCCACCCACTATTAAATTTCTTTTATTTTGCGGTGGCACTTTTATTTACAATGTTTAACCAGCATCCGGTATTTCTTGGGATTTCTTATGCGGGTGCATTTGTATACGGGGGATTGCTGAATGGATGGCGAAAGACCCTGAAGCAGGGATTGCTTCTGACACTTCCGGGACTTCTGATCATAGCATTGCTGAATCCTATGTTTAATCATTATGGTGTGACGATGCTTTATTATATAGAAAGCAGCGGTAACTGGATCACTCTGGAGGCGATTGTCTATGGAATCGTACTTGGTGCAGTCATGTTTATCGTGATACAGTGGTTTTCCTGTTACAATACAGTGATGACAAGTGATAAATTTATCTACTTGTTTGGCAGAATAATACCGGCACTTTCACTGGTATTGTCTATGGCACTTCGATTTGTCCCGCGTTTTCTGCGTCAGCTGAAAGTGATACGAAATGGTCAAAAGGCGATGGGACGTGATGTTTCAGAAGGAACCGTCCTGAACCGAATCAAATATGGTTTGCAGATGGTGTCGATCCTTGTGACATGGGCTTTGGAAAATGCAATTGAGACATCTGATTCCATGAGAAGCAGAGGATATGGGCTGCATGGACGAACGGCTTTTTCAATTTATCGACTTACCAGAAGAGACTGTTTCCTTGGGGCTGTGATGGGCGGACTTTTTGCGGTATTTACAGTTGGATGTGCCGGTGGAGCAGCTTACGCGGTGTATGATTCGCGGATCGTAATGGCAGGATTTTCTATTCAGGGTTATACGGCTCCGGTAAAAGTATCTCCGCAGCTTGCAATCATCACATATATCTGTTTCGGAATTTTCTGCTTCATTCCGGTATTTCTGGAGCTTTATGAGAACTGGAAGTTCAGTCAGAGCAGGAAACAGATCGGTACAGAGATCGGCATGACTTACCGCCAGATCTACGAAGAACTGGATGAAGTGGATTTTGTATACAATAATCAGGAATATAAAGAACTGGTACAGGAAGGAAAAATGTTATGAATATTGTAGAAATACGTGATTTTTGTTTTGCATATCCGGATTGTTCCAGCAAAGTACTTGATCAGGTAAATTTGAGCATACAGGAAGGAACTTTAAATGTCATCTGTGGGCGAAGCGGATGTGGGAAAAGCACACTTCTTCGTCATCTCAAAAGTGTACTTATGCCGCATGGCACAGCATCCGGAGAAATCCTGTACAAAGGAAAAAGACTCAGAGAAATCGATCATAGGACGCAGAGTCAGGAAATCGGCTTTGTTATGCAGAATCCGAACAACCAGATTGTGACGGACAAAGTCTGGCATGAACTCAGCTTTGGTCTGGAGAGCCTTGGATATGATAATGCTGCGATCCGTCTGCGTGTTGCAGAGATGGCGAGTTATTTTGGCATTCACCAGTGGTTTTACAAAGGAGTGGAAGAACTGTCCGGGGGTCAGAAACAGCTTCTCAATCTGGCAGCGATCATGGCAATGCATCCGTCGCTTCTGATTCTGGATGAACCGACTTCCCAGCTTGATCCGATCGCGGCATCGGATTTCCTGGAAACGGTAAAAAAAATCAATCGTGACATTGGAACGACAGTGATCATTACAGAACATCGTCTGCAGGACATCGTTCCTTATGCTGATAAAGCTTTTGTGATGGATAAAGGCAATGTATTTCTTGAAGGCAGTCCGCGCGAGATCGGAGCTGCACTTCGGGAACAGAAGCATGGAATGTTTCTTTCGATGCCTGTTCCTATGCAGATCTATGGTGCGACAGATAGCAGAGATACCTGTCCGTTAACTGTAAGCGAAGGGCGTCAGTGGCTGGAACGTTATTGTAGAGAAAAGAACATTACAGAGGAAAAAAGAGAAAAGATCAATGTGGATTTTCTGACTGTTGTAAGGGAGGGAGAACAACAAGACCCAGACAACAGGAAAAATCCGGCGATCCAGTTGAAAGATGTCTGGTTCCGTTATGAGAAGGACAGCCCGGATGTGGTGCGGGATCTGTCACTGGAAGTTCGAAAAGGTGAGTTTTATGCACTGGTAGGCGGTAATGGGACCGGTAAGAGTACGACGCTGTCGTTGCTCAGTCGCGTGAGACAGCCCTACAGGGGTAAGATCCGACTGGAAGGCCGTGATATCCGTTCTTTTAAAGACCGGGAACTGTATTGCGGATGCCTGGGAGTCATGCCGCAGAATCCACAAAGCATTTTTCTTAAGAAGACAGTGCTCGAAGATCTGTACTCCGTGATCGGAGGAAAGAAAGAAAAGCAGTCTGCGGAATACCAGATCCATATGAAGAAGGAAAAAGCAATCGAGGGTATCGTCAGTCTGACCAGACTGGAAGGATTGCTGGACCGGCATCCATATGACTTAAGCGGTGGTGAACAGCAGAGACTTGCTCTTGCGAAGGTCCTTCTGCTCAGACCAAGAATCCTTCTGATGGATGAGCCGACGAAGGGAATGGATGCGGAATATAAAGAAGAGATAGGGAAAATACTCTGTAAACTGAAGCAGCATGGCCTGACGATCTTTATGATCTCACATGATGTGGAATTTGTTGCAGAGTATGCTGACAGAGTCGGACTTTTCTTTGAGGGAAATGTTGTGACCAGCCAGAACACAAGAGAATTTTTTTCCGGAAATAACTTCTATACGACGGCCGCAAACCGAATGGCACGACAGCTGTTCCCGGATGCTGTTACCGGAAAGGATGTGATCACATGCTTACAGAAAAGCAATTAGATCAGTTCCTGGATGAATTCTGGGAGGACAGTCAGAGTGCACAGACAGAGGCAGAGCAGGAAATATCAGAGGAAAATCTGGAAGAATATGCACTTCCGGCTGATGGGATGATCATCCGGCAGATGGAACGGAAAGGCAAGGTAAGCAGAAGAACCTGGTTTGCACTTGTACTGATGCTTCTGGTCGTACCGCTTCTTCTGTATCTTTCAGTGAGATATTTTCATGGAAGAAAGTATCTCATATGCAGCCTGATCGTGATCATAGCGGCAATGATACCGTTCTTTATGATGTTTGAAGGACGGAAGCCGAAGGCAAGAGAAATCATGGTGATCTCTGTACTGGCAGCCATCGGTGTAGCCGGACGAGCTGCATTCTTTATGGTGCCGAGCTTTAAGCCGGTTGCTGCGATCGTGATCCTGACCGGTATTTCGTTTGGCGGCGAGGCAGGTTTCCTTGTAGGATGCCTGATCATGATGCTGTCCAATATGTTTATGGGACAGGGACCATGGACTCCGTGGCAGATGTTTGCGTTTGGGATGATCGGCTTTCTGGCAGGAATCCTGTATCAGAAAGGAATTCTGAAAGCCCGCAAAGCAGATCTCTGTATATTCGGATTTTTGAGTGTATTCCTTATTTATGGAGGAATCATGAATCCGGCAAGTGCGCTGATGGCTTATGGAACGATAACATGGCAGAGTCTTCTGGCTTTTTATATCTCGGGTGCTCCGGTGGACCTGGTACATGCTTTATCTACGGTTATTTTTCTGTGGTTCCTGAGCAGACCACTATTGGAGAAACTGGAACGTATCAAGAAAAAATATGGACTCATAGAGTCACAGAAAGAGGAAATCATTTGATCTATATCAGTCATTTGCTTCCAGATGAAGAGATGAAAGGACTGGTCACAGAGACCGGAACAGGAGTGGAAAGTATTGATTTTTCCATTTCGGATAATCTGGATCATCTGGGAAAGAGAATAGAATTATATCAGAAAAAACTGGAAAAGATGGGAAATCCTCCGCTGATACTTCATGGACCGTTTCTGGATCTGAATCCGGCTGCTTTTGACAGTCTGATCCGTGAGGTGACGATGACAAGGTTTACACAATGTTATCAGGCAGGACTGGAACTGGGGGCAAAAAAGATCGTATATCATTCCGGAATGATTCCCTGTGTGTATTACCGGGAAGGCTGGGCAGATCAGGTGAGCCGCTTTTTTACAGAATTTCTGGAAGATAAAGATGATCTGGAGATTGTAATGGAAAACGTTCTGGATGAGGACTGGTGTCTTCTTCTGGATGTATATAAGAAGGTGGATCATCCGAAATTTAAATTATGTCTGGATATGGGACATGCACACTGTTATTCGGAGATTCCGGTAATGGAATGGGCAGAGGGGCTCTCTCCGTATATCGGTCATGTACACGTACATGATAACGCAGGTGACAGAGATTCGCATCTGGGACTCGGAAAAGGAACACTTCCGTATCATGAGGTGTTAAAGCTGCTTCCTGTTTCGAAAGAGCGGACATGGACGATCGAATGTTCACATAAAGAAGATGTACTTCTTTGCATACAGAAAATAAAGACAGAGGGATTGTTATGAATACAATGAAAAAGAGAGGATGTCAGATCCTTGTACTGTTTATGACAGCGGGAATGCTGACGGGCTGTGGCGATGGAACTCCGAAATTAGAGGATGCCCTGAAAAAAACTGCTTCTTATGAAATGAAGACAGTCGAAGATCCGGCTTCGGATGCACTTGGCGGAGAATGGACCGTCATGGCGCTGGCCCGTTCAGGGGAAGAGGTAGATGAAAACTATTTTGAAAAATACCGCGCGAATGTTGAAAAAAGAGTTAAAGAACAGGAAGGCGTACTCAGCGAAAATCGATATACAGAGTATTCCAGGGCAGTTCTGGCATTAAAGTCCATAGGAAAAGATCCGACAGATATTGGCGGATATGATATTGAGAAGCCACTGGAAGATTTTGATACCGTAGTCTCACAGGGGCTCAATGGGGCAATTTATGCCCTGCTTGCCCTGAATGCAGATGATCCGGATGCGAATAAAGACGGAGAACTGGAGCAGAAATATCTGGATTATATTGTAGAGAAGGAAAAAGACGATGGCGGATTTTCACTGGATGACAATGCCACGAACGGTGATGTGGACCTGACAGCCATGACGCTGCAGTGTCTGGAACCGTATCAGGATGAAAACGATGTAAAAGAAGTGATTGATAAAGGTGTGGAGTTTCTGGCAGATACGCAGGATGATGATGGCGGTTATACTGCTTACGGAGCAAAAAGCTCAGAATCCATTTCACAGACTGTGATCGCACTCAGTGCAGTTGGTGTAGACTGTAATGAGGATGAACGATTCCAGAAGGATGGAAAAGGACTTTACGATACACTGATGACTTTTTGCCAGAAAGACGGAAGCTTCAAGCACATTCTGGACGGAGAAAGTGACCCGATGGCAACAGACCAGGCATTTTGCGCGATGGTAGCCTATCAGCGTTACCAGAATAAGAAAAATAGTTTTTTTGATATGACAGACCACAGATAAACGGAGGAAAAAACAGTGCCGCAGAAAATAACAGAACTCCAGGAACAGCTGGAGACGATCATTAAGGGAAAAAAAGAAATCACAGACAAAATACTTATGGCAGTTCTGGCAAAGGGACATGTTCTTCTGGAAGATGTTCCGGGAGTTGGTAAAACAACAACCGCGCTGGCACTGAGCCGTCTTATGGGAATGGATTTTAACCGTATCCAGTTTACACCGGATGTTGTTCCTTCGGATGTAACGGGTTTTACGATGTATGACAAACAGAGCGGACAGTTCCTTTACCGTCCGGGTGCTGTCATGTGCAATCTTCTTCTTGCAGATGAGATCAACCGTACCTCCAGTAAGACGCAGTCAGCACTTCTGGAAGTAATGGAGGAGGGACGTGTGACTGTAGACGGTGAGACACATACCGTTCCGGCTCCGTTTGTGGTTATTGCAACAGAAAACCCGGTGGGATCATCCGGCACACAGCTTCTTCCGGAATCCCAGCTGGACCGTTTTATGATCAGTGTGAGTATGGGCTATCCGGATCATCAGAGTCTGGTAGAACTCTTAAGAGACCGGCAGAAGGTCAATCCACTTGAACATGCAAAGACAGTGCTGACCAGAGAAGAAGTGCTGAATTTACAGAAAAAAGTCCAGGAAGTTTACGTGGCAGATGTTGTGCTGGATTATATAGCAAAGCTTGCCGAGGCTACCAGAGACCATGAACTGATCACACTTGGCTTAAGCCCACGTGGAACTCTTGCATTATGCAGGATGACAAAGGCGGCTGCTTATATGAAAGAACGGGACTATGTTGTTCCACAGGATGTAAAGGATGTGTTTAAAGATGTAGCGGCACATCGAATGATTCTGGATTCAAAAGCAAGATATCAGGAAAAAACAGCACGCGAAATTCTGGATGAAATTCTGGACAGTGTTCCGGAACCAAAGGTAGAAGGATGATGAAGAACAGGATCATGTGGCTACTGTGGCTGATCGGCATGGCCGGAGCCACAGTAGTGACAGGCTCATGGCTGATGGCGGCAGTGCTTCTGCTTTCTGCATTACTGCTGCTCTTATCGGCAGCAGTCACCAGTCTGGGCGGCAGAAAAACAGAAATAAAATTATCCGTGCCAAGAGCAGCGGAGCGAAATGAAAATTTCCGGGGCAGAATGACCCTTAAGAATCAGTCAGCATGGCCTGTATTCGGGGGCAGAGGAGAGATTTTATGGGAGAATCTTTTTACTGGTGAACATGGTGAGATTCCGATCGCCTTTTCTCTTGGCAGCAGGGAAAAACGGACAATAGAGTTTGAGGCCTGCAGCGGTTGGTGCGGATGTATAAAAGTGACATTTTCCGGCTGGAGATGCAGCGACTTTTTCCATGTATTTTCCGTAAAGAGACAGGCAAAGGCAGAAGGCTGTACTGTCATTATGCCGGAAAAGCAGAACAGCGATTTTTCCTTCCTCACAAGAGAGGGCTTTGATATGGAAAGCTTCCGTTATTCAGGAAACCGTCCGGGAGATGACCCGGGAGAAACCTATGACATCAGGGAATATCAGCCGGGAGACAGTATCCGGCAGATTCACTGGAAGCTTTCCGGTAAGCTGGATGATATCATGATCCGGGAAAAAAGTTTTCCGGTAGATGATACCGTACTGATCCTGGCAGAAGCGTTTCAGACGGAACGTGATCCAAAAAGGGCTGAGACAGTGGCAGAAGTCCTGTCGGCTGTTTTAAGAGATTTTATGGAAAAGAAAATCCCGTGTCAGGTTGGAATTTATGACAGAAGCACCGGTAAATTTCGGCAGGAAAAAGTCCGGAAGGAAGAAGAACACGAACATGTCCTGTATGGTTTCCTGCGATACGGAAGTGACGAAAAGACACCGATTACTGTACAGGAATATCTTAAGAATCCGGGAGCACAGAATTTTGCCAATTATATTTATATAACCGGAGATCCGGAAGATAAAGAGGCAGAGCTTCTGAAACAAAAAGGAGAAGTTACTGTAATCGGCTGCGGAGTGAGCAGTGGGGACAATAAAGGAGAGCAGATCACATGGAAATACGGATCACAGAATCCAGAAGACAGTCAAAAACAAAATACAGAAAACAGCTGTCAGATATCCTGCTGGAAACTGCGCTGATCGGACTGACTGCCGGAGCAGGACTCTGGCTTGTGCTTGAGCTGTTGACGGAATCCGGACAGATGATGCCGCTTCTTGGCAGCGTACTTCTGACCGCACTGATCTGTTCTGTGACAGAACGAATGGAGAAATGCGGCATTTACATAAGAGGCGGCGTGGCAGCGGCGACTGCAGGAGGCCTGTTTCTTCTGTACAGACAGATTCTGGATGGATTTGCACTTTACTGGAATACCGTGGCAGATACATTTGGAAGCAGAGCCGGAATTTATTTTACCCGTTTTGATACTGCAGACATTATGGCGGAAGATACAGCCCGACTGGTTTTTCTTATTTATCTGGGAATGGCAGCAGCGGTCATCGGATTTCTCATCCTGAGATTTCGCATCTATGTACTGGTATTTTTAGAAATCTTTGTACTTCCATTTATGATGGTGCTGACAGGGAAGGAACCAGAGAGTGGAGTCGGCGTGGCTTTCTATATGGGAATTTTTCTGGAGATCAATTATCTTCTGGCCCGTTCCGGCAGAAAGCGATACAGCGAACAGAGCAGCAGGGCCTTCTGGTTTGGAGGCATCCTTACGTGTCTGGTACTCATGGCAGCAGGAGTCTTTCTGGGACAGATCATGCCGGCGGCAGATTATGCATCTTCGGAACTTGTTGAAGAAGCAAAGCAGGAAGCCCTGAATGCGGTGAATAATCTCCGGTACAGAAAAGGAAAAATCAATTCCCTGCCGGATGGACAGCTGAAAAAATGTGGAGCGTGGACAGCATCGGATGAGACGGCACTGAAAGTGACCATGGAAGATCCGGAGTCACTTTATCTTCGTGGATTTACGGGAAGTGTGTACGATGGTTCTTCCTGGAAGAGCATTGATACAGAAGATGCCTATAAACAGAAAAATCTGTTTTACTGGCTGCATCAGGATGGATTCTACGGAGAAACACAGCTGAATCAGGCAAGAAGTCTTGTGGAAGATGATACACTTTCCGATAAGATTTCGGGGATTTCGATTGAAAATGTAAAGGCAGACAGTGAATATCTCTATACTCCATATGAAATGGCAGAACTTCCGTCCGGTTATGAAGGGGAGACATCGCTTACCGACAGCATGCTGAAAGCAAAAGGTTTTTTGGGACAGAAAAATTACAGCTTTCAGACAAATAAAAACCTTGTAAAAGATTTTACGGTGCTTGGGGCAAGAATCTATCAGGCGCTGGCACAGGGTGATGACACTGCTTATCGTGAAGATGAAAGTTATTACAATACATTTGTGTACAGTCAGGACACAGAGCTTCCGACTTCACTGGAGACATTATTCCGAAAAGAACTGGGAGACGGTGGAAACAGGGAGCAGGGACATACCGATTATTATACTGCAATCTCCCGAATCCGTGCATATCTGGAAAAAAATATGACCTACAGTATGGCAACGGATGTATATACAGAAAAAGGTGATTTTACAGAAAATTTTCTTTCCAGATCAAAGATCGGCCACAGTGTTCACTATGCAACAGCGGCAGCACTGATGTTCCGGTATTATGGAATTCCATCCAGGTATGTAGAAGGATATCTGATCACACCGGAGGATATCAAAGATAAAAAAGCAGGGGACACCGTAGAGATTTCCGAAAAGAACGGACACGCATGGACTGAAATCTATATCGACGGTCTGGGCTGGGTGCCTGTAGAAATGACACCGGAATATTATTCAGTCATGAAGGAAGCGGATCTTACCGCAGGACTGGAGGCAAAAGGTGCGAAAGCCGCATCAATTCCGGAAGCAGAATCGGAACCTCCGGCAGAAGAAAATCTTCAGACACACTGGAGTCTGAAACTGGCTTTATTTGGAATCGAGAAACTTCTGATTTTATTGCTGGCACTGTTTGACACATTCTGTCTTGTATTTATCCTGACTGTCTGTGGCCTTCGGATCCGGGCAAATTATCGCCGTAAAAAGCTTTTTACGGGAGCAGATGACCGCCTGGCAGTACGTGCCATGGCAGGCTATGCAAGAGTTCTCTATGCACACGGATCAAACCTGTATTCGGAAGAAGTACAGCGTCAGTATAGAGAAATCAGCAGGATCGGGCAGCGTGCAGCATTCAGTCCACATGCGGTATCAGAAGAAGAACGAAAGAATACGGCGATATGTATCGGCCGGATGAAAGCAGAACTGAAAAAAGCAAAAAACTGGTATGAAAACTGGATCATGAAATATATTGAGAGGTTGTATTAATTGAATAAAAAGAAAAACAACAGAAAAATTATATCTGTTCTGATCGTTCTGGCCTGTTTTGTGCTTTTTGCAGGAGTATTGCTTACAGGAATCCGGAACTATAAAACAGAAAAAAAAGAAAATCCCGTTCAGGGAGTCAGCAGTGAAAGTTCTTTGAAAGGATATCTTGGAAAAGGTTATGCTTATGCCGGTGCGCAGGATAACATATCTGCAGGAGAGGAATCCTTTGGAGAACAGGCGCAGTTACTGGAAGATGCGAAGGACGAAGAGGATGAACCGCAAGAGCAGAAGCAGGCAGAAGTGACTGCCACGCCGGAAGCAACACCGACACCGGAGCCGGAAAGTCGGAATGAGGATAAACAGAATGCAGACCAGGAGCAGAAATCGGTAGATGACTCGGATGGTGAATGGAATGATGATTCTAAAGAGAATACCATTCAATATGATAATACAGGAGAGCAGGACGATGGCAGTCAGGAGGCAGCGCCGGATCAGAATGATGACCGGAATCAGGAGGGAGCACAGCTCCCGTTAAGTCCAACGCCAACGCCATCTCCGGAACCAACACAGGAGCCGGAAGAAGACCATTATCCGGAAATCGCAACAGATCTGACGGATGGAGAGACAGTAAATGGCGACTATCGTACGTTTTATGTACAGGCCACAGACTGGTATGGAAACAGCCTGCCGTCCACTTCACTGGAGATATATGGAAACGGAGAACGGCTTTCTTCAAAGGGTGAACCGTCGACGGGAGTTTTTGCATACCGACTGGACCTGAATGAAGGAAGCAACACGGTCAATATTAAAGCGACCGATGAGGAAGGATGGAGTACGACACTTCCGACCTTTACTATTTATAAAGGGGAGGATGGACAGGACGAACCGGCCGGCAGCATTACGGTCAGTATTGAGGCGGGAACGATTGGACTTGGTACGATCCTTCCGGCAACATCGATTGACTATTATCAGGGAGAACAGCTTTCCTCGGTCGTTCTCAGACTGTTACAGAATACAGGATTTGACTGGAGAAATAATGGAAGTGCGACAGGCGGCTTTTACCTGAAAGCCATCGGGCGAGGCGGCATTGCATCAGGAGCAGCGATCCCGGATGATCTTATGGAACATCTGAAAAAAGTAAACTGTCAGCTGTCCAGCCATGATGCCAACTGGATCGGTGAATTTGATTTTACCATGAATTCCGGCTGGATGTATTTTGTAAATGGTGAATATATGAATGTAGGAATGTCTTCCTGTTTCCCGGGAGACGGTGATGAAGTAAGACTTCGCTTTACGCTTTATTCAGGAGCGGACCTGGGAGTAGGATCAGACGGTGAAGTATGGGGGGACTGGTAATGAAAAAACACACAATAAAAAGACCGATCATTAAAAAGTTCATAATTGGATCCCTTTCTGCAGGACTTCTGGTTGGAGGAGGAGCTATGGAATTGAATGCTGCTCTTTCCATGGAGGTTTATGCCGCAGATACCACGCAGGAGACCGAGGGGGAAGGAGCAGCACCGACAGAGGCAGAGACACCGGAACCGGCAGCACCGACGGAAGCACCGGAACCGGAACCAGTAGCTCCACCGGCAGAACCAGAACCGACCAAAACGCCGGAACCGACGGAAGCACCCTCGCCGGAGCCATCTGTGACACCGGAGCCCTCAGAAACACCAGAGCCAGCAATTACACCGGAGCCTTCAGAATCACCGGAGCCTTCAGAATCACCGGAGCCTTCAGAATCACCGGAGCCATCGGTAACACCGGAACCTTCCGTGACACCGGAGGTCAAAAGTAATAATACAGATCTGAAAGAATTGTATATCTCCAGCTCTGATACCTGGGGGAAGGGAATCCTGAAACTGGATCCTGCATTAAATAAAGACTGGGACAGATACAAAGCTGTTTATGACGGCGAACGCCAGAGCCTGAATATCTGGCCCGTAGCAGAAGAGGAACATGCCCAGATCAAAGTCTATGCATTAAGTGGTGTGAAATATTCTACTGTCGAACAGGATGAGACAATCAGGGAAACGCAGGATGAAGAAGGGCATACTTACTGGAAAATCTGTTTTGGTGCTCAGGAAAAAGAAGCCAGAGTAAGATTGGAGGTAACTGCTGAGGACGGAACCAGAAAAGATTATTATCTCACACTTGAAATCACAGATAAAACAGCTCCTGTACTCAAAAAAGTCAGTGCAAGCAGGGTATCTTCAAGTGAGGCATCTGTGGTATATAAGACAAGTGAAAGAGGACAGTGTTATTACCGTATCGTAGATGCGGGAAAGAAACATCAGAATCCGGATACCTCAAAAGAAGGACGGGAGGTCCTGGCAGGAACAGATACACTGACGCTTAATGGACTGTCAGAAGGTGCAAAAGATATCATAATCGTAGTAAAGGACGATGCCGGAAATGTCAGCAATCCTCTGGTGATCCGAATTCCGGATATAAAAAAGAAAAATCCGACAGGCAGTGGAAACTCCGGCTCGGTTGTACAGAGACCGGGGTATGGTGGAAATAAAAGTGAAGCGACACTTCCGGGTAAAGGAAATAACGGAGAAGGTTCTCTGGCAAACCTGAAAACGGTTGGTGGAAAAGGTACTTCTTCCGGAAAAAACGGAAAAAATGAATCGGAAGAAGAGAATAAAGAAAAAAAACTCACCGCCTATGCCGGAATAAATAAAAAAGATTCCGGAAAAAACGGAAAGTCTGATAAAAACGAAAAGGATTCCACAAAAAAGAAGAACGACAACAAAACAGATAAAAAGACAGAAGAGGCATCAACGGATGATCTGACAGAAAATAAAGAGAAGGATAAAACATCCGGAGTTATTTCGGGTTCCTCGGAAAAGAAAGAGAAGAGCATTCCGGAACTGGTGGGAAGTAAAGTTACGAATACGTGGACACATATGAGATTCCTTACAAAGGTATTATCTGTGTTTGCACTGGCAGGCCTCATTTATCTGATCTTTTGGACAGGAGCAAGACGAAGTTTCAGAAAAATGAAAAACAGGAATCCATCACTGCAGCGATGAGAAAGAGAAAGGGAGGTAATCATCAGATGAGAAGAATGGGAAAATGGCTTGCAGTCCTTCTGTCAGTGACTATGCTGGCGGGAACAGCACCGGTTTATGGCGCGGACATATCCGTAGAAAGTGATCTTTCATCAGAGATATCCGGCGAAGATAGCCTGTCGGATGATTTGGGGGAAACCGAAATAACAGAAGAACCGGCAGATGAGAACACAGAGATCACAGAAGAAGCAGATACAGATGAGGATGAAGCTGAGATTTCTGTGGAAGACTTCGCAGATGATCAGGAAGAATGGAGTACGGAAGATACAGATGAGGATACGGCAGAGGTATCTTTTGAAGATCAGCAGGAAGTCGGAGCGGGAGAAACAAAGGAATATCTCAAAGACCTCAGCGTGTATTCCGGTTACGGGGTAAAAGATCCTCTTGAAATGACCCGCAGAGAAGATCTGGACGCAACCTATGGTGGAAAGACTTATACGGTTGAGATCGGATCCAGCTATAATTCTACCGGATTTTATGTGACGGCGGATATCGGGGCTGATGCACCGCAGGGCTCAACGATTCAGCTGTCCGCGTGTGATCTTGATGGAAAAATCGTAGAGAGTGAGATCATTACAACCGGATATACAGATGGAAAACGCTACAATTTCTCAAATATCTTTACCAAAGACAATGGAAAGAGCGCTGTTTATACAGTAACAGCCGGTACAGAAGCAGACAGCCAGACTTATAAGATTGTAGTTCTCAGAAGACTTGATCTTTCCATGATTGGCTGTTATCTTCCATCTGATAATGATATGGCAAAAAATCTGATCTCAGAATTTGACAGCGCCGGTATTACAAGAGATTATGAGGTTGCTGTAGGACAGGATACGAAGTCTGTAAAAGTTACTGCAAGTGCCTTTAATGATAAGTGGTATGGACTTACGGTAAACGGACAGGCCGTATCTGACAGTAAGGCGTTGGAAATTCCACTTACAGATTCAGATACAGAGATTCTTTTTCAGATGAAAGAGGATGGAACTTATCAGGATCCGGCATATCAGACATTGTCTTATACTTCCACGGGTACTTATAAAGTTACGGTCCATAAGAAATCGAAAGTGGCAGTTACATTTAAAACAGAACCGTCGGATGCAGTGGTCAGTGTATATGATTCCAGGGGGGAGCGTGTAGAGCCGTCTAAGGATGCAGACATCTATGATTCTCTTTATTATGGGGATAAGTATACATGGAATGTATCAAAATATGGATATATTTCCAAAAGACAGGAATTTACAGTAGGTGAGGAATCTGAAATCAAGGTAACACTTGAACAGCAGACAGCCAGACAGGAAGAAATTACAGACAATGACTGGAGCAGCTACCAGAATAGTGAGACCAATAACGGAATCACAGACAGAGCTATGCCGACCAGCAAGAATACAATTACACAGAAATGGGCAACGAGACTGGATGCAAAAGGCTGGGATGCAGCACTTACACCACCGTTGATCCTTGGTGGGTATGTTTATGTAGCATCCGGGCAGTTTATTTACAAAATGGACAAAAATACAGGAGACATTATCCAGACAAGTGAACGGATGTCCGGAAATATGCAGTATGCCATGATCCCGCTTGCCTATGCAGAGGGAATGCTTTTTGCACAGATTGGTGGTGGTCAGATACAGGCACTCAGTGCCACGACACTGAAATCTCTCTGGATCAGTGAGAAATTAGGTGGACAGACGCTTTCACCGATCACTTATAAAGACGGATATATTTATACGGGAACATGGAATTCGGATACAACTCCTGGTTCTTATTTCTGCCTTTCTGTTACAGATGAAGATCCATCCAAAGGGAATGAGATAAAATACTGTACATGGAAATATGATCACAAAGGTGGCTTCTATTGGGCCGGCGCCTATGCATCAGAAAATTATCTGGTATTTGGATCGGATGATGGAGCGGGCGATGCATACACATCTATTTTGTATTCTGTCAATACACATACGGGACAATTGATAGACAAGCGCACAGATCTGATTGGTGATATCCGTTCAACGATTACTTATAACAACGGATATGTCTATTTTACGACCAAGGGCGGTTATCTGTATCGGGTTGCGATGAATGCAGACGGAACATTTGGTGCAGTGGCAGGTTATAATCTGGGAGGTGCGGCAACATCAACACCGGTTGTCTATAAGAACAGAATCTATGTTGGTGTCTGTGGAACCGGAGGCCAGTATAACGCAGATGGAGGACATCATTTTGATGTGCTCAAGGAATCTGCTTCCGGACTTTCTCTTGCCTATAAAGTATCGATTCCGGGATACCCGCAGGCGGCTCCGATTCTCTCAACAGCTTATGAAAATCAGGACTTTGACGGTGATGGCAAAGCAGATGGACGGGTTTATCTGTATTTTACATACAATGCATATCCAGGCGGAATCTACATGCTGACGGATACACCAGGACAGACATCAGGAAAAGCCGAAGAACTGTTTCGTCCGGTAAGTAAGCAGCAGGAGTACTGCATCAGCCCTCTTTGTGTGGACAAAGACGGAACAATTTATTATAAGAATGATTCCTGCTATCTGATGGCACTGGAAACAAATGGCGCTTATCTGGACAGTGTGACAGCAAGGCCGGATACAGGCAGTGTAAACTGGGACAAGAGATTTCAGGCTTCCGAGACGGAATATACACTCAGAGTTGCAGAGAATGCAAAGAATGTAACACTTAGCTTTAAGGCTCCTGCAGGATGCACGATGAAAATAGGAAATGATACAATTGATGGAACATATGTGGCTGATGTAAGTTCCGGAAAAGCTGAAATTAAAATTGCGGTAGTTCAGGGTACCAAGAGCAGAGAATATACATTCCACCTGACGAAAGATCATGGAAATTCATCCCTGACCAGTATGATCGTCAGCACCAGCAATACTTATGGAGAGGTATCTCATTATCTGTCAATGACTCCGGCGTTTAACAGTGCAAAGACCGGCTATACTGTGGAATATCTGGACAGTAAGGCAGAGAATACACAGAGATTTCTTCGCGTTTATGTAGAAAAAGCTGAGTCAGATGCAACAGTGAAGACGGAAATAGTAAAGGGAGTCAGGAAAGTAACTACTACTACCAGTGGAAATGCAACACGTTTTAATGTTTACTGGGAAGATAATGTGGATGAGGCTCAGGTAAAAATTACAGTGACTGCTAAAGCGGGAAGTAAGACGGAATATCTGCTGACTATACAGAGAAAAGAAAAGGTTTCCACACCGACACCGACGCCTACAGAAGTTCCGGAAGTGTTCGGACCGTGGCAGACGATATCAACAGCGACTGTTTTTGCACCCGAGCAGCAGAGAAGGACCAGTAATAAAGGGCGTCAGGAAACCCGTACAGTTGGAAGTAAGCTAACACCGACTATTAAACTGAATGCCAGAAGCATCAGGTTAAAGAAAAAACAGTCTACGACTAAAGTACAGGTAAGTGGTCTGGCAGCAGGAGACAGGGTACAGTCCTGGACGACATCCAATAAAAAGGTTGCAACCGTAACATCCCGTGGAAAAATCACAGCGAAGAAAACTGGCAAAGCAAGGATCATAATTACCCTTGTCAGTGGAAAGAAGGCAGTTGTAAATGTAACAGTACAGAAGACAGCTGTTAAAACCACAAAAATCAGCGGTCTCAAGAAGAGCGTAGTACTTAAGAGAAGACAGAAACTGAAACTGAAGCCAGTGATCAGCCCGCTTACTTCCGTGGAGAAAGTGACTTACAAAACTTCCAATAAGAAGGTGGCGACAGTAAGCAGCCGGGGTGTGATCACGGCAAAGAAAAAAGGAACCGCAAAGATCACTGTGAAGTCAGGAAAGAAAACCTACACAGTTACTGTGAAAGTAAAATAAAAAAATGGAGAATCGCTAAATATCCACAGAATATTTGGCGATTCTGTTTGACGCGAGAATGCATAAATGCTATAATATAAGGACAACAAAATAACCAGGCGTGGTCTGGTCGGGAGATGACCAGTTTAAGGAAATCCGGTGTGATTCCGGAACTGCTTTTTTGCTGTATGAAATGTTATATGCGGATGATATTTTAAGTCAGCTAACTAACGCGTTGTATAGGACAGAGACTCATCTATATTATGAGGCTCTGTTTTTTGTTGTTAAAAACAACTAGCAAAAAAGGAGGAGCAAAGTGAAGAAAAAAGAAGTACTGAAACGTTTATCAGCAGTTTCCATGGCTGCCATGATGACCGTAACGATGATTCCTTCCAATGCATATGCGGCAGATGAACTTTTCTCAGATGTTGAAGTTGAAACTTCCACAGATGCAGAGGATGAAGATTCTACAGAGGTAGCGGCCAGTGATGCAGATGATACTTCAGATGCGGATGTTGAAGTGGAAGCAGAAGATGACAATGCGGATGTCAATGTAGAAGAGGATGAGGAAGACAATTCAGAAGGTGTGGATGCATTTTCTGATGGTGGAGACAGTGCAGAAGAGACAGATGCATTTGATGCAGGAGAGGGTACTCCGGCAGCAGATGCAGTTGTACATATGACTGTCAGCGTGGCTGGAGAATTTGCAAAAGACAAAAACGGCGCATTAATGGTAGACAGAGATGTCACAGTCAAGGATATTGATAAGAATGGTATCCTGACATGTGACGAAGCACTCATTGCAGCACATGATGAGTACTATAATGACGGTGCAATTGCAGGTTATGCAACCGCAGATGGAAAGTATGGCAAATACATTTCCAAATTCTGGGGAGATGAAAGTGGTGCATTTGGTTACTGGCTGAATGACAATTCCTGTATGGGACTTTCTGATGAAGTAAAGGCTGATGATTATTTCTCTGCATTTGTCTATAAAGACAAAAAAGATTTCTCAGACGCATATGTAAAATTTGATCAGAAATCTTTTGCAGTAGAAGCAACTCTTCCATTTACCGCAGGACTGCAGAAAGCGGAATGGAATAACGATGCCAATAAGTATGTATATAAGGATTTCGATGGAGCGAAACTGACAGTTTATGATTCATCTTTTAAAGTTCTGCCGGAGGACGCATATACAGTAGATGGGGATTCCTTTACATTTGCTGAAGGCGGAACTTATTATCTGGTTGCATCCGGAACAGACAGCGTTAATGTTGTTCCGACAGCAGCTAAGGTAGAAGTTGCGGGCGAGGTGATCATCCCGGCGACCAGCATTAAGGTGAATAAGGAGACTCTTACAGTGCAGGCAGGTGGCAGTGCGGTGTTGTCCGCAACTGTAGAACCGAAGGATACAACACAGGAGACTGTATGGACATCTTCTGATGAATCCGTTGCGACGGTATTAAGAGGACGTGTAACAGGTGTAAAAGCAGGAAAGGCTACGATCACGGCTACTGCAGGAGACCAGAGCGCAAGCTGTGAAGTTACAGTAACAGCTCCTCCCAAATTGTCTTCTATCAAGCTTTACAGAAGTCAGCAGGATTACAAAGATGGTAAAGATCCGTTGGAGATGACTCCGGAATTCAGCAGAGATCAGCATACATATGATCTGAAAGAGCCGATTGCAGATTATGATGACTTGTATGCTGTGACAGCTCTGGCACCGGAATTTAGGGATGCTGAAAAGATAATTAAATACACTGCGAGTGCATGGGCGAATACCTGGAGATATGTGTCTACTGTAGATGGTGTAGCTGAAAGTGTAGTTACCTATCCGACAGGATATGCTGCTTTTTATGTTGGAACCAGAACAGATGATACGGAATACAGGGTTAATGTTAAGTCATATGCAACACTGAGCAGTCTGAGTGTCGATGGCCGTATGGATCAGGCATTTGATAAAGATGTTACCAGCTATCATGCATATGTTGACAAAAACGCAGAAGGCGTGACTGTCAAAGCACAGGGTAAAGATACCAAGTATACACTGAAAGTAAATGGTGAAGTAGTTTCTGCCAACACAAATTATACGGTTCCATACAACTGGGATAAGAACGGTAAGATGAAGATCGAAGTTGTGGTTGGCGGAAATGGTAAAGAAGATCATACCTATACGATTGAAGCAGAACCGTATCCGGAGAAGGATGTGCCGGAATTTGTCAGCCAGCCAAAGAGTGCAGATTATGTTGTTGGCGATAAGCCAAATAAATTATCATTTGTCGCAACATGTACGGGTAAACTGGCTTACCAGTGGTACAGCAATACTGAAGACAACAATACAACCGGTACTGCAATCGAGGGTGCAACTGAGGCTACTTATCAGCCATCTGCTGAAAAAGAAGGAACCACGTATTATTACTGTGTGCTCACAAATACAGAGCAGACAGAAAATAATACAGCTACAACTGACACCGCTTGCATCACTGTTGATCCGAATCCTATGCCGGAAGCAGTATTTGCAAACCCTGGTGAAGAATTAGGTGAAGAATATCCATGGAACTTTGGATATACTTATAGGAAAGACTGGACTGCTGACGAACTGAGTGTAAATGTAACGACACCGGTAGAGGGCGGAACACTTTCCTATCAGTGGGTTCGCAATGATGCAATAGATAATATGTATGGCATTGTTCCATCCTCAGAAGCTACCTGTACTCCGACTACAGATAAACCAAATGAGACAGGATATTTCTATCACTGCAAGGTTACTTATACTTATAAAGGAAAGAAATATTCCACATACGCAAAAACCGGAAAGAAATATACAGATGCAAGCGGTGAAGAGAAAGATGCTGCCGGCGTTTTTGTATATGTAAAACTTGATTCAATGGCCACACCGAATATCTCCACCCAGCCAAAAGATGCTGTTTATACACAGGGTGATATTCCGAACAGCATATATATTTCTGTAAGAATTTCAGAAACTTATGCACAAGAGACTTGCCAGTGGTATGTGAATGATAAAGAAAGCTATGAAGGTGCAACTGCTGTCAAAGATAATGAATCAGCCCACTCCGAGTGGTTTAATACGGATACGAATGAGCCTGGCACAAGATATTATTTCTGCGTTGTAACAGCTTCGCTTCAGGGTAAATCTGCATCTGCAATTTCCAGAATCTGTAAGTTTGTTGTTAATCCTGTAGATGACTATATCGGAACTTTACTGAAAGGTAAAGGAACACAGGAAGATCCTTATCTGATCTCAACAGCAGAGGATTATCAGGCAGTATCAGATCTGGTTGCAAAAGGAATTTCCTTTAATGAAAGATATCTGAAACAGACTAACAACATTACCCTTCCGAGAGGATGGAAACCGATCGGTACTTCAAAGAAGAAGTTATTTGCCGGATATCTGGATGGTAACGGAAAGACTGTATCCATTCCAAGTGGCGAGCTTCCGCTTCTGGGATATATAAAGGGTGCAGAAGTACATAACCTTAAGATTTATGGTAAGAAGATCGCAGGCTATGGTCTGGTAAACAATTTCGAAGGCGTTGGATTTAATGGCAGTGCGATCATTATTGACAATGTAACATTAAAGAGCGGTTCCAGTACCCTGAAATCAGGTCTGATCGGAGCCAATATTACAGAAAACAGTTTTGCAGGAACCTCCGCAGGTTTCGTTGCAACAATCAGAAACTGTACCATCGAGAGTGGTGTAGTAGTAGGTTATGACAAAGACCAGACAATCATCGGAGGAATTGCAGGACGTATGCAGGGTGTGATTGAAAACTGCGTAAGCCATGCAACCGTATATGGTAAATCTTATGTCGGCGGTATCGTAGGCAGCCGTGATAACGCTATGGGTGACAGTAATGTTTACAGCTGTACTTTTGATGGAACAGTTGTAGCAAGCGGTGACCATGCAGGCGGTATCGTAGGTGGCGGATACAACGACAGCTCTGCACCGAACGGTGGAAAATTCTGCATCAATGGCTGTAAATCTTCCGGTACGATCACAGGATCTGACAAAGTCGGCGGTATCCTTGGTGCTGATACTTATGTATTACAGACATGGGAAAACGTTAAGAATACAGTAAAAGGTAACTCCTTTACTGGTAAAGTTCAGGCAACAGCTGATGGCGCTAAATATATCGGCGGTATCATCGGATATTATGGAAGCCTTGACAAATGGGATGATGTTGCAAATAACTACTATGCAAAAGACTGTGGCGCAGAAAAAGGTATCGGATTTGTAGCAAATGTAGATACCAGCTGCACAACACATGAGACAGAGAGCGGTGCTGCTTATGTTACTACAGGAACATACAGCCGTACAGATGACCCGCTTGGAGCAGATGCTGCAAAACTTGCAAACACAGAAGGTGTACAGGTTTATATTGAAGACCTTAAGCTTTCCGGTGAATGCAGAGATACGTTCTATCTTGGCGAAGAACTGAACCTTGACGGTCTCAGTATTAAAGCAGTATACAGCGATGGAACAAGCAAAGATCTTAACTGGAAAGATCTGGAGATCGAAGGTTTTGACAATACAGTCAAAGGCGAGCAGACTCTGACCCTGAATTATGATGGAGCAACAGCTTCCAAGACTATTAAAGTTCTGGCAGCTCCGGACAGTGACCCGATTCATGTATCTTTCACACTCCTTGGTGATACCAAACATGGAGCTGATACAGAGGAATGCCATACACTGGATGGCGAGAACCTGACTACATGGGTAGAGACAGGCATGATCGAAGTAGGTGCTAATGAAACCGTATACGAAGTTATCAAGAGTCTTGAAGAAAAATATGGATTCAAGATTTATGACAGAGAAACACAGTATGGAACTTATATTTATGCGGTTGAGTACAAAGATGTAACTCTTTCTGAATTTGATAACGGACAGAATTCCGGATGGATGGATACTATAAATGATGTGCATCCGGGTGTTGGTGTTGCAAAACAGTATCTGAATGACGGTGATGTGATCGTATTACATTATACAGATGACTATACCAAGGAAGATCAGATACCGGTAGCTGTTAAATCTACAAAACGCGCACTTACAAATCTGCCTGAGACAGCAGATCTTACACTGGATAACAAAGCAGCCGTAGAAGCAGCACGTAAAGCATATGACGCCCTGACAGATGAGCAGAAAGAAATGATTCCGGAAGAACTTGTGAAGAAACTGGAAGCAGCAGAAGCTCGTATGAAAGAGCTGCATGTACACAGCTGGGATGAAGGTAAAGTCACAAAAGAAGCAACTTGCAAAGAAGAAGGTATGAAACTTTATACCTGCACAGAATGTGGCGAGACTAAGACAGAGGTAATTCCGAAAACTGACCACAAGTACACATGGAAAGTAGTTTCAAAAGCAACTGTCTTTGCACCTGAGAAACAGCAGGGAACATGCTCTGTTTGTGGCGCAGTTGTAAACAGAGATAATGGAAAGAAACTTACTGCAACGATCAAACTGAATGCAACTTCTATCAAGCTTCAGAAAAAACAGACAACCAAGAAGATCAGAGTGGCTATGGCAAATGGAGACTCTGTCAGATCCTGGAGATCCAGCAATAAGAAGATTGCAACTGTTAATAGTAAGGGCGTGATCAAAGCAGGTAAGAAGACCGGAACAGCTAAGATCACAGTAACGCTTATGAGCGGTAAGAAAGCAACCCTGAAAGTAAAAGTTCAGACATCAAGAGTAAGAACTACTAAGATCAGTGGTCTGAAGAAGAATGTAAGACTGAAGAAAGGTCAGAAACTGACACTCAGACCGGTAATCAGCCCGCTTACTTCTCAGGAAAAAGTTACTTACACTTCTTCCAATAAGAAGGTAGCAACAGTAAGCAAAAAAGGTGTCATTACAGCAAAGAAAAAAGGTACTGTCAAGATTACAGTGAGATCAGGAAAGAAATCCTATGTGATCAAAGTAAAAGTAAAATAAAATCTGCAATATGATTTTTCAGGCCGGAGTCCTCGTGATTCCGGTCTGCTTTTGCATTAATAAAAAAATTAAAATTTCATAAAGCTACTTGAAGAAGCTTAGAACAAATGATACTATAAATAAAAGCATATTTCTCAAAGTTCTGGGCATTTTTGCCGTCTGATTTTCTTAATTCATTTCAGAAATCCATGCTTTTAAATCCAATTAAAATAAAAAGCAGGGGTTCGAGGTGATGACAATAACAGCACGGTGTATTCTTAAACTCCTGCCAGACAGGAGGTATGCCTATGGCGAGAAGAAAACACAATGCTGCTGTGAAGAGAAAACTAATTGCAAAAGGAAATAACAATGTAAAAATGGATCGTAATGCAGATCTGAAGAGCTATGCAGGCAAAGAGATAAGGGCAAATCGAAAGTACAAGGATACAGTATTTCGTATGCTGTTTTCAGACAGAGAAAATCTATTGTCGCTTTACAACGCAGTGAATGGAAGTAACTACGAAAATTCGGATGCACTGGAGATTGTGACACTGGAGAATGCAGTCTATATGGGTATGAAGAATGATCTGGCATTTATCGTGGATATGGGATTATTCCTGTACGAACATCAGTCAACATACAATCCAAATATGCCACTGCGAGATCTGTTTTACATATCTGGTGAATACCAGAAACTTGTGAATCACAAATCCCTGTATTCCTCGGCACTGCAGAAGATCCCTGCGCCAAATTTCATTGTGTTTTATAATGGAACAGAAAGAGAAGAGGACTACTGGATCAATTATCTGTCGGAATCATACGAAAATCTGAGCGGCGAGCCGAATCTGGAGCTGAAAGTACTTACTCTGAACATCAACGAAGGTCATAACCGCGAATTGATGGAGCAGTGCCAGAGTTTAAGAGAATATGCACAATATGCAGCGAAAGTACGGGAATACGCAAGGGAATCCGATCTGGATACAGCAGTAGAACAGGCAGTTGATGACTGCATCCAGAATGGGGTCCTTGCCGAATTCCTCCGAAAACACAAATCCGAGGTAATAGCGATGAGTATATTCGAGTATGACAAAGAAGAGGAAGAGCGAAAACTGCGAGAAGCAGAGTATGAAGCTGGATACAATAGTGGAAAGCAGGACGGATATAATAGTGGAAAGCAGGACGGATACAATAGTGGAAAACAGGATGGATATAACAGTGGGAAGCAGGATGGATATAATAGCGGAAAGCAGGATGGATTTACGGAGGGAAAATGTGAAATAATCCATTTAATGTTTGATGCAGGAGAATCATTGGAAAAGATAGCCCAATATACAGGCTATAAAGTTGAAGAGTTGAAGAATCTGTTAAAAAAATAAGAGATTTAATGTTCAGGCCGGAGTCCCCGTGACTCTGGCCTGATTTGGTTACTACAGAAAATTAAAAATTCATAAAGTTACTTGAAGAAACTTAGAACAAATCAATTTGGTTATATTTAATATAGAAGAGATGAAATTTACATTTCATATTGATGCTCCTATAATAAGGCACAAAGGAGGCTTTATTATGAGCACAATATTTCCAAGAGAAGAAAAAGCGGAACAGATTTTTGACGAGATCCTGAAGAATCCACGTGCCTGCGAACGTTTAAAAGATACATTTTTTGCAGCGATTCCGTCAGCAGAAGAGAGTGAGGGTGCAGGAACGGACATTCCGGGAACGGTCTTTGCTGCGGCTTTATTCAACGCTTATGAAAATAAAGATCTTTCTGCATTTATGATGGCAGTCTGCAATAACAGTGTATTTGATCTTCTCCGGAATTCTTTTCTGATTCCAATCCGTTTTAATGACAAAGGGGTGGAAAATCCAATATTCCTTACAGATGAAAACGGAAACCTTCTGGATGAATCAAAAAATCATATCTATGAAAAGAAGTATAAGATGTTCCATAAACTCTTTGAAGAGCAGGATGAGATTCCAGACTACCGTATGTATATGGCAGATGGATTTCGTGAAAGTCATGGATATACTGAGAACGGAGAGATTGAGACAATACGGAATGCAGAACATACAGGAATCCTTTTACTCTTTGAATTCCCTCAGTCTGTAGATCTGGAAATCAATGAAGAAAAAATATATGCAATAGTCTGGGAATATCTGATGAAATTACAGGAGGATCTGCCACGTGCATTGATGTATTATGGTAAACGTGACGAGCATGGAATTGAAAAACACACCAGCAAACTGGGAATCTTCCTGCCATTCTGTCATTTTGAAAGAGAAATGGAAAAGAATATTGAACTTGCGAATGGTATCGGACTGGGATGCAGGGAAGCGATTCTGTCAGAAATGAAGGTGCTGGAAAAATGATTTTGAAAAAGAATAAAGCAGTTGGGATGTGTATATGATGCAACCGGTGATCAGAAAAAATCACATGGACATTGCCTGGCACGAATATACGGATGAAAATGGTGCTGATATTCCGGTCACGCAGGCAAGCCTGACGGAGAAGGCATCTATCATTGGGCGTGTCGGAATCATGCTTCTGTCCTGCGGCACGGGAGCGTGGCGTGTCAGAAGTTCTATGAATACACTTGCAGAGGTTATGGGAATTACCTGCACGGCAGATATAGGCCTGATGTCTATCGAGTATACATGTTTTGATGGTCAGGATGGTTTTACACAGTCACTGTGTCTGACAAATACCGGAGTTAACACCTCCAAACTGAATCGTTTGGAAAACTTTATCCGTGAATTTGAAATTGATGGAAAAGACATGTCAGGAGAAGAATTGCATTCTCTTCTGGATGATATCGAAAGGATTCATGGGCTGTACTCTCCGATTGCCCTTGGATTTGCCGCTGCGCTTGCATGCTGCGGATTTACATTTCTCCTCGGCGGAGGACCGGTGGAAATGTTCTGTGCTTTTGTCGGCGCAGGTTTTGGTAATTTCCTCCGTTGCAAACTAACAAAGCATCATTTTACACTTTTTCTCTGTATTGTATCATCCGTATCGCTTGCATGTCTGGTATATGCAGGATTTCTGAAAATCGGAGAAATGCTGTGGGGTATTTCCATTCAGCATGAGGCGGGGTATATCTGCGCGATGTTGTTTATCATTCCGGGCTTTCCGTTTATTACCAGCGGAATTGACCTTGCAAAGCTTGATATGCGCTCTGGGATGGAACGTCTGATGTACGCGCTGATCATCATTCTGGTTGCAACGATGGCAGCGTGGATCATGGCTTTGCTTCTCCATCTGAAACCGGTTGACTTTATTAAAATGTCCATGCCGGTGGAAATGTGGATCTTGTTGCGGCTTATAGCGAGTTTCTGTGGTGTGTTTGGATTCTCTGTCATGTTTAACAGTCCGGCGCGCCTTGCAACGATGGCAGCCCTGATCGGTGCAGTTGCAAATACACTTCGTCTCGAACTTGTGGATCTGGCAGGAATGCCACCGGCAGTGGCTGCGTTTATCGGCGCACTGACTGCGGGAATTTTTGCTTCTCTGATAAAAAACAAAGCAGGTTACCCGAGAATCTCCCTGACGGTTCCTTCTATTGTAATTATGGTTCCGGGACTTTATCTGTACCGTGGAATTTATAATCTGGGTATGATGTCACTTTCTGTTGCGGCATCGTGGTTTGCAGCAGCAATACTGATCATTGCCGCACTGCCGCTCGGACTGATTTTTGCAAGGATACTGACAGACAGAACGTTTCGTTACTGTACCTGATAAGAGCCGGTGTTATATAGGCAGAATTAGTGACATTCGGCGCAGAATGTCCTATGGACGAATCGTAAAAAAGACGGTATACTGTTCCTAAGATATCCATTGGGATGAAAGGAGCGGAAACCAATGTGGGAAAAAATCAATAATTTTTTAAAAGGGCAGATTGTGACTTCTCTGATCTACATTGTCCTTGGTGTATGTCTCGTGTTTATGCCGGTCAATACAATTAACGTCATCTGCAAATTTGTGTTCGGAATTCTTCTGATTCTGGTAGGTTTGTATCATATCCTGATCTATGTGGCGGAAAAACTGAATTCCACGATTTTTGATCTGTTTTCTGGTGGTGTTCTGATGGTACTTGGAATCTTCCTGTTTATGAACCCGCAGATTGTTGTCAAGCTTCTCCCGATTTTGCTTGGCACATTTATTCTGGTGGACAGCATCTGGTCACTGAAGGGAAGCCTGAAACTCAAAAAACGTGGTGCAGACTCCTGGAAGTTCCTTCTTCTGGGAAGCATTATTTTCATTGCACTTGGTATTTCACTGGTAGTAAACCCATTTACAATGGTGAAATACACGGTAATCTTTGCCGGATGGATATTCCTCTGTAATGGTGTGATTGATATGATCTATCTGATTCTTCTGAGAAAAGGTCTGAAAGAAATCAAACAGGATGTGGAAGCAGTGGATGCAGATGGCGAGATTATTTCTGGTGAAGATAGCGGTGAGACAGATGATCTGGATACAGAAGCTTCCGTACAGCCGGAAGAACCGATTGCACCGGAACCGGAATATGCACCATGGAGTTCCCGTAAGAAAACGGATTCTACAGCTCCAAAAGAGCGTACAGAAGAAATGGAAGGCACAATGTCAGAGAGTGATGATGTGACAGAGGATGCATTTTCAGAGTGCCTTGAAGAAAAAGAATCCGCAGGTATGGAAAATGCCAGCCAGGAAGGTTTCTGTAAAGAAGAAGCGGATAGAGAAGTTTCCGAGATGGAAGAGTCACTTGATGTTGAACAGGAAAACGAAAATGAGACATCAGTAGAAGCACCGACAGGTACAATAACCGGACCGGAGAACGATACACCACTAGCCGGCAGAGGCGCATATGTTGTATCCGAGCCAACGATCACAGATGATGATCTCTCCGACACAAAAGATGAGAGCCTTCTTGGAAGGTTCTCCCGCAAACGTAAACATAATAAAAAAGAAGACTGACTTTTTCTTTTCGGCACAACCTTCCCATTCCAATTACGAAGAACCAGACACCCTCACCATAATCTTCTTATCTGAATAACCTGGTTTATTTTCTAAGCTCCCGTCTTAAACAAAACTTCATATATCATCCCGCCCAGGGGTGTGCAGAGGGGACTGGCAAGTCCCTTCTGCGGTTTCCATACATTCCAAAGTATAACTTTCTTCATTTCCTAAATGAAATAAATCTCTCATAAATCCCTTTTATAAATATTTTTATAAAAAAATATAAAACTCTTCTGAAAAAAAGAACACATTTCTTGATTTTTTATCATGGTATAAAAAATCAACAAAAACTATAATAAAGACAGCTTAAGAAAGAACAAATCTTACAAGTAAAGGAGAGGACAATCACTATGAAAATGAAAAAAATTACAGCAATGAGCATGGCAGCTTTAATGGCAGCTACAATGATCCCGTCAGTACCGGTTATGGCAGACGGAGGCGGAAAGGTTTACTACCTCAACTTCAAACCAGAGCAGGATGAAGCCTGGCAGAACCTGGCAAAAGCTTACACAGAAGAAACAGGAACAGATGTTACAGTAGTTACAGCAGCATCCGGACAGTATGAGACAACTCTTCAGTCAGAAATGGCAAAGAGCGATGCACCGACACTGTTCCAGGTAAATGGACCGGTTGGCCTTAAAAACTGGAAAGATTACTGCTACGATCTGAAAGATGCAGATATTACAAAAGAACTTACATCTGATGCGTATGAACTGAAAGATGGAGATGCTGTAGCTGGTATCGCATATGTAATTGAATCTTACGGACTTATCACAAACAAAACATTACTTGAAAAAGCAGGATATACTCTGGATGATATCAAGAGCTTTGATGACCTCAAAAAAGTAGCAGATGACATTCAGGCACGTAAAGATGAAATTGGTGTAAAAGGTGCTTTCACCTCAGCAGGTATGGACGGATCCTCTGACTGGAGATTCAAAACACATCTTGCAAACCTTCCAATCTACTATGAATACAAAGCAGATGGAATCGATGATACAGAAGCAATCAAAGGAACATATCTTGATCAGTATAAGAATGTATTTGATCTGTACATTACAGATTCTACATGCGATGGAAGCGAACTTTCAGCTAAAACAGCTGATGACTCCAGAAATGAATTTGTAAATGGAGATGCAGTATTTTATCAGAATGGTTCCTGGGAATATGCAGAACTCGCTAAGACATACAGCGATGATGAACTTGCTATGATCCCGATCTACTTCGGCGTTGACGATGAGAACGAAGGTCTTGCAACTGGTACAGAAAACTACTGGTGTGTAAATAAGAATGCATCTGAAGAAGATGTTCAGGCAACTCTGGATTTCATGAACTGGTGTGTAACATCTGAAGCAGGAACAAAATCTATGTCTGAAGACATGGGATTCACAATTCCTTTCAAAACAGCAGTTGCTCCTACAAACGTATTTGTAAAACAGGATGCTGAGTATACAGAAGCTGGTCTTACACCTGTATCATGGAACTTCACAACAATGCCATCTGAAGAGTGGAAGAATGGTCTTGGTACAGCTCTTACAGCATATGCGGCAGGCACAGGCGACTGGGATGCAGTAGTTAGTGCATTCGTTGACGGATGGGCTACAGAAAAAGCTCTTTCTGAATAATCAGGATAAAAAATAACATGTTGTTTATGGGAGGAGGCAGAGGTTCTTGCCTCCTTCTATAAGTTAAAAGACAGAGGAACTTAAGCTTCTGTTAACAGTAGGGAAGAGGAGAAAAATCATGGTAGGAAGAACGATCAAAAAGTGGTGGCCGGTTTTTGTATTACCAACCTTTGCGGCATTTGTAATCGGTTTCCTGTGGCCTTTTATCTGGGGCATCTATCTTTCATTCTGCAAATTTACAACAGTGCAGGATGTAACATTTGTTGGATTTTCAAATTATTCTAAGATTTTACTTGATAGTACATTCAGTCATTCTTTCTGGCTGACAGTTGTATTTGCATTCGTATCCAGTATTCTGATCAACGTGCTTGCATTTTTTATCGCACTGGCACTGACCAAAGGATACAGAGGAACAAATGCATTCCGTACGGTATTCTTTATGCCGAACCTGATCGGTGGTATTGTACTTGGTTATATCTGGCAGACATTGCTGAATGGTCTGCTTTCCAAGTGGGGACAGCCACTGCTTTCACTTTCAGCAAAAAATGGTTTTATCGGTATGCTCATTCTGCTTATGTGGCAGCAGATTGGATATATGATGATCATTTACATTGCAGGTCTGAACAATGTATCACCTGACCTGATCGAGGCAGCTCAGATCGATGGTGCAACAAGCAGACAGATTCTGTTTAAGATTAAAATTCCGATGATTATGCCATCTGTAACAATCTGTACATTCCTGACTCTGACTAATGGTTTCAAGATGTTCGACCAGAACCTCTCACTGACCGGTGGTGATCCTGGAAAACAGTCTCAGTTACTGGCGTTAAATATTTATGATACATTCTATGCAAGAAGCGGACCTCAATGGAAGGGTATTGGACAGGCAAAAGCTGTTGTATTCTTTGTTCTTGTTGTTGTGATCGCACTGATCCAGCTTCGTGCAACATCATCTAAGGAGGTGCAGCAGTAATGGAAAATAAAAAAAGAAATTCCGTTGCAACGGTCTTACTGACAATTGTTTGTATCCTTTGGATGTACCCAATCGTCTTAATATTAATCAACTCACTGAAAAAAGAAGTAGCGATCACTACATCTGGAGTATTTAGCCTTCCAACCAGTGAAACATGGAATGGTGTTGCGAACTTTGTAGCGAGTGTTACTCAGATGGATTTCCTGAAATCTTTCTGGTACAGTCTTGTAATTTCTGTAATGTCTGTAGTTCTTATCATGTTATGCTGTTCAATGGCAGCCTGGTATATTGTTCGTGTAAATGGAAAACTGTCCAAGATGTTTTATTATCTCTGCGTGTTCAGTATGGTAGTTCCTTTCCAGATGGTTATGTTTACACTGGCAAAAACTGCAGATACTTTAAAATTGAATAATCCATACAATATCTGCATTATTTATCTTGGATTTGGTGCAGGACTGGCGGTATTTATGTTTACAGGATTTGTAAAAGGTATTCCGCTTGAGATTGAGGAAGCAGCTCTGATTGATGGATGTAGTCCGTTACAGGTGTTTTTTAAAGTTTTGATTCCGATATTAAAACCAACAATTATTTCAACAGCGATCCTTGAACTGATGTGGGTATGGAACGATTACCTTCTTCCAACACTGGTTCTTGATATTAAAAAATATAAGACTATTCCGATGGCAGTCCAGTATTTCCGTGGCAGCTTCGGACATGTACAGATGGGACCAATGATGGCAAGTATTATGATCGATATCATTCCGATCATCATTGTATATCTGGTTTGCCAGAAGTATATTATTGAAGGCGTTGTTGCAGGTGCCGTAAAAGGCTGATTCTGGTTATGTAGAATGGAAGTCTCTGGAAGAATATTTTTTCCAGAGACTTTTTGTGCTATAATCATAAGTATTATAGGAAACAAAACAGGGGGGAATTATGACAAACGTTCTTATTGTAGATGATGAAAAAATAGAGCGCGAAGGTCTGAAATATCTGCTTTCGAGAGAAGAAGGCGAAAGAAATGTTTTTGAAGCTTCGAACGGAAAACAGGCTCTGCAGATTATTCGGTCAGAGGACATACAACTTGTTTTGACTGATATAAAAATGCCTCATATGGACGGGTTGGAATTATCAAGACGTGCCAAGGAAGAAAATCCGGCATTGCAGATCATAATTTTCAGTGGATACAGTGATTTTACTTTTGCGCAGGAAGCGATTCGCTATGGTGTGACAGAGTATATCCTGAAACCGGTGAATCCGGAAGATTTTCATAAAGTAATTCAGAAGGCAGAGAAAGTGATTGAACAAAGAAAGAAAAAAGAAAGTCGTGAGATCAAAGGGAAAAATTTTCTGCAACAGTATTTTCTGCAAAATTATCTTTACTCCGGCAAGCTAGAAACACTGGAAAAAGCAAAAGATATAATCAATCTGGAAAAATGGAATGGCTGGCATTGTGGAATCTTGCTGGAATCCGATGTCGCTTTTTTTGATACGGCTGAAGAGACTCTGGAAGAGGAAATTCAGAAAGAGTTGAGAAGAGTATGCTTTTATCTGAATTTGAATGCAAGACAGTCGCTTCTCCTTTTTCAGGACGTATATTGCGATTATCAGCTGGTGGCAAATCATCTTTATAATTTTATGAAACGAAAATACAGAGACAGTTTTTATCTGGCAGTCAGCCGTAAATTTGAAGGTTGTGAGTGTCTGCCGGAAATCCTTGAGCAGCTGGAACAGCAGATGGAAGAGAAATTTTATCATCCGGAAAAACATGTTTTCTCAAATGAAGATGATGTACTGAAACTGTCGGTGGGAGAAGTGCAGGATTCGCAGATCATGCAGATGATCTCAGAAGACATCACACGGAAGGATACAGATCAGCTGAGAAAGCATTTCGCATGCCTGAAAGAAAAATATCATGATAATACACAGTATTCAGCAATGTATATCAAGTTTGTTTTCTCGAATGTCATTCAGGAACTGTTTCAGGAAAATCAGTTTTCTGGAGAGCGGCGTCTTGAGCATGAGATAGAACGATTGTATAACTGTAGAAATATCATGGAAATCGTTGAAGTGACTGAAGATAATATCAAGGAATACGAGGCATTTCTTGACCGTTCTATGAGTAGTTCTAGAAATGAAGTGGCAGCAGTCAAAAATTATATCTATCAGCATTATGAGGAAGATCTGAATCTTGAAATGCTGGCAGAAAAAGTCTATCTGTCTTCCGGATACCTTAGTTTTATCTTCAAAAAAGAGACCGGCATGAATTTGAACCGATATATACGTGTGTTCCGGATGGAGAAGGCAAAAGAACTTCTCTGCAGCACCAATATGAAGGTGGCACAGGTCAGTGAACGTGTTGGTTTTGCAAATGTTTCTTATTTCTGCAGAAGTTTCCGGGAATATTACGGAAGCAGTCCGGAATCATACAGGAAAGGAACCGGAGAGGATGAACAGACTTCGTAAGATATTCAAAAATATGAAGTATCGTCATAAACTGACGATCTTTCTTGTAGTTACAAGCCTGGTACCGATGACAGTACTTGCCTGGTACAGTCACAGCAGGCTGAGTACTATGGTCCGCAGCAGCGAACTGGAAGATATGCAGTCGATCATGGAACAGACCAGAGAAAGCATTGACAGCCAGACGGCGGTTTATGCCAGCCTTCTCAATTATCTGACCTATTCACCAGATATTGAGGAAATTATTAAGGAAAAAAATATCGATAATTATACGGCGTATGAAAAATATACAGAAATAGCGGATCCACTTTTGTCTGTACCAAAATCATATCATGACGCGATCAACAGAATTCAGCTTTTTGCGGACAGTATCCAGGTGGAGCATGAGTATACACTTGTTCCGCTTGATAAGATGAAAGAAGAGTGGTGGAGTGAAGGGCTGAAAGATGATGTGCGTATTCAGTGGAAAGTTGATCAGGATCGTAAAGAAGTTGCAGCAGTACGTATGATCTATAATGATCAGAAACTGGATGCAGTTCTGTGCATTTCTCTGGATTATAATAAAATCTTCCAGCCACTGACCAATATTCTTACGCAGGAAAATGGTGGAATTGTTGCAGACAAAAACGGTACAGTTCTTTATAACAAAACTGGTCTGACAAATCTGGAATTTGATAAATCTGAAAAAATGGATTCCATGATTCAGAAAATCAGCCAGTCCTGTGCATATACAAAGACCAAGAGTGAAGAAAATGACTGGGTATTTTATCTTTATAAGAGTCAGGATGCGATATCAGGTTCTGTACGAAGACTGCTGCTGGAAGAGATTCCACTGATTGCGGCCTGTGGTCTGATCATTCTGTTTCTGGCTATGGCATTTTCAAGAATTTTTACAAGAAAAATTGAAGAACTGACGAAAAATATGGACAGGGTAAATCATGGAAGCCGTGAAGTTACAGTCAACAGTGATTCGGGAGATGAAGTAGGAATTCTTGTTAACAGTTTCCGTAATATGATGGATGAGATTAACCGCCTGATCGACGAAGTATATGTCAATAAGATCGCGTTGAAAGAATATGAACTGAAAGCCCTTCAGGCCCAGATCAATCCACATTTCTTATATAACACACTGTCGATGATGAACTGGATGGCGATTCGAAGTAACCAGATGGAAATCAGTAAGGTTACCCTGGCACTTTCTACTTTTTACAGAACCGCATTAAGCAAAGGTGAAGATGTGGTTACGGTAGAAAACTGTATTCAGAATATGGAAGCATATCTGGAAATCCAGCTTACGATGCATGATCATAATTTCTCGGTAGACTGGGATATTGATCCGACAATAAAAAATGAAAAAATGCCGAAGCTTCTTCTTCAGCCGGTTGTCGAAAATGCGATCGAACACGGTCTTGATGAAAAAGAGGATGGTGATAAAAAAATTTTCCTGTCATTTAAAGGCAAGGGGGATGATGTAGAGATCATTGTCCGTGATAATGGACTTGGTATGGAACAGGAAAAAGCAGAAACACTGGTAACTTATCAGGCAAAAGGATATGGCCTTAAGAATGTAAATGACCGCATCCGGCTTCTTTATGGAGAGAATTACGGAATTCATATTTTCAGTTCACCGGATGAAGGCACGACTGTTATTATGAAATTTCCGAAGGAGGGCAGAGAGAATGAAGAGTAAATGGAAAAAACTGCCTGTTGTTCTGATAGGGATCATAGCTATAGCTGTCTGCGGATGCAGCAATGATTTACAGGAGCTGAATCAGAAAAGATCATCGGCAGCAAAAGAAAATACGGAATCTACAGAGACAGTCCGTACCGGTACCTGGGAAACAGCTGCACAGACTCCTTATGGTGCTTATCCTGAACTTGTAACGTATACTTTAGGACAAATGAGTGGTGCGAATAATTCAAATCTTCCGGATGGAAATACCTATGACGACAATGCTTACACTCGTTATCTCAGAAAAATACTGAATATTCAGAATAAAAGTGTCTACATGGAACGGGAAGATCGATATGATGAATTTGTGAACATTCTTGTAAAAGACCAGACGCTGCCGGATGTACTGGTGGTTTCGGACAGAGAAACACTCAAAGAACTGGTTGATAATGATCTTGTGGAAGATCTGAGCGAAGTATATGAGAATTGCACTTCAGAGAGAATCAAAAAGATGTTTGAGAGTTATGGAAGCGGTCTTCTGGATTCTGTGCGATTTAATGGAAAACTGATGGCAATTCCGGAGACCGTTACAGATCATGGTCCACGTCTGATGTGGCTGCGTAAGGACTGGATGGATAAGCTTGGCCTTGAAAATCCGAAAACACTGGAAGATGCATTTGACATAGTAGAAAAATTTGTCCAGAATAAAATGGGCACGGAGGATGGAGAAGACCCGATCGGACTCGCTTGTGATACAGATCTGGTGGGAACTACCAGCTCTAATTATTCAGTAGATTCTGTTTTTGATAAATTTGGAGCCAGTCCACAAAGGTGGGTAAATCAAAATGGTAAGATCGTGTATGGTTCCGTAACAGAAGAAACAAAAAATGCACTGAGTTATCTTCATGAACTCTATGAACGTGGCGTGTTGGATAAGAACTTTGCATTGCGTGCGCAGAATAACCTCAGAGATCTGGTGATAAATGGAAAATGTGGAGCTTTTTTTGGCCTGTGGTGGACACCGAACAATCCACTGATGGATGTTTATGAGACAGACAAAGAGGCAAACTGGCAGCCATTTTATCTACAGTCGACAGACTGGCAGAATGTATATGATACTTTTCAGGATAATAAATATGTTGTTGTACGCAAAGGATATGAGCATCCGGAAATTGTAATGAAGATAATCAGTGTATTGTTTGATTATAGCAGATATGAAGCCAAGGATGCGGATGAGGTAAATGATTATTTTGCTCTTAACGTAGAACCGACAGCCAGACCGCTGGTTATCAATGTTGATTATAACGAGGCGACGTTTCAGATCACAAAAGATATCCAGAGTGTAATGAGCGGCATGCGAAAAGAAGAAAGTTTAAGTGCAATTGAGAAATCTTATTACGATGCAGCAGAAAAATTTATTCAGGGAAAATCAGAAACGGCGGAAGACTGGGCAGCATATGAATCCAGACTTGCAGCAGTTGGAAGGTTGATAGAAGGAAACTACCGGTCAACAGCCAAAAGATACCTGGATGATGCAGACGGTGAAATACCGAAGTCTCTTCAGCAGCTTGAAAAAGACACTTTCATTCAGATTATCATGGGTGTAAAACCAATTACTTACTTTGACACTTTTGTGCAGGAATGGTATGAACAGGGCGGCGAAGAGCTGACTGAGCAGATTCGCCGCTCTAATCCAGGAGAATGATTATTTTCCGAGATGCCAGATGTCGTCATCGTACTCTTTGATGGTTCTGTCTGAGGAGAAGAATCCGGCTTCTGCAATATTGATCAGAGTTCTGCGGCTCCATGCTTCCGGATTTACAGCATAATCACTCATTGCCTGTTCTTTGCGGACAATGTATGCATTGAAATCCGGAAGAGTCTGGAACCAGTCTTTATTTATCAGTTCGTTCTGCAGTCGTTTCAGATGTTCTTCATCTCCATATTTCAGCATTTCTTCACTGGTAAGGAAATCGATGGCACGATGAAGGTTCGAGTCTGCTTCATACCAGCCTTTTGCACAGTAGTCACCGGCTGCATAGCGGTGAATAACCTGCTTGCTGCTCTGACCAAAGATGTAAATATTGTTATTTCCGACAGCTTCGGCAATTTCTACATTTGCACCATCCATGGTTCCAAGAGTCAGTGCACCGTTCAGCATGAATTTCATGTTTCCGGTTCCGGATGCTTCTTTGGAAGCAAGGCTGATCTGTTCAGAAAGATCACATGCCGGAATCATTTTTTCTGCTGCAGAAACATTGTAGTTTTCTACAAATGCAAGTTGCAGATATCTGGAAACTTCAGAGTCCGCACTGATAACCTGTGACAGGGTAAGAAGAGCGTGAATGATATCTTTGGCGATGATATAGGCAGGAGCTGCTTTTGCACCGAAGATACTTACTAATGGAGTTACTGGAGTATGTCCTGCTTTGATCTCCAGGTATTCATGAATCAGGAAAAGCAGGTTCAGCTGCTGACGTTTGTATTCATGAAGTCGTTTGGACTGAATGGAAAACATTGCATTGGTGTTCAATTTGATTCCCTGTTTGTCTTCTAACCAGGAAGCAAGTGCTTCTTTGTTGGATTTTTTAATACAACTGAGTTTTTTCAGTACTTCTGCATCGTCTGTATAATTCAGAAGTTTTTTCAGTTCAGAAGCATCTTTTTTGAAACCGGATCCGATCAGAGATTCAATTTCAGAAGTCAGGGCCGGATTACATTTCAGAAGCCAGCGGCGGAAGGTGATGCCGTTTGTTTTATTATTAAATTTGTTCGGATACATCTGATAAAATCCTGCCAGTTCGCTTTCTTTCAGAATCTGTGTATGCAGTGCGGCAACACCGTTTGTGGAGTGAGAAAAATGAATATCCATATGTGCCATATGAACGACCTGATTCTGATCGATGATAGCAAGTGAAGAATCAGTTGTACGTGTTTTTGCAATGTCATCCAGCTTTTCAATAATTGGCATAAGCTGAGGAACAACGGTATCGAGATAATGACGTGGCCATTTTTCCAGAGCTTCTGCAAGAATCGTATGATTGGTATATGCACAAGTATCTGTTACGATCTGAACTGCCTCATCAAAGCTGATTCCGTGTTCCTCAAGGAGGCGGATCAGCTCCGGGATTACCATACTTGGGTGTGTATCATTGATTTGGATAGCTGCATAGTCGGCAAGGTCATGATAGTTACATCCACGTGCAGCACATTCGTTGAGAATAAGCTGAGCACCGGCAGAAACCATGAAATACTGCTGATAGATACGAAGCAGTCGGCCGTCTTCATCGGAGTCGTCTGGATAGAGGAATAATGTAAGGTTTCTGGCAATATCTTTTTTGTCAAAAGAAATTCCGTCACCAATCACAGATTCATCTACAGAATCCAGATCAAACAGATTCAGCATATTGGTTCTGCCTTCATAGCCGGTAACTGGAAGTTTGTAGAGTCTTGCAGAATAGGTGTTTCCTGCAAGCGAAACCGGAAATACTGTATCGGTAGCTTTGGCAGCACACTGGTCAGTCAGCCAGAAATCAGGAGCTTCGTTCTGGATGTTGTTTTTGAAATTCTGATGAAAAAGTCCGCAGTGATAACGAAGACCGACACCATCACCAGGAAGATCCAAAGTTGCAAGACTGTCAAGGAAGCATGAGGCAAGTCGTCCAAGACCACCATTTCCAAGACTTGGTTCCGGTTCCTGCTCTTCGATATCTGCAAGAGATTTTCCGACACTGGCAAGTGTTTCACGAACTTCATCATACAGACCAAGGTTGATTAGGTTGTTGGAAAGCAATTTTCCAATCAGGAATTCGGCAGAAATATAATACAGTTTTCTGCCAGTTACTGGTTTTATCTGTTTCTGACTCTGTTCCTGCACAAGTTTCAGAAGGGCTGTATAAAGTTCTGCGTCGGAAGCAGTTGCAATATCCTTTTGGCAAAGTTCATTTAGTGTTGTTTTCATAGATTCACTCATGGGAGTTGCTCCTTTCATATATAAAATGGTTGTAGTTTCGTTAACTTAAGTTGCTTTAGTTATATCACAGATAGTCCGTCGTTTCTTGTCAAAAGCGAGCAAGAAATGATACTATCCTATCATAGAGGCGGAAATAGATGAAAGAAAAAGAAAGTGGTACAAAATATCAGGAAACAAAACAGCATGGCAGCCGGTTGTTTCCGTTTAATATTTATCCATGTACGATTCCATTGGATTTTCCGGCGGTTCCTTTGCACTGGCATAAGGAGATGGAATTGATTTATATAAAAAAGGGAAAAGGGCTGATCCAGATCGAAACAAAAAGCTTTGAGGGAGAACCGGGGGATATTTTTGTAGTAACACCTGGAACCCTTCATGCAATTCATAGGATAAAAGGATATTCTATGGAATACGAAAATATTATCTTTGAAATGGATTTTCTGGGAGAAGGAGCAGCAGATCTCTGTGCAGGAGAATTTCTCGTCCCGCTTGCAGCAGGTAAGTTGTTTCCTCCGGTACAGATAAAGCCAGAGGAAGCGCATTATGATTCATTAAAAAGATGTCTTATTCAGATGGAAGAATTGTGTGAAACAAAAGAAAATGCTTATGAGCTAGGAGTGAAAGCTGCAGTTTTGCAGATTATATTTCTTCTTATAAGAATGTATCCGTCCAGAGAAATCGTGTCTTCTCCGGATAGGGAGCAGTTGAAAGAAGTACTGCAGGAAATCAGTGTTAAAAGCAGTGAGAATCTTTCAGTAGCAGACATGGCGAAATTTTGTGGCTGGAGCAGCAGCCACTTCATGCGTTGGTTCAAAAAGATGACGGGAGACAGCTTTACTTCTTATGTAAATGAGCGGAGACTTGCGGAGGCCGCAGAGGCATTGCGCCAGACTGATGATAAAATATTGACAATCTCACAGGATGCAGGATTTATGAATCTGTCAAATTTTAATCGTCAATTTAAAAAACGCTATGGAGTTACGCCGAGAGAGTATCGGGAAATGATAGGAATTTAAAGATTGTGTTAAAGGAGGTACATATGAAGAAAAAGCGCGGATCAGAACAAAAGTATTTATTGCAATTTTGGGACTGAATGTGACAGTTGCTGTATTGGGAGGCTGCAGGACGCAGAGTGTACGAAATTGAAAAAATAAAAAAAGTTCAAAAAAGTGTTGACAGATTCTTTTTATAGTGGTATTCTAACTAAGCTGTCGCAAGGAATTGTTTCTTCTGAATAAACAATTTGAAAAGTTTTGAAAAAAACAAAAATAATTGTTGACAAAGAAACGAACATGTGATAGAGTAAACAAGTCGCTTGAGAGCGACACACAAACATCAAAACACCTCGAAAAAAACTTAAAAAAAGTACTTGACAGGCGCTGGTGAATGTGATAAAGTAAACGAGCTGTCTGAGAGACAGACAAACAAAGAACCTTGATAACTAAACAGTGAAACACATACGATTCTCGAAAATTCTTTAAGAATCATCATTCAACAGAATGAACTTTTTATAAACAGTAAAACGAGAGATAGCTAGTTGTTATCTTGAGTGAATCAAACATTTTATCAGAGAGTTTGATCCTGGCTCAGGATGAACGCTGGCGGCGTGCTTAACAC